>Ga0079224_100005398_pt1 | contig 16767 bp, 13 predicted proteins | sample Stecom2015_FD_80414 | JGI IMG/M metagenome (GOLD analysis project Ga0079224, IMG submission 80414) | Agricultural soil microbial communities from Utah to study Nitrogen management - Steer compost 2015 | ecosystem: Environmental > Terrestrial > Soil > Agricultural land | place: USA: Utah... | reverse complement strand
GCGCCCTTCAAGTCCTCAGGCGCGCCCCAGTCACCGACCGGGATACGCTCCAGAATCGCCTTGCTGCGGACCGGGTCCGCGCGCAGCGGCGCGGTGTTGTCGGTCGCCATGTAGCCCGGCGCGATCGCATTGACGTTAATACCCAACGGCGCCCACTCGTTCGCCAGGGCGTGCGTCAGCCCGGCGACCGCGCTCTTGGACGCGGTATACGAGGGGACGAGAATCCCGCCCTGGAACGAGAGCATCGACGCGACGCTGATGATCTTGCCGCCGCCTTGCGCCGCCATTACGCGTCCGGCGGCTTGAGACAGGAAGAACAACGCCCGCAGATTGATCGTGATCACGTCGTCCCAGTCGGCTTCGGAGTAGTCCAGCGCGGGCGCGCGGCGGATGATCCCGGCGTTGTTGACCAGGATATCGAGCCGCCCCAGCCCCGTGACCACATCCTGCACCGCGCGCGCCAGATCGTCCTTGCTCGCGTCGCGCAGGTCGATCGATAGGTTGAGATAGCGCCGCCCCAACGCCTCAACTTGCGCGCAGGTCTCGTCGCAGTCCGGCGTGCGGTCCAGCCCGGCGATGTCCGCGCCTGCTTCCGCCAGGCCGATCGCCATCGCCTGCCCCAGGCCGCGGCTGGCGCCGGTCACCAGTGCGACGCGGCCATCCAAGCGAAACTGATCCAGGATCGTCATCGCTGCCCGCCTTAGCGCAGGTCCGGCATGGCGACCGCGTCCATGTCGCTGAACGTCTGGTTCTCACCCGCCATCGCCCAGATGAACGTGTAGTTGCCAGTGCCAACGCCCGCGTGAATCGACCAGCTTGGCGAAATGACCGCCTGCTGATCGCGCACAACGAGGTGACGCGTCTCGTCCGGCTCGCCCATCAGGTGGAACACGACATTCTCACCGGACAGGTCAAAGTAGAAATAGACTTCCATGCGGCGGACGTGCGTGTGCGCGGGCATGGTGTTCCACATATTGTTCGGTTCCAGCAGCGTCACGCCCATCACAAGCTGGCAGCTTTGCACGCCATCGGGATGAATATACTTGTAGATCGTGCGCTCGTTGGAGTTCGCCAGGTCGCCCAGATGCTGCGGTGTCGCTTTGCTAAGCGGGATGTGCGTCGTCGGGTGGCTGGCGTGCGCGGGCGTGCTGCTCAGATAGAAGCGCGCCGGGTTCGCCGCGTCGTCGCTGGCGAAGCTGACCTCGCGCGCGCCGCGCCCGATATACAGCCCGTCGAGCTTCGTCATCGGGAACGCCTGCCCGTCAACCGTGATCGTGCCCGGCCCGGCGATGTTGACGACGCCCATCTCGCGCCGCTCCAGGAAGAACTCCGCGCCGAGCGTCTTCGGGTCGCCAGTCAGCGCCAGCGCGCCGTTTGTGGGCAGCGCGCCGCCGGTGATGATGCGGTCGATGTGGCTGTAGACCATCGTGATCTCACCCGGCACAAACAGCTTTTCGATCAGAAAATGCTGGCGCAACTCGTCCGTCGTGAATCGCTTGACTTCCTCAGGGTGAGTGGGATAACGCAGTTCCATCAGAATCATGCTCCTTCGTGATGCACATAAAATGGCTGTAGATGCCGCGCAAAATGCTCGCGCAGCAACGCTTGATAACGGTCTTCTTGCGCGCGCAGAACGGCTTGCAAGCGATCGCCGAAGGTATCCAGCACGGAGCCGAAGGTCACGTGCAGCACCTGCCGCGCCGCAAACTGGTCCAGCAAGCCGGGCAGCGCGCCATCCTCCAGTGTACCGGCTTCGGGCACTTCCTGCAGGTCTGCCGAGACGTGATAGGTCGCGCGGTCGGTTTCGTAGCGGGCGCGGGCGAAGTCCAACACCTCGCGGAACGCCGCCGGATCGACCTCAGCCCACACGCGCAGCGCCTCAAGATAGCTCGTCCCGGCGGTTTTCAGGTGCACCGCGCCTGCGGTGTGCCGCGCGGCCATCGGGTAGACGGTAAATTTATCCGAGCCGGAGTGCAGGCTCAGCTTGTAGCCGCCGACAAAGCGCATCACCGCGGCGTGACCGGCGAGGTCGCGGTCCAGGGCGTCGAGATCGCCGATATAATCCACGCCCTTCTCAAAGCGGCCCACGAAGCGCGGCGCGAGGCTCACCCACGTCACATTCAGGCGCCGCAGTTCGATCGTGAGAAACAGGTGCTCGTGGATGCTGGTCGGCGTCTCCGTCTCGTCCACCGAGATTTCCAGGTCGAACGGCGCGCTGCCCATCTCCGCGCGCAACGCCTCGTCCATGCGCACGATATGCGCCAGCGCGCGCCCGTACTTGGTCGCGGCGCGGAGCAGCGTTTCCTCGTCGAAGCGCAGCGCCTGCACGCCCAGGTCAAAGTCACGCCCCAAAAAGCGCGCCCCGAGGTCTTCCGGCGCGCTGTCAAGCTGCGCCCACGGCAGCGCCGCGACTTTGGCGCGCAGCGCGGGCAGAGCGTCCGTATCCGCCGCCGGATCGACGTGATCGCCCGGATCGATGGTGAAGAACGAGTAACCCGCCTCGACAAACGGCGCGATCACGTCCGGCGTCTTCAGGTGATCGGCATCTGCGCCCCACACCGCGCGCCACCCGGCCTGGAACGCGCCCCAACGCGCGTCGTCCAACACCTGCTGCGGCGTGCGCCCGGTGCGCGCGTTCTCGCGGACGGACTGCTGCGCGAAGATCGGCGCGATGCCCGTCCCCTCGGCGGCCTGGGCGTGACCAGAGGTTGCGAGGCCGAGCCGGTCCCCAAACCCGGCGGACGTGCGCAATCCAAGCGGCACGGGGTTCAGCCACGGCAGGCGCGCCGCCAACGCGGCAGCGTTCTCGGATGTCAGCGCGCAGAGCAGCGTGTCCCCTAGCCGCTCGCCCGCGAAGCCTGTCGCATCGCCCTTCACGCCGAGCAGCTTATCGCCGCGCACCGTATCCTGCGCCAGAAAGTAGGTTGTCCCCTCGTGCGTGACTACCGATTGCTCGTAGACCGTCAGGCCGTCAAACGTCCCTTCAATCATCGCTTCGCCACCTGTCTCACAGCCTGTAGCTGCGCTTTGCCAGCCCGTAAGCCAGATCGGTCATCATCTCGTGCGCGTCCGCCTCGTCGATCAGATGGCGGACGACCATGCCTGCCAGCCAGTTCGCACCGGCCCGGCGCCAGACGTCGTGCCGCGCCGGGATGGAAAGGAACGCGCGCGTGTCATCGTTGAATCCGGCGGTGTTGTACAGCCCAGCAGTTTCCATCACCTGCTCGAAGAATCGCTGCATGCCGTTCACGCTGTCATGGAACCACCACGGTGGCCCCAGGCGCAGCGCGGGATAGTGCCCGGCCAGCGGCGCAAGCTCGCGCGCGTAAGTCGTCTCATCGAGCGTGAACAAGATCAGTGTCAGGCGCGGGTCGTTGCCGAACGCGTCCAGCAGCGGGCGCAGGTTCCGCGTGAACTCGGCGGTGATGGGGATATCCGCCCCTTTGTCGCGCCCGAAGTGCTCAAAAATCAACGCATTGTGGTTGCGCCACGAGCCGGGATGAAGTTGCATCACCAGCCGGTCCTCGGTGCTCATGCGCGCCATCTCGATCAGCATGTGTCCGGTGAAGGCGCGCGCGTCGTCATCTGACGCCTCGCCACGCAGCGCCCGCTCGAAGATCGCGCCCGCCTCGCGCTCCGAAAGCGGCGCGGTATAGGGCGTCAGCGCGGCGTGATCGGTCGCGGTCGCGCCAAGCGATTTGAAGAACGCGCGCCGCTGCTCCAGCGCCTCGATGAACGCCGGATAACCGGTGATCGCCACGCCGGACACTTCGCTCAGCCGGTCGATCGACTCCCGCCAGCCAGGGCTGTCGAGATTGACGACGGCATCCGGGCGGAAGGTTGGGCGGATGTCGCCGTCCCAGCCGGACGCGCGGATCGCCTGATGATGTTCCAGCGTGTCGGTCGCGGTGTCGGTCGTGCACAGCACTTCGACATTGAAGCGCTCGAACAGGCGGCGCGGCTGCATCTCTGGCGTGTTGAGCGTCTCCGCGATCTGGTCGTAGAGGCGCTGCGCGCTGTCGCCGTCCAGCCGCTCGTCAATGCCGAACACCTCAGCCAGCTCCTGCGTCAGCCAGAGGCCGGTCGGCGTGCCGCGAAACAGGTAGAAACGCTCGGCGAATGTTTGCCAGATCTCGCGGTGATCCGTCTCGACCGGCGCGCCATCCAGGCGCGGGATACCCAGGTCTTCGAGCGGCACGCCCTGCGAGTACAGCATCCGGTAGACATAGTGATCGGGGATCAGCAGCAGGTCCACCGGCGTGCCGAACGAATAGTCTGGATCGGAGAACAAGCGCGGATCGACATGCCCGTGCGGGCAGATCAGCGGCAGATCGCGCGCGGCGCGATAGAGTTCCCGCGCGACCTCAATCTGCCGCGCGTCCGGTCCAAAATAGCGATCCTCATGCAATGTCAGACTCATGACGTATGCTCCCAATCGCGAGCTGCTTGCAGCAGCGCGTCGATATTCTCCGGCGGTGTGCCGGGCGCGACGCCGCCGCCAAAGGACAGAATCAATCCACCGCCCGGCGCGGCTTTGTCCAGGCACGCGCGCGCAGCGGTGTACACCTCGTCCGGCGTGCCGCGCACGCCCAGATCAAGCGGTGCGACGTTGCCCATCAGTGCGACGCGGCGGCCCATCACCTCTTTGGCGGTGGCGATATCCGTCTCGTGGCTGAAGTTAAACACGTCAAAATGCGCCTCAGACAGCGCAGGGAGCAGATGCTCGCACGGCGTGTCGTTGTGATACACGCGGATCAGCCCCTCGAACGCGTCAAAGATGCGCAGCAGGTGCGGCTCGATCAGCGTGTGGTAGTGGCGCGGCGATACCATCCCAACCAGGTCGTCGAGCAGCATGATCCCTTCTGGCGCGTGGACTGCGTCAAGCTGCGCCTGCAGCCAGCGAATGATCGACGTGCTGATCACATCCAACACGTGACTCGCGCCGTCCGGGTCGATCACTAACCCTTCCATCAGCGGCAGCACGCCCATCAGATACGAGGCGACCGTCATCGGCCCACGCGCGCAGACCATCCGCACGCCCAACCCCTCAGCTTGCAACCGCTCGTCCAGCGCCTCATACTGGCGCACGACAAACGGCATCAGCCCGTCCTGGCGTGGGTCGGCAGGCTTGATCGCGCTCACCCAGAACTCCAGGTCGGTGACGACCGGCTCGATCGAGGGCGGGCGATCCGCGTAAAAATGCGGGATCGCGCCGAATGCGGACGGCTCCGCCGCCATGCCATATTCGATCCACCAGCCGGGGATCCACACCGCATCGGGGAACCGCTCCGCCAACCCGCGATTGATCGCCAGCCACTGGTCGAGGAAGAGGTAGTAATCTCGCGTGTCGATCCCGGCGTAGCCGGGCAGCCAGGGGCTATCCACAATCAGCGCGACCGGGACCTGATCCGGCTCTCCGCGCCGCGCCGCCAGCGCAAATCGCTCCCAGGAAGTGCTCATAGCAGCCTGCTTTCTCTAAGCGCCGGTGCCTGCCGCATAGTCGCGCAGCGCATCCCACATCGCAAGGATGTTGGCGGGCGGGGCATCGGCTTGAATATTATGCACCGCGTTGAACACGTAACCGCCGCCGGGCGCCAGCGCGTCGAGGTTGCGCCGCACGTCATCGCGCACCTGCTCCGGCGTGCCATGCGGCAGCACGTCCTGCGTATCGACCGCCCCGCCCCAGAACGCGACATCCGCACCGAAATCGCGCTTGAGCGCAGCGGGATCCATCCCCCGCGCGCGGACGTGAATCGGGTTCAGCACCTCGGCGCCGATCTCGATGTAGTCCGGGATCAGCGGGCGGATGTTGCCGCACGAGTGGAAAAACTGCTTGGTGTGCGGCGCAAGCTGCTTGATGCGCTCGAACAGCGTCCGCACGCGCGGCTTAAGCTGCTGGCGGAACATCGCGGGGGAGATGATCTGCGACTGCTGCGTGCCATAGTCGTCGGCGTAGGTCACCACGTCGACCACGTCGCCTAACGCAGGCAGCGCCATCTCCCAGAACGCGAGCTTGAGTTCCAACAGCTTGTCGAACAGCACCCCAGCCAGCCCTTCGTCGGTCGCCATCATGATCAGCAGTTCCTGCATTCCGACGATGCGCTGCGCCATCTCGAAGATGCCCGCGAACGCGTCCTTGATCACGACCGCATAGCCCTGCGCGCGGAAGGCGAGCGCCTGTTCGCGAAGCCCCGCGATCCGCCGGGGATCGCCCATATCCGGCCAGGCGTGGTTGCGGATGTCCGACGCGCTGATCTCCGGGCTTTCGAGCGGCACGCGCACGATACTGTAATACAGCCCTTCCGGGCGCGGGCGGTGATGCGTGATGCCCCATTCATCGTGGTAGCGCCAGTATTCGCCTGCTGGCTCCTCATGCACCTGCCAGTTGTGGCTGTTGAGCGGAAACAGCCCGCGCGTGTCAACATCCAGCCGCTGCAACAGGTCGTCTTCGGGCAGCGCAAGCTGCTGGATCGTGTCGCATAGCACCGGCTCGACCGGCGGCAGATCGAGCGCCGCCCGCAGCCCGCGCGCCGCAATGACGTGGATCCCGGTAACTTGCGTGCTACCCAGGTCGATCGGGATGCGATCTGGCTCATGGTGGTTGAGCGCCGCCAGCACGCGCTCGCGTGAGGTCATCGTTTCGTCTGTCATGATCGCAGAAAGTCCTCTCGGATGGGCGAAAACGTGTCCACCAGCCGCGCCCGCGCCGTTTTGAGCTGGATGGTGTGCGGCACGTCCGGCGGGACGGTGATCAGATCGCCCGTCTTCAGCGCGTGCGGCTCGTCACCGAGGAAGAATAGTAGCTCTCCGTCGGCGACGTACGTCACCTGCTGGTGCGGGTGGCTGTGTGGCGGATCCGGCGCGGCGTGCGGCCCGTCCTCAAAATCGATCACGACGACCATCACGTCGTCGGTGTGCGCCAGATAGCGCTGGCGACCGGGCGCGATAGGCTCAGGTGTGGTTTCGTTGCGGCGAACAACGCTCATAACTCGCGCTCCTTACAACTCGATCAGGTAAATCTGCACGCGCCCGCCCTTATCCGACGCGTAGAGGATACGGCTGCCGTCCCAACTCCAGGTCGGGTGACAGTGGCTGCTCTGCGTGTGCCACGACGTACCGTGCGCGCACAGCGTCTCCAGCCGCGCCTCATCCCCGCTGATGTCGATCAGGACGAGGTCATCCACGTCGTCTCCCACCAGGACAGAATTATCCGGGTTGGCGTGGTAGTGGTTGCAATAGAACGGCATGTCGATCTTGCGAACCAGCGTGCCGGTGCGGTCGATCAGCCCGACGAACGGGATCATCGCGTTCTGGTTGACCGGCACATCGGTCGCAATCGCCTGCGTGCGGTGCGAGGTGATTGTCCCGTCGTGGCCGGGGCCACGGTCGTCGAAAAAGACCAGCCCGTCTTGCGTCCAAAACTCGTGCCCGATCGTGTCATCCTCGCCTTGGCGGAAGCACGGGCGCGCCTGCCGCGAGATGAAATCGAGAAACCACATCCGCTGCTGGACGAGGTTCCACGGCCCCTCGTGGCAGAACATCCCCAGCGTTGGATCGTCCGGCGAGAACTGGAAATGCCCAAGCTGGTGCGTGTCCTGAAACACATCGTGCCAGCCGGAGCCATCCGTATAGGCGACCGTGATCCGCCCGTCCTTGATCATGTAAAACCGCTCTTTGAACCCGGCGTAGTTCGCACCCCGGTAGTGAACGTGCGCGTCCGTGACCTCGTTGCGGCAGAACGCGACATAGCGCCGGTTGGACGCGATCGAGGGTACGCTGCTGAGCTCAAACCCCGGCTGCCGCTCATAGAGCGTCTTTAGCTCGCCGCTTCGCGTGTCCAACAGGCGCACGCGCTCGTCGGCGGTGTGGTAGGCGATCAGCGCGCTGTCGGGCGTTTTGGTAACGGTCCCGGCGCCGTGTAGCACATCATCCGACAGCCGCACCATCTCGCCGGTGTCGAGGTCCATGCGAAAGAGGCTGTATTTCGGGTCTTCGTGGGGCGCGCGGCCCTCATCAGAGTCGCGGTCGGAGAGGAAGATGATCTCGTTCCGGGCACAGTCAAACGAATTTTCGGTGAAATACAGGTGGACATTGTTGCCGGTCATCGTCAGTTGGGTGATGGTCCGCCCGGTCTTCTCGTCTTTGAACGTGCGGCGCTCGCTCGGCCAGTAACTCATATTGCCCCTTCTTCAGTCGTTCCAATATAAAGACCCGCGCGTGTTGCGCGCGGATCGAATTCCGCGGCGGGCGGCGCCTGCCAGCGCGTGCGGTCGTCCTGGGCGGGCGCCATAGCGGTTTAACTCACGCCAACGAGATCAAGCTCTTCCGCGAAGTGACACGCCACGCCATGGCCGTCAGCAGACTCGCGCCAGGGCGGCACCTGCTGCTTGCAGATGTCCTGCGCATAGCGGCAGCGCGGGTGGAAGTGGCAGCCCGGCGGCGGATTGGCTGGATTCGGCACGTCGCCGGTCAGGATGATGCGCTCGCGGCTGATGTCCGGGTTGGTGGACGGCACGGCGGAGAGCAAAGCTTCGGTGTACGGGTGTAGCGGGTTGCGATACAGCGTCTTCGAGGGCGCCAGCTCCACCACGCGGCCCAGGTACATCACCGCGACGCGATCGCTGATGTGCTGGACGACCGACAGGTCATGTGCGATGAACAGATACGTCAGCCCAAAGGAGCCTTGCAGGTCTTGCAGCAAGTTGACAACCTGCGCCTGAACCGACACGTCGAGCGCGGAGACTGGCTCGTCGCAAACGATCAGCTTGGGACGCAACGCCAGCGCGCGCGCGATCCCGATCCGCTGCCGCTGCCCGCCGCTAAACGCGTTCGGATAGCGGTTCATGTGCTCTGGCCGCAGCCCGACGCGCCGCAGCAGATCGCCTACCTCTGCCTTGAGTGCGCTACCCCGCAGCTTTGTGTGGATCACCAGTGGCTCCGCGACGATGTCGAGCACCGTCATGCGCGGGTTGAGCGATGAATAGGGGTCCTGAAAGATCATCTGGACTTCGTGGCGATAGGCGCGCAGCGCGCGCTGGCTCAGCCGGGCAAAGTCAATCGCCGCGCTGGCGGGTGCGTCCGCGTTCGGGTGATAGAGGATCGTGCCCTCTGTCGGCTCGTAGGCGCGTACGACGCAGCGCCCGAACGTCGTCTTGCCACATCCGCTCTCGCCGACCAGTCCCAGGGTCTCACCGCGACGAATGGTCACGCTCACGCCATCGACCGCGCGTACGTACCCGACCGTGCGCCGCAACATGCCGCGCTTGATCGGGAAGTACATCTTCAGATCCCGGATCGCAACAAGAGGTGTCCGGGTGGTGGTTTCCGTAGTAGCCATTCGCTCAGTCCCCGTAAAGAGTGCAGCGCACCCAGTGATCCGGCTCGACTTCGATCAGCGGCGCGCCCGTCCCCTCGGTACATGCCGGCGGTTTGTTCTTCACCGGGCAGCGTGGGTGAAATGCGCAGCCGTGCGGGATGTTGAACGGATCCGGGATCATCCCCGGAATCGGGTGCAGGCGGGTTTGCTGCTGGTCGCCCATCGTCGGGACCGACTGCATCAGGCCGACCGTGTACGGGTGCGCGGGACGCTTGAACAGCGTCTTGCGCTCCGCGATCTCCACGATCTTACCCAGATACATCACCGCGATCCGGTCGGACATCTCGTTGATGATGCCGAGATTGTGCGTGATCATCACGATTGCGGAGTCGAACTCCTTTTGCAGCTTGCGCATCAGGTCCAGAATCTGCGCCTGAATCGTCACGTCCAGCGCGGTCGTCGGCTCGTCGGCGACCAGAAGCTGCGGATTGCAGCTCAACGCCATCGCGATCATCGCCCGCTGGCGCATCCCGCCCGAATACTGGTGCGGGTACGAGCGCATGAACTCGCGTGCGTTGCCGATGCGAACGGCGGTCAGCGCTTCGGCGGCGCGATCCTCTGCCTCCTCTTTGCTGATATTCTGATGCAGCGTGATCGCTTCGACGATCTGCTCGCCAATTGTGTGCATCGGCGAGAGCGAGGTCATCGGCTCCTGAAAGATCATCGCGATCTCGTTGCCGCGAATCGAGCGGATCAGGCCGCCTTCTGGATCGACCTTTGCCAGATCGTGTTCCTTCCCGTCACGCCGCCGGAACCAGATCTCGCCCGAGGTGATCTTGGCGATCCGCTTCGGTAGCAGGCGCATGATGCTGTGCGCGGTGACGCTCTTGCCACAACCGCTCTCGCCCACCAGCCCCAGCGTCTCGCCATTGCGCACGGCGAGCGTTACGCCATCCACGCCGCTGACGACGCCATCAAGCGTGCGGAACTGCACCCGCAGGTCGTTGATTTCAAGCACGTTTCCAGGCTGCATGACACCCTCTAAATCGTGAACGGGTCGGCGGCGTCACGCAGGCCGTCGCCGAGGAAGCTGAACGCCAGGATGACGATGACGATCACGATCGCAGGGCTGAACACCCAGGGATACAGCGCCAGCGATTGCAGGTTTTGCGATTCCTGAAGCAGCACGCCCCAGCTTGTGATCGGCGGGCGCAAGCCCAAACCCAGGAAGCTCAGCGAGGTCTCGGCGATGATCATGGCCGGTAGCGAGAGCGTCGCTACGACGATGATCTGCCCCAGCGTCGCGGGGAAAAGGTGCTTAAAGATAATCCGCGCGTCACTCGCTCCGGCCAGCCGCGCCGCCATGATGTAATCGCTCTGGCGCAGGGCAAGCACCTGCCCGCGCAACTGCCGCGCCAGCCAGGTCCACCCGATCAGCGAGAGGATCACAGTCACTGCGAAATACGTCTTCGTCTGCGACCATCCAGGTGGAACGGCAGCGGACAGCGCCATCCACAACGGGATTGAGGGGAAGGCGCGCACGACCTCGATCATACGCTGGATTACCTCGTCGATCAGCCCGCCATAGAAGCCAGATGCGATTCCCAACACCGCGCCGAAGGCCAGACTCAGGACCACGCCAAACAAGCCAACGAACAGCGAGATCTGGCTGCCGAGCACGATCCGCGAGAACATATCGCGCCCCTGGCGGTCTGTGCCGAGCAGGCTGATCAGTCCCCCTTCCTCGGAGCCGAAGAGGTGAATGTCTGACTCGAACAGCCCGAACACATCGTACCGGTTCCCACGTACAAAGAAATCAATGTAGAGCTTCTCGTCGGTCTGGACGTGGACCTTCTCCAGCGTGCGCGGGTCGCGGCCCGACTCGACCTTGTACACAAAGGGTCGCAGGCTCCCCCCGTCGAAAAAGTGCACGCGCTGTGGCGGGAGATACGCCTGTTCCACAAACCGCGTTTCGAGCGCGTACGGCGCGACGAAATCGCCCGTGATGGCGACGAGGTAGTAGAGCAGCACGACGATCCCGCCGACGATCGCGGCTTTGTTGCGGCGAAAGCGGCGCCAGATCACTGACCACTGCGAGGCGGCGAACCGCGCTTCGGACGCGCTAAGCGCGCTGACCTTGGCCTCTAACGTATGCGGGTCTTGCACTTCGGCAAGGTCGTAATACAGGTCACGCAGGGCTTCGGACTTCTGCGCGATATTGCCTGCTTCCCCTTCGGTCAATGGATTGTCACGCGTCGATTCGATCATGTGTACACAATCCGTGGGTCTATCCAGCCGAGCACAAGGTCCGCGATCAGGTTCGCGACCAGTAGCATCGCGGACATCACCATCAACAGGGTGCCCGCAACGTACATATCCTGGCTGCGCAACGCGCTAAGAAAGGTCGGTCCGGTAGTCGGGATCGACATGACAACGCCGATCAGGATCGAGGACGAGATAATTTTGGGCACTTCCATCGCCATCACGCTGATCACCGGGTTGATCGCCGCGCGCACCGCGTAGCGGTTGATCACGGTGCGTTCCTTCAAGCCTTTGGCGCGCGCCGTCGTGATGTACTGCTCTGTCATAGACTCAAGCATGCCGTTGCGCATGATGCGCATGAGCTGCGCGGTGCTCGCCAGCCCGAGGATGATCGCGGGTGGCCAGAGGTGCAAGAAGTAGTCCCAGGCTTTCGCCGCGCTCCACGGCTGGTTGAGGAACTCTTTCGACTGATCGCCTAAGACGTCCAGCCCCAGCACAATCGCGCCGATATATACCCAGATCAGCGCCAGCAAAAAGCCAGGGATCGACAGCCCCAAGAACGCGAGCGCCGAGAGGATCGTGTCACCGATCGAGTACTGGTGCGTAGCGGAGTAGATCCCGATCGGGATCGCCAGCACAAACATCACGAGCAGCGAGCAGAATCCCAGCAGGATCGTGTAACCGATGCGCTCGTCGATCAAGTCCCAAACCGAGGAATTCCACTCGAATGAGTACCCGAAATCGCCCCGAGGAAAGCCCGACATCCATTTGACGTACTGCACCAGCATCGGCTCGTCGAGGCCATACTGCTTGCGCAGCAGCTCGGCCTGCTCGTTCGTCATGCCGCCGCCGCTTGCCCCTTGCACCGCTTGCATGGTGTTGAGGAAGTCACCCGGAGGAAGCTGGATAATCACGAACGAGATGAACGAGATCACCAGCAGCATCGGAATCATCATCACGACGCGGCGCAGGATGTAATTCAGCATAGGATGGTCTCCGGCATCTTACGGCGAAGACCGGGCGCCACATGGCGCAGCGCCCGGTCAGACTCGCTCATTTTTACTCGCCGCCGTCCGCGAAATAGAAGTGCGCGGGATCCAGCGTGCCGGGGGTCATGATGATCCAGTCAGCGGTGTGTTCTTCGCCGACATTCATGAAGTTGTCTTTAACGACCACGGGGTTCGGAACCAGCCCCACCGTGCCCATTGCCCACAGACCTTCGGTCGACAGCTTGACGATCTCTTTACCGATCTCAACCTGACGCTCAGGATCGTTGGTGATCTTGTACTCGTCGTAGAGGTCCATCGCGGCCTTCAGGTGAGCCGGGGGTTCTTCACCCAGCTCGCCACCGGACTTGTACCAGACACCATAGGCCGGACCCATCCACGAGCGCTCGTCAAACGGGAACTGGTAGATCGGGTCAACCATCGGGACCAGGCCACGGTCGGTTGCCCAGGTCGCAACCATGATTTCATTTGCGCCAGCGCGATCCCAGAAGATTTCACGCGTTTCCTGGACCAGCTCGGTCTTCACGCCGATCGCGTTCCACCACTCAGTCACCAGCTCGTAGGTATCCATCTCGCCCGCGAGCAGGCCGGTGCTCTCCATCACGATCAACAGCTCAGAGCCGTCGGGGAACGTGCGGAAGCCGTCGCTGCCCCTGGTCAGGCCCAGCTCGTCGAGCAGGGCTTCAGCTGCCGCAGTATCGTACTCGGCATTGAGTGCCTCAAGCTCGGGCTGATAGTACGGCGAAGCGGGGACGACGGTCTCGGTGCGCGCCGCGCCCTGACCGAGGAAAACGATCTCGTTGACCGCATCGCGGTCAATCGCCAGCGAGAGCGCGCGGCGGAAGTCGAAGTTCTGGAACAACTCGCGATACTTCGCATCGGGGTAGCTCTGGTTGATGAATAGCGTTGCGTTGGACGCGGTCGCCTGCGGCCAGAGCAGCATGTGATAGTCGTTCGATTCCGAGTTATCGATGTAGACCGGGTACTGTGCAAGGTCGATCGAGCGCGCTTGCATATCCAGCTCGCCCGCGATGCCCATCGCGTTCACGCCCGCCACATCTTCGACCAGGTGGAAGTACACGTAGTCGATGTACGGAAGCTGTTTGCCTTCGACGTCAACCGCCCAGTAGTACGGGTTGCGCTCGGCGATCATCAGCGTCGCGCCGGGATCGTACTGGGTGATCTTCCAGGCTGTCATCACCGGGCGCTCGACGTTGTAGTCGAAGACCTTTTCCTGGAACAGGTCGTAGGTAGCTTCCTCGTTATAGGCCGGGTGATACTGCTCGAGGTAGTGCTTGGGCGCGTAGAAGCCAAAGCGCTCGAAGCCCAGCGGCCACTGGTTGCCATGGAACGCCAGGCCGACTGCCTCCGCCAAACCGTTTGGCTGCGAGAAGCGGAGCGTGAGCGTGCTGTCATCGACTTTGACCAGTTCTTCGAGCGTCTGCCACTCGGTGTGAACTGCGGCGGTGATGTTCTCGTCGTTCTCAATGGCTTCCCACCAGAAGAGCACATCATCGACTGTGAACGGCACGCCGTCCGACCACTTCAGGCCGGCGCGGAAGTAGAGCGTCAGCTCCGTACCGTCTTCATTCCACTCCCAGCGCTCGGCCAGGCCCGGCTGCACCGGATCGGCAGGGTCGCGCGGCCAGCGCAACACGGGGTCGTAGATAATGCGGCCAAAAGCGTGGAAGTCGTTGACGCCACGCCAGGCGCGGTTCCAGATGCCGCCATAGACGCCAACGCTGTCAACCGGATCGACGACACGCGGATTGTCGGGAAGACGTTCCTCGACTGGCGGCAGCTCGCCCGCGGCGACCTTCTCCGCCAGCATCGGGGCCTCGCCCCACCCATCGCCATCCTGCGCGCTGACACGCGGCAGGCTTGGGAAAACAAACGCGGCGACGAGGACGAGGGTGATAAGGGTAAGCGATACACGTTTTGCCATCTTGCGCTCCTAAATAACCGTAAATGTCTAGCGAAGGAAGGACACAAGCAGGTGAACCTCTACACAGCCTCCTTTCATGGTGCGCTTGGGGATGTGGGCCGGAAGAACCGGACGCAACAATGAATTCTGTCTCTCCGCCAGCAGGGCGGTGCGCCGGGTGAAATACGGTGTAAGAGTTGTCACAGAGCAAATGCGATCTATAATACAAATGCGCGTGAGAGTTAGCGTTAACCCGGCGACTAGCTCTCGAAACACAAATATACCGTTACATCAGAGAGTTAGCGTTAACCCTTGCAGTCAGTGTACGCTCATTTTGTGGGAGTGTCAACAAAATCCCCTTATGGTCGCCAAGCGAAAACGCGTGACGCTTCAAGATGTCGCACGCGAGGCCGGTGTCTCGGCGATGACGGTTTCGCGCGTGATCAATCACACCGGGCGCATCAGCCCTGCCACCCGTCAGCACGTCTTCGAAGTCATCGAAGCGCTTGGCTATCGGCCTAGCCGCGCCGCGCGCACACTCGTCACCACCAAGACGTGGACGATCGGCGTTGTCGTGCCGGATATAACAAACCCGTACTTTGCTGAAATCGTACACGGCATCGAAGACACGGCTTGGGAAGCAGGTTACAGCGTTCTGCTAGCGAACACAAACGAAAGCCCGGCCCGCGAAGGCGCGCTGCTCGGCCAGATCGACGAGTCAGCGGTCGACGGGCTGATCCCGGTCAGCTCGCGGCTTTCCGATGAGGAACTGCTGCCTCTGCTGGAGCAGCATCGCGCGGTCGTGACCATCAACCGCACCTTTCCGGCGCTGGCAAGCTGCGTCCGCCCGCGTCACGGCTACGGCTTCCGCGCGCACCAGGCGGCGCTATACCTGTCACGCGCCGGACACACCCGCATCGGCTACATCAGCCTGATCCGCAGCCTGATCAATCTGCCAATCGAAGCGTTGATCGCGCATTTGGCCGAGGATGGGATCATCATTCAGCGCGAGTGGTGCGCGACCTGCCTGCCTACCTGGGGAGCCGGATACGAAACCGGGCGCCGCTTGCTAACCGAACAGCCCGAACTCACCGCGATCGTCGCCGGGAACGATCTGGTCGCGCTCGGCGTGATGCGCGCAGCGATTGAAACCGGGCGCCGCATCCCGGACGATCTCGCGTTGATCGGCGGCGACGACATCTTACTGGCGAGTCAGGTCACGCCCGCGCTGACGACATTCGGCGTGCCCAAGTACGAGATCGGCGTCAACGCCGCTCAACTGCTGTTCAAACGCATGGATGGCGACCTGACTTACCGTGAATTTCTGTTCGACGAAGTGTTCATCGAGCGCGGCAGCGCCCCATAGTGGGCGCAAACGTTGCAGGCATGCGCTTTTGAGAGAGGATGGTCTTGATGGCGACAAAAGTGGTTACGTTTGGCGAGATCATGCTGCGCCTGTCGCCGCCCGGCATGTTGCGGTTCGGGCAGGCGCGTTCATTTGACGCGATCTATGGCGGCGGGGAGTCGAACGTCGCCGTGTCGCTGGCGAACTATGGGGTGCCGGTGGACTTTGTGACACGGCTTCCGGCGAACGACCTCAGCGACGCGTGCATCCAGTATCTGCGCCAGTATGGCGTCGGCGTGAGCCAGATCGTGCGCGGCGGCGAGCGGCTGGGCATCTACTTTCTAGAATTGGGCGCGGTGCAGCGCGGGAGCAAGGTCGTCTATGACCGCGCGCACTCGTCGATGGCGACCATCGAGGCGGGTATGATCGACTGGCGCGCCGTCTTTGCAGACGCCGACTGGTTCCACTGGACCGGTATCACGCCTGCGATTTCCGCCGGGGCGGCGGCAGCCTGCCGCGAGGCGATCCAGGTCGCGCGCGAGATGGGGCTGACCGTCTCGTGCGACCTCAACTATCGCAAGAACCTGTGGAAGTGGGGAAAAGCCGCCAGCGAGGTGATGCCAGAACTCGTCGCGCTGTGCGATGTAGCGGTCGGCAACGAGGAAGATGCCGCGAAGGTCTTCGACATCCACGCGCCCGAGGCAGACGTGACCGCCGGAAAGGTCGAGGCGGACACGTATCGCTTTGTTTGCGAGGCGCTGCATCAGCGCTTCAGTCGCTTGAAAACCATCGCGATCACACTGCGCGGCTCGATCTCCGCCAGCCACAACACCTGGTCGGGTGTGTTGTGGCGTGAGGGCGCATTTTACACCGGCGCGCAATACGACATCACGCATATCGTCGATCGCGTGGG
>Ga0079224_100005396_pt1 | contig 16769 bp, 13 predicted proteins | sample Stecom2015_FD_80414 | JGI IMG/M metagenome (GOLD analysis project Ga0079224, IMG submission 80414) | Agricultural soil microbial communities from Utah to study Nitrogen management - Steer compost 2015 | ecosystem: Environmental > Terrestrial > Soil > Agricultural land | place: USA: Utah... | reverse complement strand
TGATGGGAGTCCCGGGGGTCGGCGGCATCCCCGGCGGCATCGCCGGCAGATGGATCCCTTGGCTTGCTCATCGAGGGCATGCTCCTTTCTGCTCTCAGCATTTCCACCGCCCCGGTGCAAGTCGCCGCCTAAATTCCACCGCTCTTTCCAGGGGTCTGCAGGGGGGGCGGTGGGTAAAGCCCCCCGCCTTAGCTCACAATATCCCCACGAACGCCGCCCGACAGCCCACGGTCATGGCTCGCACGTCGCCCGTTTCTGAGGAGGGAATCCCTTGCGCCGGTATGCCGATTTGGTGCGTCACGGGGGAAATGAGGCCTTGTTTCTGGCCGCCGAACTGTCGATACTGTCCACCCGGCTGGGCTGGCCTTTTCATATTCACGCCGAAGGGGTGCGGGGAACGGGAAAGACCAGCATCCTGCGCTCGGTCCGGGACGTGCTCCCGCGCATCAAGCGGATCAAAGGCTGCCTGTACAACTGCTCCCCCGGCAGGCCCCATTGCCCCCACCATAAAGGCTTGTCGCCCCGGGAAATCCGCGCCATCGGCACCGAGTGGGTGCCCATGCCTTTTCTGGAAGTTTCCCATTCGGCCAAGCTGGGCACCGTGGTGGGCACCATCGACTTGAGCCGCATCACCCAGGGAGAGGCGCCCAGCGCCGTGCTCCTGCCGGGCACCTTGGCCAAGGCCCACCGGGGCATCGTCTTCATCGACGAAATCAACCGCCTGGCCGATACGGCCCCCGAACTGGCCGACGTGCTGCTGGACGTCATGGGCACCCGGCCGGGGCGGCTGCAGATTGAGGAGTCGGGCCTAGCGCCGGTGGAACTGCCGGTGCAGGTGTCGGTTTGGGCCGCCTCCAACCCCGACGAGGAGCCGGGCCCCCTGGAGGACATCCGGCGGCAGCTGGCGGACCGCTTCGATTTCACCGTGCCCGTCAGCCGCCCCGATTCGCCGGCCCAGGTGAGGCGCATTTTGGACAGTATAGCCGGCGCCGGTCGCCTGGCGGGCGCCGGCCGCGGGGACCAAGACGGCCTGGGGGAGACCCGGCGCCTGCGGCGGCGGCGCATGGCCCTTTTGGCCCGGACGGGCCGGGCCTTGCCGGAGTTGGGCGGCAGTGAGCGGGACCTGCTGGCCCAACTGTACGTGCGCTACGATTTGGAAAGCCTCCGGGCGGTGGAAGCCTGGCAGTGGGCCGCCCGCATCGCTGCCCAGCGGGCCGGGCGTCGCCGGGTGGTCAGGTCCGACTTGCTGGCGGTGGCCACCTTAGTGCTGGGCCACCGGGTGGAAGCCCGGGTCCTGTCGGAACTGCTGGCGGAGCTGGCGGGGACCCGGGGAGCCCCGGAGCAGATGCTGGTGGATTCCGCCGGCGGCCAGGTGCATGCCCCGCCGGATCCCGCGGCGGGTTCGGGCCAGGGGCAAGGGGGCCGGCCGGCGGGCGGTGCCGGCGATGATTTCAACCTGGACCGATACGGCGGTGGCAGCGGGTCTGCCCAGGCCGATTCCCGATCATGGGGAACAGCCCCCGGCCGAGACCAGCCGGGCCGCGGTATGGGCGGCTTGGACGGCCCGGGCGGCCGGGCCATGCAGGCATCCGGCGGCTCCTTGCCGGGGCAAGGGGCGGGCCATCCCGACGGGGCGGCGAGGGCCGGCGCCAACGGCTGGCTGCAGCGGCTGCGGGCCTGGCTGGGTGATGGCTGGGATGATCCAACCGGCGGCCGGGCCGGTGACAATTCTGCCAAAACTCCGCCGGAGGGCAGCGGCCGGGAAGGCGGCAACGGCTCCGATTGGTCTGCCGGCCGCCCCGGAACCGACGGCGGCGACGGGCGCCACGGCATCCCCGGCGTGGGGGGCGGCGATCCGGGCCTGATGCCGGCGCCTCCCCACCGGGCGACGGCCCTGCGGTTCATGGCGCCCCATAAGGTTTACCGGCGCCTGATAGCCGCCAACCAATTCCCCGGCCATGCCGGGAGCGACGCCCGGCCATGAACCGTTCCCCGTCGGTGTCCAACTTGCTCCTGCGGCCCGCCTTTCCGGCTCTCCAGCAGTGGGGCTCCCTGGCCGTGGCTAGGGCCGCCATGGGCAAAGGGGTCCTCCTGGGCGAGACGACGGTTTTCAGCACGTGCGTCCATCTCCTGAGCAGCCGGCAGCCGGGGTACGTCACCATCTTGTGCAACCACGACGCCGGCCAGGTGTTCTACGGCCGCTCCCAGCGAGGCCAGATCTATCACCTGGACATCTTTCATGAACTGGGGGACGTGGATCACCGGCGGGTGGCCCGCAGCCTGCTGACCGCCGTGGAGCGCTACACCCGGGAATTCAACGTGCGGGAGGAACTGCAGCACTTCATCGACATCCAGACGGGCACCGGCGGCGGGCGCATCACCGGCAGCCTCGATTACGGCACCCGGCCGTCCCTCCGGGCGGCCCACCGGCACCACATCCACGTGGCCTGCCTGGCCTGGCCCCGGCACAGCCCCCTGCTGTTCTACCTGGTGGCCGGCGCCGAAGCGGCCATCGTGGAGCAGGGGCTGGAACTGCGGAAAATCGACGGCCTCATCGAGAGCAGGGACGACGGGGCCGACGACATTCCCCTGGATGACTACTCGTCCACTTCCGACTCCTGGCTGCGGGGCAACGACGCCGGCGGAAGCGCCGGGGCCGGGCGGGGCAGGCGGGGAGAGGCGGCATCGGGCACCGGCTCGGAACCGGCAGAACCCAGGCTGACGGATCCGGACGTGGCGGCCGCCGTGGTTCAAGGGGCCGGCCACCGGCACAAAGCCATTGAACTGGCCCAAAGCCTGGATTCCCCCACCCTGGCCGTGGAACTGCTGGAATTGCTGGCCAAAGGCGCCCGCCGGGGCGATGTGGAGCGGAAGATAGGCTCCCGGGTGGGCAGCGATGCCCTGGCGTCGGTGCTGCGACAGCTGGCTGCCGACGGCCACCTGCGCCACGAGGGCGGCTTCATGCACCTGACGGAGCAGGGCCGGGCCCTGCTGCATCATTTCCACCGCTACCACCGGGAAATCCAGATGGCCTTGCGCCGGGCCATGCGCCGCATGACCCGCCAACACCTGACCCAGCCGGGCCGCAGCCCCCTGGCCGGGGAGGTCCGGGACACCCTGGGCGTCACCCGGCGACGGTCGGTGACGGCGCCGGAGCCGGGAGAGCCGCTCCAGGAACTGGCCTGGCCGGAAACGGTCATGGCCGCCGCGGCCCGACGGGGCCTTCCTTTTCAAGTGCAGGGAGAGGACCTGCGGGTGCGCCGGCGGGTGCGCCGCCGGCCGGTGGACATCTGCCTCCTGGTGGACGCCAGCGCCTCCATGTGCGGTGAACGGATGCAGGCGGCCAAGACCCTGGCCCGGCATCTTCTCCTGAGCACCCGGGACAAGGTGGCGGTCATCGTCTTCCAGGAGCGCCAGGTACGGGTGACGGTACCCTTCACCCGCAGCGCCGCCCGGGTGGAGAAGGGGCTGGCCTCCATTCGGCCCTTCGGCCTGACGCCCCTGGCCACGGGGCTCCTCCACGCAGCCGCCTACATCCAGCAAAGCCGGCCCCGCAACCCAATGCTGATCCTCATCACCGACGGCATCCCTACGGTGCCCCACCTGGGCAAGAACCCCATGGAGGACGCCCTGGAGGCGGCAGCCCGGTGGCGCCAGTTGCGGGCTTCCTTCACCTGCATCGGCCTCCAGCCCAACGAACGCTACCTGTCGGAACTGGTCCAGACGGCCGGGGGCAATTTGTACGTGGTGGCCGAGCTGGAAGCCGACACCTTGGTGGCCATCGCCACGTCCGAGCGGGAAAAGCTGACGGCAGCCGGCCGGCATTGACTGATCCATTAAGAGCCGGTTCTTGCCGATGAACAAGAATTCACCTATCGGAAAGGGCTCTGATGTTTGCAAAGGTTGAGTATCTGTTCGCCAGCACCGGCCGGGAGGCGCCGGCGGGCGCAAGAACCGGAGGATGATGAAGCAAAGATTGCGGTTCAGGCTCGTTCCAGGGCAAATTAGCCAGCAAAATCTGGCCCCCTACGACCCAAAAACGCAAAATCCCAGCCTATAGGCTCAAGAAACATCCATATCAATTTTGCGCAACGGCTCCCTGGTGCCGTCCCTGCGTAGGAATTACCCGTCTCCATGGGGAATGAATGGACCTGTGCCCAGAAAAAAGGGGGAGGCGGGCCATGTTACGTTTGCTGCTGGTGGCCGTCCTGATCATCCTCATCGTGATCCTGGCCGTGCAGAACGTTACCCCCGCGGAAGTGCGCTTTTTGCAGTTCGCTTATGAGATGCCCCTGGCCTTCGTGATCACCGGCGCCGCTGTGGTGGGGGCCCTGCCTGTGCTCCTGCTGGCGGTAGTGCGGCAGGTTTCCCTGGGCCGCCAGCTGCGGCAGCAGCAGGCCCGGGCCGACGGGCTGCAGGCTCAAATTAAGGAAATGGAAGAGCGGGAGAAGGAATTGCGCGCCCAACTCCATCGTTTGGAGGAGCGCCTGGCGGCCCAGCCGCCTCAGACCCCGGCGGAGCAGGCAGGCCAGACGGCCCAGCAGGCCCAGCAGGCCCAGGCGACCCAGCAGAGCGCCGAGGCCCCAGGGGCGGCTCCAGGTCCAGGGGCCGGCCAAGCCCCGGAGGCTTCCCAAGAGGGTGACGGGGAGCCGGGACCGGCGTGAGTTCCTTCCCGTGGCCCATACGCCCGCTGGAGCCGGCCCGGGGTGACCGGCTGGCCCAAAGCTTGGACCTGCACCTGGCGGCAGGCGCCGTGCTGGCCGCCCGGGGCTTTGACGCCGACAGCGCCCGGGCGTTCTTGGAACCCCGCTTGGAATATCTCCACGACCCCATGGCCATGGCGGGCATGGAGCAGGCCGCCCGCCGCCTCCTGGCCGCCGCCCGCCAAGGCGAGCCCATCCTGGTTTACGGCGACTACGATGTGGACGGCATCTGCGGCACCTTGCTGCTGAAGGGAGCCCTCACGGCACTCGGCGCCCGGGTCTCCCACTACCTGCCCCACCGGCTGGGTGACGGCTACGGCCTGCATGCCCAGGTGCTGGCGAGGGCCGCCGCCCAGGGGGTGCGGGTGGTGGTGACCGTGGACACGGGCATCACCGCCGTGGAGGCGGCCCAAGGGGCCGCCGGGCTGGGGCTGGACCTCATCATCACCGACCATCACGCTCTGCCGGCCCAGTTGCCGGAAGCCATCATCGTCCATCCCCTTTTGAACGACGGCTATCCCTATCCCCACCTGGCCGGCGGGGGAGTGGCCTTCAAGCTGGTCCAGGCCCTGGCCCAATTGGCCGGCGAGGCTTCGTCCTTTTGGGAAGCCGGCCTGGACCTGGCCGCCTTGGCCACCATCGCCGACATGGTGCCCTTGACGGGTGAAAACCGGGTTTTGACCTATTTCGGCATGGAGCGCATGCGGCGGCGGCCCCGCCCCGGGCTGGCCGCCCTGCTGCGGCGGGCCCGCATCCAGGCCCGCACCTTGAGCGCCTGGGAGGTGGCCTTTCAACTGGCGCCCCGCCTCAATGCGGCGGGCCGCCTGGAGCACGCCGATCTGGCTTTGAACCTGCTGGCCGCCCATGAAGGCCAAGGCGATCCTCTTGCCGGAGAACTGGAAACCGTCAACCTGCGGCGCCGGTCCCTCCAGGATGCCGTGGAACGGGCCGTGCGGGACCAGGTGGCCCGGGCAGGTCCGCCCACGGAGCCCGTCCTGGCGGGCGACCCGGAATGGCACCGGGGTGTCCTGGGGGTGGTGGCGGGGCGCCTGGCCGACCAGTGGCAGGTGCCCGTTCTGCTGGCCCAGATTGAAGATGGGCTGTGGCAGGGCTCGGCCCGCAGCATCCCCGGCTTCGACATCGCCGCGGCCTTGGCTGAGGCAGGCCACCTGCTGCTGAAGCACGGCGGCCACGCCCAGGCGGCGGGCTTCACGGCCGAGGCTGCCCACATCCCTGCCTTGCGCCGGGCGCTGGCCGAGGCCTTCGCCGCCGCCCGGGAGCATATCCCGCGGGAGACGGCGGTGGCCGACGCCTATGTGGACCCGGCCTTCATCGACCGGCGGCTGGCCCTGGACTTGGCCCGGCTGGAGCCGTGGGGCGCCGGCAACCCGCCGCCCTTGCTGGCCAGCCGGCTGGAGGTAATGGAGGCCCGCACCGTCGGCGACGGTGACGCCCATCTGAAGTTGACCCTGGCCCCAGGGGTGGAAGCCATAGCCTTCGGCCAGGGCCACCGCCTGGCAGCGGTGCTGGGCGCCGGGGCCATAACCGCCCTCCACACCCCCGTCATGGACTACTTCAATGACCGGGAGCGCCTGCAACTGCGCATCGAGGAACTGGTGCTGGAGCGGCCGCGGGTGGTGGTCAACACCGCCGGCCCTACAGCCCCGCAGCCAGAACCGGCAGCGCCGGCAGCGATGGCAGTGCCGCCGGCGCCGGCAGCCCAGGCAGCTCCCAGGCCGATGGCTCCTAATGTTTCCCTGGACCGGTCCCTGCTGGCCGGCCTGTACCGCCTGCTGCGCTCCCTGGCCGGGGAGGCCGGCGGCTCCTTCACCTGGGAAGGGCTGTGCGCCGCCCTGGGCCGCAACGCCGCCCCGGGCAGAACCGGTTCAGCGACGGCCCGGGACCAAGCCGCCCTGGGCATTCAAGTGTTTCTGGAACTGGGCCTGCTTCAGCCCGTGCCCGGCGCCGGGCCCGACTGCTGGCAGCTTCAGGATACCGGCGGCAGCCAGGTCCAGTTGACCGACAGCCCCACCTTCCGCCGGTTTGCGGCGCCGGCCCCGCCCCGGGCCGCCGGCCAGTCCTAGCCGCCCCAAACCTAACCACTATAAGGGCTGTGCTATAATTTTTAAAGTCATCATTTCCTTTTCCCGAAAGGAGGGCAGCGCCATGGCCGCCGATGTCGTGCTGGACGAAGCTTCCTGCCGCGATCAAGTGGAAGCCATCAAAGCCCGGGTGAAGAAGAGCCGGCCCGATGCTTCCGTGGACTTCATCGAAAAAGCCTATCAGGTGGCCTTGGCTGCCCATCACGGCCAGGTGCGGGCCTCGGGGCGCCCGTACATCGAGCACCCCGTGGCCGTGGCCGCCATTTTGGCCGAGATGGAGCTGGACGCCACGTCCATCGCCGCCGCCCTCCTCCATGATGTGGTGGAAGACACCGGCGTCCCCTTGTCGGACATCGAGGAAAACTTCGGCGCCGAGACGGCCCTCCTGGTGGACGGCGTCACCAAGCTGGGGCGCATCAAATACGAGAGCCGGGTGGAAGCCCAGGCGGAAAATCTCCGCAAGATGTTCCTGGCCATGGCCAAGGACATCCGGGTCATCTTGATCCGCCTGGCCGACCGCCTCCATAACATGCGCACCTTGGAGTACCTGCGGCCCGAAAAGCGGGAGCGGGTGGCCCGGGAGACCCTGGAGATCTACGCGCCCATCGCCCACCGGCTGGGCATCTCCACCATCCAATGGGAACTGGAAGATCTGGCCCTGAAATACCTTGAGCCCGAGCGCTACCGGGAGCTGGCCCGCCAGATCCCCCAGCAGCGCCGGGAGCGGGAGCGCTACACCAACGAGGTCATCGACGAACTGCGGAAGCACCTGGCCGAACTGGGCATCAAGGCCGACATCCAAGGCCGGGCCAAGCACCTGTACAGCATCTACCGCAAGGTCTACATGCGGGGCCGGGACCTGTCGGAGATCTACGACCTGATCGCCGTCCGGGTCATCGTGGATTCCCTGCGGGACTGCTACGCCGTGCTGGGCGCCGTCCACACCATGTGGCGGCCTTTGCCGGGCCGGTTCAAGGACTACATCGCCACGCCCAAGTCCAACATGTACCAGTCCCTGCACACCACGGTCATCGGCCCCCGGGGCGCGCCCTTCGAGGTGCAGATCCGCACTTGGGACATGCACCGCACGGCGGAGTACGGCATCGCCGCCCACTGGCGCTATAAGGAAGGCGGCCGGTCCGACCCCAACCTGGACGCCAAGCTCACCTGGCTGCGGGAGATCCTGGAGTGGCAGTCGGACCTGAAGGACGCCGGCGAATTCATGGACAGCCTGAAGCTGGACGTGTTCGCCGATGAGGTGTTCGTGTTCACCCCCAAGGGGGACATCATCGCCCTGCCCGCCGGGGCCACGCCCATCGACTTCGCCTACCGCATCCATACCGAGGTGGGCCACCGGTGCGTGGGGGCCAAGATCAACGGCAAGATCGTCCCCCTGGAAACCAAGCTGGCCAACGGCGACATCGTGGAGATCCTCACCAACAACCAGAGTGCCGGGCCCAGCTCCGACTGGCTGAAGATCGTCAAGACCAGCACCGCCAAGAACCGCATCCGCCAGTTCTTGAAGCGGCAGCGCCGGGAAGAGAACCTGGCCCGGGGCAAGGAAATCATCGAACGGGAACTGAAGGCCTTCCGCCTTACCTTCCAGGACGTGTGGGTGGACCAATGGGTGGCGGAAGTGGCGGAGAAATACCAAATCAGCGATCCCGAGGAACTGCTGGTGGCCATCGGCTACGGCGGCATCAGCGGCCCCCAGGTGGCGTCCCGGCTGCGGGATGTGTACCGCCGGGAAGTGGGCGAGACCGACGTCTACGACATTGAAGAACTGGTGCGGCACAGCAAGGTCAAGCCCGCCTCCAGCACCGAGGGGGTCCACGTCAAGGGCATCGACAACGTGCTGGTGCGCCTGTCCCGCTGCTGCAACCCGGTGCCCGGCGACCCCATCGTGGGGTACATCACCCGGGGGCGGGGCGTGTCCATCCACCACCGCAACTGCGCCAACCTGCGCCATCTCATCCAGGCGGAAGGGCCGGCCAGGGCGGTGGAAGTGTCGTGGGACCGGATGGAAGTGGCCCAGTACCCCGTCAAGGTGATGATCCAAGCCTTGGACCGGCCGGGGCTGCTGAGCGACGTGGCCCGGGCGGTGGCCGAGACCCGCACCAACATCCAGCTGGCCCGGGCCCGCAGCTGCCGGGACGGCCGGGCCGAGATCGACTTGATCATGGAGATTAAGAGCCTGGAGCACTTCGAATTCCTGCGCCGGCGCATCGAGAGCATTCGCGATATCCTCAGCGTGGAGCGGGTGCACCCGCAGCAGTAGAGGAGGGGGCCTGTGCGGGCGCTGGTCCAGCGGGTCCGCCGGGGTTCCGTGACGGTGGACGGCCGCCGGGTGGCGGCCATCGGCAATGGATTGGTCGTATTGGTCGGCATCGGCAGGGAAGACGAACCCGCCGATGCCGAATATTTGGCCGGCAAAGTGGCCCACCTGCGGCTGTTCCCCGACGAGGAGGGCCGCATGAACCGGTCGGTGCTGGACGTGGGGGGCGAGGTGCTGGCCGTCTCCCAGTTCACCTTGTACGCCGACACCCGCCGGGGCCGGCGGCCCAGCTTCGTGGACGCGGCGCCGCCGGAGCAGGCGGAGCCCTTGTACCAGCATTTCGTCCAATGCCTGCGGGACCTGGGCCTGCCCGTGGCCACGGGCCGCTTCCAAGCCCATATGATCGTGGAAATCCATAACGACGGCCCCGTCACCCTCATGGTGGAGAGCCCCCGTTCCGGCGGTTGAAGGGCCGGGCCCTGAAGGATTCAGGCCCCGAAGGGCCCGGCCGCCCATGGGAGAAGGGCCTTTTGTTGTCCCCGGCGCCGGCCGGGTGATAGCATATGAGTTGTTTCCAAACCTCCGGGAGGTGCCGGTTCGATGCTGACCAAGCGGCCGCGGGGCACCTACGACCTCCTGTCGCCCGAAGTGGAAGGGTGGCAGCGGCTGGAAGAGCACATCCGCACCCTTTGCCGCCGCTGCGGCTACACCGAGGTGCGCACGCCCATCATCGAGCATACGGAACTGTTTGAGCGGGGCGTGGGCGAAACCACCGACGTGGTGGAAAAGGAAATGTACACCTTTGAGGACCGGGGCGGCCGCAGCCTGACCTTGCGCCCCGAGGGCACGGCACCGACCTTGCGGGCCTACTTGGAGAACGGCCTGGCCAAGGCGCCCCAGCCTGTGAAGCTGTTTTACCTGGCGGCGCCCATGTTCCGCTTCGAGCGGCCCCAGGCGGGCCGGTTCCGCCAGCATTACCAGTTCGGCGTGGAAGCCGTGGGCAGCATGGATCCGGCCCTGGACGCCGAGATCATCAGCCTGCCCCTGATGCTGCTGGAGGAGCTGGGGGCCGGCTCCTTCGTGGTGCGCCTCAACAGCATCGGCTGCCCCAAGTGCCGTCCCGCCTACCGGGAGGCCCTGCAGGCCTACTACGCGCCCCATAAGGACAAGCTTTGCGCCGACTGCGCCCGGCGGTTCCACACCAACCCCCTGCGGCTGCTGGACTGCAAGAACGAGCGCTGCGCCCCCTTCAAGGCCGAGGCGCCCCGCACCGTGGACTACTTGTGCGATGAATGCCGGGAGCACTTCGACTCCCTCCAGGGCTACCTGCGGCAGTTGGAAATCCAATTCGAAATCGATCCCCTCATCGTCCGGGGCCTGGACTATTACACCAAGACGGTGTTCGAGGTCCTCGACACCGGTCTGGGGGCTCAAAACACCGTCTGCGGCGGCGGCCGCTACGACGGCCTGGTGGAGTCCCTGGGCGGGCCGCCCACGCCGGGCATCGGCTTCGGCCTGGGCATGGAGCGGCTGATGTCCCTGCTGGCGGAGCGCAACATTAACCTGGGCGGCTCGGCGCCCTTGGATTTGTTCGTGGCCACCGCCGGGCCCGAGGCCCGTCCCACGGCCGTGGCCCTGGTGCACCGCCTGCGGCGGAAAGGGCTGACGGTGGACATGGACTACATGGGCCGCAGCCTGAAGGCCCAGATGCGCCGGGCCGACCGCTACCCGGCCCGGGCGGTTCTCATCCTGGGTGAGCAGGAAGTGGCGGCGGGCCGGGCCGTCATCCGCCACCTGGCCACAGGGGATGAAACGGAAGTGCCCCTGGCCGGCTTCGAGGAAATCGCCGCGGCCGTCCAAGGGGCTCCCGCGCCGGCCCGGCAAGGGCCCGAGGCGGGCGGGGTTTGAGCGCTGATTTTCCAAGGAAAGGGGCAGGACTGTGCCCGGACAAGCTGATTTGCTCCATCGCACCCATGAATGTGGGACGCTCCGACGGGAACATGCCGGCAGCCCGGTGGTCTTGACGGGGTGGGTTGCCCGGGTACGGGACCACGGCGGCGTGCTGTTCGTTGACCTGCGGGACCGCACCGGCATCGTGCAGCTGGTGTTCCACGGCGACACCCGGGGCGACCGCCCCCTGCGGCCCGAGTCGGTCATCGGCGTGCGGGGGGAAGTGCGCCTGCGGGAGCCCCACCTGGTGAACCCCAAGCTGGCCACGGGCGAGGTGGAGGTGTGGGTGTCGGACCTCCAGGTGTGGAACGAATCCCGCACACCGCCTTTCTACATCGAGGACGGCATCGACACCGACGAAAGCGTCCGGCTCCGCTACCGGTACTTGGACCTGCGGCGGCCCGAGATGCAGCGGGCCCTCATCCTGCGGCACCGGGTCACCAAGGTCTTGCGGGACTTCTTCGATGCCCGGGGCTTCCTGGAAGTGGAGACGCCCATGCTCACCTTGAGCACCCCCGAGGGCGCCCGGGACTACCTGGTGCCCAGCCGCCTGGAGCCGGGGCATTTCTACGCCCTGCCCCAGTCGCCCCAGTTGTTCAAGCAGCTGCTCATGGTGTCGGGCCTGGAGCGGTACTTCCAGGTGGTGCGCTGCTTCCGGGACGAGGACCTGCGGGCCGACCGGCAGCCCGAGTTCACCCAGGTCGACGTGGAAATGTCCTTCGTGGAAGAAGAAGACGTCATGGCCATGGTGGAAGACCTCATGGCGGATCTTTACCGGGAGGTGCTGGGGGTGGACCTGCCCCGGCCCTTCCCGCGCCTGACCTATGACGAGGCCATGCTGAAATACGGCACCGACAAGCCCGACCTGCGGAACCCCTTGACCATCGAGGACGTGGGCCAGTGCTTTGCCGAAACGGAGTTCCGGGTCTTTCGCTCCGTCCTGGACGGGGGCGGGGTGATCCGGGCCTTGCGCATCCCCGCCGGCGAGGAGCCGTGGCGGCGCAAGGACCTGGACGACTTGACGGCAGAAGCCCGCCGCTGGGGTGCCGGCGGCCTGGCCTGGCTGGAAGTGGGCACCGGTCCCGCGGGCGATCCCCAGAGCCACCGTTCTTCCTTTGCCCGGTTCCTCAGCGCTCAGGAATTGACCGATTTGTTCGCGGCCACCGGGGCGGAGCCGGGAGACCTGCTCCTCATGGTGGCCGACTCCGCCGACACGGCGGCCCGGGTATTGGGCCACCTGCGCCAGCACATTGCCCAGGAGCGGGGCTTCCTCCGGGACGGGGAGCTGGCCTTCACCTGGATTACCGACTTCCCCTTGCTGGAATGGGATGAGGACGAAAAGCGGTACGTGGCCGTCCACCACCCCTTCACTTCACCTAAGCCCGACCATTGGGAACTGCTCCGGTCGGAGCCCTGGCGGGTCCGGGCCCGGGCCTACGACTTGGTTTTGAACGGCGTGGAATTGGGCGGCGGCAGCATCCGGATCCACAACACGGCCCAGCAGGAGCAGATGCTGGCGGCCTTGGGCTTCAGCCAGGAAGAGGCCAAGGAGCGGTTCGGCTTCTTGATGGAGGCCTTCTCCTACGGCGCGCCGCCCCACGGGGGCATCGCCCTGGGGTTGGACCGGATGGTCATGCTCATGGCCGAGCGCCAATCCATCCGGGACGTCATCGCCTTCCCCAAGACGGCCAAGGCGGCCTGCCTCATGACAGGGGCGCCGGGCCCCGTGGATCCGGCCCAGTTGCAGGAACTCCACCTGCAGGTCATCTACAAGGAGCCGGAAGGTCAGGCTCAGGCGTAAACCATGACCTCCACGGCGGGCTCGCCGGGCCGGGGACGCCCACTCCGGCCGCCCCGCAGGATGACCCCCGGCACCTGGCGGGCCAGGCGCCGGTAATCGGCGTCGCCCCGGGCCAGGGCGGCCAGCATCTCGGCGAAGGCGGTGCGGTCGGCCCGCACCAGGCTGCGTAGCATCCAGCCCCCCACAGGGTAAAAAGTGCGGGCCAGGCGCCACGACCAGCGCAGTTCCGGCAGCAGACCCTTTTGCAGCCTTTGGGCGTAGTCCGTCAAGCGGGGGCCGGCAGGAGACTGGCGGGCCAGCACTTCGGCGGCATGGCGGGCGCTGGCCACGGCGTAGTAGATGCCCTCGCCGCTGAAGGGATCCGTCAGACCGGCCGCATCCCCCACAAACACCGCCCGCCGGGTGTGGAGCACCGCCGGCGCTCCCCCCGGGCTGACGGCCAGGGGCCACGCCGACCGCAGCAGGCCGGGCCGCCGCTGATCCAACCCGTGGCGGCCCATGTATTCCTGCAGCAATTGTGGCAGGGGCGAACTTGCGGCCCGCAAGGTGCACACCCCCACCGACCAATGTTCCTTCTTGGGGAAAACCCAGGCGTAGCCGTCCCGAGGGCTGCCGAAGGCGAACTCCAGGCTGCCGGCCCAGCGGCCGTGCTCCTCCTGGGTGACGGGGTACTCCCACTCCACGGCGCCGCACCAGCGCCGCAAGGGGGCGGCGCCCAGGCGCCGGGCCGTGAGCCCCTTGGCCCCGTCGGCGGCCACCAGAAAGGGCGCCCGGTAACGGCCTTCCTTGGTGACCACGGTGACGGCGTCGTCGTCTTCCCCCACATCGGTCACCGGCTCCCCGGTGCGCACCTGGGCGCCGGCGGCTTGGGCCGCCTGGAGCAGCAGGTGGTCGAAACGGTGGCGCCGCACCTGGAACACCAGGGGGCGGTCGGCCGTCACCGCCACCCGGTAGTCCCCGTGGCCCAGCACGAAGCGGTAAGTGGTGTCGTCGATGACCGGGCGCAAATCCAGGTCGGCCAGCAGGGCCGCGGTCCGGGCCGTGACGCCGCCGCCACACACCTTGGGCCGGGGAAAGGCCTGGGCATCCAAGACCAAAGTTTGCAGACCCTGCTGGGCCAGCAGCCGGGCGGCGGTGGCGCCGCCGGGGCCCCCGCCCACCACGATGGCATCGAAGCGTTGTGCCACGGACCTGCCTCCTCCCGGATTTTTTGCCCGGCTAGGACACATTTTAATGCTGCAGGCACGGCCGGGCGAGGCCAAGACCCGCCGGACGGGGGGCCTGTCCGCGCCCTTGGCCACCTTTCTGCCCGTGTGTTACCATAGGGCCACACAGTTGGTGAAGCCGAACGGCACCCTGCCGTGTGCGTGAGGGTCAAGAAATTTTGAGCCAACACCTCTACCGAGGGAGCCCGGCCTCCGCGTCATCCGCCCATGCCCGGCCAAAATTTCGGGATCGGCTCCGGTGGCGTGGGAGGGCACCCACCTTGTTGGGAAGGGCCTCGGAATCTCTTGGCACCGGACGGCACGGCGGGGTGCTTGGTGTACTCGCAAGCAGGTCCACAACTAAATATGTACTGCATTAGGAGGATTGCCCTTGTCTGAAAACCTGGTCACCGTGACGGAGCAGAATTTCGAGGAAGAGGTGCTCGGTTCCGACCAGCCGGTCATCGTGGACTTCTGGGCGGCTTGGTGCGGGCCGTGCGTCATGCTGGAGCCGGTGTTCGCCGAACTGTCGGGCGAGTACGCCGGCAAGATCAAGTTCGCCAAGGTCAATGTGGATGAAAACCCCTCCTTGGCGGCCCGCTTCGGCGTCATGAGCATTCCCACCTTGATCATCTTCAAGGATGGGAACCCGGCGGAGCGCATCGTGGGCCTCCAGCCCAAGCAGGCGCTCCAGCGGCAGTTGGACGCCTACGTAAACTGAACTGTTGACGGCGGGCCGGCCGGGTTCAGGCCTGTCCGGGCCGGCGCCATGTGCAGCGACCGCTGAAGCCTTTGACGCCCCCCGACGGGGGCGTTTTGCCTATGGGAAGGGGGTGGCGCCCATGGCGGAAAACGGGCAGGGCAGCCTCTTCGCCGAGGCGCGCCGGCGGATGGACCGCTCGGCGCCCTTGTCCCACCGCATGCGGCCCCGTACATTGGATGAGTTTGTCGGCCAGGAGCATCTGGTGGGGCCGGGCCGCCTGCTGCGGCGGGCCGTGGAGGCCGACCGCCTGACCAACATGATCTTCCACGGGCCGCCGGGGAGCGGCAAGACGGCCCTGGCGGAAATCATCGCCAACCATACCGGCGCCCATTTCCAGCGCCTCAACGCCGTGACCGCCGGGGTGGCCGACGTGCGCAAGGTGATCCAGGCGGCCATGGGGCGCTTGGAGTCGGGGGCCGGCCGCACCGTCCTGTTCATCGATGAGATCCACCGGTTCAACAAGGCCCAGCAGGACGCCCTGCTGCCGGCTTTGGCCGAGGGCACCATCATCTTGATCGGCGCCACCACGGAAAATCCCTACTTCACCATTACGGGGCCCCTGCTGTCCCGGAGCCGGCTCTTCCGGTTCGAGCCTTTGGCCGATGAGCAAATCCGCCTGCTGCTGCAAAGGGCCATCGCCGACAAGGAGCGGGGCCTGGGCGAGCTGCCCTTGGCTGTGACCGAGGAGGCTTTGGACCACTGGGTGTCGGTGGCGGCGGGGGACGCCCGCAACGCCCTCAACGCCCTGGAACTGGCGGCCCTCACCACGCCTCCCGACCAGGCGGGGCGCATCGTCATCGACGCGGCGGTGGCGGCGGAGTCCATTCAACAAAGGGTGCTGGCCTACGACCGCCAGGGCGACGGCCATTACGACCATGCCTCGGCCTTCATCAAGAGCATGCGGGGCTCCGACCCCGACGCCGCCGTCTACTGGCTGGCCCGCATGCTGGAGGCGGGGGAGGATCCCCGGTTCCTGGCCCGGCGCATGGTGGTCCACGCCGCCGAGGACGTAGGCATGGCCGATCCCCAAGCCTTGGTGGTGGCGGTGGCGGCGGCCCAGGCCCTGGAGTTGGTGGGCATGCCCGAAGCCCGCATCCCCCTGGCCGAGGCGGCCATCTACATCGCCACGGCCCCCAAGAGCAACGCCGTCTACCGGGCCATCAACAAGGCCGGGTCCGATGTGCGGTCCCAGCAGCCCCCGCCGGTGCCCGTCCACCTGCGGGACAGTTCCTACAGCGGCGCCAAGGCCATGGGCCACGGCAAGGGCTACCTGTACCCCCACAACTTCCCCCAGGGCTTCGTGGAGCAGCAGTACCTGCCCGACGGCATCCGGCGGGGAACCTATTATCAGCCGACGGAATACGGCCTGGAGCGGAAGATTGCCCAGCGCCTGGCGGCCTGGTGGTCCCGCCGGGAACCGCCTGCTTGACACCCCCCGGAGCCGGTGCTACCATATCACAACGAAATCCTAGTGTCCCCATCGGAATTAACAGGGAGGACGACGTTGTGAACATCACCACCCGGGGGCAATACGGCGTCAAGGCCATGTTTGAACTGGCCATGCGCTACGGGGAAGGACCCATTCCCCTCCGCCAGGTGGCCGAGCAGCAGAACCTGCCGGAGCATTACCTGGAGCAGTTGATGGGTCCCCTGCGCAAGGCGGAGCTGGTCCGCAGCGTCAGGGGCGCCCAAGGGGGCTACATGCTGGGGCGGGATCCGTCGGAAATCACTGTGGGCGAGATCCTGCGGGTGCTGGAAGGCCCGCTGCTACCCGTGGACTGCGCCGCCGACGACCCCGAGGCTTACGCCTACTGCCCCAGCGGGGAAAGCTGCACCATCCGCGGCGTCTGGGTGAAAATTCGCGATGCGGTGAACGAGACCATCGACAGCATCACCTTGGCCGACCTGCGGGAAGAAGAACTGGCCAAGATGCGGCGGGGCCGGATCACGTACTACATCTGACCCCGGTG
>Ga0079224_100005395_pt1 | contig 16773 bp, 11 predicted proteins | sample Stecom2015_FD_80414 | JGI IMG/M metagenome (GOLD analysis project Ga0079224, IMG submission 80414) | Agricultural soil microbial communities from Utah to study Nitrogen management - Steer compost 2015 | ecosystem: Environmental > Terrestrial > Soil > Agricultural land | place: USA: Utah... | reverse complement strand
TGTGCGCTTCCGCTCGCCGTGGCCGGGTTGGGACGGAACACCTCGCCCCGGCCAATCCCGCGCGGGTCGGAAACGGCCTGTACCCGCTGGTTGGCGCGGTCCCAGAGAATGGCCTGCATGTCGCCGTAGCGGCGGCCGACCGGCTTCAGGGTATGGCCGAGGGCGGCGAGCTCATCGCGGAGCGCCGGGCTCAGGCCGCCCGGCTCGTACTGGATGACGTCCGGCTGATACTGGTGGTGGAAGCGGCCCAGCGCCACCCATTCCTGTGGCGGCAGGCCGTCGGCGAAGGCCAGGGTCGCCAGCAGCACCATGGTGATGATGCGGCTGCCGCCCGGCGTGCCGAGGATGGCGACGCGGTCGGCGGTCTCCAGGAAGGTGGGGGTCATGCTGGACAGCGGCCGCTTGCCCGGCGCGATGGCATTGGCCGGCGTCCCGACCAGGCCATAGCCGTTGGGGACGGCGATGCCGCTGGCGAAATCGTCCATCTCGTTGTTGAGCAGCACGCCGGTGTCGCCGGCGACCGCGCCGGCGCCGAACATGTAGTTGATCGACAGCGTGCCGGCGACCCGGTTGCCCTCAGCGTCGAGAATGGAGAAATGGGTGGTGTCGGCGCCGCCGGCAGTCTCGGCCACCGCCGGCGCCAGCGCCTCGCTGGGCGTGGCGCGGTCGAGCCGGATCGACTGCGCCAGCCCGCGGCCATAGGCGGGATCGAGCAGCAGCTTGCTCGGAATGGCGACGAAGTCCGGATCGCCCAGATAGGCGGCACGGTCGCGGTAGGCGCGACGCATGGCTTCGGCGATCAGGTGCACGCGGGTCGCGGCCGGCAGCTGGTCGAGCTCGTAGGCGGCCAGCACGTTGAGCATGGTGACCAGGCCGATGCCGCCGGCCGACGGCGGCGGCGCGCTGATGATTCGCACGCCCCGGTAGTAGCCGACGATCGGCGCGCGCTCCACCACCTCATAATCGGCCAGGTCCTCCCGCGTCCAGATACCGCCGGCCGCCCGCACTGCCGCTACCAGCTGCTCGGCCACAGGCCCTTCGTAGAAACCCCGCCGCCCCTCGGCCGCAAGCCTTTCCAGCGTGCGCGCCAGGTCCGGCTGTCGCAGCCGCCAGCCGGTCGGCGGCACCTCGCCATCGGCCAGGAAGATGGCGGCGGCACGGGCATCCCGTTGCAGGGCGGCGAGCCGCAAGCGGGCCATCTGCCGATAGTGCTCGTCGATCGGAAAGCCCTCGCGCGCCAGCCGGATCGCCGGGGCGAGGCTGCGGGCCAGCGGCAGCCGGCCGTAACGTTCGGCGATGTGCGCCCAGGCCGCCGGCGCGCCGGGTACGGCCGCCGCCAGGGCGCCGTCCAGCGAGGCCTGCCGCCGCGGCTTGCCGTCGGCGTCGAGGTACATGTCGGCGGTTGCCGCAAGCGGTGCCCGTTCGCGGCCGTCGATCATGACATTGCTGCCGTCGGCGGCCCGGTGCAGCAGCCAGAAACCGCCGCCACCGATGCCGGAACCGTACGGCTCCACCACTCCCAGGGCGGCACTCACCGCGACCGCAGCATCGAAGGCATTGCCACCGGCCTCCAGGATCTCGCGGCCGGCAGCCGTTGCCAGCGGATGCGCGGTAACGACCGCTGCAGCAGGCGGCGTGCCGGCGGTAGCCGCGAAGGCAACGGCGAGCAGCAGCGACGCGGTCAACGAACGAACGGTCGAGCGGATGAAGGGCGGCATGGGATCACTCGAATGCGGCTGTTGGAGCTCATCCTGCGCGAGAGGCAATCCGGCTGCAACCGGCCTAGGCGCTCAATGTCCGCCCGGCGGCCGCGGTCAGCTGCATGAGGTAGACCGTGCGCAGCACATGACTGCGCAGGAACTCGTGGCCGTAACCGGGATCGAGCAGGCACTTGATCGCCCGCAAGGTCAGGGCGCGGCGGTTGACCACTTCCCCGGCCTGGCGCTGCAGCAGCAGGGGCAGCAGCCGGGTGACCTGGGCGGCAGCGAGCCGCCAGTTCGGGCGGGCCGCCACATTGCGGCTGTACGGAACCGCCGCATAGTCCGGATAGGCAGCGGCGATGGTCTGGGTGTGGAACTGCTTGTCGAGCAGCTGCTCTGCCGGCAGGCCGGCGAGAAAGTCGAACAGCTCGTGATCCAGATAAGGCGCGTGAACCCGCAGGCGCCGATCCAGCAGCCGGAACGGAGACAGCGCGATTTCCCGCCGGGTGCGGTTGAAGAAGTAGAACGCGCCGACCGGATTGGGCCAGTCGGCATAGCGGGCCAGCTCGCGGGCGATGCTCGCCAGCGCCAGACGGCGCGGGAAACGCTCCCGCAGGGCCGGCGACAGCAGCAGCATCAGCAGGGGCTCGGAATAGCAGGCCACATGGCCCGCCATCTCCTCGAGCCTGCCGGCGCGCATCAGCGCGAGTCCCTGCGGGTCGAGGAACAGGCCGGCGGACAGGATGTCGCCGCCGATGCCGTCGTACACCGTGTCGAAATGCCGGCCGAGATGATCGGCCAGCGCCAGATACCAGGCATGCTCATCGGCGCAGTAGTCGGTGCGTTCGTTCTTCTCGAATTCCGCCGCCAGCAGCACGCGGTCCTGCGGCACCACCGTCAGCGGCAGGCCGAGCTCCTGGGCAAGCTGGATGGCGATGCGCCGGTCCTGGTCGAAGTGTGGATCGAAGTATTCGGCAGTGACGCAGCGCGGCCGGAATCCCTGGCGGCGCAGCTCCAGCGCGATATGGCGGGAATCGCGGCCGCCGCTGAGCGGCACGGCATAGCGTCCTTCCGGCTGCCGGCGCTGGATGGACTGCCGGAACAGCTCGCCGTAGATCTGGATGGCGCGCGGCCTGTCGAGATCGAGCGGTGTCGGCCGCGGCAAAGCGCAGGCGAGATCGAGACGGCCGGCGCGCCAGCGCAGCGTCGCGCCCGGCGGCAACGCCTTGATGGCCTTGAAGGGCGTGTGCTCGCCGATGAAGAACCCCAGGCGCAGGAAGACGCTCAGCCCTTCATCGTCCAGCGTGCCGGGCGCGCCGAGCTCCAGCAGCCTGGGTATCGATGGGGCAACGGCGATGCGGTCTGCATAGGCCGCGTAGTACAGCGGAAAGCAGCCGAGCCGGTCGTTCTGCACCGTCAGCGTGGTGCCGTCCCAGTCCCAGCGGGCCCATACCCCGTCGGGGGTGCTCCCGGCACCGGCCACGGGGGTTCCGAGCAGGACGTGCGGCTGTCCGAGCTGTTCGGGCACCGGACCGCCCGCCAGTCGGATGAAAGGCTCCTGGCCTACATAGGACATGCCGACATTCCCAGCCGCGTTGTCGTTAGTGTTGCGCATATAGGGCGTCGAACCGCCCGCGGTACGTCCGTGATCGGGGCTGGCAGGCCCTTCTTCAAGCAACCGACGGCGGTCAAGGAGCCTGCCACCGTACTAGCGCGCAGCTTGAATCGCCCAGGCCGGGGCTACATCTGATCTGCACAGCCCATAACAAGCGGCCGGCCACGCCTGCGCCGCGAGCAGCGCGCCACCGACGGGTGCGGCGAGTGCCGGCTGTCTTCATTCCATCCGACGGGACAAGGAAAACCAGCTATGGAAAGCACGGCAAGCCCTTCCTATGCCAGCACGCCCGTGACGGCGGCCGAGCCAGGATCTGCGCCGGCGTACATGCGCGCCGCTGTCCTGGTCGAGCCCGGCCGCTTCGAGCTGCAGGAAGTGGAACGCCCGGAGCCCGGACCGGGCCAGGTCCGCATCCGCCTGCAGGGGACCGGGGTGTGCGCCTCGAACATCCCGGCCTTCGAAGGGCGAGAGTGGTTTTCGTATCCGCTCGGCCCCGGCGAGCTTGGCCACGAAGGCTGGGGCGTAATCGACGCGCTCGGCGAGGGGGTCGAGGGCCTCGAGACCGGCGACAGGGTTGCTGCGCTCAGCTTCAGGGCCTACGCCGAGTACGACATCGCCGATGCCGAGGCCGTGGTGCGGCTGCCGGCGTCGCTCAAGGAGCGTCCCTTCCCGGGCGAGGCATTGGGCTGCGCCATGAACATCTTCCGCCGCGCGCAGATCGAGCCGGGCCAGACGGTGGCCATCGTCGGCATCGGCTTCCTCGGCGGCGCGCTGACCCAGCTCGCCACCCGCGCCGGGGCGCGCGTGATCGCCATCGCCCGCTCCACCTCGGCACTGTCGCTCGCCAAGCTCATGGGCGCGGCCGATCTGGTCCGCATGGACGACCATGCGCGGATCATCGCCCAGGTCGAGCAGCTCACCGGCGGCGCCTTCTGCCCACGCGTGATCGAATGCACCGGCAAGCAGTGGCCGCTGGATCTGGCCGCCGAACTCACCGGCTTCGGCGGCCGCATGGTCATCGCCGGTTACCACCAGGACGGCCCCCGGCAGGTCGACATGCAATTGTGGAACTGGCGCGGTTTCGACGTGGTAAATGCCCACGAGCGCGACCCCGCGGCCTGCATGCGGGGGCTGCGGGAAGCGGTCGAGGCGGTAGCGGCAGGCCGGCTGGATCCGTCGCCGCTGCTGACGCATCGCTTTGCGCTCAGCGAGCTGAACGAGGCGCTGCACGCCTGCGCTACCCGGCCGGAAGGCTTCACCAAGGCCGTGGTGCTGATGCCGCGGAACGGCAGCCATGGATAAGGCCGGACACAAGCCGCGGCTGGGCTTCCTGGGGGTCGGCTGGATCGGCCGGCACCGGCTCGAGTGCATCCTTGCGAGCGGCGTCGCCGACGTCACCGCGGTGGCCGACAGCTCGGCGGAGCTGGCGCGGGCGGCGGCCGCTCTTGCCCCCGGCGCCCACTGCCTGGGCAGCCTGGACGAGCTGCTGAGCCTGGATCTGGACGGCGTGGTGATCGCCACGCCCAGCGCGCTGCATGCCGAGCAGGCGGTGACGGCGCTGGAGCGCGGCCTGCCGGTGTTCTGTCAGAAACCGCTGGGTCGCGACGCCAATGAGACCCGGCAGGTGGTGGAGGCGGCGCGCCGCAACGACCGCCTGCTCGGCGTCGATTTCGCGTACCGCCACGTCGAGGGCCTGCGCCGTCTGCGCGAACTTGTCCGGCACGGCGAGCTTGGCCGGATCTTTGCGGTCAACCTGGTGTTCCACAACGCCTACGGGCCGGACAAGCCCTGGTTCTACCAGCGTCGCCTGGCCGGCGGCGGCTGCCTGATCGATCTCGGCATCCACCTGGTCGACCTGGCGCTCTGGATCCTGGACTTTCCGGAGGTGATCGACGTCCACGGCCGCTGCTTCAGCAAGGGCGCGCCGCTGAGAAACACGACAGAGGCGGTCGAGGACTATGCCGTCGCCCGCATCGAGCTTGCCGGCGGTACCGTGATCGACCTCGCCTGTTCCTGGCATGCGTCGGCCGGCCGCGACGCCGTGATCGGCGCGCAGTTCTTCGGCAGCAGCGGCGGCGCCGAGCTGCGCAATGTCAACGGCTCGTTCTACGACTTCGAAGCCTTCCGCTATCGCGGCACTGCCCGCGAACAGCTGGCTGCGCCACCGGATGCCTGGGGTGGCCGCGCTGCAGTGACCTGGGCGACCCGGCTCGGCGACAACAGCCGTTTCGACCCGGAAATCGCCCGTGTCGTCGACGTGGCGGCGGTACTGGACGCCATCTACGCCTCCGCCACGGCGCCGGACCCACAGCCGCTGCAGACGGCGGCAGGATAAAGGCACGGCCGTGACAGGGCGCACACGCTGCTCTGCTTCCCCGCTCTATCCCTGCGCTGCCTTGCGGACCGGCACCAGCGTCTCGCGCTGACGGACAAGAGCGTCCTCGATGGTCAGCGCCAGCCCTTGACGGACGCCCACGGCCGGCTGCCAGCCAAGCAGCGTCCGGGCGCGGCCGATGTCGGGCCGGCGCCGCTGCGGGTCGTTCTCCGGCAGCGGCGCGTGGACGATGGCCGAGCGGCTGCCGGTAAGGGCAAGGATCAGCTTGGCAAGTTCCAGCACCGTGCACTCCTGCGGATTCCCCAGATTCAGCGGCCCCGGATCGTCGACCCGCAGGTAGCGGCAGATGCCTTCGATGAGGTCGTCGATGTACTGCAGGCTGCGGGTCTGACGGCCCTCGCCATAGACGGTGAGCGGCTTGCCGCTGAGCGCCTGGTGCACGAAGTTGGTGACCACCCGCCCATCGTCCGGATCCATGCGCGGACCGTAGGTGTTGAAGATGCGGATGATGCGCACCGACAGGGCGTGGCGGCGGCGGTAAGCCATGGTCAGCGCCTCGGCATAGCGCTTGGCCTCGTCGTAGACGCTGCGCGGTCCGATCGGATTGACGTTGCCCCAGTAGCCCTCGGCCTGCGGGTGCGCCAGCGGGTCGCCGTAGACCTCGCTTGTGCTGGCCAGGAAGAAACCCGCCCCATGGCGGCGCGCCAGCTCCAGCAGGTGGTAGGTGCCGGCCGCGTTGACCTGCAGCGTCTCCAGCGGCCAGCGCAGGTATTTCGGCGGCGAAGCGGGGCTGGCGAAGTGCAGCACCCAGTCCAGCGGTTCCTCGACCGTTACCGGCTCGCTGGCGTCCTGCTCGAGGAGGCGGAAATCCGGATTGCCTTCAAGATGTGCCAGGTTCTCGCGCCGGCCGGTGAGCAGATTGTCCACGCCGATCACGCGGTAGCCATCCTGCAGCAGTCGGTCCGTCAAGTGGCTGCCGACAAAGCCGGCAGCGCCGGTCAGCAGCACTGTGCGCCGGCACGTGCGGCCGAGATAACGCGTCTTACGAACCTTCATCGGCAAACGGCTCCTTCCCTGGAAACGATCGTTCGTGCCTTGCAATGGCACACGCACAGCAGCGCCGGGCGCGCCGTCTGCACCTTGAAGCACGCAAACAGGACTTCTACATAAGGCTCTGGGAATCGTGTTCAAGCGACAGCAGAAGCTGATGAAGCCGTCATGCCGGAACCTGGCCAGGACGCGAAGACCGCTTTAGCGGATCACCGGCGAGCGGCCCAGAGGCATTCCGAACGCAGTGCCTCTCTCGCTTCGAGGCCGATCCGGTGAGCCTGCTCGCCGCCCGCCGGGCACTGGTGACAGGAGCGGCATCGGGCATCGGCCGAGCCACCGTCAATGCCCTCCGCGCGGCCGGCGCCGAGGTGGCCGGCACCGACCGCGCCGGCGCCTCGCCGTCCTGCCTGGCCGCCGACCTAAGTCGGGGCGAGGACGTCGACGCCCTCTATCGGGCGGTGCAGGAACGGCTGGGTGCGCCTGACATCCTGGTGAGTTGCGCCGGACTCGGCGTGCACGAGCGCCTGGCCGAAGGCGACCCGGCCAAATGGGCACGGGTGCTGGAGGTCAATGTGCTCGGAGCGCTGCGACTGATCCGCGCCTTCGTGCCCGACATGCTGGCGGAGGGCGGCGACGTGGTGATCGTCAGCTCGGTCGCGGCGCGCACCGCCTACCCCTGGGGCGGCCCCTATGCCGCCAGCAAGGCGGCGCTGGAAATGCTCGCGGAAACGCTGCGGCTGGAGGTACTGCCGGCGGTGCGGGTGACGACGATTGCCCCCGGCGTGGTTGATACGCCGTTTTTCGCCCACATGTTGTCGGGAAACCAAAGCGTCGAAGAGCTCGGTGCCGTTCGCCCGGAGCAGATCGCCGAGCTCGTTGTCTACGCCGTTAGCCGACCCTCCAACATGGTGCTCAACCACCTCACCGTTCGGCCGCGCGGCCAGTCGTTTTGAACGGACGCGGCAGACGGTACGGGCAAGCCGTCGAAGAGGGAGCGTTGCATGTCCAGAACAATACTGATCACCGGCGGCGCCGGCTTCATCGGCTCACATCTGGCCGATGAGCTGCTGCGCTGCGGCTACCGCGTGCGCGCGCTGGACAGCCTCGCGCCGCAGGTGCACGGGGAGCGGCAACGGCGCCCGGACTATCTCGACGCGGAGGTGGAGCTGGTCGAAGGCGACATCCGCGACCCTGAAGCAGTCAGGAAGGCGCTCGCCGGAGTCGACGGAGTCTTTCACTATGCCGCCGCCGTCGGCGTCGGCCAGAGCATGTACCAGATCGCCGACTACACAGCGGTCAATAACCTCGGCACCGCCGTGCTGCTGGAAGCCCTGATCGAGCGGCCGGTGGAGAAGCTGGTGGTGGCTTCCAGCATGAGCATCTACGGCGAGGGGCTGTACCGCAGCGACGACGGCGCCATTCACGGCGCCGTCCGCCGCAGCCGCGAGCAGCTCAAGCGCGGCGAGTGGGAGCCGCGGGATGCGCACGGCCGACCGCTCGCCCCGCTGCCGACGCCGGAAACCAAGACGCCGGATCTTGCCTCGGTCTACGCGCTGTCGAAATACGACCAGGAGCGCCTGTGCCTCATGGTCGGCGAGGCCTACGACATTCCGGTCACGGCGCTGCGCCTCTTCAATGTCTACGGTCCGCGTCAGGCGCTATCCAACCCCTACACCGGCGTGCTGGCGATCTTCGCCTCCCGCCTGCTGAACGGCAATCCGCCGCTGATCTTCGAGGACGGCCGCCAGCAACGGGATTTCGTCAGCGTCTACGACATCGCCCGCGCGTCCCGGCTGGCCTACGAAAGCGAGGCTGCTCGCGGCGAGGTGTTCAACATCGGCAGCGGCAACGCCTACACCATCGAGGGCATCGCCGAGCGCCTGCAGCGGGTGCTGGGCTGCAACGGCATGACGCCGGAGATCACCGGCAAGTACCGGGTCGGCGACATCCGTCATTGCTATGCCGACATCGGCAAGGCGCAGGCGGTGCTCGGCTTTGCGCCGCAGGTGGAACTGGAAGCGGGGCTGGCCGAGCTGGCCGAGTGGCTGCCCCAGGCGCAGGCCGAGGACCGGGTGTCCAGGGCTCGCGACGAACTGGTGGCACGCGGGCTGGCGATCTAGCCCGCCTCGGCCACGGGGAGAGCACAGGCAGATGACGACCGAGAGCGGCAAGCAGCCACAGGCCGGCGGCCCGGAGATCGGCCTGCTGGAATGGTTCTGGATCAACGACAGGGCCGCCGTCGGGCAGGCCGTTGCCGACATGAAGGCGCTGGGCGTCGGGCAGCTGCGCTTCGGTTTCTCCTGGGCCGATTTCCAGCGCGAGGATGGGCCGGCCTGGTTCGACTGGCTGCTGCCGACACTGGCCGAGGCCGCCGAGCTGTTGCCCTGCTTCGTCTACACGCCGCCGAGCCTGGGCGAACAGCCTTACACCGCCTCGCCGCCCCGGGATCTCAAGGCCTTCGCCGATTTCATCGACGTCGCCATCACCCGCTACGGCCAGTACTTCAAGTACGTCGAGCTCTGGAACGAGCCCAACAACATCCGCGAGTGGGATACCTCGCTCGACTGGTCGTGGGAAAAATTCGCCACCATGGTCATCAACGCTGCCCACTGGGCGCGCCAGCGCGGCAAGCAGACCGTGCTGGGCGGCATGAGCCCGATCGAGCCGAACTGGCTGCATACCATGGGCCGGCTCAAGGTGCTCGACTTCATCGACGTGGTCGGCATCCACGGCTTCCCCGGCAGCCACGACATCACCCACGAACCCTGGCAGACCCAGATCCGGCGCGTGCAGGAGGTGCTGGACGACTACGGCTGCAAGGCCAGGATCTGGATCACCGAGGTCGGCTACCCGACCTGGCGCAACGACGACTTCGAGCAGATCAAGGTGTTCGCCGACCTGCTCGACCTGCCGGTGGAACGCGCCTACTGGCTGTCCCTGTTCGACCTGCCGCGCGAGCGCCCGTCCACCGCCGGCTTCCACCGCGATCCGCGCGACTACCATTTCGGCATCAGGACTGAGAGCGGCGAGCACAAGCTGCTGTACCGCATCTGGCAGAGCCGCGGGCTGGCCGGGGTGCGGCAGGCCCGCGAGTGGGCGCACCCGGTCGGCTGGCTGACCGGCCGCGACGACCTGGTGCTGGTGACCGGCGGCGCCGGCTTCGTCGGCACCAACCTGGTGGACCGGCTGATCCGCAACGGCCGGCCGGTACGCATCCTCGACAATCTTTCCCGCCCGGGGGTAGAGCAGAACCTCGAATGGCTGCGGGCCCGCCACAAGCACAAGTTCGAGTTCACGCCGGCCGACCTGCGCAATGTGTTCTCGCTGGAAGCGGCCATGGACGGCGTCAGCCAGGTATTCCATCTGGCGGCGCAGGTGGCGGTCACCACCAGCCTCGACGACCCGCAGCGCGATTTCAACATCAACCTGCGCGGCACCTTCAATCTGCTGGAGGCCGCCCGCCGGCAGCGGCGGCCGCCGGCGGTGATCTTCTCGTCCACCAACAAGGTCTACGGCAGCCTGCCGGACATCCCGCTCGAATCGGTCGGCGACCGCTACCAGCCGGTCGACCCGGCGATACGCGCGCACGGCATCGGCGAGCGCCGCGAGCTCGATTTCCACAGTCCCTACGGCTGCTCCAAGGGTGGCGCCGACCAGTACGTGCTCGACTACGCCCGCCACATGGGCCTGCAGACCGCGGTGCTGCGCATGAGCTGCATCTACGGCCCGCACCAGTTCGGCACCGAGGACCAGGGCTGGGTCGCGCACTTCCTGATCCGGGCCCTGAAGGGCGAACCCATCACCATCTACGGCGACGGCAAGCAGGTGCGCGACATCCTGGCGGTCGAGGACCTGGTCGACGCCTTCCTCCGGATCGAGCGGCGGATCGGGGATCTCTCCGCCCAGGCCTTCAACGTCGGCGGCGGCCCGGCCAATACGGTGAGCCTGCTGCAGGTGCTGGACACCATCGAACAGCTCACCGGCCGCGCGCCGGAGGTGCGATTCGCCGGCTGGCGCCCGGGCGACCAGCGCTACTACTGCTCCGACACCCGCAAGCTGCAGCAGGCCGTAGGCTGGCAGCCGCAGGTCGACGCCGTCGACGGCATTCGCCGGCTGCACGGCTGGCTGCTGAATTCCTACGTCGTCGATCGGCAGCCAGCCGATCAGCGGCTGGCCTTGTAATGGTGGCCGGCGCCATGCGCATCTTCATGAGCGCCGACACGGTCGGAGGAGTCTGGAACTATACGCTGGAACTGGCGCGCGGCCTCATCGAGGCCGGCGACGAAGTAGTGGCCGCCGCCATGGGCGGCCGGCTGAGCGCCGACCAGCGACAGGCGGTGGCGGCCATTCCCGGCCTGACGGTGCACGACTCGGCACTGCGCCTGGAATGGATGGCATCGCCCTGGACGGATCTGGAGCGGGCGGCCGGCTGGCTGCTGGCACTGGCCGACACGGTCGAGCCGGACGTGGTGCACCTCAATCACTATGCCCACGGCGCGCTCGACTGGCCGGCGCCCAGCCTGGTGGTGGCGCACTCCTGCGTGTACTCGTGGCACCAGGCCGTCCGCGGCTGCCTGCCCGAATCGCGCTGGAACCGCTACCGCGAGGTGGTCCGTCGCGGACTGCGGGGTGCGGACCTGGTGGCAGCGCCGACAATGGCGATGCTTGTGGACGCGGCCCGCTACTACGGGCCGTTCCGCAGCGCCCGGGTGATCCATAACGGCCGGCGGCCGGAGGACTTCCGGCCGCGGGCCAAGCAGCCGCGGATCCTGAGCGCCGGCCGGCTGTGGGACGACGCCAAGAACATCCGCCTGCTGACCGCCGTCGCGCCGTCGCTGCCCTACCCGGTACTGCTGGCCGGCGAACAGCGGCACCCGGACGGCGGCGAACCGGCATTGACCGGCGTGTCGCTGCTGGGGCGGCTCGATCAGGCCGGCTTGGCGCGGCAGCTTGGCGAAGCGGCCATCTACTGCCTGCCGGCCCGCTACGAGCCGTTCGGGCTGTCGGTGCTGGAAGCGGCGCTGGCCGGCTGCGCGCTGGTGCTGGGCGATATTCCCAGCCTGCGCGAACTCTGGGACGGCGCGGCGCTGTTCGTCGAACCATGGAACGAGGAGGGGCTGCGCCACACCCTGACGAAGCTATGCAGAGATGACCAACTTCGGCATGCCTATGCCGACCGGGCGCGGCACCGTGCCCGGCGCTACTCGGCCGAGGCCATGATCGGGGGCTACCGAGGCACCTACCGACAACTCAAGGAAGAACGAAGCGCCGTGAGGCGCGAGCCACAAGGAGACCGACCATGCGCATCGTGATGTTCTACCACTCGTTGCTGTCCGACTGGAACCACGGTAACGCCCATTTCCTGCGCGGCATCGTCAGCGAGCTGCAGCGGCGCGGGCACAGCGTCGCTGTCTACGAGCCGAGCGACGGCTGGAGCCTGCAGAACCTCCGGCGCGATCACGACGAGCGCGCCATCGCCGACTTCTACCGCGCCTATCCGGGGCTGGACAGCACCTTCTACGACCCAGACAGCCTGGACCTGGACCAGGCGCTGGAACACGCCGAGCTGGTCATCGTCCACGAATGGAACGACCACGACCTGGTCCAGCGCATCGGCCGCCACCGCACCGCTCACAGCCATTACCGGCTGCTGTTTCACGATACCCATCACCGCTCGGTAACCGATCGCGGCAGCATCGCCCGCTACGACCTGTCGGCCTACGACGGCGTGCTGGCCTTCGGCGAAGCGGTCCGCGAGGTCTACGTCCAGGCCGGCTGGTCGCGCAACGCCTGGACCTGGCACGAGGCCGCCGACGTCGAGCTGTTCCGGCCGCTGCCGGAGCTGGAGAAGAGCGGAGATCTGGTCTGGATCGGCAACTGGGGCGACGACGAGCGCGGCGAGGAACTGCGCACTTTCCTGTTCGGCCCGATCGCCGAGCTGGGCCTGGATGCCACGGTACACGGCGTGCGCTATCCGGACCATGCGCTTAAGGCGCTGGCCGAGCTCGGCATCGCCTACGGCGGCTGGCTGCCCAACTTCCGAGCTCCGGAGGTATTCGCCCGCCACAAATTGACGGTACACGTCCCGCGCCGCCCGTATGTCGAGAAGCTGCCCGGCATTCCCACCATCCGGGTGTTCGAGGCATTGGCCTGCGGCATCCCGCTGGTGAGCGCGCCCTGGGACGACAGCGAAAACCTGTTCACGCCGGGCAAGGATTTCCTGGTCGCCCGCGACGGCGACGAGATGTGCAGCCACATGCGCGCCCTGCTGAACGATCCCGCCATGGCCGCCGAGCTGGCTGCCTGCGGGCGGGAAACCATCCTGGCGCGCCACACCTGCGCCCATCGGGTGGACGAGCTGCTGGCGATCGCGGAAACGCTCAGCGGCGACCTGCTCAAGGAGGCGACCGCATGACCCGGGGCATGCGTTTCGCCTTCTTCGGCTCCAGCCTGGTCTCGGCCTACTGGAACGGAGCGGCGACCTACTACCGTGGCCTGATCCGCAACCTGCACGCACGCGGCCACCGTGTCACCTTCTACGAGCCGGATGCCTACAGCCGGCAGCAGCATCGGGACATCGAGGATCCGGACTGGGCGCGGGTGGTGGTGTACCCAGCCGAGGAAAGAGCCCTGCGGGCGGCACTGGACGACGCCCGCAACGCCGACGTCATCATCAAGACCAGCGGCGTCGGCGTGTTCGACGCGCTGCTGGAAGCGGAGGTGCTCGCCCTCAGACGGCCGAGCAACCTGATCGCGTTCTGGGACGTCGACGCGCCAGCCACGCTGGACCGGCTGCAGCAGCACCCCGACCACCCCTTCCGACCGCTGATCCCGCGCTACGATCTGATCCTCACCTACGGCGGCGGCGCGCCGGTGGTGGCAGCCTACACGGCGCTGGGCGCCCGCCGGTGCGTGCCGATCTACAACGCGCTGGACACGGCCTCACACCACCCGGTGGAGCCGGATCCCCGCTACGCGGCCGACCTGGGCTTTCTCGGCAACCGGCTGCCGGACCGCGAGGCGCGGGTCGAAGAATTCTTCTTCAAGGCCGCGGCGACGCTGCCGCAGCGGCGCTTCCTGCTCGGCGGCAGCGGCTGGGACGACAGGCCGCGGCCGGCCAACGTCGACTATGTCGGCCACGTCTACACCGGCGACCACAACGCCTTCAACGCCAGCCCGCGGGCAGTGCTCAACATCTCCCGCGAGAGCATGGCCCGCTACGGCTACTCGCCGGCGACCCGGGTGTTCGAGGCCGCCGGCGCCGGCGCCTGCCTGATCACCGACGCCTGGAAAGGCATCGAGCAGTTCCTGGCGCCGGACGAGGAAGTGCTGGTAGCCGACAGCGGCGCCCAGGTCGCCGAACTCCTCGACGGGCTGAGCCTGGAGCGGGCGCGCGCCATCGGCGCCGCTGCACTGGCGCGGGTACGCGCCGAACACACCTATGCCCACCGCGCCGCCCAGCTGGAAGCGGTGCTGGAAGGGCGTGATCGAACCGCAACGGCACGGAGGCAGGCGGTATGAAGATCGTCATCCTGGGTCTGTCTATCACTTCGTCCTGGGGCAACGGCCACGCCACCACCTACCGCGGACTGGTGCGCGAACTGGCACGGGCCGGCCACGAGGTGCTGTTTCTGGAGCGCGACGTCCCCTGGTACGCCGCGCACCGTGATCTCCCTGAGCCACCGTTCGGCACGACCCGGCTCTACCAGAGCCTGGACGAGCTGAAAACGCGCTTTCGCGACGATGTCCGCGCGGCCGATGCCGTCATCGTCGGTTCCTTCGTGCCGGACGGGATAGCGGTCGGTGACTGGGTACTGGCGCAGGCCCGTGGCGTCACCGCCTTCTACGACATCGACACGCCGGTGACGCTGGCGCGGCTCGCCCGCGGCGAGTGCGACTACCTGACACCGGCGCAGATCCCGCGCTATCAGCTCTACCTGTCGTTCACCGGCGGCCCGACCCTGCTGCGGCTGGAGCAGCAGCTGGGCTCGCCCTGCGCGCGCGCGCTGTACTGCTCCGTCGACCCCGAGCTGTACTACCCCGAGCGCCTGCCGCCCCGCTGGGATCTCGGCTATCTCGGCACCTACAGCAGCGACCGCCAGCCGCGGGTTGAGGCTCTGTTGCTGGAACCGGCTCGCCGCTGGGCCGATGGCCGCTTCACGGTGGCCGGGGCCCAGTATCCGGCCGACATCGTCTGGCCCGGCAACGTCGAGCACCGCGAGCACGTGCCGCCCGCCGAACACCGCGCCTTCTACAGCGCCCAGCGCTACACGCTCAACGTCACCCGCGATGCCATGATCCGAGCCGGCTACGCCCCCAGCGTCCGGCTGTTCGAGGCAGCAGCCTGCGCCACGCCGGTGATCTCCGACGAATGGCCGGGCATCGAGACGCTGTTCAACCCCGGCGAGGAGATCCTGCTCGCCGAGCGCCCGGAAGAGGTACTGGTCTTCCTGCGAGAGATCCCCGACGGCGCCCGCCGCGCCATGGGCGAAAAGGCCCGCCAGCGCGTGCTCGCCGAACACACGGCAGCACACCGGGCGGCCGAGCTGATCCAGCATCTGACAGAGGTCGTCGCCGGCGAAGCCCTGCCGCTGCGAGCGCACGGCACAGCCTGACTCCTCCCTTCCGAGCCGCCGGGCGCCCGCCCGGCGGGCCCAGGCCCACGCTCTCTCGGCCCTACCTCGACATACGAACGGCTTGACGCCGGCTCCGGTCGCGCCTAAGGGTTGCTGATCCCTTTCGTCGACAGCCGGATCGCAAAGCAATGACCATCAATAAGCTGCTGATCGCCAACCGTGGAGAAATCGCCGTCCGGATCGCCCGGGCCGCGGCCGAACTGGGCATCGCCACGGTGGCGGTATACCCGGCCGACGACGCGCAGTCGCTGCACACCCGGCTGGCCGACGAGGCCCACCAGATTGCGGGAACCGGTGCTCCGGCTTACCTCGATGGTGAGCGGCTGCTGGCGGTGGCGCGGGCGACAGGTTGCGATGCGGTACATCCCGGCTACGGCTTTCTCAGCGAGAACGCGTCCTTCGCTGAGGCTTGCGAGCGGGAGGGCCTGACCTTCGTCGGCCCGACTGCCGAGGTGCTCGCCCTGTTGGGCGACAAGGCGCAGGCCCGACAGCTGGCGCAGCGGCAGGATGTACCGGTGGTGCCTGGCCTCAGCAACGCGGTCAGCCTGGAGGAAGCACAGGCTTTCATGGCCGAGCTCGACGCGGGTGTGGCCATGGTGGTCAAGGCGGTGGCCGGCGGCGGCGGCCGCGGCATGCGCATCGTCCAGCATCCCGACCAACTGCCGGAGGCCTTCAAGCGCTGCCAGGCCGAAGCGCAGGCAGCCTTTGGCAATGGCGCGCTGTACGTGGAGCGCTTCATCCCGCGTGCCCGCCACATCGAAGTGCAGGTGATCGGCGATGGCCGCGGCGCGGTCAGCCATCTGTGGGAGCGCGAATGCAGCCTGCAGCGGCGCAACCAGAAGCTGGTCGAAATCGCCCCTAGCCCCACGCTCGACGAGAGCCTGCGCGCGCGCATCATCGCCGCCGCGCTGCGGCTGGCGGCCGCGGTGAACTACCGCAGCCTCGGCACCTTCGAGTTCCTGGTGGACGAGACGCGCGGCGAGTTCTTCTTCATCGAGGCCAATGCCCGGCTGCAGGTCGAGCACACCGTCACCGAAGAGATTACCGGCATCGACCTGGTGCAGGCACAGCTGCAGCTAGCCGGCGGGGCGACGCTGGAAGAACTAGGGCTGACGCAGGCCCAGATTCCCACGCCGCGTGGTTGCGCCATGCAGCTGCGGATCAACATGGAAACCATGGACAGCGCCGGCAACGCCCAGCCGGCCGGCGGCCTGCTGGCGACCTTCGAGCCGCCGATGGGCCCCGGCATCCGTGTCGACAGCTTCGGCTACCGCGGCTACCGCACCAGCCCGCACTACGATTCGCTGCTGGCCAAGCTGATCGTGCACGGCCGCAGCTTTGCAGCCGCCAGTGACCGCGCCTACCGGGCGCTGTGCCAGTTCCGCATCGACGGCGTGGCGACCAACATCGGCTTCCTGCAGAACCTGCTGCGCCGCC
>Ga0079224_100005394_pt1 | contig 16776 bp, 18 predicted proteins | sample Stecom2015_FD_80414 | JGI IMG/M metagenome (GOLD analysis project Ga0079224, IMG submission 80414) | Agricultural soil microbial communities from Utah to study Nitrogen management - Steer compost 2015 | ecosystem: Environmental > Terrestrial > Soil > Agricultural land | place: USA: Utah... | reverse complement strand
TCCATTCCTGAATGATTTCCAGATCAGCGCGCATGCTTATACCTCGATCCGCTTCATATAACTGCCGAAGGCCTGCAGGTAACGCGGGATCGGGATGAGAAAGGCGTCGTGACCCTGCGGCGCGTCGATTTCAGCGCGGCGCTGCTGGAAATCCGCAATCGGGCGCAGCGTGACGCATTCCTGCAGGCCGGGGCGCGGCTGCGCGGCACACCGCTTTATGCTGGCGACCCGCTGCTGATCGAGCAGGTGAGCTATGGCAGCCTGGTGTTCCACAGCCCGCAGATGCTGGTGTTCGATCTCCCGGCGCTGGATTCGGTGGCACAGGCCGAATCGCTGGCGCGTTACGAACTGGCCCGGCGCAAGGCTCCGCGCGGCCATATCCGCAGCCTGACCCTCAGCAGCCATCTACACGCGGCGCAGATCGTGGCCCGCACCCTGTTTGATTGCATCACCGTGCGAGAAGGGCAGACCGGCCACGACACCGATTATTTCATCGTGGCGGAGTCGCACGTGGTCGATGCCGGCGGCTGGCGGCATCACGTGACCTGGACGCTGGAAAGCGCCGATGCCAATACGTTCTGGGTGCTGAACCACAGCCGGTTGAATCAGGACACGCGGCTGGCGTACTGAGGCTAACGCCGCCGTTGATGCCGAAATGTTCGCCTTTGACTCAGCACCGGGATGCAAGTTTTGACCGCTTTCATAAACATAAAGGAGACGAAACTCTATGCCGGCTATCTGGACCACACCGATAACGTGGAACGTCGATCAACTGGTGACGAATACGGACCTCAACGAGCAGGTGCGCGACAACCTGGAATATCTGCTCTCGCCTAATCATCAGCATATCCTGCGCGATAACGGCGGTAATTATTCCATCACCAATGTGACGACGTTTCAGGACATTGATTCGGCTAACCTGTCGCTCACACTGGAAACGCATGGCGGCCCTGTCTACGTGCATCTGATGGGCAGCGCGCGCTCGAATGGGCTGGTCAATCATGGCTATTTCGATCTTACAGTGGATGGGACGCGGCTGGGTGCTGCGCATACGCTGGGGCTGGTGACGTTTGGTGTTGATCCGCAGACGTGGATGCCGGTGTCGATTTCGGTGCTGGTAACGGGTCTGTCGGCTGGGGTGCATACGTTCCGCCCACAGTGGCGCACGGATCCATCGGATACGCTGACGCTGCGGGGCAGTACGTCCGATAACCCGGTAATCTTCGAGGTGATTGAACTATGATGCAGCGAAGTTATATCCTCAACGGTCTGAACCGCGAGGCGCTGAACGCTCAGCTTGCGGCGGCGCTGGGCGCAGTTTACGGCGGCTTTGCGGATCGGGAAACACGCGACGGCTTTGTCGTCACGGTCAACCTGACCGACGCCGCGACACAGGCTGACATCGATCAGTTGAATGCGCTGATGGCGAATTACGACCCGCAGCAGCTCACGCCGGAGCAGGCGGCACGCAGACAGCTCGAACAGAAGCTGGCGGCGGCGCGGCGCGATTATCAGGGCGTGGAGCTGGACCCGGCGGATTTTGCGGGTGAAAGCGCGCTGATCCAGTCGCTGGCGCGCAAGATCGCCTGGCTGGAACAGGAAGTCGCGGATTTACGGAAGCTGTAACGCACCGGGGAGGGCTGAGTGCCCTCCCCGTTTTTTGATTCTGCTCCCCGCTCGGCGTCGTGACGAGGCGGTTACTACTCTGCTGTCCAGAAGGATTCGGACAGGTACTTGTAGGCGTTGTCCGGGAAGATGGTGACGATCACGCCCGGCTCGCCCTGATCGGCCAGTTCTTCGGCAACCTGCAAACTGGCGACCATGGCGGCAGCGGCACTGATGCCGACCAGATAACCTTCTTCACGCGCCAGCCGACGGGCCATCGCGTAGGTGGCTTCGGTGCTGACGACAATGTTGCGATCCGCCAGCGTCGGGTCGTAGATGCCGGGTTGAATGGCACTGCCCATGTGTTTGAGGCCCTCCAGCCCGTGAAATGGCGAATCCGGCTGGAGCGAAATCACCTGAATATTCGGGTCATAATCCTTCAGCCGCCGCCCGGTTCCCATCAGTGTGCCGCTGGTTCCCAGCCCGGCCAGGAAATGAGTCACCGTGCCGTGTGTCTGCTCCCAGATTTCGACGCCGGTTGTTTCGTAATGAGCCTGCATGTTGGCCGGGTTGTTGTACTGATTGGCGTAGAAGTAGCGATCCGGTTCGCGCTCGACCAGTTCGCGCACGGCCAGAATCGCCCCATCAGAGCCTTCCAGCGGGTCCGTCAGTTCGACATCGACGCCGAAGGCGCGCAGGATCGCCAGCCGTTCCGGGCTGACATTGGCCGGAACGAACAACTTGACCGGGATACCCCGCGCTGCGCCGATCATGGCATAAGCGATGCCGGTGTTGCCGCTGGTGCTGTCGACCAGAATTTTGCCGGGGGTAAGGTCGCCGTTGAGTTCGGCCTGCCGGATAATGTAGTACGCAGCCCGATCCTTGACGCTGCCGCCGGGATTCGTCCATTCCGCTTTGGCATAGATTCGCACATCCTCCGGCAGGTGCGCCGTGATCTTGCGGAAGGTCAGCAGCGGCGTGTGGCCGATCTGATCTTCGAGCACGGTAGCTGCCGCGCGAGGTGTGCGTAACAGTTCTTTGCGAAGTGCGACCACGATGTTTTGTACCCTTCTCCGATACCACAAAAGGCCAGCAGACAAATAAAAAAGCGCGAAACGCCATCACCTTCTCAGGGACGTTCCGCGCTTTAGAGTCTACTGGCCTTATAGAATTCTGCCTGTTTCCTGTCTAAAGCGGCCTCAACGCCCCTGCTTCAGACAGGTACAACAATATTGATACATAGGGAAATTCCAGATTGCTGATCTTACCCAAGCATAACCGAAGCTGTAGCTGTTTGTCAATAAATCCAACGGACATTTAACGTATTCTTATGCGGAGGCTCAGGTAGCGCCATAACGCAGCAGCGCCCACTGCATGAGGATATGGAACGCCGCGGCGCCAGAGAAGCCATCGTACCGTGACATGGTTGTCTGCACCACTTTTTCGGACACGCGCCCGTTCTGGCCGTAATAAAAGTAATTAATGGCAGCTTGCAGGGCCACGTCGTTTTCGCCGATGTAGGGGTATTCGCCAAAAGCGCGGATGACGGTCCACGCGGCTGTCCACAGGCCGACACCCTTCAACTGCGTCAGGGCGCGCAGGGCTTCGGCGGCGGGTTGGGTGTGCAGCGCGTTCAGATCAAGCTGGCCGGCTGTGATATGCCGGGCGATGGCGAGCATGACATTCATGCGAATGCGGGTGATCTTCAGCGGCAGCAGGTCCTCGACAGACATGGCCGCGATGGCTTCCGGCTGGGGGAAGGTGAAGAACGTTTCGCCGCCGTAGTCGATGCGCCCTCCGGCCTGGTCAATCAGCCAGCGTTCGCCGCGCTGCGCCATATACAGGGCAATCTGCTGCTCGATGATGGTCGTCATCAGGGCTTCAAACAGGCTGGCGGCGCGCACGTGCTTGAGTCCGTACAGCGGCTCGACCAGCGGCCACAGCACCGGGTCGCGCTGCGCGGCGGCATAGAACGGCTTCATATCGCTGTCCACACCCAGCAGATGCGCGACTCGCTTCAGCAGCCGGCTGTCATCAACCGGGCCGGTGGCGGCCATGCGATACACATCCAGTTCGGGCGCTTCGGTTGTGCCGCGATTTTCCACCCGCACCAGCGCCACTACGCCATCGAGTTCCAGCGCGCGCCAGTATGCGCCGTCGCGCGGTGTATCGAGGACGCTGTGAAAGCGCGACAGGTTGATCGACAACTCGAAGTTATAAGGCGGGATGGGGTGCAGTGTTCCAATGAGCATAGGGTCGTCAGCCAACAGTCATCAGCCGGTGGTGCGGCGCACCGATTCTGAGTCCGCGCGCTGCGCCACTGCTCACGCCGACTGACCGGCCCGCTGCGGCGATTTGAGCAGTTCGAGAAGCTGCTTCAGGCCGGTTGCGTAATCCTGGCGGAAATCCACCGCCGGACACAGCAGGCCAAGCGATGCATAGTCACAGGTTTTGTGCAGCACAGGCACGATAATCTTGCCCGCTTCCATAAACCAGCGCCGTTCGGTTTGCAGCTCGCCGGATTCGACTGCTTCCGGCGACAGCACCAGCAGCATCAGGCCGCTCTGGGTCAGGGCGCGGGCGACGGAACTGTGCCAGGTGGTATCAACGCTGATTTCGGTCATATCCATCCAGGCGTAGATGCCGTTGCTGCGCAGGCTGTCCGTGAGATCAACGGCGAACAACTCGTCTGCGCGTGCGTAGCCCATAAACACCCCGCTGCGGGCGGCCCGCTGGATATGTCGCGGCGCGATCAGGCGGCGCAGGGCTTCGCGGACGGCGGTATCGTGCGGCCTCAACAGATGCGCCCGGCGCAGGGCCGCGCGTTTTTCCGTATCCATCTGGGCGACATAGGCCAGCCACATCCAGGCATGAAAGTTGTCCGGCTGCTGCACCGTAATCTGCTGGGCCAGTTCGTAGGCATGGGCGATGTTGCCCTTGCGGGCCAGACGGGCTACTTCCTGTAGCGATTGCTCGACCATCGCGACCTGTTCCTCTCACCTGAAGCGAACGGTCTCAGGCTTATTATACGCCAGAAATTGCCACCCATCAGCGTCCGCTTGGTAAGTCATGGTCGAGACTGCTGCGACTCCCCGGCCTGTGGCGGACTCGTGGAAATTTCCTGCGGGTCGGTAATTATGCCCAGCAGTTTAAGCTGGCGCTGATACCGCTGCCGGGCAAGCTGGCGCAAATCTGCCACCAGATCGGATTCATCGGTGATTTCGACGCCGATCAGCGATTCGATGGCATCTTCCATGGTGATGATGCCGGAAGTACCGCCGTACTCATCGAAGACCAGAAACATATGCTGCTGCCGGTTGGTGAATGCGGCCAGCACGGCATCGACCGTCATGTTCTCCGGCACGGAATCCAGCGGGCGCGCCAGTTCCCGGATGGGTTTTTCGTCCTGATCCTGCGCCGCCGCCATCAGCAGATCGCCGCGCAGCACGAAGGTCTTGATGTCGTCGAACGTTTCTGTATAGAGGGGGATGCGCGAATAGGGCAGCACCTTATGTTTTTTCAGCACCTCGCCGACTGTCATGTCCTCTTGCAGCGCCAGCATCACGGTGCGTGGGGTCATGATGTCGCTGACGTACACGGTGCTCAGATGCAGCAGATTGCGCAGGATGGTATGTTCGCTTTTTTCCAGCGCGCCTTCGCCGCTGCTGATGCCGGCCAGCACCTCCAGTTCGGATCGGGTAACGGTGGGCATTTTTTCCTTTGGCGTAATCAGCCGCGTGAATCGCTCGAAGCTCCACACTGCCGGGTAGGTCAGGATAATCATGCCCTGAATCAAATAGGCGGCCAGCGGCGCAAGCGGCTTCCAGTAAACCGCACCCAGCGTCTTGGGGAGAATCTCGGAAAGGACCAGGATCAGCAGGGTGAGCACCACAGTAATGATTCCCATCAGTTCGCTGCCGAGCAGCAGCGCCGCTTCGGCCCCGGCCCCGGCGGCCCCGGCGGTATGCGCGATGGTATTGAGCGTGAGGATGGCGGTGATAGGCCGGTCCACATTTTCCTTCTGTTTCCGCAGCAGCAGCCCGACCCGGCTGCCCCGCTGCACCAGCAGTTCGATATAAGAATAGGTGATCGAAAAGAGGGCTGCTTCGCACAGGGAGCAGGTGAACGAGACACTGAGCGCCAGCAGAATGTATGCTAGCAGCGACACCATTGACCCTCCGCCTTCACCGCTGAACGGGACAATGGGCGCGTAGGGCCATAGCGCGTATGGCGACAAGGTTCGGATTCCTGAATAACCGGTGGTTAAAATATAAGATAGCAGGCTTTAGAGGCGAACGCAACTGTACTGAGTTACCCCAATCAGAGCGGTTTGCGCGTTGGTGTGCCGGCCTGGCGCGGATAGGTGCGCGGGGTGTGGGCTACCTTATCGATGATGACGAGGTGATGGGTTTCTTCCACGTCGGGCAGCGTCAGCGACTCAATGCGGTTGAAGCGCCCGCCCAGCAGATCAATAGCGCGGGCAGCATCGCGGACTTCCTCAGCCGCTGTCGCGCCTTTCATGGCGATGCAGCATCCGCCAACCTTCGCCAGCGGCAGCAGATATTCGGCCAGCGCGGGCAGGCGGGCCACAGCGCGGGCCACGACCACATCATAGGCGGCGCGATGCTGGGGCAGGTGACCGGCGTCTTCGGCGCGGGCGTGTACCGTCTGCGTGCCCGTTAGACCAAGCTGCGCGATAACATGATCGAGAAAAGCCACCTTTTTGCCGGTGGCTTCCATGAGGGTGACGTGGATATGCGGGAAGGCGATGCGCAGGGGCAGGCCGGGGAAGCCCGCCCCGGTTCCGACATCAATCAGGCGCAGGCCGGGCGTCATCGGCACCGCCCGCACAATCGACAGCGAATCGAGAAAATGGCGCACCTGAACAGCTTTGGGTTCGGTAATGGCCGTCAGGTTGGTGTGGCGGTTCCAGGCCGCCAGTTCCTCAGCATAACGCGCAAACTGTGCTTCCTGCGCCGGCGTCAGCGTGATGCCAAACAACGCAGCGGCCTGTTCTGCCAGTGTGCCGCCCATGCGCTAACGATCGATGCTGTACATGCCGTTATAGCGGATATTGGCCTGATCGCCGAACGGGTTGCGCTGGACCTCGAAGGTGCATGAACTGTTGATGCGTTCATTGCTCGTGCCCGGCCCGAATTTCTCGTAACCGTCATCGATCTCCTGCTTCCAGCTTAGTTTGAACTCAACGCCATACTTGCCCGGCGACAGATTGCCGACCTGCGCATAGTAAAAGACCCAGTAATTGCTCCCAAGCCGTTCGATTGGACTGACAACTACATTGACCAGCGGCGCAGTCTGGAACTTTACTTCATAAATTGCGTTTTCAATGTGTTCCTGTACCAGAGCTTCTGTACGGGCGAACCACGACCAGAAGATGACGATGTTGTCCGTATCATAAACAATGCCGGGGTCCGAAATTTCGCGGTACTGATTGCACTCAGCGAAGATTTCGCCCGGTTTGTTCGAGCGCCCCGGCTGCTGCGGCACGCCAATGACGACGGGCGGGTTGCGCGGGTTGACGATGGACAGGAAACCGCCAAACGGTGAGCGAACGCCCTGTGTCGGCTGGGCATCGGCCACCGGCTGACCAGCATCCACGCTGCTGACCAATGGGTGCTGCGGGTTATTGCAGCCGTCCTGAAGGTCGTTGACGGTGGTGTCAAAAATGGTGCTGTTGGGGTTGCCCTCGCGGGCCATGATGACGCGGGCGCTCCCGGTGGAACCGGCTGGCACGGTCTGCCCGCCGTCATACGTGATCTGATCGCTGACGGCGTAACTGCCATCAACCGGAACGCGCCGCAGCGATGTCAGCGCCTGTCCGCCAGCATTGGCCCCGGAAAAGAGCTGATAATAAATGTCAAAGCCGGGTTCCATCGTGCCGGTGAAGTTGATGACGCCCTGGTTTTCGCAGGCGATATAAAAAATGTCGATGGTGGATGTGTTGCCTGTCGTCTGAGTAGTGGTGTCATCCTGCGCCGCGCTCATCGACAGGCTGGCGGCTAGGATTATCAACGTGGTCAGGCTGATGAATTTGCGCACGTTTACCCTCCTGAACGTGTAGCGCCCCAACTATAATCGACAAATGGCGGCCTGCCAATCCTGTCTTGGGTACCGTCAGCGTCATCGCGTCAGGTGCTGCCGGATAAATCAGCCGCTTAAAATCATACAACTACGCCTCACGCTGCGCCGTCGGGATGGTATACTGGTATTATTTCCACATGAGGCCGACTGTCATGCCATATATGATCGACGGGCATAATCTTATCGGCCAGCTACCGGATATTTCGCTGGACGACCCCAATGACGAGGCGGAACTGGTTCAGAAGCTGATCGGCTTTGCGGCGCGCACCGGCAAGCAGTGTGTGGTCGTGTTCGATTACGGCCTGCCGGGTGGAAAGTCGCGCATGTCCACGCGGGCGGTGCAGGTGGTGTTCGCTTCGCAGCGTTCGAGCGCGGATCGCGTCATCCTGGAACGCATAGGCAAGATCAAGGACCCACGCCAGTGGACGGTGGTGTCATCGGATCATGAGGTGCTGGAAACGGCTAAAACGCGCAAAATGCGCACGCTGACCAGCGCCGAATTTGTCGATCTGCTGCACGCCCCGCCTAAACCGATCATCGACGCCGGGGAACAGGCCGACGTGAATCTGTCGTCGGATGAGGTCGATGAATGGCTGGATATTTTCGGTGGTGGCGACAACTGACTGTTTACGCACCGTCAGGACAATGCTATACTTGGTCCGTGCGGGGTGTAGCGCAGCCCGGTTAGCGCGCACGCTTTGGGAGCGTGAGGTCCCCGGTTCGAATCCGGGCACCCCGACAGCAACAGACCTACAGGCGGGTATGGTGTAGTGGTAGCACATGACCCTTCCAAGGTCCTGGCACGGGTTCGAGTCCCGTTACCCGCTTAATAATAAAAGGCCTGTAACTTTAGCCATATTTTTACAAATCATCAATATTGATTTTATCCATATCCAGATATGGATAATGAAGTTCCATGTGACAGTTTGCACACAGCAGAATACACTTCTCAAACTCCCGCATAACAGCTTCGATGCGCCGATTGGACAGGCTGCGCATGTCTAGCTGGTGGTTCTTCTCATCTTCTTCCTCATGATGAAATGAAAGCGCGGCGAGGTTCTTATCATACCCACATTGCATACACTTACCGCCTAGCATTTGCGCCAGCTCCAATTTGCGGCGCAGCCCCCGTTTTTTTTGATTTGGATATGCTTGATGGAGTTGATTTTTGCACTCAATTGAACAGAAGCGAGTTTGCCGACCTGTGAGAGCCTTGCCACAAATTTCGCAGGTGTTTCTCATGACTTGCGAACGCGATCGTGGTCTCCGAGTCTTTGAGTTTCGATGGATATAGTGGTATCGATTTCGGCAAGTGAGCGAACAGAAACGCTGTTGAACACCGGTCAGGGGCTTACCGCAGTGATCACAGGACGGCATCTGGTATTGACCTTTCTGAACGGAATTTATATGATACTTATGCCAGCTAAACTGGGCCTGTAGTTCAAGGGCAGAACAAGCGGCTCATAACCGCCAGGTTGAACGTTCGAATCGTTCCAGGCCCACTAAACACATAATAACCTGATTACACAATTTTAAAAGTTAGATAAATCGCTGTTTTTGCCCCAATTAAAAAGGGCGCATGTGAGCGCATGCGCCCTGCCCCGGAACGCCTAAGAGCTAACTGGCGGTATCGACGCTGGTGGTATGTGCAGCCAGTTCTTCGTTGATGATCCCGGCAAAGACCGCAAACGGCTGCGCGCCGCTGATGGGGCGGCCATTGATGAAGAAGGCTGGCGTCCCGCGAATCCCCAGATTGCGGGCTTCGTTATAATCGGCCACCACACCGCTGAGGTAACGCTGTTCTTCGACGCAGGTGTTGAAGGCATCAACATCGAGTTCGAGCTGTCCGGCAAATTGGGCGAATGCCCCTGTCTGATTAAAGACCCCCTGATTCTCGAACAGCAGGTCGTGATATTCCCAGAACCGGCCCTGTTCCCCGGCACAGCGCGCTGCCAGCGCCGCCGTAACCGATGAATCCGCCAGAATCGGATAGTCACGGTAGACGAAGCGCACCTGATCGCCGTAGGTTTCGGCAATCTGCCCGTAAGTTTCCCTGTGGAAGCGCCCGCAGAAACCGCAGTTAAAATCGCCAAACTCGATAATTACAACGGGCGCATCGGCCCCGCCCCGGAAGTAGTCGCTGTTCGCGGCGACCTCGAAGCGGCTGTCCGGGTTTTCGAGGCTGGGCGGCTGGGCCGCAGCGATGAGACCGGCGAAATCCTGATCGGCTATTGCCAGCGAGATGGCATCGCTGACCCATGCCTGATTGGCCCGTTCCAGCCGGTACATCGTAAACGCGCCGATGAAGATGCCCACCAGCAAAAACACCGCCGCGATAATCACATAGTTAAAGGTCGTGCGCCGGATAACCAGCACCGCCGGTGAGTCGTCTTTCTGTTTGCGGGCACTGCCCGCCGCCGATTCCTGTGCGATAAAGGCCGCATCGTCATCGGTGAGGGCGGCCTGTAGTACGGCGGCTTCGCTAACTGGCGCATCGTCTGCCTGATATGCTTCCCGCTCAGCTTCCACGTCGTTTTCAACCTCATTGACAACAAATCTGACCACCCAAGCATACCACAGGTTGATTTCGCTGTCGCTGATGATTGGGAATGGCGCATTCGAGCTTGGGGGCGGGAGCGTTTGCGAATTTCGGAGAGCGGGTGACGAGCGGAGCGATATGGGAGTGAGGGGTCAGGAAGGGAAGCATGCGGCCCCGGATACCGAATACGGACATTGGAAATAGGTTTGTCGGGGCATCAAAATTCGGTGTAACATAGGGGTAACGTCTGTTGACGTGACTGCATCGTACGGTTATGTAGAGCAAGGAGAGTGCCTTTGAGTGAACTTCTGAATGGACTGATCGTCAAAGATCAGAGTGGATTTTTCTGGGTGGAGGTGCCGGACGGTAAAACTTATGTCTGTCGTCTACGTGGCAAGCTTATGGAGGAGGCTCAATCGTCGGACATCGCGGCGATTGGCGACCGGGTAACCTTTCAGGTTGTGGATGAGGAGACTGGCATCATCGAATCCGTGGCTGAACGCAGCAGCGTCCTTTCGCGCGCGGTCCGTACCGAGGGCAATCGCGGCGCGGGGCAGTCTGAACGCGAGCAGGTGATTATCGCCAATGCGGATCAGGCACTGTTTGTCTTTGCGGCGGCCAGCCCGGCCCCCAACTACAAGATGCTGGATCGTTTCCTCGTCGCCGGAGAAAAGTCAGGCATCGAAAAACTCATCATCGTCGTCAATAAAATTGATCTGGAAGACCCCACCGAAGTACGGGCGCGTTTCGCCATTTATGAACAGATCGGCTATCCGGTGCTGTACACCTGTGCGCTGGAAAGCATCGGTGTCGATACCCTGCGCGAGATGCTGGCGGGTCACATTTCCGTCTTCACCGGCCCATCCGGAGTAGGCAAAACCAGCCTGCTCAACGCGATTGAACCGGGGCTGGGACGGGCGGTCAAGGCGCTTGGTTCCCGCGACGAAGGCCTCCACACCACCCGCGACAGCGCATTGATTAAGCTGGCAAATGGCGGTTATATTGCCGATACGCCCGGTATTCGCAATCTCAGCCTGTGGGATGTGGAACCGGAAGAACTGGACGCCTACTTCATCGAGATTGCGCCTTACGTGGAACAGTGCCGCTTCGGCGACTGTGCTCATCTCAACGAGCCGGGCTGCGCGGTGCGGCAGGCGGTTGAAGGCGGTCAGATCAGCGGCAGCCGCTACCAGAGCTACCGTCAACTGCGCGACGAACTGGAAGAAGCCTACGCTTTTACGTAGCCCCATCGGATTTCGGCTTTACAACGGGAGCAAACCTTATGCTCACTTCAGCATTCAACGGGCTGTCCCGGCACACCGGCACAGCCCGTTTCGTTTTCGGTCCAGAATGATAGTCTGAAGCCCTTTTTAATAATACCTGCACACAACCCCAACCTCAGCTATAATGCGAGTTACTACAGCTTGCGGGCTGACCTGTTCGAGACAACACAAGGGGTGCGGGCGTGAGTTCCTCATCGTTAATCGGCCAGAAACTCGGCAATCGCTACAAGATTGTAGAGTTGCTGGGCAAAGGCGGGATGGCAACCGTTTACAAAGCCTATCAGGAAGAAATTGACCGCTTTGTGGCGATCAAGGTGCTGCCGCCGCATCCCGGCCATGACAGCGAATTCGCCGAACGTTTCCGGCTGGAGGCGCGCACGATTGCCCGGCTCCAGCACCCGCATATCCTGCCGGTGTACGACTACGGCACAGAGGGCGACATCATCTATCTGGCGGTGGCCTATGTCGAAGGCGGGTCGCTGTCGGATCGCATTGACCGGGGGCCGATGCCGCTGCGCACGGTAGAAACTTATCTGCGCGAGATTGCTTCGGCGCTGGATTACGCGCACCGTCAGGGTGTCGTTCACCGCGACATCAAGCCGGATAATATCCTCATCAACAGCGAAGGCTACACCCTGCTGGGCGATTTTGGCATCGTCAAGCTGTTGAGCGGCGAATCGAAGCTGACGGCAACCGGCGGGCTGGTCGGCACGCCGGCTTATATGGCCCCGGAGCAGGCGCAGGGCGGCGAGATCGGCCCGGCGACGGATATTTATTCGCTCGGTGTCGTGGCCTACGAGATGATCACCGGCCGGCAGCCTTACACCGCCGATACCCCGCTTCAGGTGATGATGAAGCACGTTACCGAACCTGTGCCGCGTATCACCGCCATCAAAGACGATTTGCCGATTGCGTTGGAAGGCGTCATGCTGCGGGTGCTGGCGAAGAACCCGGCGGATCGTTATGAAACAGCAGCCGGCTTTGCTGAGGATTTCAGCCGGGCCATCGCCGGGCAGCGGGTTACACCTCCTTCCAAGAGCCTGGCTGAAACGGCTGTCATGGGGGAACCTTCGGAAACGCTGCGGCTGCCGGGCAGCGCGGGCACACAGGCGGGCGGCACTCGCATCGGTCATTCGACCGAATCGATCAGCGGCCAGTCATCCAACACCCTGCTGCTTTTCGGCGGGCTGGCGGTGATCGCGCTGCTGGTGATTGCGATTGTGGCGCTGGTGATATTTGTGCTCAACCAGCCTGCCCCAACGACGGTGGTGAGCGATCCGACTGCCGCGTTAACCACAGCCCCGACACAGGCGGTTCAGGCCCTGCCCAGAGCGACTGCCGAACCCAGCTTCGGCACGCTGCGCTTCAGCACCGTAAATGCTGTTGGCGATATGCTGACGTTGCAAGCCAACAATCTGCCGCCGACCAGACCCGGCGAACGCTACGTTGTGTGGCTCAGAAATGACGGCAGCGGCGATGTCCTCAACGTCGGCGTGCTGACGATCAACGCGCTGGGTCAGGGGGCGCTGACCTATACCGATGCCGAAGGACGCTTTCTGCCGGGCCTGTTCAACAGCATGGCGATCACGACTGAAACCGATGTTGGCGAGACGCCGGCGGGCGATATTGTCTACAGCGGCAGCTACCCGCTGGCAGTTTCGCAGGCGCTGCTGAATATTCTGTCCGCTTCCGAAAATGGTATCCGGGGGGAGAGTCTGGCCGAAAGTGCGCTGGTGGAAGCGCGGCTGGCGCGGGAACATGCCAACCTCGCGGCGCGTTCCGGCAATCTTGGCGGGGCGCGCACCCACACCGAACACACGATCAATATTCTGCTGGGCACAGAGGACGATTATGACGGCAATGGGCGCGGCGAAAACCCCAGCGGCGTTAAACTGGGGGTGGGGCATTTCCTCGATCTCATCAGCGCCGACCTGAACACGGCCCTGCACGTACCGGGCACATCGACCCTGCTGCAAACCGAAGGCGAATTGATTCTGGTGTGTGTGGAAAATGCGCGCCTGTTTATCGACGAAATGCTGCAGGTACAGGATGCCCTGCTGGAATTCGATGATCTGGCGGCGGCGCAGGACACACTGGCCGAATCGACCCGGCTGGCGGATGTGCTGGTGGGTGGCGAGGACCTGAACGGCAACGGCCAGATTGACCCCTTCGAGGGCGAATGCAGTCTCGAACAGATCGAACGCTTTGGGGTGCTGGCCGGGGTGATTGAAATCAGGGAAGGCGCCGGCAGCGATGCTTAAGCGTTTGGCTCTGCTGGCGCTGCTGGTGCTGGCGGCCTGTGCGCAGGCCACCCCCGCGCCCTCCATTATTGACAGCCCGCGTGAAGTCCCCACACAGCCCGCCCCGGCATGGGTCGAACCGGCGGGCGTGATCGGACTCGACAATGTGCCCCGTGTCCGGCTGCTGGGCCGGCTCGACAGCCCGGGTGCACCAAGCACCATTTTCAATCATGCCCTGTCGCCGGATGGCACGCTGCTGGCCGGGCTGGATAACGAGCGTCTGATCGTCTGGGATTTTCTCAATGGTGAAACCGTGTTCGACATCGGCCGGCGGCCTGACGCGGTGCGCGTGTTTTTCTCGGCGGATAAGGCCGAGGTTTACACCGTCGAGTCAGACGCGCTGGTGGCGGTTCACGACGCGCTGACTGGCCGGGAGCAGAACACCTTCCGGGGGATCGACCAGTACGATGGCGCGCTGACCTATCAGCCGGACAGCGGCTGGCTGGCGTTCGCCAACCGCCGGGGTGAGGTGCGCGTGTGGGACCCGCTGGAACGGCAGGCGCTGGTGACGATTCAGGCATTTGAGCGACCGGCCATACGGCTGGCGTTTTCGTCCGGCGGTGACCTGCTGGCAGCGGCGGACAGCTTCGGCGCGGTGACGATCTGGGACTGGCGCAGCCGGCAGGCCGTCGCGGTGATCGAGGACGATCTTCCGGCGCTGCAACTGCAATTTTCGCCCGACGACAGCCTGCTGGCGGTCAGCACGCGGCAGGACATTCGCCTGTGGTCGCTGGCGGATGGCTCGCTTCAGCGGCGGCTGAAAACAGGGCCGGGTGTGGCCGAACTGCTGGCGTTTTCGCCAACTGGATCGCAGCTTATCAGCGGCGGCGAGGCGGATGATATGCAGGTGTGGGACCCGCATACGGGCAGCCTGATCGCGCGGCTGCCGGGTGTGGGTGGTGATCGCATTTCGGCGGTGTTTTCGCCGGATGGCGCGCTGCTGCTGACTGCCGATCTTGGCGGCAGCGTGACTCTGTGGAACATGACGACGATCACCGAAAATACCGTCAACCGCGCCGATCTCGATACGCAGGGGGTGCGCATCTACAGCGTGAACTGGACCTCTGACGGCCTGCTGATGACGCTGTTTGGTGCAGCCGGTTCGGTGTATGTGTGGGGCATCCCGCCCGCAGACTGATTGCCCTTGCTTTAGCCGCCGGCTGCCCGCCGCTGCCAGCCCAGCCACAGCGCACAGGCCAGCATTACCGCCATCCCCGGAATCACGGAGCGATGAAAGCCGTGATAGGTCGGGTCGTACAGGACGCCGGCAGGATAGGGGAACACCGCATTGTTGAGCACCGCCGCCAGCATAAACACGGCGAACAGCAGCGCAGCAAAGATCACATTGACCAGCGCGAGGCGCAGCGCGAAGACTGGCTGACGCCGCAGAGCTGACCACGCCAGCACGGCACTGAGGCCGGTCAGCAGCAGGGCAAAACTGTACTGACCCGGCGCTGTTTCAAAAAAGTCGTTCACGGTGCGCTGCCATGTGCCGGGTTCCGGGCGCACCACAGCCGTATCCCAGGGCACGAGGATAAATGTGGTGAGAAGAACGAAGGTATAGAACAGCAGCAGCCATGTCAGCGGCAGCGCAGTGATCCCGATGATTTTACGCATGGAGGCGGCTCCTCAATCACAGCTATCCGGCTTCTTCTTCCTCTTCGGGTTCGGCCTTAAAAACTTCGCTGGCGATGTCGATGTACAGGCGCCCATCGAGGTGGTCGATTTCGTGCTGGAAGATGCGCGCCTGCCAGCCCTGCGCCTTGATGCGAATGGGTTTGCCATAGCGGTCAAGGCCCTTCACAGTGATCTTTTCGTGCCGGTTTACCCTGCCGTAATAACCAGGGATCGACAGGCACGCTTCGATACCCTCGACCATTTCCTTGCTGGCCTTGACGATTTCCGGGTTGGCGACGACGTACAGCCGCCCGGCCTCTTTGCCGTATTCCTTCTGGCTCTCTTCATCGTCCGGCAGCCGCACCAGAATCAACCGCTGGCTGACAGCCACCTGCGGCGCGGCCAGCCCCACGCCGGGCGCATTCATCATCGTTTCGTACATATCGTCGACCAGGGTCTGAAACCGGTCATCGAAGCTCTGGACCCGCTGCGCCTTTTTACGCAGGATCGGGTTATCCGGCTGGATAATGGGTCGTATCGCCATACTGCATCCTGAAGAACGGTAAATCCACAGATGCAAAGAATTATAACAAATCTTTATGCTTATTGTGGTCTGTAAATTTCAGCATCGTCCCGCTGGCGTCGTCGTGGCTTAATCGCTGACAGCGTGCAGGAAGCGGGAGGCGGCCTCGCGGTCATCGAAGAAGCGCAGGTCAGCCGGGCCGAGCAGCAGTTCGAGCGAACGCTTGAGCAGCGCGCTGCGGGTGACGAAAGCCAGCCAGCGTGTGTTGGGATGCTGCACAAAATCGCCCGAACCGGCCAGCACGTGCAGCACGCCGGGCGCGAGTGTCTGGAGATCGGTACAGTCGATCAGAAAGTGAACCGGGCGCGAACGCACGGCGGCCAGGCAGCGTTCCAGCAGGTAGCGGGCATCCTCCACCGTCATCACGTCGCGGCATTCGACAGCGACGGCGCCGGCGGCTTCTGCAGGGTAGATTTCGACGGACATGGCTCCCTCACTTTTCATTGGTTGTGGTCATCTCGCGTGCGCGGGACTCGCGGTGGGCGCGGCCCCTGCCGGCCCGGAGTCGGCGGCGGTTGTGGCTGTGGGGTCGGGCTAAAGGGTGGCCGCGCGAAAGGCGGCTGCGGGCTGGATGGATAATCATAGTTCTGCGGTTGGGCGTTCTGCGATGTCGATTGTACCCGTTCGTGATAGACATCCAGATAGCGGGCGATTTCCTCGCGCTGCCGCATCAGTTGCTCTTCTTCCTGGCGGTTCTTCAAAGCGGCGCGCCGCTCGAAGATTTCATTCTTCACATCTGTCGGGTTG
>Ga0079224_100005393_pt1 | contig 16776 bp, 9 predicted proteins | sample Stecom2015_FD_80414 | JGI IMG/M metagenome (GOLD analysis project Ga0079224, IMG submission 80414) | Agricultural soil microbial communities from Utah to study Nitrogen management - Steer compost 2015 | ecosystem: Environmental > Terrestrial > Soil > Agricultural land | place: USA: Utah... | reverse complement strand
GCGCCGCGCTCGTTGCGCATCCAGTCGAGGAATATCCGGCCCGTCCGGTGCTGCTTCGCCATCGTGGCGATGAACACCTCCGGGTGATCGGCCGCCAGGGACCGGGCGAACGCGCGGGCGAACGCCTTGACGCGGGGCCATTCGGCGGTCCTGCGCAGCGGCGCGATGACGTGCACACCCTTGCCGCCGGTGACGAGCGGCAGCGCCTCCAGCCCGAGGTCCCGCAGGCGCTCGCGCACGACGACGGCGGCGAGCCGCACGGCCTCGAACGGCAGGCGTTCGTCGGGATCCAGGTCGAGCACCAGGCGGTCGGGCTTCTCGAGCCTGTCGATGCGCGAGCCCCAGACGTGGAACTCGAGCGTACCCATCTGCACCCCGGCGACGAGCCCCGCCACGTCGTCGATGTAGAGGTAGTCTTCCTGCTTGCCCGAGCTCTCCCGGATCGGCACGGTCCTGATCGCGTCCGGGAAACCGGCCGTGGCGTGTTTCTGGAAGAAGCACTTCGAGCCCGAGCCCTGCGGGCACCGTACCAGCGACAGCGGGTGGCGCTCGATGTACGGCAGCATGCGCGACGCCACCTTGTCGTAGTAACGAACGAGGTCCGCTTTCGTCAGCCCCTGCTCCTCGTAGAGCACGCGCTCCGGGTGCGTGAGGCGCACGCCGTGCACCACGTCCGGAAGCGCCGGGGCCCGGCCGGCGGGTTGTTCCATCGTGATCTCCTCCGGCCGCTTGTCCTCGCGCAGCCCCAGGAACGATCCGTGGCGGATGTGCCCGCCTTCGGTCAGCTCACTGTACTCGACCTCGGCCACCAGCCGGGGCGTCACCCACACCGCCTTGCGCGCCGCCGGATCGTCCACCTGCGCGAACGGCGAGGAGCGGCGCTCGAGCTTCCGGAGCCGCGCGGCGAGCTCGCGCATCGCGGATTCCGAGTACCCGGTTCCCACCTTGCCGCGGTACACGAGCCGGTCGCCCTCGTAAACGCCGAGGAGCAACGACGAGAACGGCCGGCCACGCTTGTCCGATGGCTTGTAGCCGCCGATCACGAACTCCTGCCGGTTGCGGCACTTGACCTTGAGCCAGGTGCGCGTGCGCCGGCCGGTGTAGGGGGCATCCGCGCGCTTGGCGACGATGCCTTCGCGGCCGTTCCGGCACATCTCCTCGAGCACGCGCGGGCCGTGTCCGCGCACGTGCTCGCTGAAATGCACCGGGCTGCCCGCGGGCAGCGTGGCGAGCAGCTTGCGGAGCGCCTCCTTGCGTTCCACGAGCGGGAGTCGCCGCAAGTCCCGGCCGTCGAGCTCGAGCAGGTCGAACGCCCAGTACTCGATGGGACCCCCGTCGGACAGCGCGGCCTGGAGCGCCGAGAATGCCGATCCGCCCCCGGAACCGCGCGCGACGATCTCACCGTCGATCAGCGCGCTGTCGCAGTCGAGGCCGGTGAGCGCGTCGGCGACCTGCCGGAACCTGTCGGTCCAGTCGAGGCCCGAGCGCGTGTAGCAGACGGCCTGCCCGCCGCCCGTCGCCGCGAGGCAACGATAACCGTCGAATTTCACCTCGTGCAGCCAGTCGTCGCCGGTGGGTGGCTCGTCGACCAGTGTCGCGAGCTGCGGCGCGACGAAACCAGGGGGCTTGCCGCTGCGCTTGCGCCGGCGCCGGCGCCGTTGTGCGCGGCGCGGACCGTCGCCGGCCTCGTCGGCGGCGATCTCGGCCAGGCTGCGACCCGTCGCGACGCTCAGCGTGAACTCGCGGGTCAGCGCGTCCGCGTCGTCACCGGCGTGCTCGTCACGCTCCTTGATCAGCAGCCAGTTCTCGCGTTTCTCCTTCGCCCGCGGGCGCATGCGCACGAGCACCCAGCCGCCGCGCATGCGCTCGCCGTGCGCCACGAAACGCAGCTTGCCCTTCTCGAGTGCCCGCTCCGGGTCGTCCTCCGCGGGCTCCCAGGTGCCGCGGTCCCACAGCATCACCGTGCCGCCGCCGTACTCTCCCTTCGGGATCGTGCCTTCGAACTCGGCGTACGACAGCGGATGATCCTCGGTGCGGACGGCGAGCCGCTTCTCCCCGGGAACCGGGCTCGGCCCGCGGGTCACCGCCCAGCTCCAAAGGACCCCGCCCCATTCGAGCCTCAGGTCGTAATGCAGGCGGCGCGCATCGTGCATCTGCACGAAGAAACCCGGCTTCCGGACGCGCCTGCCGCGGCGTCGCGTGGCCTTGTCGGGCCCGGGCTCGCGCGTTCTCGTGAAATCGCGCTTTTTCGCGTACTCGTCGAGCCGTGCGCGGCGGGCCATGGCCCTCAGGCTCTCTTCTTCCTGCCCTTGCCGCCGGATGCTTTCGTCCGCGATGGCCGGCTCTTCGCCTTCGCCTTCTTCCTGCCGTTGCCGTCGGCAGCCGCGCCTTCGAGGCTCTTCTTCAGCGCGGCCATGAGGTCGATCACGTTGTCATCGGTTGCGGGGCGTTCTTCCTCTTCCTCGACGATCTTCTTGCGCGTCTTGCGCTTCCGGTCGATCAGCTCGCGCATGGCGATCGTGTAATTGTCCTTGAACGCCGAGGCGTCGAACGGTCCGCTCTTCCGGTCGATCAGCGCGGTCGCGACCTCGAGCAGGTCTTCCGGCACCTTGTCGTCGGCCAGGCCGGCGAACAGCGGATCCGCCTTCCGGATCTCGTCCGGGTAGTGCAGCGTTTCCATCAGCAGGCCATCTCCACAATCCCTCACCGCGCCGATGTATTCGCGGCCGCGCAACGTGATCTGCCCGAGGCCGATCTTCCCGGCGTGGCGCAACGCCTCACGCACGACGCGGTAGGCGTCCTCGGCAAGCTCGTCGGCCGGCACGAGGTAGTAAGGCTTGTCGTAATAGAGCGGTGGAATCTCGCACGCGTCGACGAACTGCACGAGCTCGAACGTCCGCTTGGATTCGAGCTTGACGGCATCGATCTCCTCCGGCTCGAGCAGGACGTACTGGTCCTTGTCGATCTCGTAGCCTTTCATGATCTCGTCCTTGTCGACGGGACCGATGCCCGGCACGACCTTCTCGTAGCGGATGCGCTTGCCGCTCGGCTCGTGAATCTGCCGGAAGCCGATCCGGGCGCCCGGCTGCGTCGCCGAGTACAGGTCGACCGCCATCGAGACCAGCGAGACGCGGAGCTGGCCGCTCCAGAGGGCTCTTGCCGCCATGGCGTTCCTTTCAGTTGTCGTCGCTTTGCGACCTTGTCGTTCGTCGGCGACGCCGCCGCCGGCCGCCGTCACCCGACAACGGACTGCAAGGTGCGTGCCAGCAGCCGGCGGGCGCGCCCCGGCAAACCGGCGAACCGTTTGTAAATTTTGCCGGTCGAGAGTCGAACTTGCAGGGCGGGCTCGGCGCGAGGCCGGGCAGGGCACGCCCGTCATCGCGGCGGTCGGCGATGGCATGCAATTTGCACCCGTTGCGCGTGCAGGACTCCTCCCTGCTCGACGGGAAGCATTTACATGAAGGACGGAACGACAGGATCGCATGACGCCGGGCTCGGCGGGCGGCGCTTGATCCTCGCGAGCAATCGTGAGCCATTCAAGGTAGTCAACGGACGCAACGGAAAGGACCGGCGATACGAGCTGTCGATGGGTGGGCTGGCCACCGCCCTGAATCCGGTGCTCACCAGGTGTGACGGCTTGTGGGTATCGTGGAACCCCGTCCCCGTGGTCGCCGGCCACGGAACGATCGTGAAGGAGCTGCGTGGGGAGGATTTCCCGTTTCCGCTCGTCCAGGTCGGCCTCGACAAGGAAGAGATCAAGGGTTACTACAACGGGTTCTGCAACCGTGCGCTGTGGCCGCTCTGCCACACCAACCTGCGCTATGTCACTCCCCGGCTCGACTACTGGCATCGCTACCGCGACGTGAACTACCGGTTCGCCGACGTGATCGCGGGGCAGGCCCACCCGGGCGACGTCGTGTGGGTCCACGACTATCACCTCATGCTCGTGCCCGCCGCGCTGCGACGGCAGCTCGGTGACGAACAGCCGATCGGCTATTTCCATCACGTGCCGTTTCCGAACGCGCGGATCCTGAGCGCGTTTCCCTGGCATCGCCGCCTGTTGATCGGCATGCTCGGCGCGGACTCGATCGGTTTCCACACGCCGGAGTACGCCAACAACTTCCTCGAATGCTGCCGGGAGCTGCTCGACTGCGACGGCAGCGTGGAAGACGGCGTGGTGACCTACCGGGATCGTTGCACCACGGTCGGCGTACGGCCGATCGGCCTGGATGTCGAGCAGTTCGAGCGCCTCGCCGCCGTACCTTCGGTGCGGCAGCGCGCGGAGGAGATCCGCCGCGAAGCCGCCTGCAGCCGGGTGGTGCTGAGCGTCGACCGGATCGATTACACGAAGGGGCTGTTCGAGCGCGTGGAGGCGATCCGGACGTTCTTCGCACGCATGCCGCAGGCGCGCGGCGTCGTGACTTTCGTGCAGATCGCCGTGCCATCGCGCATGGGCGTGCCGGAGTACCGCGAGTACCGCGAGAACCTGGAGAACGCCGTCAAGGCCGTGAACCGGCAGTTCGGCCGCGATAGCTGGAAGCCGATCATCTATCGCACCGAGATGGTCGAGCACCACGAGCTGACCGCACACTACCTCGCCGCCGACGTCGCGCTCGTCACGCCATCGAAGGACGGGATGAACCTCATCGCTTCCGAGTACTGTGCGGCGCGTGCCGACGGCGACGGCGCCGTCGTCCTCTCGTACCAGGCGGGAGCGTCGACGTACCTCGGTGAGTTCGTCGTCAACGTCAACAGTAAGCGCAAGGAAAGCATCATCAACGGCATCATCCAGGCGCTGACGATGTCGCCGGCCGAGCGTGCCTATCGCATGTCGCGGCTGCGCTCGCTGGTGAAGAAAAACACGACGGACGTGTGGCTGCGCAACTGCCTGCGCGACATCGTGGAGGGCGACCGGCGCGTGCGCGAAGGCGGGTTCGAAACGACGATGCCCATCCACCACGCGCCGCGGGTCGGCGAGCTCGGCCGGCCGATGTCGGGCCGGCGCCCGATGCAGCCCGCGATGCGCCACTAGCACCGGCGCGCGGCGGCAAGGCGTGCCTTGGGCTCACGGGTGACCGCGGGCCCGCGCCGGCTGGTGCGATTGCCGGCCGGAGCGCGGCGCCGGCGGCGCCCGGTGCGTTGTGCGCGGCCTCGAGTCTTTGCTAGCGTTCGCCGCTGGCCCGAAGAAGACGAGAATACCCGCCGCCTTGAATCCATCGGTTGTGACAGGACGCGTCGCCCGGCGCCGGGCGATCGCGCTCATCGTTGCCGTTCTCGCTGCCGCCGCGGTGCTCGCGTCGCCGGCGCCGGACGGACTCTCGCCGGCCGCCTGGCGGGTCGCGGCCGTCGCCGTGCTGATGGCCATTCTCTGGATCACCGAGGCCCTGCCGCTCGCGGTCACGGCGCTCATGCCGCTCGTGCTCTTCCCCGCGCTCGGCGTCGCACCGGTGGACGCCGCCGCTGCACCGTTCGCGAACCCGCTCATCTTCCTGTTCATGGGCGGCTTCCTCATCGCGCTCGCGATCGAGCGCTGGAACCTGCACCGGCGCATCGCGCTGATGCTGCTCTCGGCCATCGGCGCACGCGAGGACCTGCAGGTGGGCGGCATCCTGCTCGCGACCGCCCTCGTGAGCATGTGGGTGAGCAATACCGCGACGGCTCTCATGATGCTGCCGGTCGCGCTCTCGATCGCGCCGCGCCCGGCGGCAGGCGCGACGGGCGGCGAGGACGCGCGGTTCGCCGCGGCGCTGTTGCTCGCGGTCGCTTACGGCGCGAGCATCGGCGGCGTCGCGACGCTGGTCGGGACGCCGCCGAACGCGCTGTTCGCGGGCTACATGCTGGCGAGCCATGGCATCGACCTCGGTTTCGGCCGCTGGATGCTGCTGGGCCTTCCGGTGACGCTGCTCATGCTGGCGGTGACCTGGGTGCTGCTCACGCGGGTTCTGTATCCCCTGCGCCGCGTGCCCGTGCCCGGCGCGCACGCGGCCGTCCGCCACGCCCTCGCCGAGCTCGGTCCGGCGAGCACGGCGGAGAAGCGCACCGCGGTGGTGTTCGGCCTCACGGCGCTCGCGTGGATTTCGCGCCCGCTGCTCGCGCACTGGGTGCCGGGGCTGTCCGACACGAGCGTCGCCATCGCCGGCGCGCTCGCGCTGTTCCTCGTGCCGTCCGGCGCGGCCCGCGGCGAGAAGCTGCTCGACTGGACGCAGGCCGAACGCCTGCCGTGGGGCGTGCTCCTCCTGTTTGGCGGGGGCCTGAGCCTCGCGGCGGCCATCTCGGATTCCGGTCTCGCGGGCTGGATCGGCGGCCGGCTCGCCGCGCTCGAGACGTGGCCGACGGTCCTGGTGATCGGCGCGGTGGTGCTGCTGATCACGCTGTTCTCGGAGCTCGCGAGCAACACCGCGACCGCCGCCGCGTTCCTGCCGGTCGTGGCGGCGCTCGCCACCCGTCTGGGCGAGGACCCGATGGTGCTCGCGCTGCCGGCGGCGCTCGCCGCGAGCTTCGGTTTCATGCTGCCCGTCGCCACGCCGCCGAATGCGATCGTGTTCGCGAGCGGCCGCCTCACGGTGGCAGCCATGCTGCGAGCGGGTGCATGGCTGGACGTGCTGGGCGTGCTCGTGATCATCGTCGTGGTGACGATCCTCGCGGGGCCCGTCTTCGGGGCCTGAATGGGGCATCTTGCGGCATGACGCGCGCGGCGGCAGGATGGCGACCGGAATCCCTCCGCGAGACGCCGTCGACTTGAACGCCACCGTGTTTCCCGCTGGCCCGGCCACCGTGCCGGAGCTGCCGCAGCCTTACCTCCTGTTCCTGGGCGACGTGCCGAACGCGGCCAACGCGAAGACCGCCTTCGGCCTGCGCGACTGGGCGCCCGAGCGCTGCGTCGGGGAGTACGCGATCCCGGGCGTCGGGGTGACGACCGGCTTGCCGTTCCTCGAGCCGGGCGAGGCACGCGCCCGCGGTGCGCGCTCGATGGTGATCGGCGTCGCGAACGCGGGCGGGCGCATCCCGGAGAACTGGGTCGGCGCGCTGGTCGAGGCGCTCGAGAACGGGCTCGACCTCGTGAGCGGCATGCACGTGCCGCTCGCGAGCCTGCCGGCCGTCCGGGCCGCCGCGGAAGCGACCCGCCGCCGCCTCATCGACGTGCGGCGACCGCCGCCGGGCCTGCCCACCGCGACGGGCCGCAAGCGCACGGGCCGGCGGCTGCTCACGGTCGGCACGGATTGCGCGCTCGGCAAGAAGTACACCGCGCTCGCGCTCACCCGGGCGCTGCGCGCGCGGGGCGTGGCGGCGGATTTCCGCGCGACCGGCCAGACCGGGATCCTGATCGCCGGGAGCGGCATCCCGATCGACGCCGTGGTGAGCGACTTCGCGGCCGGGGCCGCCGAGCTCCTGAGCCCCGATGCCGCTCCCGATCACTGGGACGTCATCGAAGGGCAGGGCTCGCTCGTGCATCCCGCGTATGCGGCCGTGTCGCTCGCGCTGCTGCACGGCAGCCAGCCCGACGTCGTCGTCGTCTGCCACGAGCCGGGCCGCAAGACCACGCTCGGGCTGCCGCATTACCCGCTGGTCGGCATCGAGGAGACGATCGACCTCACCTTGCGGCTCGGGCGGCGCACCAACCCGGCGATCCGCTGTGCCGGCGTGGCGCTCAACACCGCCGCGCTGGATCCGTCCGCCGCGGACGCGGAGCTCGAAGCGCACAGCGCGCGGCTCGGCCTGCCGTGCGCCGACCCGTTGCGCGGCGGTGCCGGCTTCGAGCGTCTCGTCGACGCCTGCCTCGCCGGTTGAGCACTCGACCGCCGCGACGCCGCTGCGCTAACATGCCCGCCCTCGCCTTTCCCGCGCGGGCTGCTTGCCGTCGGCCGACCCTGCATCCCGACAAAGCGGGCGGTTACAGCGGTTACAGGTGAAACGTTCCCCGCTCGTCGGAACGGGTGAACGATCGCCGGCGCCCGGCGTCATATCCGGCGCGGGGCATTCCACGCACCACCGGCAATCACAGGATCTCCCATGAAAAAGCGCATGGCGTTCGCCATCGGTCTGCTCGTTCTCGTCTTCGGTGGCGTATTCGGGTGGAATGCAATGGGCAAGTACTTCATGAACCAGTACTTCGCCACGTTCGAGCCGCCGCCCGCGACGGTGTCGGCGGCACCGGCCGAGCGACAGAGCTGGCAGCCGCAGATCCGCGCCGTCGGCCGGCTGAGCGCCGTGCGCGGCGTCGATCTCGGCAACGAGGTCGCGGGCACGGTCAAGGAGATCCTGTTCGAGTCCGGTGACACCGTCGAGGCGGGCGAGGTGCTCGTCCAGCTCGACGACGCGATCGAGCAGGCGGAGCTGCCGGGACGCGTCGCGCAGATGGAGCTCGCCCGGCTCAACGTCGGGCGCACGCAGGAGCTCATCGGGCGTTCGCTGGCGGCCGAGGAGGACCTCGACCGCGCGAAAAGCGAGCTGGAGCAGACGCAGTCCGCCGTCGCCTCGCTCCGGGCGACGATCGCCAAGAAACAGATCCGGGCGCCGTTCAGCGGCACGCTCGGGATCCGCCAGGTGAATCTCGGCGAGTACCTGCCGCCGGGCACCCCCATCGTGACGCTGCAGTCGCTCGACGAGCTGCACGTCGACTTCACGCTGCCGGAGGAATTCGTCGACGACGTCGCGCCGGGGCAGGAGGTCGAGGTGGCCGTGTCGGCGTATCCCGGGCAGGCGTTCGCCGGCGAGCTCGGGGCCGTGTCGGTGAAGGTCGATCCCACGTCGCACAACTTCGACGTGCAGGCCGTCATCGACAATCGGGAGCACCGGCTGCGTCCCGGCATGTTCGCCGACGTCACCGTGCTGGCCGGGCACGAGGAGCCGGTGGTGGCGGTGCCGAAGACCGCGATCAGCTACTCGCTCCACGGCGATGCGGTGTTCGTCGTCGAAGAAGCGGGACCCGACGACGGCGACTCCGCGTCGTTGGTCGCGCGGCAGCGCTTCGTGCGGCTCGGCACCTCGCGCGGTGAGCTGGTGGAGGTGACGGAGGGTATCGAGCCCGGCGAACGGGTCGTCACGGCCGGAGTCCAGAAGCTGCGCGACGGTATGGCAATCCAGGTGAACAACGAGGTCGCGCTCTCCGCCGGATCCGACTGATGAGGTTCACCGACGTCTTCATCCGGCGGCCGGTGCTCGCCACCGTCGTCAGCCTGCTGATCCTGCTGCTGGGCCTGAGGAGCTGGCAGGAGCTCGAGCTGCGGCAGTTTCCGGAGATCGAGCAGACCGAGATCATCATCACCACCTACTACCCCGGCGCGGACGCGGACCTGATCCAGGGTTTCGTTACCTCGCCGATCCAGCGCGCCGTCGCGTCCGTCGAAGGCGTCGACTACATCACGTCCGAAAGCCGCCAGAGCTACAGCACGATCACCGTCAACCTGGAGCTCAACTACGACCGCTACCAGGCGTTCACGGAGGTGCAGGCGAAGGTTGCGGAAGTGCGCAACGAGCTGCCGCCGTCCGCCGAAGCGCCGGTGATCCAGATGGGCCAGACGATGGGCGCGGCCCTCATGTACATCGGCTTCTACAGTGAAGGCGCCATGTCGGACGAGCAGATCACGGATTACCTCGTCCGGGTCGTGCAGCCGCAGCTCCAGACGCTCGAGGGGGTGGCGAGCGCCGAGGTGCTCGGCGCCCGCACGTTCGCCATGCGCATCTGGCTCGACCCGGCGCGCATGGCGGCGCACTCCGTGACCGCCGCGGACGTGGCCGACGCGCTCGAGGCGAACAACTACCTGGCGGCGGTCGGGGAGACCAGGGGCCACAGCGTGTCCGTCAACATCACGGCGGCCACGGACCTGCACGAGCCGGCGGGCTTCGCGGACATCGTGCTGCGCGAGGACGACGGCAGCCTGGTTCGCATCCGCGACGTCGCCGACGTCGAGCTCGGCGCGGAATCCTACGATTCCTCGGTATTGTTCACCGGCAGGCGCGCCGTCTACATCGGCATCAGCCCGGTGCCGGGCGCGAACCCCCTCGACGCGGCGGCCCGCGTGCACGCGCAGATGGAGCACGTCGCCGCCAACCTGCCGCCGGGGCTCGAAGGCCAGGTCGTCTACGACGGCACCGAATACATCGAGAGCTCGGTCGACGAGGTGGTCGAAACCGTGCTCGAGGCCGCGCTCATCGTGATCGCGGTGATCTTCCTGTTCCTGGGTACGCTGCGTGCGGTCGCCATCCCGGTGGTCACGATCCCGCTGTCGCTGATCGGCGCAATGTTCGTGATGCTGGTGTTCGGCTATTCCATCAACGTGCTCACGCTGCTCGCGATGGTGCTGGCGATCGGGCTCGTCGTCGACGACGCGATCGTGGTCGTCGAGAACATCCACCGCCACGTCGAAGAGGGCATGAAACCCTTCGACGCCGCGATCAGGGGGGCGCGCGAGATTGCCGGCCCGGTGGTCGCGATGTCGCTCACGCTCGCCGCGGTGTACGCGCCCATCGGCTTCCTCGGCGGGCTCACCGGCAACCTGTTTCAGGAGTTCGCGTTCACGCTGGCCGCCTCCGTGATCATCTCCGGCATCGTCGCGCTCACGCTGTCGCCGATGATGTGCTCCAGGCTTTTGAAGCCGATGGAGCAGGAAGGCGGGCTCGCCCGCCGGCTGGACCGTGCGTTCGAGCGGCTGAAGGAAGGCTACCGGCGCCGCCTGCACGGTGCGCTCGACACCCGCCCGGTCGTGCTCGTGGTGGCGGCGGTCGTCTTCGCGAGCTGCGGGTTCCTGTACGTGAACGCGCAGCGGGAGCTCGCGCCGACGGAGGACCAGGGGTTCGTCTTCATCTCCGCGACCGGGCCGCAAAACGCGACCCACGCCTACATGGGCCGCTATGCCGAGCAGATCGATGCCGCCCTGAAGAGCTTTCCGGAGCTCGAAGCCTACTTCATGATCAACGGCATGGGCACCGTGAACAACCTCATCGCCGGCATGATCCTCGAGCCATGGGACGAGCGCGAGAGGTCGCAGGTCGACATCCAGCCGCTCGTGCAGGAGAAGCTGGACCGCATCGCGGGCCTCGAGGCGGTCGCGATCAACTTCCCGTCGCTGCCAGGCTCCTCGGGCATGCCCGTCGAGTTCGTCGTCAGCACGACCCAGCCTTACGCGGAGCTCTACGGGTACACGCAGCAGCTCCTGCAGGCGGCGCAGGAGAGCGGGCTGTTCATATTCGTCGACACGAACCTGACGTTCGACCAGCCGCAGCTCCGCGTGGACGTCTTCCGCGACAAGGCGGCGGAGCTGGGGGTCGCGATGGACGACATCGGCCGCTCGCTGGCGACCCTGCTCGGCGGCGGCTTCGTCAACCGCTTCAACCTCGAAGGCCGTGCCTACGAGGTGATTCCCCAGGTGGCCGACCGGTTCAGGCGGGACGGCAGCCAGCTCAACCAGTACTACATACGCGGGCAGAACGGGCAGATGGTGCCGCTGTCCACCGTCGTCAACCTCTCCTACGGCGTGCAGCCGAACCGGCTCACGCAGTTTCAGCAGCTCAACTCCGCCAACATCCAGGGCGTGATGCGTCCCGGTGTCGCGCTGGGCGACGCGCTCGCCTTCCTGGAAGCGCAGGCCCGCGAAATCCTGCCGCGGGGCTACACCGTGAATTATGCCGGGGAGTCGCGCCAGTACGTCGAGGAGGGCGGCGCGCTCGTCTTCACGTTCGTGTTCGCCCTGATCGTCATCTACCTCGTGCTCGCGGCGCAGTTCGAGAGCTTCCGTGACCCGCTCATCATCCTCGTGTCCGTGCCCATGTCGATCTGCGGTGCGTTGATCCCGTTGACGCTCGGCTTCGCAACCGTGAACATCTTCACCCAGATCGGGCTCGTCACGCTGATCGGGCTCATCTCGAAGCACGGGATCCTCATGGTCGAATTCGCGAACAAGCTGCAGGTCGAGCGCGGCCTGGACCGCCGCGCGGCCATCGAGGAAGCCGCGGCCATCCGGCTGCGGCCGATCCTGATGACCACCGCCGCCATCGTGCTCGGCGTCATGCCGCTCGTCTTCGCCTCCGGCGCCGGTGCCGAGAGCCGGTTCTCCATCGGCCTCGTGGTGGCGACCGGGATGGCCGTCGGCACCGCCTTCACGCTGTTCGTGGTGCCGGCCATCTACACGCTGTTCGCGAGGCGGCACTGGCAGGACGCCGCAGGCGCGCCGGCGCCCGCCTGATGCGGTCGTACGCGGCGTGCGTGCTGGCGGCCGCCGCGCTCGCGGCCGCGCTCACGGCCGCCGAGGCGAGTCCCCGCCAGGCGTTCCGCGCGCTCGACGTGCTGATCGAGAACGGCATCGTGATCGACGGTCGCGGCGGCGAGCCGCGTGCCGCCGACGTCGGCATCGCGGACGGGCGCATCCTGTTCGTGGGCGATGCCGCACCCGGGCTGGCCGCGCACGCGGCGCGGCGCATCGATGCCGCCGGGCGGGTCGTCGCCCCCGGCTTCATCGACCTGCACGCGCACGGCGATCCGCTCGCCACACCGGCGTTCGAGAACTTCCTCGCCATGGGCGTGACCACGATCGCGCTCGGCCAGGACGGCGCGAGCCCGCGCACCCGGCATCTCGCGGAATGGCTGGACAACGTGGACCGGGCGGGCCCCGGGCCGAACGTCGCGATGTTCGTCGGCCACGGCACCCTGCGCCGGCTCGCCGGGATCGGGCGCGAGCCCCGGCCGAGCGCTGCGCAGGTGGCGCGCATGTCGGAGTTGCTGGACGACGCGCTCGCCGTCGCGTTCGGCCTGAGCCTCGGCCTCGAATACGAGCCGGGGCTGCACGCGGGTCCCGGGGAGCTCGCGGCGCTCGCGCGGGTCGTCGGCAGCCGCGACCGCCTGGTCGCGAGCCACCTGCGCAACGAGGACGACGGAGCGCTACATGCCTCGATCGCGGAGCTTTTGGCGCTCGGCGAGCACGCGCGCGTGCACGTCTCGCATCTCAAATCCGTCTACGGCCGCGGTGCGGCACGCGCGGACGAGATCCTCGCGCTCCTGCAGGCCGCGCGGCAGTCGGGCATCGAGGTCACGGCCGACCTGTACCCGTACACGGCGAGCTATACCGGCATCGCGATCCTGTTCCCGGCCTGGGCGAAGACGGAGGAGGATTTCGCGCGCGCGAAGCGCGAGCGGCGCGACGAGCTCGCGGGCTGGCTCAGGACCCGCGTGGAGCAGCGCAACGGTCCCGGTGCCACGCTGCTCGGCACGCGGCCGTGGACCGGCCGGACGCTGGCCGAGGTCGCGTTCGAGCGCGAGATGGCGTTCGAGGACCTGTTGATCGACGTGATCGGCCCGAACGGCGCTTCCGCGGCCTACTTCGTGATGGACGAGGCGCTGCAAGCGCGGCTGCTGACCGATCCTTTCGTCGCCGTCGCCTCCGACGGCAGCCCGACTGCGTTCCACCCACGCGGGTACGGCAGCTTCGCGAGGGTGATCGAGCACGACGTGATCGGGAACGGGCGGCTGACGCTGGCCGAGGCCGTGCGCAAGATGACGTCGCTGCCCGCGGCCATCCTCGGCCTCACCGATCGCGGCGTGCTCGCGGCAGGCATGCACGCGGACGTGGTCGTGTTCGACCCGGCGGCCGTGCGCGCCCCTGCCGACTACATCGCCCCGCACCGGCTCGCGAAGGGCTTCGACGTGGTGCTCGTCAACGGCAGCCTCGTGCGCGTCGCCGGCGAGTTCACCGGCACGCGGGCGGGCAGGGTGCTCTTTCCCGCGCTGACGCGGGACGCGGCGGCCGCGCCGCGCCCGGGCGGGTTCCCGCCTCAGGTTCCCGCCTGCGGCGGTGGCGTCCAGCCTGGCCCGCGCACCACCCGGCCGGGAGTGGCGCCGGTGTGCTCGCCGTCCTCGAGGACCTGGACCCCGTTCACGAACACCGCGTCCACGCCCGTGGCGTATTGTTGCGGCTCCTCGAACGTCGCGTGATCGCGGATCCGCTCCGGGTCGAACACCACGACGTCGGCGTAACAGCCCGGCGCGAGGCAGCCCCGGTCCTCGAGCTTCCAGTTCGCGGCGGGCAGGCCGGTCAGCCGGTGGATGGCCTGTTCCAGCGGCACGAGCTTGCGCTCGCGCACGTAATGCCCGAGGAAGCGCGCGACGTTGCCGTAGGCACGCGGGTGCGTGCTCGACCGGAGGAACACGCCTTCGGGCGCCGCCGCTTCGGCGTCCGAGCCCAGGCTCACCCACGGCTGCGCGAGGCCGAGCTCCACGTTCTCTTCGCTCATCAGGAAATACGCCGTGCCGACCCGCGAATCGTCCTCGATGACCAGGTCGATGATCGTGTCCTCGACGGAGGTGCCGCGTTCGGCCGCGACCGCGGCCAGCGACTTCCCGGTCAGCGGCTTCAGGGCTTCGTTCTTGAAGCCGATCAGGAGCACGCGATCCGCCCCGCCGGCGAGCAGCCTCAGGTTCTCCCACTCGTCGGTCGGGCGCTTCATCTCCTCGATGACGCGGGCCCGGATCGCCGGGTCGCGCAGCCGCTCGATCATCGCGTCGTGGCCGCCGTCCTGCACCCACGGCGGCAGCGACGCGTCGAGCCCCGTCGCCCCCGCGGTGTACGCGTACATGTTGGCGCTGATCGCGACGCCGTCCGCCCGTGCCGCCTCGATCTTTTCGATCGCCCGGGCCATCTTCGGCCAGTTCTCCTGCCCCGCCGCCTTGAGGTGATAGATCTCCACCCGTTGCCCGGTGGCCCGGCCGATCGCGATCGTCTCGTCGATCGCCTCGAGCAGCCGGTTGGCCTCGCTGCGCATGTGCGCGATGTAGCCGCCCCCGAATTCCGCCGCGGCCTGCGAGAGCGCGATGAGCTCGTCGGTCGAGGCGAAGAACGCCGGCGGGTAGATCAGCGAGGCGCCGACGCCGAGCGCGCCTTCGCGCATCGCCTGGCGCACGAGGTCCTGCATGCGCGCGAGCTGCTCCGGCGTGGGCCGGACGTCGGCCTCCCCGAGCTCGTGGATGCGCACCGTGGTGGCACCGACGAAGGACGCGACGTTCGGCGTGATGCCGCGCCGCACGAGGTAGTCGAGGTACTCGCCGAGCGTGGTCCATTCGACGTCGTAGCGAATGTCGGACTGGCGGGCGACGAGCTCGGCTTTCATCGCCTCGTTCAGCGGGCCCATCGACCAGCCTTCGCCGAAGATCTCGAGGGTGACCCCCTGCTTCGTGTCGCTCATCGCCCGGCCGTCCTCGATCAGCGACTCGGTCGCCCACGAGAGCACGTTGATGAAGCCGGGCGCCACCGCGCGGCCTGCGGCGTCGACCCGCAGCGCCGCGCTCGCGTCGGCTTCCGGGTCGAGCAGGGCGGCGATGCGGTCGCCGCGGATCGCGACGTCCAGCCGCCGGCCGGGCGCGCCGCTGCCGTCGTAGACGATGCCGTTCTCGATGAGCACGTCGTAATGTGCGGCGTCCGTGTCGCCCGGCGCGGCGGGCGAGCAGGCCGCGGCGAGCGCGGCCGCGAGGATGGCGAAAAGGATGCGCATGAGATCCCCCCTTGTGGTGCAAACGCGGGCCAGTATCGCATGCGCGACACCGGGATGGGCCCGGACGGCCGGCAGGGGAGATGCCGGGTGTCAGCCGGTGGACGTCTCGAGGTGCGCCGCCCGGTCGCGGACCGGTGCGCCGACGATCGCGTCGAATACGCGCAGCGTGCGGCGCGCGCACTCCTCCCACGTGAGCCGGCGGGCACGCTCTAGCCCGCGCTCGGCGAGGCGCGCGCAGAGCAGGTCGCTGCCGGCCACCGCCAGCAACGCCTCGGCAATGTCCGCTTCGTCCAGCGGATCGATGAGCCGCGCCGCGCCGCCGGCGACCTCCGGCGCGGCGCAGGTGTTCGGCACGATCGCCGGGCACCCGCAGCTGAACGCCTCCAGGATCGGGATGCCGAAGCTCTCGCACAGCGTCGCGGTCACGAAGCAGCGTGCGGAGCGGTAGGCGAGGTGCAGGCGCTCGTTGGGAATGAAGCCGGGAAAGTGCACGTCGGCCAGGTCGGCGTCGCGGAACCCGCGGTCGCGCAGGAACGCCTGCACGCCCGCGCCGACCAGCACCAGCGGCAGATCGCCGCCCTGCCGCCGGTAGGACTGCCACGCGCGCACCAGCCGCGGCGTGTTCGCGCCCGGGTAGGTGCGCATGCGCCTGTCCGCACCGTGCCGCACACGCGCGATGCTGAGGATGAAGCGCTCCGGCAGCGCGTACTCGCGGCGAAAGCGTGCAAGCTCGGCCGGATCGGGCGGCTCGAGGAAGTTCGGCGCGACGCCGGCTCCGCTCACGACGATCCCGGACACGTCGATCCCGGCGTGCGCGGCGAGGTCGTCCAGCGTGCGCTGCGAGATGGCGAGCATGCGGGTGGCGCGGCGGCTGTACAGGGGGAGCATGAGCCGAATGTACAGGTTGTCCCACCACGGGTAATTCTGCGGATTCACGTACCAGTCGGAGCCTTGCTGCACGAACACGCACGGCCTGCGCGTGAAGAGCGGGATCGAGAACTTCGGGTTGAAGATGAGATCCACGCCGTGGCGCCGCGCGGCCAGCGGGACCAGCACCTGGTCCCAGTACAGCTTGCGTTTCGCCGGCAGCAGGCAAAGGTCCGCGTTGCCGTAGGAGCGGAACAGGTCACGCGATTTGTCCGACTGCAGGAAAATCACGTAGCGACTCGACGCGTCCTGGCGCAACAGCTCGAGGAGCAGGTTGCGCGCGTACACGCCCAACCCGTCGTCCTGGTCGAGCGTGCGTCCCATGACGCCGATGGTGCGATGCCGCATGACGCCTCCCTGGCGCTCCCCCTT
>Ga0079224_100005392_pt1 | contig 16776 bp, 15 predicted proteins | sample Stecom2015_FD_80414 | JGI IMG/M metagenome (GOLD analysis project Ga0079224, IMG submission 80414) | Agricultural soil microbial communities from Utah to study Nitrogen management - Steer compost 2015 | ecosystem: Environmental > Terrestrial > Soil > Agricultural land | place: USA: Utah... | reverse complement strand
CCGCCGCCCGGGTGGCGCCGCCGAGGACGAGGCTCGTCCCCATGGTCTGCGGCCGTCCATCCAGCAGGCCGGAGGCGGCGGCGGTGGCCTGGTCCACGGCCAGCAGGGAGGAGGCGCCGGTGTCGACCACCGCCTGCACCGTCGCCCCCTCGACCGTGACCTCGGCCACCAGTCCGCCGCCGGTCGCCCGAACCGTCGCCGGGATCAGGTCCGGCGGCCGGACGAAGGCTTCGCGCGAGATCAGACGCACGTGCCGCCGCCCGGCGTCGAGCGCCAGCACCAGATGCTCCAGCACGTCGCGACCGAGGATCAGCGGCGTGTCGAGCCCCTCCGCCGAAGCCAGCGGGCCGAGATCCAGGATCGCCGCGCGCAGCTTGCCGACGGTCAGACCGGGCAGGCCGACCTCGACCGTGACGCCCCGGCCCATCTGGCTGCCGCCGCCGACGCCATAGGCGATCAGCGGCATGTCGAACATCGGGCGCCGCTTCTCGGGCAGGGCCTCGACCAGACGACGGTCGATCACCGAATACTGCGCGCCGGTGTCGATCAGGGCGATGACCTCGCGGCCGTCGACCCGCGCCTCGACGGTCGGCACGCTGGCGCGGCGGGCATAGGGCAGCCACGGCGTCGCCCCGGCCGCGCCGAAGACCAGATCCGGGGCCGGCCAGAACAGGGTCTCGCGGGCCCACCAGGCGCCGCCGCCGACGACGGCCAGGCCTGCGGCGCGGATCAACAGATTGCGACGGTTCATGCTGGACGAACATGGGCCGCGGGCGGGCTCTGCGCCAGCGTCGCCGCGATCACGCCGGGCGCGGCCCGAACGGAACCACCTTGTTGTCGGCGTCGTGGCCGATGTCGGCGGCGCCCAGATACGGAATGCCGGTCCGCCCGCACCAGTCGCGGACGATCTCCTCGGCGGTCAGGCCGAAGTCGGGATCGTTCGCGACCACTTCCGACACCCGCCCCAGGCGGATGCCGGCCACGCGCCGGATCGAGGCCTGGCCGGTCAGGTGGAACATCATCCGGTCGACCCGGTACAGCGGCTCCGACACCTCCTCCAGCATCAGCACATGGCCCGACAGATCGGGCTCCAGCTCGGTGCCGACGAGGGCGTCGAGAATGCTCAGGTTGAAGGCTGCGGCCGGCCGCGGATCGTCGTGCAGGCTCGGCTCCCATGACGCCGGATCGCCGCTGGTCAGCCAGTCCAGCGCCCGGCGCGCCGCGGCCGGGTCGCGCACCGCGTCCGAGGCCATCGGCCCGTGCGCCACCTGTGCAAAGCCCGCCTTGTACATCCCCGCCAGCAGGGTCCCCGCGTCGGAATAGCCCAGATACCGTTTCTCCCGCGCCGCCCCGGTCAGCTGCGGCAGCACCGCCCCGGCGATCCGGCAGGAGCCGTAGCCGCCCCGAGCGAACCACACCGCGTCGACTCCGGGATCATTGGCGTATTCGACGAAGGCCGCGGCCCGGCTGGCGTCATCGCCGCCGAAATGGCCGTGCTCCGCATAGCTGGCCGGATGGATGACCGCCTCGACCGATCCGTCCGTCACATGGGCCGCAAACCACGCCTCGATAGCCGCGCCCCGCTCCCGGCTGAAGCGCGAACTGGCGTTGACGATGCCGATTCTCATGGGAGGGAGAGCGTCTTCACGGCCTGCCCGGTCCGGGTCTTGCGTTCGTGGCGCCTGACGATCCACGACCACCCCGACTGGATGACCGCACTCAGTCCAACAGCCGCCACGGGCCATATCGAATCGATCCTGGTGTCGACGAAGGGCAGCCAGCCCCGGCTCCACAGGAACGTCGCGATGAAGCCGAGAACCGTGCTCCAGATCAGGACGTGGCGGCCCTGCCTGACCCATTGCGGCAGTCCTTCGCCCCGCGCCAGCGCAGCCTCCTCGCCCTCGAGCTTCTTGCCGAAGACCACGTCGAGGAAACGGCTGGCCAGGTTGGTCGGTGGATGAGTCGCCATTCAGCGCGGTTCCCGGTTGACGGCCCAGCCTAGAGGTCCGCCTCCGCTTCTGGAAGTCGCCGCGCATCGGCCCTTCCCCGCCGCCCTCAACCCGCCTACTCAGCGTCCATGGCGAACGACTATTTCTTCTGCGGCATCGGCGGCTCGGGCATGCTGCCGCTGGCGATGATCGTGCAGGCGCAGGGCCACCGCATTGACGGCTCGGACCGCTCGCGCGACCAGGGCCGCACCCCCGAGAAATTCGCCTGGCTCGAGGCCCACGGCGTGACCCTGCATCCGCAGGACGGTTCGGGCGTCACCCGGCCCGGCCAGATCGTCGTCGCCACCGGCGCCATCGAGGAGACGGTACCGGATATCGGCGCGGCCCGCCGCGCCGGCGCCCGCATCGTCACCCGCCCCGAGCTGCTCAGCCAGCTGTTCAACGCCGCCCCGACCTCGATCGGCGTCGCCGGCACCAGCGGCAAGTCGACCATCACCGGCATGGTCGCCTGGATGCTGCACCGCGCCGGGCGCGAACCGACCGTCATGAACGGCGCGGTGATGAAGAATTTCGCCGACGCCGACCACCCCTTCGCCAGCGCCCTGGTCGGCGGTCCCGACCTGTTCGTTTCCGAGGTCGACGAGTCCGATGGCTCCATCGCCCGCTACGACCCGACCGTGGCCGTGGTCTCCAACATCTCTCTCGACCACAAGTCGATGGAAGAGCTGCGCGAGCTGTTCGGCGGATTCACCGGCCGGGCGCGCAAGACCGTGCTCAACCTCGACAACCCCGAGACCGCCGCCCTCGCCCAGCGCATGGTCGAGGCGGGCCGCGGCGAGGCGGTGCTCACCTTCGCCCTCGGCAATGACGCCGCCGACATCTCGGCCCACGATCTCGAGCCTCTGGCCACCGGTATCCGCTTCCGGTTGTCGGAGCGGGCCTCCGGCGCGCGCGGCCCTGTCACCCTCGACGTCCCGGGCGCCCACAACGTCGCCAACGCGCTCGCCGCCCTGGCCGCCGTGCGCGCGCTCGACGTCCCGCTCGACGAGGCCGTGGCCGCGCTGCAGAGCTTCGCCGGCATCCGCCGCCGCATGGAGACGGTGGGGACCGCCGGCGGCGTCACCGTCATCGACGACTTCGCCCACAACCCGGACAAGATCGCCGCCACCCTGAAGACCCTGCACGCCTTCGACGGCCGCCTCCTGATCCTGTTCCAGCCGCACGGCTTCGGCCCGCTGAAGCACATGAAGCACGAGCTGATCGACGGCTTCGCCGGCCTGTTGCGCCCGGACGACATCCTGCTGATGCCCGAGCCGGTCTATTACGGCGGCACCACCGACCGCAGCGTCGGCAGCGAGGACATCGCCTCGGGCGTCCGCGCCGCAGGCCGCCGCGCCGAGGCCCTGGCCACGCGCGAAGCCTGCGGCGACCGCCTGGTCGACCTGGCCCGTCCCGGCGACCGCATCGTCGTCATGGGCGCCCGCGACGACACCCTGTCCGCCTTCGCCGCCGAGCTGCTGACGCGGCTCGGCTGAGCCAGGGCAACCGTTCCGCCGTCGGGGTATTGTAGAGCTTCATGCTCCAGTTTCCTCCTCCCCCGCCCCCCGAACTGCCCGAGGTCGTCGTCACCGCCGCCCGCCTGCCGCCCGCCGCCTCAGGGGCCGCCTTCTCGGTCATCCGCCTCGACGCCGGCGACCTGCGAGACCAGCAGAGGCTGGACGAGGCGCTGCGTTCCGTGCCCGCCGTCTCTCTGTTCCGCCGCACCACCAGCCTGTCCGCCAACCCCACGACCCAGGGCATATCCCTGCGCGCCATCGCCCCCTCCGGGGCCGGACGCACCCTGGTCACCCTCGACGGCGTGCCGCTGAACGATCCGTTCGGCGGCTGGGTGATCTGGTCCCAGGTTCCGACCGAGAGCCTGTCCGGCCTCGACATCGTGCGCGGCGCCGGTGCGGGCCCGTGGGGCGCGGGGGCCCTGACCGGCGTGATCCAGCTGCGCGAGCGCGACGGCGGCGGAGTGCTGGACGCCTCGCTCGGCGAGCGCGGCGCGGCCCGGCTGGCCGGATCCGGAGGCGCCGACCTCGGGCCGCTGCGGCTCGTCGCCTCCGGCCTCTACGAGACCAGCGACGGCTATGTCCCGGTGCGCGGGTCAGGGGCAGGCGCGGCCGAGCGCCCGCTCGACCTCGAGGTCCGCTCGGCCGCCCTGCGCGCCGACGTTCCGCTGGGCGAGGCCGCCCTGTCCCTGCGCGCCGCGGCGTTCGAGGAGGAGCGCGGCTCGGGGGTGGAGAACAGCCGCGCCTCGGCGAGCGGCCACGTCCTGTCGGCGACCGCCGCCCTCCAGCCCCGCGCCGACCGCGTCGGCTGGCGGCTGCAGGCGTGGCGGCGGGAAAGCGACATGTCGAACGGCTTCGTGGCCGTGGCCGACGACCGGTCCTCCGCCAGCCCGGCGGCGTCCCAGGACGAGACGCCGGCCTCCGGCTGGGGTCTCAACGCCGCCCTGCGCCGGGTCGTGGTCAGCGGGATCGCCCGTGTCGAGTGGGAGCTGGGCGCCGACGTCCGCGCCTTCGAGGGCGAGACCCGCGAGCGCTTCCGCAACCTCGGCGCCGGCTTCACCCGCGGCCGGGTCGCCGGCGGCGAGGCCGCCGTGGCCGGCCTCTACGCCGAGGGCGCCTGGTCGTCCGGGCCGTGGCTGGTCGCCGGCGGGCTGCGATACGACGGCTGGCGCAACACGGACGGTCGCCGGCTGGAGACCGATCTCGCCACCGGCCTGCCGACCCTGGACGAGACCGACCCCGACCGCTCCGGCGAGGTCGTCAGCGCCCGCCTCGCCGCCCGCCGCGACATCGGCTCCGGCCAGTCGCTCCGGCTGGCCGCCTACAGCGGCTTCCGACCCGCCACCCTCAACGAGCTGCACCGTCCGTTTCGCGTCGGCAACGACATCACCGAGGCCAATGCCGCCCTCGTCCCGGAGCGGCTGACCGGCGTCGAGGCCGGCTGGGCCTGGGCGAGCGATCGCGCCGCCCTGACCGCCACGGTGTTCTGGAACGGCATCGAGGACGCAATTGTCAACGTCACCCTCGCCGAAGGCCCCGGAACCTTCCCCCGCGCCGGCTTCGTCCCCGCCGGCGGCGTCCTGCGCCAGCGCAGGAACGCCGGGACCATCGAGGCGACGGGGATCGAGATCGACGGCCGCCTCGACCTGGGCGACGCCGTCTCCCTGCGCGCGGCCCTGTCGGCCACCGACGCCCGCGTCGACGGCGGCGTCCAGGCCCCGCAGCTTACCGGCCTGCGCCCGGCCCAGGCCCCTGTCTGGAGCGCCGTCGCCGGCCTCGACTGGCGCGCCACCGACCGTCTGACCCTGGCCGCCGACCTGCGCTGGGAGAGCCGCCGCTTCGACGACGACCTCAACAGCCGGGTTCTCGACGCCGCCGGCACGGTCGACCTGCGCGCAGACTGGGCTGTGTCGCCCTCGACCACCCTGTGGCTCGCCGCCGACAATCTGTTCGACGCCGAGGTCGAGGTGTCCGAGACCGGCGACGGCGTGGCCGGCTTCGGTCCGCCCCGCACGCTGCGCGTCGGCGTCCGCCTGTCGCGGTGATCCGTAGAATCCCTCTATTGCAAACCGTTCGCAACTTCGGCACAAGCCGGGCGTGACCGACGCCGCCGCGCCCGCCCGGCCTCCGAAGGCCCTGAATCCCAGACGCTCGTTCTGGCTCAAACAGCTGCACCAGTGGCACTGGATTTCGGCCGCCCTCAGCCTGGCCGGCCTGCTGCTGTTCGCGGTCACCGGGGTCACCCTCAACCACGCCGCCGACATTCCGGCCGCCCCGGTCACGGTCGAGCAGACCGCCGTCCTGCCCGCCCCCCTGCTGGAACGCCTCGCGGCCTTCCCCGAGGACACCACCGATCCGGTCCCCGACGCCGTCGCCCGCTGGGCTTCGGACGCCCTGAAGGTCCGGATCGCCGGCCGGCCCACCGAGACCACCGCCGACGAAGTCTACGTCGCCCTGCCAGAGCCCGGCGGCGACGGCTGGCTGACCATCGACCGCGCCACCGGCGAGGCCCTGCGCGAGCGCACCACGCGCGGCTGGGTGGCCTGGCTCAACGACCTGCACAAGGGCCGCAACACGGGCCCCGTCTGGTACTGGTTCATCGACGTCTTCGCCGTGGCCTGCATCGTCTTCGCCGCCACCGGCTTCGCCCTGACCTGGATGCACGCCCGCCAGCGGCCGTCGACCTGGCCCCTGCTTGGGCTCGGCCTCCTGGTCCCCGCCCTCATCGCCCTCCTGTTCATTCACTGATCCCCGCCCGAGTGCTCCCCATGCGCAAGCTCACCCTCGCCGCCACCGCCGCCGCCAGCGCCGTCGCCGCTCCGGCCTTCGCCGCCGACCTGAGCGTCTCGGTCGAGATTCCGCGCCTGTCCGTCGCCGCCTATCACCGGCCCTATGTGGCGGTGTGGATCGAACGCCCGGACAACACCGCCGTGCGCACCCTCGCCGTCTGGTACGAGGTCTCCAATGTCGCCGAGGGCAAGGACTGGCTCAAGGACATGCGCACCTGGTGGCGGCGCGGCGGCCGGGCCATGACCCTGCCGGCCGACGGCGTCTCCAGCGCCACCAAGGCCCCCGGCCGGCACACCGTCTCCGTCCCCGGCGCCCGCCTCCGCAACCTGCCCGCCGGCGACTACGTCATGGTCGTCGAGGCGGCTCGCGAACTGGGGGGCCGTGAGGCCGTCCGCGTGCCCTTCCGCTGGGGCGCGGCCAATACCGCCCGCGCCGCCGGCTCCACCGAACTCGGCGCCGTCAGCGTCACCGTCACCCGTTAAGGATCCTCGCCATGAAGAAATCCCTCGCCCTGATCGCGGCCGTCGCCGTCCTCGCCCTGCCGATGTCGGCCCAGGCCCACCGCGCCTGGCTGGCCCCGACCTCGACCGTCCTGTCGGGGACCGACGCCTGGGTCGGCTTCGACGCCGGCATGTCGAACGGGGTCTTCATCCCCGACCACGCCGCCATGAACCTGGACGGCCTGGTGATCACCGCGCCGGACGGCTCGACCGCCCGGCCCGAGAACATGATGCGCGGTCGCTACCGCTCGACCTTCGACCTGCACCTGACCCAGCCGGGCACCTGGCGGGTGGCCAACGTCATGGGCGGCCTCGTGGTCAGCTACAAGCAGGACGGCGCCACCAAGCGCTGGCGCGGCAGCCAGGCCGACATGGCCGCCAATATTCCCGCCGACGCCACCGAGGTGGTCGCCACCCGTTCGGACAGCCGCGTCGAGACCTATGTGACGCTGGGCGCGCCCACGACGACCGCCCTCGCCCCGACCGGCCACGGCATCGAGCTGGTCCCGGTCAGCCATCCGAACGACCTGGTCGCCGGCGAGGCCGCGACCTTCAAACTGGTCCGCGACGGCCAGCCGGCGGCGGGTCTGGACGTCACCATCGCCCGCGGCGGCACGCGCTATCGCGACAACCCCGAGGAACTGACCGTGCGCACCGGCGCCGACGGCGGCTTCACCGTCACCTGGCCCGAGCCCGGCATGTACTGGATGAACGCCTCGGTCCGCACCCCGGCCTCGGGCGACCAGATCGCGACCTCGGCCCAGTACAACGGCGTCGTGGAAGTCCTGCCCTGAGCGATCGCCCGCCCCTCTCCAGCCGGGCCGCCCCGCCGCCGATCCTGATCGGCGACGCCGGCCCGGGTCCGGACAACCGCGTCCTGATTCCGACCCACGGCCGCACCCCCTCGCGCCCGCCCTCGGACCTGATCCTCGACCTCGGCGGCCAGACCATGGGCACGACCTGGGCGGTCCGTCTGGTCCCCCCGCCCGGGCTCGACCAGACGGCCGTGCAGGCGGCGATCGAGGCGGAGCTGAACCGGATAATCCTGCTGTTCAGCCACTGGGAGCCCCGGTCGGAGCTGTCGCGCCTGAACGCCGCGCCGCCGGGTTTCTGGGCCGTGTCCGAGCCATTCTGGGACCTGCTCAACGCGGCGCTCGACCTCGCCGACGACACCGACGGGGCCGTCGATCCCACCTTGGGCGCCCTGGTCGACCTGTGGGGCTTCGGCCCGCCGGGACCGCGGCCGCGGGACGCCTTCGCCGCCGTCACCCTCCCCTCCGAAGACGAGATCGCCGCCGCCCGCGCGGTCAGCGGCTGGAACCGTCTGCGTCTCAACCGCGAGGCCCGCGCGGTCCAGCAGCCAGGCGGGCTCAGGCTCGACCTCTCCGGCATCGCCAAGGGCCACGCCGTCGACCGGGTGTCGGAACGGCTGACCTCGCTCGGCGCCGTCAGCCATCTGGTCGAGATCGGGGGTGAACTGCGCGGGGCAGGGGTCAAGCCGGACGGACGGCCGTGGTGGGTCGAACTGCAGCAGGCGCCGGGCACGCCCACGCCGCGCACCCTCGCCGCCCTGTTCGACCTCGCCGTCGCCACCTCCGGCGACTGGGTGCGGCGGTTCGAGGCCGGCGGCCGGGCCTACAGCCACACCCTCGACGGGCGCACCGGCCGGCCCGTCGACAATGGCTTGGCGTCGGTGACCGTGCTCGCCGACACCGCCTTCTACGCCGACGCCGTGGCCACCGCCCTGACCGTCATGGGACCCGTCGAGGGGCCCGCCTGGGCCGGGGCCATGAACGTCGCCGCCGCCTTCGTCGGGCGCGACGCCGAAGGGGTCCTGACCGAGACGGTCACCCCCGCCTTCGCCGCCATGTTGAACGAGGGCGCGTGACCGCTGATCCACTACGCTGGCTGTGGGCCCTGGCCGCCGTCGGACTGTGGCTGCTGCTCGTCGCCGCCGTGGCCTGGACCCGCGCGCGGGCCCGTCGCGCCGGGGCGGCGCGAGCCGCCGCCCTGGCCCCCGCCGAAGACGCCAACGCCCTGCTGATCGCCTTCGCCAGCCAGACCGGTCAGGCCGAGGAACTGGCCTGGATGACCGCCGACAGCCTCTCCGGCGCCGGGGTTCCGTCGCGCGTCGTCCTGCTTGGCGGCCTCGAGCCGGAACAGCTGAAGGCCGCGGGCCGGGCGCTGATCATCGCCTCGACCACTGGCGAGGGCGACAGTCCCGACGCCCTGTCGGGGTTCGCCCGCCGGCACATGACGACGCCGGCCGACCTGTCGGGCCTGTCCTATGGCCTTCTGGCCCTCGGCGACCGCAGCTACGCCGACTTCTGCGGCTTCGGCCGGACCCTCGATACCTGGCTCCAGCGCTCGGGCGCCGCCCCCCTGTTCGACCGCATCGAGGTCGACGACGGCGACGCCGACGCTGTCCGCCACTGGCAGCATCAACTCGGCGCCGTCGCCGGCCGCGCCGTGGAGGCCGACTGGACCCCGCCCGCCTACGACCGGTGGCGGCTGGCCGCCCGCACCCATCTGAACCCGGGCAGCCCCGGCGGCGAGGTCTGGCGGCTGGCTTTCGAGCCGATCGACCACGCCCCCCTGTGGGTGGCCGGCGACATCGCCGAGATCGGCCTGCCCGCCGTCGACGGGGCGGCCCCGGCCAGCCGCGAATATTCGGTCTCCTCGCTGCCGTCGGACGGCGCCGTCGAGCTGATCATCCGCCTGGCGGTCCGCGACGACGGCTCGCCGGGTCTGGCGTCAGGCTGGCTGATCCGCGGCCTCGAGCCCGGCGATCCGGTCGACATGCGGCTCCGGACCAACCGCAGCTTCCATGGCCCGCCGCCCGACGTCCCGCTGATCCTGATCGGCAACGGCTCCGGCCTGGCCGGCCTGCGCGCCCACTGGCGCGCCCGCGCCGGCGGTCCGCACGGCGGAACCTGGCTGTTGTTCGGCGAGCGCACCTCGGCCTGCGACGCCTTCCTCGACGACGAACTGCAGGCCGCCCTGACATCGCGCGTCCTGACCCGGCTGGACCGCGCCTTCTCGCGCGACCCGGGGGACGGACGTTACGTCCAGGACCTGCTGACGGGAAACGCCGGGGAACTGGCCCGGTGGGTCGACCGCGGGGCGGTGCTCCTCGTCTGCGGCAGCCTCGGGGGCATGTCGACCGGCGTTCACGCCGCGCTCGAAACCATCCTCGGGGGCGAGCGCCTGCTTGAGCTGACCGAGACCGGCCGCTACCGCCGCGACGTCTACTGACCCCGGCACGGGGTTTACGCCCGCTTCACCCTGCCGGGTTATTCACGGGTCATGCGCAGTCCGTTCGCGTATCTGTCGGCGCTCCTGTCGCCGGCCTCCGGCCGGACGAACCCGCTCGATCCCGACGCACGCCTGGCCCACATGGCCGTGCATGATCAGGAGACCGGCCTCGGCAACCGGCTGTCTCTCGAACGGGCCGCCGCCGGCGAAGCCCAGGTCTATGTCGTCCTGTTCGGCGTCGACCGCTTCGAGGTGCTGCGCAGCGCCATCGGCTACGACGCCATGGCCGGCCTGCTGACCACCCTCGGACACCGGCTCTCGGGGCTGACCGGCCGCACGCCCGTGGCCCGCGTCGGCGCCGGCGTGCTTGGCCTCGTTCTCCGCGCCGCCGACGACGAGGAGGCGGTGGAGACCGCCGCGCGCCTGTGCGAGGCCGCCCAGGCCCCGGTGGTGCTGAAGGGGGCCCCGGTCGACATCGCCCTGACCGCTGGCCTGGCGCGCACCGGCCTGGCCAACCGCACCGTCGCCTCCCCGGTCGACCGCGCCTCCATCGCCGTCGACCAGGCCCGCGCCGCCCACGTCCGCGCCATGGGGTTCGACCCGATCCGCTACGGCGACCCGGCCGGCAATCTGTCGCTAATCAGCGAACTGATGGCCGCCCTCGACAACGGCGAGTTCTCGCTGAACTACCAGCCGAAATACGACTTCCGGTCCGACAGCGTCCGGGCGGTCGAGGCCCTGGCGCGCTGGACCCACCCCAGGCGGGGCTGCGTCCCGCCCGACCTGTTTGTCGGCATGGCCGAGGAAACCGGCCATATCCGGCCGCTCACGGAATGGGTCATCCGCCAGGTCATCCATGACCAGGCCGGGCTGCGCCGCGCCGGCCACGACCTGACCGTCTCGGTCAACATCTCCGGCCGGCTGCTGTCCGACGAGAGCTTCGCCGACTTCGCCCTCGCCGAGGTGGAGGCCTCCGGCGCGCGCCTGTGCTTCGAGATCACCGAAACCGCCGTCGTCGCCAATCCCGAGGTGGCCCTGCGCATCCTCGGCCGTTTCGCCGGAGCAAGCATCGCCGTCTCGCTGGACGACTACGGCTCGGGCCTGTCGTCCCTGACCTATTTGAAGCAGATCCGGGCCGATGAGCTGAAGATCGACAAGAGCTTCATCCTCGGCCTCGACGACTCGGCTCGCGACGCCCTGCTGGTCAAGTCGACCATCGACCTCGCCCACGGTCTCGGCATGAAGGTCACCGCCGAGGGCGTCGAGACCCCCATCGCCCTCGCCCTGCTGCGCGGCATGGGCTGCGACATGGCCCAGGGCTATCTGATCGGCCGCCCGGTCTCGCTTGATACGCTTTCTGAGCGGCTGACGGCTCCGACGCCCCGGGCGAGGTCCGCCGTCGCCTGAGTCTCAGCCCGCCGCCACCGCCTTCATGCTCACCGCCGGGTCGGCCAGCCGGTCCGCATCGACGGCCGCGCCCCGCCCGATCATCTGCCGCCCGGCCATGAATTCGGCCGGGGCGTTGACCGCCTCGACGCAGACGATGCGATCGCCGGCCAGGTGGAAGACCGCAAAGGCCGCCGCGGCCGGCTCTCCGCGCAGCACCTGCCGGTCCGCGCCCGCGGGCAGGCCGGCGATCTGCAGCTTGACCTCGTACTGGTCCGACCAGAACCACGGAACCTCCGGAGCCGGGGCCGGGCGGCCGGCGATGGCCGCCGCCGCCTGCTTGGCCTGCTCCAGCGCATTGGGCACGCTCTCCAGCCGGTGCATCAGGCCGCCGTGGACGGGGATCGGCCGGAAGGTCACATCGCCGATGGCCCAGATGGCCGGGTCCGAGGTCCGCGCCGCCTCGTCCACCACCACGCCGTTTCCGCACGCCAACCCGGCGCTCGCCGCCAGCCGGTCGCAGGCCTGGGCCCCGACCCCGACCAGCACCGCATCGGCCTCGATCAGCCGTCCGTCGGCCAGCCGCACGCCGCCGTCCTCGAAGGCCGTCACCTCCGCCGAGGTCAGCACCTCGACGCCGCGGGCGCGGTGATAGTCCGTGAAGAAGTCCGACAGGGCTTCCGACGCCACCCGCGCCAGCACCCGGTCCATCCGCTCGATGACCACGGCCTCGGCGCCCAGCGCCCGGGCCGACGCCGCGGCCTCCAGCCCGACATAGCCGCCGCCGACCACCGCCAGCCGCCGGCCCGGCGCCAACACCGCCTTCAGCCGCTCCGCATCCGCCAGCGTGCGCAGCTCCAGCAGGTCGGGCCGGTCCGCCCCGGGAATCGTCAGCTTCCGCGCCGTCGATCCGGTCGCCAGAACCAGGGCGTCATAGGCCTCGACCGTTCCGTCCGCGAAGGTCACGGTCCTGGCCGCCGGATCGATCGCCGTCGCCGTCACGCCCATCCGCAGCTCGATGTCGTGCTCGCCGTAGAATTGCTCCGGCCGCAGCAACAGGGCCTCCAGATCGGCCTCGCCCTTCAGCCACGCCTTCGACAGTGGCGGCCGCTGATACGGCGCCGCCGGCTCCTCGCCCGCCAGCACGATCGGCCCCTCGAAGCCGTACTGCCGCAGCAGGGCCGCCGCCGTCCCCCCCGCATGCCCTGCGCCGATGATCAGAACCTTGGTCATGAGCGGGAGATAGAGGGGCTGGGGGCTGCGGGCTAGGGGCTAGGTGGAGGCTGACGTCGGCGCTGGTCCGAAGTTTCTGTTCCAACCCCCCAGACCTCGGCCGCCAGCACCTGGCCCCTCCTCTTGACTGTTCCACTGTTACAGCATAGTGGAACGCGCATGACCGACACCCTCCCCCGCAACGCCGCCGCCACGGCCCGCAGCCGCGTCGCCCTCTATGACGCCCTGCTGTCCCTGAAGAGCCGCGACGAGGTCGACGCCTTCCTCGCCGACCTGTGCACCCCGGCCGAGGTCCGCGCCTTCGCCGAGCGCTGGGAGGTGGCCCGCCTGCTCGACGCCGGCGGCAAGTCGTATCGCGAGATCGCCGCCGAGGCCCAGGCCAGCCCGACCACCGTGGTGCGCGTCGCCCGCTTCCTCCGGGAGATGCCCCACCAGGGCTATCGCCTCGTCCTCGACCGCCTCAAAGCCTGAGTTCCCGACATGAGCACCGTTCAGGGGCGGCTCCGTATCGCCGTCCAGAAATCCGGCCGTCTGGCCGACCGCAGCCTCGACCTCGTCCGCGACGCCGGCCTGCGCGTGGTCAAGGGGAACAACGACCTGCTCTACCGCGTCGAGAACTACCCCATCGACCTGCTGAGGGTCCGCGACGACGACATCCCGACCTTCGTCGCCGACGGCGTCTGCGACCTCGGCATCGTCGGCGAGAACGTGCTGGAGGAGGCCCGCAACGGCGGCCCCCTCGCCGAAGTGGTCATGCCGCTCGGCTTCGGACGCTGCACCCTGAAGATCGCCGCGCCGCCGAGCCTCGCCTACGACGGCCCCGCCTCGCTCGAGGGCCTGCGCGTCGCCACCTCCTATCCGAAGATCCTGCGCCGCTTCCTCGACGAGCGGAACGTCCGTGCCGACATCGTCACCATGCGCGGCGCGGTCGAGGTGGCTCCCCGGCTGAAGCTCGCCTCGGCCATCTGCGATCTGGTGTCCACCGGCGCCACCCTCGAGGCCAACGGCCTCGGCCAACGCGAGACCGTGCTGGAAAGCCAGGCCGTGCTGATCCGCTCGCCCGTCCCGCCAGAGCCCGCCCTGCAGCCCCTGCTCGACAGCATTATCGAGCGCATGGCCGGCGTGGTCTCTTCCCAGGGGGCCAAATACGTCATGCTGAACGCCCCCCGTTCGGCCCTCGACCGGATTACCGCCATCCTGCCCGGGGCCGGCTCGCCGACCGTCATGCCCCTGTCCGGCCGCGACGACGCCGTCGCCGTCCACGCCGTCTGCCAGGAGGCGGTGTTCTGGGAGACGCTGGAGAAGCTCAAGGCCGCGGGGGCCTCGGCCATCCTCGTCCTGCCCATCGAGAAGATGATGTGATGCGCCGGATCGACTGGAGCGCCCTCGACGCGGCCAGCCGCCGCGAGGCCCTCGCCCGGCCCGCCCGCCGCACCGACCCCGAGGTGGCCGCGGGCGTGCGGGCCATATTCGACGACGTCCAGGCCCGGGGCGGGGCCGCGGTCGCCGACTGGAGCCGCAAGCTGGACGGCGCCCCGCCGCGACGCCTCCCCATCACGCCCGAAGCCGAGGCCGCCGCCCGCGCCGCCCTGCCGCCCGCGGCCACCCGCGCCCTGCGCATCGCCGCCGACAACGTCCGCGTCTTCCACGAGGCCACCCGGCCCGCCGACTCGCCGTGGATCGAGACCACCCCCGGGGTGCGGTCGCGCCTGCTCTGGCGCCCGCTCGCCTCGGCCGGCCTCTACGTCCCGGGCGGAACCGCCCCCCTGTTCTCCTCCCTGCTGATGCTGGCCATTCCCGCCGCCGTCGCCGGCGTTGGCCGCCGCATCGCCGTTACCCCGCCGCCGCGCTCGGGCGAGGTCCACCCGGCCATGATCGTCGCCGCCGCCGAGGCCGGACTGGACGCCCTGTGGCTGATCGGCGGCGCCCAGGCCGTCGCCGCCCTGAGCTTCGGCGCCACCTTCGACGACGGCGAGATCGAGCCGGTCGACAAGCTGTTCGGCCCCGGCAACGCCTGGGTGGCCGAGGCCAAGACCCAAGCCGCCGCCCGGCCCGGCGGCCCCGCCGTCGACATGCCCGCCGGCCCCTCCGAGCTGCTGGTCATCACCGACCGCGACGCCGACCCGGCCCTCGCCGCCGCCGACCTGCTCAGCCAGGCCGAGCACGACGCCGACGCCCAGGTCGTCCTTGTCTCCGGGAGCCGCGCCAATATCGACGCCGTCCTCGCCGAGGTGGAGCGCCAGCTCGAAACCCTGCCCCGCATCGACATCGCCCGCGCCTCCCTCGCCGAGGGCCGGGCCATCCGCGTCCGCGACACGGCCGAGGCCGTCGAGGTCGCCAATCTCTACGCCCCGGAACACCTCGCCCTGCAGACCGCCGACGCCGCGGCGCTCGTTCCGCGCATCACCGCCGCCGGGGCCGTCTTCGTCGGCCCCTTCGCCGCCGAGACGCTGGGCGACTACGCCGCCGGCCCCAGCCACGTCCTGCCCACCGACGGCGCCGCCCGCGCCTTCGGCGGCGTCGCCACGGCCAGTTTCATGACCTCCATGTCGGTCCAGTCGGTGACCGCGGACGGCGCCCGCGCCCTGGGCCCCGTCGCGGCGGCCCTCGCCCGGCTCGAGGGTCTGGAGGCGCACGCCCGCGCCGCCGACCTGAGGAGCCGCGGATGAGCCTCACCAACCTCCCCGCCCCCTTCGCCCCGCTGGTCTCGGGCGGCGACGGCCTCGACCGCTATCCGGCCGAGCCCCGCGCCCTCGCCGCCCGCATGGCCGAGGTCTACGGCGTCCCGGCCGCCAGCGTCCTGCCGGTCCGCGGCCTGACCCACGGCCTGGAGCTGATCTTCCGCCTCGCCGCCCGCGACGGCGCCGCCGTCGAGGCGCCCGACGCCGAGCCGTACCGCGCCCTCGCCGCCCTCCACCGTCGTCCGGACCCCGGCGCGGCCCTTGCCGCTGTCATCGTCCGCGCCCCCGGCTCGCCCGACGCGGTGGCCGAGATGGCGGAGCGCGTCGCCCCCGCCCTGCTGATCGTCGACGAAGGTCTCGCCGAGTACGCCGAGACCCCGTCGGCCGCCGCCCTCGTCGCCGACCACGCCAACCTCGTCGTCCTGCGCAGCCTGTCGCTGGCGTACGGCCTCGCCGGCGCCCGCGTCGGCGCAGCCCTCGCCCGGCCCGCGACCCTGACTCGTCTCGCCGGCGTTATTGAGCCTTACGCCCTGCCGGAGGTCTCCGTCCGCCTCGCCCTGCAGGCGCTCGACCCCTCACGGATGATCGAGAGCCGCCAGCGCCTCGCGGCCGTGCGCAGCGAGCGCGAGCGGCTGGTCAAAGCCCTGTCCCGCGAGATGGCGGTCGAGCCCGGCCTCGGCCCGGTCATCATCGCCCGCCCGACGGATCCCGCCGCCGTCACGGCCGCCCTGGGCCGATACGGCGTGCCGGTCGAACGGTCCGGCGACCGCCTGCGCCTGCCGGTCTTCGCCCGACCCGAAGTCAACGACCGGCTCCTCGCCGCCCTCGACCTCGCCGCGGCCGCGGCGCGCCCGGACCGCATCGGGCAGGCCGTCCGCGACACGAAAGAGACCCGCATCGTCTGCGCCGTCGACCTCGACAGCCCCGGACCGGTCACGATCGTCACCGGCGTCGGCTTCTTCGACCACATGCTCGAGCAGGTCGCCGCCCACGGCGGCTTCTCCCTGCGCCTGTCATGCGAGGGCGACCTGCACACCGACCCGCACCACTCCATCGAGGACTCGGCCATCGCCCTCGGCCAGGCCCTGAAGCAGGCGCTGGGCGAACGCCGCGGCATCGCCCGCTACGGCTTCGTCCTGCCCATGGACGAGGCCAACGCATCCGTCTCCATCGACCTCTCCGGCCGGCCCTACCCCGTGTTCGAGGGCGAGTTCCGCACGCCCCTGCTCGGCGACTACCGCACCGACCTGACTGTCCATGTGTTCCGCTCCCTGGCCGAACACCTCGGCGCCGCCATCCACATCCGGGTCACCGGCGACGACGACCACCACAAGACCGAGGCCGTCTACAAGGCCTTCGGCCGCGCCCTGCGCCAGGCCATCCGCATCGAGGGCGACGCCGTGCCGAGCACCAAGGGGGTGCTGTGATG
>Ga0079224_100005391_pt1 | contig 16777 bp, 12 predicted proteins | sample Stecom2015_FD_80414 | JGI IMG/M metagenome (GOLD analysis project Ga0079224, IMG submission 80414) | Agricultural soil microbial communities from Utah to study Nitrogen management - Steer compost 2015 | ecosystem: Environmental > Terrestrial > Soil > Agricultural land | place: USA: Utah... | reverse complement strand
TTGTTTTTGCCTATGACGAGCCATCCAATACTTCTGCAAATTTTCCTTATCTGGACTTTGGGCTTCAATATGTGTAAACTCGGTAAGCATTAATAGTGCTAATAAAAGCTTCATTAAGCTCTTCATAACTACCTCCTTTTACTCTTTTCCGCCCAGTTTCTCAATGGCTTTTATTTTTTCTTCCAACTTTAGGATATACAAGTGCAACTCCTCAACTTTCCGAAGTAAATCTAAATTCATGTTCATCAAATTCACACTAGCCCCTTTTAGTATCTCTTCTTCTGATTTTATACCTGGAAGATGTTTATTCTCTAATATAAATTGGCGCAATTCTTCGAAGTCTAATAACTTGTAATTGTCGTTAAACACAGAATCGCACCAATTTTCTATGTTCACCTCGATCTCACGAGCATATAATTTACCTGACACTCCCATCAAGGCATCATTGGGTACACATTGAGAGCCCACCGACACTCGTCCGTCGTTACGTAGATATAAAACGTAATTTCTAAAACCATTTCCCCCATTTCCATCATTACTTAACCACGGTTTCCAGAAATTCATCCCTCCTACATCGACAGAAGTTGGTGGTAAATACTCCAAACCATACTGCATGTAATAAGGAAAATTTTGATTCACATTATCTGTCCAATAAATACTCGGACTAAATAAATTATTACCATCAATCAAAACATGACCTGACCTTACATGCAATTTCTCTAATGGCTTCATGGTATTTATCCCAAAATTACCTGACTTAGAGGCCAACATTGCTCGAGGCAAACTATCTGTATATAAAACTATATCATACGAATCTTTAAACCCTAATCCTGGATTTATGTAACCTGCTGTGGCTGTCATTGAATTTAACCCTAAACTCCAATTCAACGACTGCGACTTTAACTCTAAACCGCTTAAACTTATGCCTCCTAATAATAGAATAAAATGTTTTGCTTTCATAAGTGATAAATTTAGTTAGTTAAGTTCCGCAATTACGGAAGCTTAATCCATTACAGCAAAACACTTAAACGGCTACGTTGCAAAAAATGCAATACCTTGGTAAATCATGCAAAAACGTTGCAAAAACTGCAAATATTCGTCAGAATTTGCAAAAAAAAAGAGGTCATTCTTTCGAATGACCTCTCCAAATTTAATTTGATATTTTTATTGATGCATTTTGTAACGCATGTCACGTACTTTAGCATCTTCTATAATCACACCTTGTAATCCGCTCATTACTTTTTGTGCCAACATCGTAGCAAACTGACGTTTCATGCTTGGCTCGAATGCTGGAGGAGCAGTTCCAATATTTCTTGATTCTACAGATATCATATAAACTCCACTACGACCTTCAATTGGGCCATACACTTTGTTTACTGGTGCTCCTGCAGCAGCACCTAATATTGCTGGATCATTACCAACACCTGGAACTGAATATGAGTTGATATTCACTACACCACTCGACATTACTGGAGCGTTTAATGCAGCAGCAACCGCATCTAAATTAGCACCATTTGCAGCCGCCATTTGCTCTTTTAGCATCGCTGCTTTTTTATCGCGACGTACTAATGATTCAAACGAAGGGTCTCCTTTTAATGTTTTAAGTTCAACTTCGTTTGCATTACGTGCATTTATTACAGTTGCAACGATATAATTATTTCCAATCAATTCTAATTCACTTATTGCACCTGCTTTATTAGTAAATGCCCAATAAATCATTTTACGAGAATTGTCGATTGCAGTTAATCCAGTGCTCGACTCACGTAATAAATCTTCGCGAACTAAATATTTACCTGTTTTTTGCAAACGATCAAAATCTTCTGGAGTTTTTGCTTCCACGATGAAATCATTAGCTTGAGCAAATGCTATAGATTGACCATCATCAGCTGTAATTTCTTTTTGCACATATGCAATTTTCACTTGCTTATTAAAAGTAGTTTTCTCTTCTACTTTCAAAATTGCATAACCAGTTGAAAGGTCAATTAATTTTAAAGCATTAACAGGAGCGCTAAAAATACTATCAAAAATTGGAGCTTGTGTAGCTAATTCCCATGAAATCCAACCACCTGGTTGAATAAATCCAGAATCAGCTTTTAATGATGGATCATCATTTACTTCTGCCGCTAATTCTTTTATAGATTTACCAGCTTTTACTACAGCTAATAATGAATCTGCTTTTTCTTTAGCACCTTCAATTGGACTACCATCTGTACCTACTGAAGCGATGAAAATCATACGAGCTTTTGCACTATCAGGCATGCTTCTTTCGCTAACTTTCTTAGCTAAAGTGTACATATTTCCATCTAAATAAGGACCAAACACTGTACCATTGCTAGCAGCAAAAATAACTGAATCGATTGCTAAGCTAACTCCACCTTTTTTGAAGTATGAAGGATCGCGACGAATGTCTGAAAACTCATTTACAAAGCTTGTATCGTTCTCGCTTTCAGCAAATGCCCCTTTAAGTTCAGTAATAGCAGCTAAAGCAGCAGCTGAATCTTTTGATGATGGTATTATTCTGAATATACCATATTTTACGTAACGAGTAGCCTCTGTATTTTTAAAACGATTTTTATGTTTTGCAAAAGAAGCTTTATAATCAGCATCTGTTAAAGTAATTGCTGAATCAGGAATTTCAAAATAGTTCTTAGCAATAAAACGGAAAGAATAATTAGTTCCATCGTCGATGAATTGAGACTTCATTTCAGCAGAAGTAACTTGAAGACCTTTTTCAATCATCGTAGCATATTTGGTTAAGGCACGATTTTGTGCAACTTGATCTTCAAATTTATTCCATTGATCTCTTCTAATTTTCCAATCTTCTAATTGATCTTCAGGAACTACAGACTCATCAAGGAATTGATTAATTGTTTGTTCTAAAGCTTGATAGCTGAACATTCCCGTATTAGGATCTGTGAATTGCTGGCGAACATTAGGATCCATAAAACGACCACTAAAAGCATCTTTCAACTCTTCATCAGAAACTGTAATACCTAATGACGCTAATCTTGGCGCAAATACATACTTGTATTGATATTCGCTCCATAATTGCTCTTCAATAGACTTTCTAATTTCTTCCGTGAACTCTAATTCCGGATTTAAAGTTTGATAATATCTTTCTAGCTTATTTAAATCATTTGAAAATTGATCACCTTTGATCGCTTCTCCATCAAATTCTCCTACAGTGTTTTGCTCACTGTTGAAAAAATAAGCACCACTAGTTAAGAAATCGCCTAGGATAAACGCAAGTAAAGCCCCCCCAACGAAAATTACCATCAGGATGCCCATACGATTTCGAATCTTTCCAATAACTGCCATATATATATAGTTCTATTCTGAATTTAGGGGGCGAATATACATTCAAATTTTTTAAAATAGAAATTTTATTCCATTCTATTGTTAACTTTCTTATTACCATTAACTTCCAACCCATAAATAGAGAAACTATTTTACATTTTTTTTCCATTAACAAGATTTTTCATCTTTTCCCTCCCTACATAATGAAAAAATTACGGAATTTTGTAGGCTATGATTTCAAGAGATTCGAATTGGTTAGATGGTTTAAATGAAGTTCAACGCGCAGCTGCTACTCATATCGATGGCCCTGCTATGATTATTGCAGGTGCAGGCTCCGGAAAAACAAGAGTTATTACCTATAGAATTGCTTATTTATTAAGTCAAGGCGTAGATTCATTCGAAATTTTAGCCCTTACCTTCACCAATAAAGCCGCTCACGAAATGAAAGAACGTATCGTGAAAATTACTGGTGAAAAGGAAGCTAAAAACCTTTGGATGGGTACTTTCCATTCTATTTTCTCTCGTATCCTACGCGTCGAAGCTGAAAAAATTAATTACTCTAACAACTTTACTATCTACGATACAGAAGATAGCAGAAGCCTTATTCGTACTATACTAAAAGAAATGAACCTCGACGATAAGGTCTATAAACCTAATCAAGTTCATGCACGTATCTCTGAAGCTAAAAATAATCTAATATCGGCTACCGCTTATCTTCAAAATGAACAACTTATTGCCGAAGATTATGCCAACGGTAAACCGAAATTAGGCGAAATCTATATGACCTATCAAAAAAGATTGTTTAAGTCGTCTGCTATGGACTTCGACGATCTGCTTTTTAAAACCTATGAACTCTTCTACCGTTTCCCTGATGTACTTTATAAATACCAACACCGCTTTAAGTATATCATGGTCGACGAGTACCAAGATACCAACTTCGCTCAGTATGTTATTGTAAAACAATTAGCAGCTGTTTACCAAAACCTTTGTGTGGTTGGTGATGACGCACAAAGTATTTACGCTTTCCGTGGTGCCAGTATCGATAATATCTTAAACTTCGAAAAAGATTATCCAGATGTTCAAATTTTTAAACTTGAACAGAATTACAGAAGTACTCAAAACATTGTTGAAGGTGCTAATACCATCATCAAAAACAATAAAAATCAATTAAAGAAAAACGTCTTTACGGTTAATGAACCTGGCGACAAAATATCTATCTATAAAGCTCAAAGTGATAATGAAGAAGGGCGATTAATAGCTCAATTAATCTTTGAAGAAAAGATGAATAAACATCTTGCCAATAAAGATTTCGCAATCCTTTATAGAACCAATTCGCAAAGTAGAAGTATGGAGGAAGCCCTCCGTAAAATGAATATCCCTTATCGCGTTTATGGTGGAGTGAGCTTCTACCAACGCAAAGAAATTAAAGACTTATTGGCCTATTTCAGATTAGCTCTTAACCCTAAAGATGAAGAAGCTTTAAAACGTGTAATTAATTATCCTGTACGTGGCATTGGTACTACTACTCTTGAAAAACTTACTGTACTTGCCGATAAACACAATACAGACATTTTTACCGTCGCAGCGAATATTGAAAAAGTACCAGAAAATGGAATTAATAGTGGTACCCGTTCTAAAATTAGTCAGTTTACCACTATGATCCAAAGCTTTGCTATTCAAGTTCGAAATAAAAATGCTTACGACGCTGCTCAAACCATTGCCGCTGAAAGTAGAATTCTTAAAGAGTTATTCGACGATAAAACCCCTGAAGGAGTTTCTCGTTACGAAAATATTATGGAACTCTTAAATGGAATTAAAGAGTTTAGTGATGAACCTAATGAAGATGGAGAATTACAAACTTTGGATAAATTCATGGCTGATGTTGCACTGCTTACTGATGCAGATAAAGAAGATGAAAACGACGATAAAGTAAGCATGATGACTATCCATAGTGCAAAGGGGCTTGAATTCCCTGTTGTGTACATTGTTGGAATGGAAGAAAATTTATTCCCGTCTCAACTTTCATCTACCTCTCGCGCCGAATTGGAAGAAGAACGTCGCCTTTTCTATGTAGCTCTTACCCGCGCTATGCAAAAGGTGAGCCTTTCTTATGCTCAATCGCGTTATCGTTGGGGGCAACTTTCTTTTACGGAACCTAGCCGTTTTTTATCTGAATTAGACCAAAGTTTAGTAGATATTAAATTTGGTATCGCCAAGAAACCAAGCAATATAGATGCAGATGAATTACGCGGAAATTGGGGCGGAAAAATGAGCTATAACTACTCTAAACCTCCTCAACATTCTTCCGCTAAACCTACCGAAAGTATTGCGGATTTCGTTCCTGATAATCCTAAAACTTTTAATGAAGGAATGAAGGTTTTACACCAACGTTTTGGCTCTGGAACCATCACAAAATTAGAAGGGTCTGGCGCCGACAGAATGGCGACCATTAACTTCGAAAATGCTGGTGAAAAGAAATTGATACTAAAATTTGCTAAGCTTAAAGCTATTACTGAATAGCCTATGTATACACCCAAGCATTCGATAAAAACATATTGAATAAATAGCTATTCCAAATTAAACTAGCTATGATTAGAATTAGCCCAATTAAAAACTCTATTTTGAGTGACAAATTGGGCTTAATCATTATGTATGTTATAAATAACATAAGTAGGTATAAACCTAAATATGCAAACTGAAACCGATCGCCTCCATACTCAACTTTATTCAAGAAAACAGCAACTCCAACTACTAAAATTATAAACGAAATAAAATATTTAACCCAAGTTTGTTTCTCTCTATTTTTTAATGAATCTAATATTAAAATAAAAAAGAAAGGCGAACCTAATACAAAGCGTGAAAAACTGTGCAAATTCCCATTAGAAGTCAGCATCGTAAACAAAAATATTCCCAACAAATAAAAGATAGATACCATACTCCAATAATTCCTAATATCCATAAAAAATCTGCCTTCTTGAATTCTTATTTTATTCATTTTTTTAAAAAATAAATACATACTTAAAGGAATTACTATTACTAAAGCAAAAACACTCATTCCAAATCCTTCTGTAGACCAATCTGATATTTTAAATTCTGTTACTAAATCAGGTACCCAAAACTTACGAGCTTCCCAAAAAAGATAGGGATTTCCAGAGCTTATATATTGAATAATATATACCACTAAATAGCCTATAAAAAATGGAATTAGTTTTAGAAACATGGAACTAAATCCTGTTTTAATATCTTTCACTACAAAGCACTTAATCAGCTCTGTAAAACTAATCGCAAGCATAACAAAAACAGTTGCAGGGCGAACCATAGCCAGCAATAATGCAGCAATAAAATAGAGTGCTTTCTTTTTTTTTGCATCTGCACAAATAGCTAAACAAGTAGTAAATAAAAAAAGTGCTTCGCTATAAGGAATAAAGTAAAATACTGCAGCGGGGAAACTCAATAATACGGCATAGAGTAATTTATTATGCTCAAGTTTTTCTTTAAAATAGAGTTTGAATAAAATAAAAATAGAAAATGAAAATAGTATATAATTGAGAATACTTATGGCTATAGGATTTAAATAAAACAACTTCCAAATAAGAGGAAATAAAGGGAAAAAAGCACCTCTAACTCGGCCATAACATTTATCTTCTTCTTCATATAATCTTTCGCTAATACATTTATAAATATCGGCATCCCATTGAAGTAAATTCTGATTCGAAATCTTTTCGTAAGGTTTTTTCACTGGGTGAATTTGGTAGTTATTCCAATCACCTACTCTTTCATAATTATGGCTTATTTTACCCAAAGTATTCGAGTATATTTTCCAATAGGAAAATGCAGAAAAAATTAACAAAAATGCTATAAAAATGGAGAGACTAATAACAGGGTAAGTAAGTAGTTTTTTGAGCATAGAATTTGGTAAGTTGAACTCCAAATTTATAAATTATACAACTTACTTCACTCATTTGCATAACTTTATTAAAATAAAAATGCCATCTCTAGGCTAGAGATGGCATTTCGCATCAAATATTTAATCCCTTAAACTAGTTTATAACCTATTGCTTTTCCAATTACCCCAAGAGATTCGTGTAATGCTCTAAATTGATTAAAGTCTAATTGTTGAGAAGCATCAGACAATGCAACTTTAGGGTTCGGATGAGTTTCAATTAACAATCCATCTATACCCATGGCCATACAAGCTCTAGTTAAATCTGGAACTCCATAAGCATACCCCATAGCATGTGATGGGTCTAATACAACTGGTAAATTCGTATATTCTTTAAGATAAGCCACACCACATAAATCGAGGGTAAAGCGAGTTTTAGTTTCAAAAGTTCTAATACCTCTTTCACACAAAACCACATTAGGATTACCTCCACTTAAAATAAATTCAGCAGCTTGCACAAATTCTTGAAGAGTGGTTCCAAATCCACGTTTTAATAAAACTGGCTTTTTCACTTGACCACAACGACGTAAAATCCCTTGGTCGTACATAGCCTTAGCGCCAATTTGAATAATATCTGTATATTCAATTACATCGTCAACATGAGAGGCATCACGAACTTCAGTAATAACTTTAAGTCCGTATTTCTCTCGCATTAAAGCGAGAAGTTTTAGCCCTTCAAGCCCTAAACCTTGGAAAGAGTAAGGCGAAGTACGAGGTTTATAACAACCTGCACGTAAAATTCCAATTCCACGCTCTACACATAGTTCAGCTGCTTGTGTAATTTGCTCTAAACTCTCAACAGAACATGGACCAGTAATCATAACTGTATTGTTATTTTTACCACCTATTTTAGTAAATCCTAAGTCGATTTCACGTTTTTCTTTTCTGTATTCTTTTGAAGCCAATTGAATATCGCTAGAAGTCACAAAAAACGCCTCAGTATGAGGTTTTAAAACTTCTGGCAATTCTTTCACTGAAGATGCAGAAACTAATATCGAACGACCATTTTCTTCAAAAACGATACATCGAGCTTGAACGCCTAATTCAGCAGCTTGTGCCTGACTTACCTCTTTTTTTAATTCTATTACCATTATTCTCCTTTTATAAGTTGCTGGAACGTTAAAGCTCCAGTGAGATTTCCATTACTATTAATTACTGGCAAATATAATACAGGAAACGATGCTGATTTAACTTTTGAAAGCATTGCCCCAACATTAAGGGTTTCGTCGCAGGTAAATGGGTGTGGATTTATAAAATCTGTAACCGGAATATTTGCTAAATTTTGTTGATTTTTTAAAAGTGCCTTACGTAGATCTGCATTGGTTGTCATTCCCACTAATTTCCCTGAATTATCGGTAAAAAACATAAATCCATATTTGTACTGATCTATCGTTTCAACCGCAGCAAAAAAGTTTGCTTCATTAATATTCATTACTGGTAGTTCTTCTAATGGCAACATAAAATCGTACACTTGAAACGAACTGTCAATTTCTCTGTGCAATAAATCTAACATTGCTAAAGCCGGATTATCATTCTTCACTAAGAAAGACCCTGAAATAATACAATCAACTCCTAAAGTTCTGAGTATAAAAGAAACTTCTCCGTTCACTCCACCATCTACATGTACTCTTGTAGCCGGGAATTGTTTTTTGAAAGAGCGAATTTTCTTAAAATTTACTGGATCGAAACGTCCTCCACTCTTCCCTGGAGTTGTAGCCATAAATAATATGTGCCTAAAAGCCTTTTCAAATTTAGAAAACACTTTCCAATCGGTTTCCGACACTATACTTAAGCCCATTTTACTATGTTCGAAAATGGGATGCTCAAAATTAGAAGGTAGCGACTCGTACTGAAACTGCACGAATTCTGGTTTATGTTTTTCTATAAGTGGAACAAATAACGAAGGCCTATCGCTTATGATGTGTAAGTCGATTGGTGTCTTGCTATACGTTCTTATCTCCTCTATTTTTTCGAATACTTCAGGTTCATCAGAGCAATCCACATGCAGCATGTCCACTTTACAAACATCGAGCGATTGAACTACTTGCTGCAGAGGAACGGAAGGATTACTAAAAACAGAGGCACTTACTTTCATGTATTAACTATAAAAAATGGATCTTATACTCACTTCTTGAGTACGCGGAATAACGCTCAGAACTGGAATTTCTGAATTATTAATAATATCTTGAGCTTGAGAACCAATAAATAAATCGGTAATATTTTGCTCTTGTTGTGTCATAATCATAATTAAATCAACGTCATTTTCCATTCCATATTTCAAAATGGTTTGGGCTACGGAACCAGATTTAACTAAAAATTTGTCTACTACTTTAATATCGTGGCCTTGTAAATAAGTTTTCACTTGATTCATTTGGCGCTCTAAAGCACTTTTCTCGAATGAATCATTTTCATTTACACTTACGACATGTACTTCAGCACCATAAGCCCTAGCAAATTCAAGGCATCGTGCTACTTTTTCTCTTGTTTCTTTCGTTAAATCAAGAGGTAATAATATTCTCTCGCAACCTTTTTTATGACTTTTACCTTTAATGGTAATAACTGGAATTGAACTTTGGCGCACAACTCTTAAAGAGTTTGAACCAATAAATCGTTTAATTCCTTTATATTTATTCGAGCCCATTATAATTAATGTTGCATCTTTCTCTTCAGCAAAATCACAGATTTCTTGGTAAGGTTTTCCATAACGAATTTCGTAGCTCACTTTTAAGCCATATTCATTCGATAGGTTTTTAACATATACCTCCAATTTGTCTTTAATTTCTGCTTTTAACTCTTTGTGATATTGTTTTGCAGAGGCAGAACTTCCTGGTTCATCCATCACATGTAATAAAATAATGTCAGATTTTAATACATAGGCTAAATTTCCAGCTTGCTCAAGAGAAATCATTGATTGTTCTTCAAAATCAATGGGAACGATAAACAGGTTACTCATAATAGTTGATTGTATGTTTGATTTTAAATTTGGTAGATTTCGAATATATACAAAGTATTTAAAATTCGTATTCTCTGGGCTTATTTTTATTTTTGGCAAAATTAATAGAATTATGCTAAAAGCATCCGAACTTATATTAAATTCTCGTGGAGCTGTTTACCACCTTGATATGTTACCTGAAGAATTAGCTGATACTGTATTCTTTGTTGGGGATCCAGACCGCGTTCCAAAGGTTTCTAAATATTTCGATTCTATAGAATCTAAACAACAACACCGCGAATTTGTATCGCATACTGGTTATATTGGCAACAAACGTTATACTGTGCTTTCAACTGGTATTGGGCCAGATAATATCGATATAGTCTTAAACGAACTTGACGCTTTAACCTCTATAAACCTTAAAACCAGAGAATTCTTACCAGAAAGAAGAATACTTCGTATTATTCGTATAGGAACGTCTGGTTCACTACAAGCAGATATTCCTGTCGATTCTTACGTGGTTTCTGAATTTGCTTTAGGTACTGATGGGGTTATGAATTACTATCCTTTCGATGCAAATGAGGCTGAAAAACAGATTCTAACTCGTTTCTTAGCAGAAAACAACTATCCTTCAGACCTTGCTAAACCATATGTTGTGGCAGGAAACGATGAATTAATTCGTGCACTTACTGTTAATGCTCATAAAGGAATTACTATTACGGCCCCTGGATTTTATGCTCCACAAGGACGTCAATTACGAGTTCCATTAAAGTATCCAAACCTTTTTGATACTTTCCAAAATTGGGAAATGAAAAATATTAGAGTTACGAATTTTGAAATGGAAACCAGTATGATTTATGGTTTAAGTTCTTTATTTGGACATAAGGCTTGTAGTATTTCAGCTATAGTGGCAAATAGAGCAAATGGAACTTTCTCCACTCAATCTGATATAACTATCGATAATCTAATCCGATATACCCTAGAAATTGTACATAATTCCTAAGCTCATACATACTAATTTAGCAAAAAGAAACGTTTAAATAAGGATGGACACTAGCCTCACATATTCGGCAACAGACCTTAAACTACCCATCATGGAGCACTTCTATACCATACAAGGAGAAGGCTTTAATTCTGGTATGCCTTGTTATTTTATACGACTTGGCGGCTGCGACGTTGGGTGTTTTTGGTGCGATGTAAAAGAAAGCTGGGATGCAGATGCTCATCCACGTTATAGCATTGCCGAAATAGTTAGCTGGGTAAAAGATTCTAATGCTCTTTACGCTGTTATTACCGGCGGCGAACCATTAATGCACGATTGCACTGAATTAACCGCTGCACTTCAAGAAGCTGGTATTAAAACTTTTATTGAAACTTCTGGGGCACATCCTATCTCTGGTAAATGGGATTGGATTTGCTTTAGCCCAAAGAAATTTAAACAGGCTTTGCCCGAATTTTATACTCAAGCCGATGAGCTAAAAATTATTATATATAATAAATCCGATTTTAAGTGGGCCGAAGGTTTTGCCGAACAAATGAATAATAATTGTCGTTTATACCTTCAACCAGAATGGGGCAAATCTGCCGAAATGCTCCCCCTCATAATTGAGTATATTAAGGAAAATCCAAAATGGACCCTATCTTTACAAACACATAAATATTTAAACATTCCATAATGATTAGATTTTTCACTTTTTTAGCTTGTGCTTCGATAATATTTAGTTGTCAGGCTCAAAAATTCACATTAAGCTCTAAGAATTCTAAAGCCATAAAAGCATTTCAAACTGCTGATGCATATTATCGTAGCGGACAACCATTAAAGGCTGAAACTCATTTCAGGAATGCAATTGAATATGATCCAAGCTTCGCTGAAGCTTACTTCGCTTTAAGTACTATATTAGTAGATACAAAACGTGAAAAGGAAGGGAACGACTACCTTAAACTGGGATTAAAGCAAAACGATAGTTTCTATCCTTACGGTTATAAAACAGCAGCAGATCTTGATAAGAAAAACGGATACTATAAAGATGCTATTGAATATTATAGCTTATTCTTAGAAAAAAATAAAGGTGGGGATACCAGCGATTTTGCATTAGTGCGTCGACTAAAAGATGAATGTTTGCTTTTAGACTATATGGTTAAAAATCCAGTTCCATTTAGTCCTAAAAATCTTGGTCCAACTATTAATACTAAGTATATGGATTATCATCCAGCTTTAAGCCTCGATGATAAAACTCTCATTTTTTGCCGTACTGAACCACCAGTATTACCTCCTACTTGCCCAGGTAGAAACGGAATGTTAGAAGATTTCTACATCGCAAGAAGAAATTCAACCACTGAGGAATGGGGACCATCTGTAAATGCTGGAGAACCTTTAAATTCTGGTTGTAACGAGGGTACACCTTTTATCACTCCAGATGGACGTTTCCTGTTTTTTGCAGCTTGTAATAGAGAAGATGGTTTAGGAAGTTGCGATATTTACTATAGCAAAAAAGAAGGTGATAATTGGACTAAACCTAAAAATGTTGGAGCTCCAGTTAATTCAAAGGCTTGGGAGTCTCAACCTTCATTTAGTTCTGATGGTCGTACACTTTATTTTGTAAGTAATAGAGGAGGAAAAAGAGACATATATACCAGCGAATTACAAAACGATGGAACATGGTCAAACCCAATTAAATTAGGCCCCAATATTAATACTCCAGAAGAAGATCATTTTCCTTTTATACATCCTGATAACCAAACTTTATACTTCGTTTCGAATGGGCATTATGGATTTGGAGGAGATGATATTTTTTATTCAAGACGTCAAGCAGACGGTTCATGGGGTAAAGCTGTAAATATTGGATACCCAATAAATTCTCCAGGAAATGAGCAAGCAATAATTGTAAATGCATCAGGTGATTTTGCATATATCACTAGTGATAGACCGGGTGGTTATGGAGATATGGATATTTATTCTTTTGATTTATATACGCAGGCTCGTCCAAATCCAGTTACCTACTTAAAAGGTATAGTACAAGATAAAGAGACAGGGCAAAAATTAGAAGCTATATTCGAACTAATCAATTTATCTACTACAAAAACAGCTATCACTTCCGCGTCTGATAAAGTAAATGGTAGCTTCTTAGTTGCCTTACCTACAAATCAAGATTATGCATTGAATGTAAGTAAATCTGGATATTTATTCTATTCAGAAAACTTTACACTTTCTGGCACAAATAATATTTCAGAACCATTTGAGAAAATCATAGAACTAAGTCCAATTCATGCAAATAAATCCGTTGTACTTAAAAATATTTTCTTCGAAACTAATGAATTCACCTTACTTGAACCAAGTAAAGCCGAGTTAAATAAGTTGGTTGAATTCCTTACCCAAAACAACAGTTTGAAAATTGAAATTGGTGGCCATACCGACAATGTGGGAAGCGATGATTTAAATAAAAAACTTAGTGAAAACAGAGCTAAAGCTGTTTATGAGTACTTGATTAATGCAGGAATTGATAAAGCTCGTTTAAGCTATAAAGGTTATGGAAGCACCAAACCAATTGCTCCAAATAATACAGATGTTGGAAGAGCTGAAAATAGAAGAACTGAATTTAAAATCATTCAATAAAATATGAGAAAGTATTTATTAGGAATAATTTCAATTGCTCTGATTAGTTCTTGTGGAAACAAGAAATCAAATGACGCAGATAACGAAGATTCGAACACCTTAAACTTGCGCTATGAAGTTCCTAAAGGCTTCGATATACAAGGACATCGTATTGCTCGTGGATTAGCACCAGAGAATAATTTATTTGCTATTCCAATTGCATTAGCTATTCCTGAATTAACCACATTAGAAATGGATCTAGCTATTACGAAAGATAAAAAAGTTGTCCTTTCACATGATCCTTGGATGAGCAGTAGAATTTGCGACCATCCAAACGATGATAGAATTATGCCTTTTGAAGATGAAAAAATCATCATTTATAATATGACCTATGAACAAGTTCGTGAATTTAGATGTGGAGGTCGTTTGAATAAAAACTTCATGGGGCAAAGACTTAAATACGAAAAAGTAGCTCTCTTAGATTCTGCAATTATCGTTACTAAGAACACTTGCGAAAAATTAAATAGACCATTACCACAATTCAATATTGAGATAAAATCAGATCCAGAATGGGATAATTTCTATAGCCCTAAACCAGCTGAATATGCTCAATTAGTAATGGATATAATTAAAAAACATGAAATTGAAAAATATACTATTATTCAAAGCTTCGACCCTAGAAGTCTAGAAGAAGTGAAGAAAATTGATCCTTCGATTCGTATCTCTTTACTTGGTCGTAAAGATGGAAATTGGGAAAAAGATAAAACTAGCTTAAGCTTTGTTCCTGATTATTATTCACCATACTTTTTATCCATTGATAAAGAACAAGTTGAAAAGATAAAGTCGGATGGTGTGAAAGTTATTCCATATACCGTAAACGATAGCATAAAAATTGGAAAAATGATTGAAATGGGTGTTGATGGCATCATTAGTGATTACCCAGATTTGGTTGCAAAAATCAAAAAACAATACCGATAATTTTAATCAAAACATTTAAAAGCCGCTCTAGTAGCGGTTTTTTTTTGACCAAAAAATCCCATTTAATCAAAACTCATTGTCCTTCAATAAGTCACAAAAAAGCAAAAAACAAATCCAACAAACTAAAAATCAACAAAGTACCATCAAAACCCAAAATTATAGTGCATTAGTACTTCTTAAAACGAGAGCAAGATAATTTCGAAATTTGAAGCATGAAACCAACCTTTATCACATTCATATTATTATTGGCCGTTCCATACCTGTATGCACAGGTATGGGATGATTTCAGCTATCCATTTCTAAATAACAATAGTATTTGGGAAGGGAATACACAAGATTTTAAGATAAACAATCAGCAACAATTACAATTGAATGCAAGTGCTGGGGGGAGTACTTACATTAATACGCCGATTTTCGTGAACGGCACCGACAGTTTTTATTGGGAATTCTGGTTTAACTTGGGTTTTGCTCCGAGCGCAAACAATCAATTTAGGTTCTATCTTATGGCTAGTGGGATGGACTTCTTAGCGAGCAACTTAGATGGAATTTATTTAGAGATTGGAGAAAACGGCTCTAACGATCCCATCAAAATAGTTAAACAGAACGGTACGTCTCATACTCTAATCGGAAGTGGAGTGGCAGGTAGCGTTTATGCACAAAATGCCCCAAAGCGTATACGTGTGCTTAAAACACCTGCTGACTCCTTTTTTATTTCCTTTGATTCAAGTGCATTCTATTCCTTTAAACACGATTTTAAAGCGCATATAAATATTAATTTCTCTACAAATTTTATGGGAATATGGTGTAAATACACCCAAAGTAACACCCAAAACTTTTATTTCGACGACATAAGTTTCGACCTTTTCACATCCGACCAAACCGCACCTAAACTGCTTAATGGAAAAATATTAACTGCGAATAAATTGGCTTTTTTGTTTAGTGAACCCATACATAAAACATTGTTTTATGCCAGCCAAATTTCACGCAATAATGAAAGTCCAACACTACTAACATTAGACACAGACCAAAGAGTATTAATAGCCGACTTCAATACACCTATGCAGCATGCTACTGTGTATAATATTGAAATTAAAAATGTTTACGATACCGCTCAAAATAAAAGCTCTGATACTAATTTACATCTAACATTCATAAAGCCTGTACCATTCGATTTAGTTATAAATGAAATTCATGCCGACCCTACCCCTACCATAGGGCTACCCAACACCGAATATGTAGAACTATTCAATACGCAAAATTATTCTATACAAACAAAATATTATAAATTATGTATAGAAAACAATTGCATTTCCTTACCCGATAAAGTTATTCCTGCCAAAGGCTTTGGATTAATTATACCCAATTCATTTATTAATTATTTTCCTGGATTAAATGTATTGCCAGTATCCTCATTACCGAGTATTAATAATACTGAAGCAAAGGTCTCGATTAGAGATACTGGCAATACTTTAATTGACTTTGTTAAATTCCATATCTCTTGGTACAATGATCCCATAAAAGATGATGGTGGATTTAGCCTTGAGCGAATCAACCCATACTCATTCTGCGATGCTTTGCCTAATTTCACCGCAAGTAATAGTTATACAGGTGGTACTCCAGGTTACACAAATTCAGTGCTCGACACTACCCTAATTCCTCTAAAAATCATTACAGCTTATATGGTCGATACAAATAAATTTGAAATTGTACTCAATAAGTATACGAAAACTAGTAATTGGAGCATATACAACTTCCAAGATAGTTTACAATATTCCATGGTAAGTAGCATAATTTTTAAATCGAGAGATACCATACAAGCCACACTAAATTTCATTCCAGCAAAGAATAAAATATTTAAAATTAGAATTCAATATTTTGGCGCCGACTGTAATAATTCAGGTTTAGAATTAGACACACTAATCCCGTTGAAATATTACAAACCCAATTGGGGCGATATTGTCATAAGCGAAATACTAGGTAATCCTAAATCTGGTTCAAAATATCCCTATGAGTTTATAGAGTTATACAACAGGAC
>Ga0079224_100005390_pt1 | contig 16778 bp, 12 predicted proteins | sample Stecom2015_FD_80414 | JGI IMG/M metagenome (GOLD analysis project Ga0079224, IMG submission 80414) | Agricultural soil microbial communities from Utah to study Nitrogen management - Steer compost 2015 | ecosystem: Environmental > Terrestrial > Soil > Agricultural land | place: USA: Utah... | reverse complement strand
GGCGGAGCGACCGTGAGCTAGGCGAGGTAGCTGCCACGAGCGACACGTGGCGCGGGCCTGCCCGAAGGCGTGCGCGCGCTTCGTGGCGGCCGCCCCCGGCGTCTCCCCTCGAGGCGCAGGCCCGCTCTCGCGCTCTGCCGGTAGCGCTGGCCGGCACCGCACCGTCACCGCTGAGGCACCGGCGGGCGGTGTGGCCGCACCTGCGGCTGCTGCCTAACGAGGCGAGCCCGGGACACCTCGCGATGCCCCGGGCTCGGCGGTTCGGTTGCCTCCGGTGGCAGCTGCGCCTGGTCCGATCCGCCCTTGGGTCGAGCCGAGGGCGAACCCCTAGCTGCTAGCTCGTCACCTTGCTCCTCGCTCGAGCCGAGCGCTCGTAGCGCTCCGCCTCGGCGCCGTCAGCTCTGGCACCGGCCCTGCCTCGCCGTGCCGCCCCGGAACGCAGGCCCTAGCGCACGACCGCTCACCGAGCGTAGATCGTCACGCTCTCCATGCGGTCGGGCTCGACCCCCGCCATCGGTCGCATCGGGTCGATGCGCTGGAGGCGGTCCAGCACGTCGGCGCCGTCCACCACCCTCCCGAACACCGAGTGGCGCCCGTCGAGCCACGGCGTGTCGACGAACGTGATGAAGAACTGCGAGCCGTTGGTGCCGGGGCCGGCGTTGGCCATGCTCAGCACGCCCTTGCCCTCGTGGCGCAGGCTGGGGTCGAACTCGTCGCCGAACTCGTAGCCGGGGCCGCCCGTGCCGGTGCCGGTGGGGTCGCCGGTCTGCGCCATGAAGTCCTCGAGCACGCGGTGGAACACGATGCCGTCGTAGTACCGGTTGCGCGCCAGGAACACGAAGCTGTTGACCGTCACCGGCGCCTTGTCGGCGTAGAGCTCGAGCACCAGGCGGCCCTTGTTGGTGTCGACCACGGCGCGGTACTCCTTGCCGGGCTCGAGCACCTGCTCGGCGCGGGGGAAGCTGGTACGGCGCTCGTCGGAGAGCGGCTGTAGCGGTTCGAAGCCTGCGAGTGCGTCCATGCTGACTACCTTCCTTGCCCGTCCACCGGGCGGGGTGAGGGCGCCCTCACTTGGGGCGCGTGGCGATCACGACCTCGACCAGCACGTCGGGGTTGAGGAAGAACCCGAACGCCGGTTGGGGCCCGAGCTGGCCCAGCACGCCACGGTAACCCGCCACGCTGAACGACTGGCCCATGCTGGGCAGCGCGCCCAGCAGCTCCTCGATGGCCTCCGCCACGCTGGTGCCGGGCTCTCCGGGCAGCTCGACGCCCTGCTCGGCGAGGTCCGAGAGCGTCTGCTCGAAGGTGACGACGGCGCTGGGCCGGGTGGGGTCGATGCGGGTGATCTCGGGCAGCACCTCGAGGCCGTCGGTGACGTGCCCGAAGATGGTGTGGGCCCCCGTGAGCCACGGCGTCGCCTCGAAGGTGATGAAGAACTGCGAGCCGTTGGTGCCGGGGCCGGCGTTGGCCATGGCCACGATGCCGGCGTCGTCGAACTCGAGGCCCTCGACGATCTCGTCGTCGAACTGGTAGCCGGGGCCGCCCGTGCCGGTGCCGGTGGGGTCGCCGGTCTGCGCCATGAAGCCGTCGATCACGCGGTGGAACGGCACGTTCTCGTAGTAGCGGTTCAGCGCGAGGAACACGAAGCTGTTGACCGTCACCGGCGTGCGCTCCTCGTAGAGGTCGACGGTGATGTCGCCGCGGTTGGTGCGGATCACCGCCACGTAGTCGAGCGCGGGGTCGAGCACCTCGTCGGGGGCGTCGAACGCCTGCCGCGGGACGTCGCTCAGGTACTCCACCTGCGTGTAGCCCTCGGGCAGCGGCGTCGCGTCGCTCTCGGCCGCGGCCTCGCCCGCCGCGCCGTCGGCCCCGTCCTGGCCCGCGCCCGTCTCCGCGCCGCCCGCTTCGGCCGGCGGCGCCTGCGTGTCCGCCACGTTCTGCAGCGAGGGGCCTCCTGGCGTACCGCGGTCGCGGGCCAGCCAGATGCCGCCCCCCACCACGATCGCCGCCAACAGCGCCACTGCGACTATGCGCATGGTTCACTCTCCGTTCCGGTCGTCATGCCGCGCCAAGTCTACCGGCTGGGGCACGCGCGGCGCGTACGGTGGCGGATGAAAGAATCCTGTCAGGCCGGTTGCCTAGACTCTACGCATGCACTTCAACGAACTCCTGCAGCGCATCGTGGAGCAGGGCGCCTCCGACGTCCACCTGCACGTCGGGCTGCCTGCCATGGCCCGCGTGAGCGGCCGGCTCGCCCCCGTGACCGAGGCGAAGATCTCGCCCCGCTTCACCGAGGCGCTGGTCGACCTGATGTGCGACGCGCGCCAGCGCGCCGTCTTCGAGGAGAAGCACCAGGTCGACCTGGCCTACAGCGTGGCGGGCCTGGGGCGCTTCCGCGTCAACCTGTTCCGCCAGCGCGGCAGCGTCAGCGCGGTGCTGCGCGTGATCAACGCCGACGACGAGGCGTTGAAGGTCGTGAACCTGCCGCAGGAGACCATCGAGTTCTTCCGTGACCAGGAGAAGGGGCTGGTGCTGGTCACGGGCCCCACCGGCTCGGGCAAGTCCACCACCCTGGCGCGCATCGTCGACGAGATCAACAAGACCCACGCGCGCATGATCGTCACGGTCGAGGACCCCATCGAGTTCCTGCACCGCTCGAAGCGCTCGATCGTGGTGCAGCGCGAGCTCGGCGTCGACGCGCCGTCGTTCTCCGAGGCCCTCACCGCCGCCATGCGCCAGGACCCCGACGTGATCCTCATCGGCGAGATCCGCGACCACGCCACGGCCGCCGCCGCGCTGTCGGCAGCGCAGACGGGTCACCTGGTGTTCAGCACCCTGCACACCCAGGACTCGGTGCGCACCATCAACCGCATGATCGAGCTGTTCCCGCCCCACGAGCGCGAGACGGCGCGCGTGCTGTTCGCCGAGTCGCTGGTCGGCATCGTGTCGCAGCGCCTGCTGCCGCGCAAGGGCAAGGGGCGCGTGGCCGCCACCGAGATCCTCAAGGGCACCCTGCGCGTCAAGGACCTGGTGCGCGACGAGGAGCGCACCCCGGAGCTCTACGACGTGCTGCGCGAGGCGCGCCTCGACGGCATGCGCTCGTTCGACGACCACCTCGCGGAGCTGTACGCCGAGGGCATCATCGACTACGACACGGGCTACCACGCCGCCACCAGCAGCCAGGCGTTCAAGATGGCCGCCACCCAGGTCGACGTGCTGCGCCAGACGCAGGCGGGCTAGAACGGCACCTCCACGCTCGGCGCCGGGGCGCGCCCGCCGAACGCCGGCCGGGCGCGCTCGGCCAGCAGCGCCTGACGGTCGATGGTGAGGCGCGAGTCGAGCCAGGGGCAGCTGCGCTCCAGCTCCTCGAGCGCCTCGGGGTCGACGCGCACGCCGTCGACCTGGTAGAAGGTGCGCCCGCCGGGCCCGTCGAACTCGAGGCGCACGGGGGTGCGGCCGGCGTGCTCGTCGAGCAGCGAGCGCAGCTCCAGCAGCTGGTGCTGCGCCACCTCGGTGATGTCGAAGGTAAGAAGCGCCACCTCGGGCACGCCGCCCTCGGAGCCCTGGCGCGTGTCCCAGCGGATCAGGCGCTCGACCACCAGGCGCAGGCCCTCGCCCTCGTCGGTGGCCTCCACCACCGCCACCACCGGCACGTCCTCCTCGAGCAGCGGCGCCACCGAGTCGTAGGTGCGCCCGAAGGCCAGCACCTCGCGTGCGCCCGACTCGTCGGCCACCTCGAAGCGCGCCATCATGCCGCCCTTGCGCGTGGGGCGCTTGACGACGTTCTGCAGCAGGCCGGCCAGCGCCACGCGCAGCCGCGAGGTGCCGGGCAGCAGGTGCTCGCGGAAGTAGCGCTCCACGTCGTCGACGCTGCAGGAGGCGGCGTCGGCCAGGCCCGGGTAGCTGTTCATCGGGTGGGCGCTGATGTAGAGCCCCAGCGCCTCCTTCTCGAAGCGCAGCAGCTCCAGCTCGGTGAGGGGTGGCGCCTCCTCGAGGCTCGGGGGCGCCACCTCCTCGGCGCCGAACAGCGAGAACTGCCCGGCGGCCGCCTGCTCGCGCTGCGCGGCGCCCCAGCGCATGGCCGTCTCGAGGTTGGCCAGCAGCAGGTGGCGCCCGTGGCCCACCTCGGTGGCCTCCGCGGCGCCGTCCACCAGCGGGTCGAAGGCGCCGGCCTTGATCAGGTGCTCGATGGCGCGCCGGTTGACCGCGGTGGTGTCGACGCGGCTGCAGAAGTCGAACAGGTCCTTGAACGGCCCGCCGCGCTGGCGCTCGGCGAGGATCACGTCGACGGCGCCCTCGCCCACGTTCTTGATGCCGTAGAGCCCGAAGCGCACCACGTCGCCCACCGGCGTGAAGTCGCCGCGCGAGAGGTTGATGTCGGGCGGCAGCACCGGCACGCCCAGGTGCTGAGCGTCGGCGACGTACTGCGCCACCTTCTCGGAGTCGCCGCGCTCCACCGTGAGCAGCGCCGCCACGAACTCGACCGGGTAGTGCGCCTTGAGGTAGGCGGTCTGGAACGAGAGCACGCCGTAGGCGGCCGAGTGCGACTTGTTGAAGCCGTAGTTCGCGAAGCGCTCGAGCAGGTCGAAGATGCGCCCCGACTCGTCCTTCTCGATGCCCTGCTTGGCGGCGCCCGCCTGGAAGATGGCGCGGTGGCGCACCATCTCCGCGACGTTCTTCTTGCCCATGGCGCGCCGCAAGAGGTCGGCCTCGCCGAGGCTGTAGCCCGCCACCGCCTGGGCGATCTGCATGATCTGCTCCTGGTAGACGGGGATGCCGTAGGTCTCGGCCAGGATGGGGGCGAGCAGCGGCTCGGCCTTGGGGAAGTCGGAGTAGTCGACGGGCTCGAGGCCGTGGTGGCGCCGGATGTAGGTGGGGATGTTCTCCATCGGGCCGGGGCGGAACAGGGCCGACACGGCGATGAGGTCGTGGATGCGCCGCGGCTTCAGGCGCTTGAGGGTGTCGATCATCCCCGAGCCTTCGAACTGGAACACGCCGGCGGCGTCGCCGCGCGACAGCAACTCGAAGGTGGCCCTGTCGTCCTGCGGGAACTCGTCGGGCACCAGCTCGATGCCGCGCGACTCCTTGACGATGCGCACCGCCGCCTCGATGAACGACAGCGTGCGCAGGCCCAGGAAGTCCATCTTGATGAAGCCCAGGTCCTCGACCGAGCCCATGTCGTACTGGCACACCACGGGGCCGTCGCCGGTGCGGAACACCGGCGCCAGCTCCTGCACCGGGTCGCGCGCGATGATCACCCCGGCGGCGTGGACCGAGGCGTGGCGGTGCAGCCCCTCGAGCTGGCGCGCCACGTCGACGTAGCGGCTGGCGCCGCCCTCGTACAGCTCGCGCAGCTCGGGGATCTCCTTGAGCGCCTCGTCGATGGGCACGCTGCGGCCGTACTTGAGCGGCACCAGCTTGCTGACCTTGTCGGCCTCGGCGTAGGGCGCCTCCATCACGCGCGCGGCGTCCTTGATGGCGGCGCGCGACGCGAGCGTCCCGAAGGTGGCGATGTGCGCCACGCGGTCCTCGCCGTACTTCTCGCGCACGTAGTCGATCACCTCGCCGCGGCGCACGTCCGAGAAGTCGATGTCGAAGTCGGGCATGCTGACGCGCTCGGGGTTGAGGAAGCGCTCGAACAGCAGGTCGAACGCCAGCGGGTCGATGTTGGTGATGCCCAGCGCGTACGCCACGATCGAGCCGGCGCCCGAGCCGCGCCCGGGCCCCACGGCGATGCCTTGCTGCTTGGCCCAGTTGATGAAGTCGGCGACGATCAGGAAGTAGTCGGGGAAGCCCATGGCGATGATCACGCCGAGCTCGTACTCCACCCGCTCCAGCACCACGCGCGCGCGCTCCTCCTCCACCTGCGCCGCGTAGGCCTCCAGGTGCGGGTAGAGGTAGCGGCCGTACGTCTCGCCCTCGCGCTTCTCCTGCTTGCCGCGCTCCGCGAAGCGCGCCAGCTCGAGGAGCACGCCCTCGAGGTCGGGCTCGGCGGCGGGGGCGGGGGCGCCGTACGCCTCGCGGCCGGCGGCCAGGTAGCCGCGCAGCAGCGCCTCGTCGACCTCGGGGTAGCGCTGCATCACGCCGCGGTAGGCGTCCATGCGCAGCTGCTCGGCGAGCGTCACGCCCGGCGGCAGCTGCAGCTCGGGCATCTGGTAGACGCGCTTCGAGCCCACCGGCAGGTCGACGTTGCACAGGTCGGCGACGTGGTTCGTGTTGTCGAAGGCGCCCGGGAACTCCGACTCGGGCAGCGCCCGCAGCATCTCGTCGGGGGTCTTGACGTAGAACTCGTCGCACGGGAAGCGCATGCGGTTCTCGTCGCTGACGAGCGCCTTGGTGCCGATGGCGAGGAGCACGTCGTGGGCGTGGGCGTCCTCCTTGCGCACGTAGTGGCCGTCGTTGGTGGCCACCATGCCGATGCCGTAGCGCTGCGCGAGCTCCTTGAGCACGCGGTTGAGGCGGCGCTGCTCCTCGAGGCCGTGGTCCTGCAGCTCGATGAAGAAGTCGTCGCCGAAGATGCTCAGGTAGCGGTTGAGGACGCGCTCGCCCTCCTCCTCGCCGAGGTCGAGGATGGTGCGGGGGATCTGCGCGCCCAGGCAGCCCGACAAGGCGATGACGCCCTGGTGGTGCTCCTCGAGCAGCTCCAGGTCGATGCGCGGCTTCATGTAGAAGCCCTCGAGGTAGGCGCGGCTGGAGAGCTTGCAGAGGTTCTTGTAGCCCTCGAAGTCCTTGGCCAGCAGGGTGAGGTGGAAGTAGCCGCCGTCGATCTTGGAGGAGCCGCGGCGCTTCTCGAAGCGCGAGCCCGGCGCCACGTACGCCTCGAAGCCGATGATCGGCTTGACGCCCGCGGCGGTGGCGGTCTTGTAGAACTCCACCGCCCCGTGCATGTTGCCGTGGTCGGTCATGGCCACGGCGGGGCGGTCGGGGGAGACCTCCTTGACCCATTCCACGAGGTCCTTGATGCGGGCCGCGCCGTCCAGCAGGGAGTAGGCGGTGTGTTGGTGGAGGTGTGCGAAGCGAGCCGGCGCCTGGTGTCCCATGGCCCCAAGCTTACCGCCTGGGGCGCGCCCGCCAGGCCCTGCGCGCCGCGCGCGAGCGTGCCTCGGCGCGTTGACCCGGGCACCCCGAGCGTGGTAAGTTCCCGAAGCTTGGCGCCGTAGCCAAGGGGTAAGGCAGAGGTCTGCAAAACCTCGATTCACCGGTTCGAATCCGGTCGGCGCCTCCAACCACCCTCGTTCGCCGACTGCTTGACAGAAGGGGTCCGCGGCGGGTGTAATGCCGTTCCGGGAACCGCGCCAAGGCCTGAGGGCCGAGCGGGACCCACGATCCGGCGCTCAGGCGCGTAGCTCAGTGGGAGAGCGCTACACTGACACTGTAGAGGTCGCCAGTTCAATCCTGGCCGCGCCTACCAAGCGAGAGCCCCCTTCCTCACGGGAGGGGGCTCTTCTCATGCCTGCCCGGGACCGGCCCGGGCGCGCAGCGCCTAGACCGACCGGTCAGTCGAGGGTGATCTCGGTCAGGTAGCCGGGCAGCTCCACGGGCTCGAGGCGCAGCGCCTCGAAGAGGCCGGCCGGCAGGCTCAGGTCGCCGACGAACAGCCGGCCCACGTTGCCGCCGGGCCTCACGCCCACCTTGGGCAGGCCGATGCTCATGGTGATGTCGGCGCGCACCACGTCGCCGGGCGTCTCGCCGGTGTCGGCCACCAGCCCGGTGGGGGTGTCGAGCGAGATCACGACGCTCTCGGAGGCCTGGTTCAGGACCGTGATCACGTCGAGCGTGCGCCCGCGCGGCGGCCCCTCGAGGTTGGTGCCGATGGCGGCGTCGATGACGCAGCCGAACTTCATCTTGGGCAGGCTCGTGCGCACCCGCACCTTGTCGAAGTGCTTGAGGTGCTCGAGCTGCTCCTTGGGCGTGCCCGAGTAGTTCTCGGCCTCGTGGGTGGGCACCACCCACACGCGGCGCCCGCGCGCCGCTAACAGGCGCGCCGCCGCCAGGCCGCCGCTGCCGTTGTTGCCGCGCCCGGCGACCACCAGGACGGGGCCCGTGTCGCAGAACTCCTCCACGAGCGTGACGAGGTTACGGGCCGTGTGCTCCACCAGCACGCGGTTGTCGAGGCCGAACTTGCCGGTGGCCAGCATGATCAGCTGCTGCATCTGGTGGGCGTTGATGGCGGGAACGTCGTCCCAACGTAGGAGCGGGAAGCTCATTCTCAACCTCTCTACGGCTCAGCCGACGCTCTCGGGGGCGTTCTCGAGGTCGGCGGTGGTGTAGACGCTCTGCACGTCGTCGAGGTCCTCGAGGCTCTCCAGGAAGCCGATGACCTTCTCGGCCTCGGTGCCGGAGAGCGGCGAGAGGGTCTGGGGCAGCTTCGTGAGCTGCACCACCTCGGCCTCGATGCCGCGCGCCTGCAGCCCCTCGACGACCTGGTAGAGCTCGGTGGGGTCGGTGTAGATGACGGTGGAGCCGTCGTCGACCTCGATGTCGTCGGCGCCCAGCTCGATGGCCGCCTCCTCGAGCTCCTCGCCGACGCGCTCGACGACGATCATGCCCTTCGAGTCGAACTGCCAGGCGGTGGAGCCGGACAGGTTGCCCCCGTGCTTGCTGAAGACGTGCCGGACCTCGCCGGCGGTGCGGTTCTTGTTGTCGGTGAGCGCCTCGACCAGCACCGCCACGCCCGCGGGGCCGTAGCCCTCGTACACGGCCGGCTCGAAGTTGCCGCCCTCGCCGCCGCCCAGCGCGCGCTCGATGGCGCGCTCGACGTTGTCGATGGGCACGTTGTCGCTCTTCGCGGCCGACAGGGCGTTCTTCAGGGCCAGGTTGGTGGCCGGGTCGCCGCTGCCGCCGGAGCGCACCGCGGCCTGGATGGCGCGGATGTGCTTGCTGATGATCTTGCCGCGCTTCTGGTCGAGCGCGCCCTTCTTACGTTTGATCTGTGACCACTTGTTATGGCCTGCCAAGACTGGGTTCCTCCTGGATGGCGTAGGGCGCCGCCACGTCGCATGCAGCACGCCACGATGCCTCCATTCTACTCCACGAGGGCGCCGCCACGACCCGGAGGCCGTGGCGGCGTGACGATCTGCCCCTCGACCGCGCTCTGGTTCAGCGGATGTACAGGGTGGTCTCGGCCACGTCGCGCACCGGGAAGCCGCGGATCTCGAGGTTGATGGCGCTGTTCCACTCGCTGCCGCCGCGGCGCCCGCGGTAGGTGACCGTGGCGTCGGTGCGCCCCGAGGTGAACGAGGCGCGCACGTAGTGCAGCCCGCGCGGCGCGCCCGCCGAGTACACCACGCGGTCGGATGCGCGCGGCAGGTAGTTGACGCCGCGCTCGACGCGCAGGTTGCGCGCGAACACGTAGATGCTGCCGTCGGGGTCGATGGCCGACAGCGTGACGTACCCGGGCTGGCTGGTGACGATCATGAAGTCGATGTTCTCGCCCACGCGGTAGGTGGCGCCGGCCCCACGCGTGGGGCGGAACTCCTCGATCACGTAGCTGAGCGGGTACTCGGCGGTGCCCACGCCGCGCGGGCGCACGGTGATGGTGCACGCCGACAGCAGCGCGGCGAGGACCAGGGATCCTACTGCCAGGCGACGGACGCTCTTGGGGGTCATCGGAGGCCTCCTTGTCGGGGGCGAGTCTAGCAGCGAGCCGCGTGTAACGCGTGGGCGAGGGCCTTAACCGTCCCTTAGCGATCGGTGGACTGGGGCAGCTGGCCGCGGGCGTAGGTGGTGACCAGGTAGGGGAGGTCGGTCTGATGGTAGCGCCCACGCTCGTCGTACCAGAACACGTACTCGCCGAGCGCCGCGCTGCCCTGGCCGCCCTCGGAGGCGTTGCCGGAGCGCGTGACCTTGCCGTCGACGATGCCCTCGAAGATCGGCTTGCCGTCGTACGAGTAGACGGTGATGTACATGCGTTGCGCGGTGTACTCCTGGATGCTGCGGCGGATGCGGTTCTGGGTCTCGTTGCGGCACGCGGACAGCAGCAACGCCACGAGCAGCAGTAGCGCCAGCGTTAGAGCGCGCTTGGTGCCTCTGGACACGGTTCTACCTCCGGTGGCCGGCGGTCTCCCTGGGCCGACCCTGACGCCCCGAGGATAGCATCGCGCGCCAGCGCGGCCCACGCTGGGGTCGCGCGGGGCCGCGTAAAGTATCCTCGGGGCGGTGGCAACGACGATGCGCGACCCCTACGAGGTGCTGGGCGTCCCCCGCGACGCGGACGCCGACGAGCTGAAGGCGGCGTACCGCCGCCAGGCCATGCGCTACCACCCCGACCGCAACCCCGGGGACAAGGAGGCGGAGGAGCGCTTCAAGGAGGTCTCGGAGGCGTACGCCGTCCTGCGCGACCCCGAGGCACGCGCCCGCTACGACCGCTACGGCGCCAGCGACCCGGGCGCCTTCCGCCCCGACGTCAGCAGCGTCGACTGGCAGACCATCTTCCGCGAGGCCGACATCAAGATCGACTGGGACGCCCGCGGCGGCATGCCCAGCAGCGGCAGCGCCATCTTCGACGCCCTGTTCGGCATCATGACCGGCATGCTGCGCGGCGCCGGGCTGTTCCCGGGCCAGAGCTACCAGGTGCCGCTGCCGCTCACGCTCGGCGAGCTCCGGAGCGGCACCGTCAAGCGCCTGCAGGTGCCCGGCCCCAGCGTCTGCCCGACCTGCCAGGGCACGGGCCGCGCTCCCGACGGCGGCGGGGCCAGCGCACCGGGCCCCTTCGAGGTGGCGCCCCAGGGCGCCCAGCCGGCCGCGGTCGCCTGCCCCGCCTGCGGCGGGCGCGGCGTGCGCCGCGGCGGCGCGCGCCTCGACGTGCGGGTGCCGGCGGGCGCCGCCCCCGGCACCAAGCTGCGCCTCAAGGGCGCGGGCGGGCCCGGCAACCCCCCGGGCGACGTCTACGCCGAGCTGACGCTGCAGCTGCCGCCCACCGCCCGCGTGGTGGGCCAGGACGTGCACGACACCCTCACGCTCACGCCGCTCGAGGCGCGCCGTGGCACCACCGCCGACTACCAGGGGGTGGCGGTGCGGGTGCCGCCCGGCAGCCGCGCCGGCACCACCCTGACGCTGCCCGGCCAGGGGCTGGGGCGCGGGCAGGCCGGCGCCCTGGTGCTCACCCTCGAGCTCGACTGGCTCGGCGGCGCCACGCGCCTCGTCGGCGACTGGTTTCGTAAGCTTGTAGGAGGAGGCGGAACGAGTTGAAGCAAGGCGACAAGCCGTTCGACGAGGGGCGGCAGCCCGAGCGCGCCGCCGGCCAGGAGCCGGAGCAGGAGCGCGAGCGGGCGCCGGGCCAGCAGGAGGAGCCGCGCGGGGCCGGCAGCGAGATCGACCTCGACAAGCCGCTCTACGTCATCAGCGTGGCCGCCGAGCTCGTCGACATGCACCCCCAGACGCTCAGGCTCTACGAGCGCAAGGGCCTCATCGAGCCCAGCCGCAGCGCCGGCAAGACGCGCCTCTACTCGCAGCGCAACATCGAGCAGCTGCGCGAGATCAGGCGCCTCACCCAGGAGCTGGGCGTCAACCTGGCCGGGGTCGAGGAGATCATCCGCCTGCGGCAGCGCCTCGACGAGCTGCAGTCCAGCATGGAGGGCCGCATCTCCAACCTGCAGGCGCAGCTCAAGGACCACCTGAGCAGCATGCGCGGGCGCCAGCTGCCGGCGCCCGCCGAGGACGACGAGGCCGAGGGCGCGGACTGAATGCGCCTCGCCTCCCTGACCCTGCAGGGCTTCAAGAGCTTCGGCAACCGCACGACCATCGAGCTGGCGCCGGGCGTCACGGCCATCATCGGGCCCAACGGCTCGGGTAAGTCGAACGTCATCGACGCCCTGCGCTGGACCACCGGCGGCGGGCGCGCCCGCGACTTCCGCGCCGCCGACAAGACCGACCTGATCTTCCATGGCGCCGCCGGCAAGCGCTCGGTGGGCCTCGCCGAGGTGGAGGTCGAGCTCGTGGGGCCCACGGGCAGCGTCAAGCTCTACCGCAGCCTCGACCGCGAGGGCACCACGCGCCTGCGCCTCAACGGCCGCGCGGCGCGCTTCCTCGACGTGGAGGAGGCGCTGGCCGGCAGCGGCCTGGGGCGCTCGGGCCTCGCCATCATCGGCCAGGGCGAGGTCAGCCAGGTGCTGATGGCCGACCCCGCCAAGCTGCTGGAGTACGTGGCGGAGGCGGCCGGCGTGGCGCGCCTGTCGGGCCGCCGCGAGCAGACCCAGTCGCGCCTCGAGACCGCGCTCGGCCACCTCGACCGCCTGCGCGACGTGTTGCTCGAGCTCGAGCAGCGCTGCCAGGCGCTGGCGGAGGAGGCCAAGGACGCGCAGCGCCACGCCGCCCTCAGCGCCGAGGCCCTGAAGCTGCGCTACACCGCCGCCGCCGCCCGCCAGCGCGGGCTCGCCGGCGAGATCTCGAGCCTGAGCGAGCGGCGCGGTCTGCTGGAGGCCGAGCTGCTGGAGGGCCGCGAGCGCCTCGCTGGGCTGCGCGAGGCCGGCCAGCGGGCCAACCAGGCGCGCGACGCCGCCGAGGAGCGCTACCGCGCTGCCGCCGCCGAGCTCGAGTTCCGCCGCGGCAACCTGCGCCTGGCCGAGGAGCGCGTCGAGCGCCTGCGCGAGCGCGCCGCCGCCCACGCCGCGCGCGTGCGGGCGGCCGAGGAGGAGGTCGCCCGCCTGGAGGCGCTCGAGCCGCCGGTGGCGCCCGACGTCGACCCCGACGCGGCGCGCGAGGCCGAGGCCGCCGCCGGCGAGGCGGCGCGGGTGGCGCGCGCGGCGCTGGCGGCGGCGGTGGCCGAGGAGAGCGCGGCGCGCGCCGCCGCCGAGCGGGCGCGGGCCGCGCTCGCCGAGGTCGAGCGCGCCAGCGCCGCCGCCGAGTCGCGCCGCGCGGCGCTCGAGGCGCAGGCGCAGCAGGTGGAGGAGCAGCTGGCCGCCCTGGCGGCCGAGGAGGACGGGGCGCTCGCCGCCCGCCTGGAGGAGCGTGCCGCCGCCGGCGCCGCCGATCTGGCCGCCGCCGAGCAGGCGCTCGAGCGGGGGCGCGCGCGCCTGCAGGAGCTCCACGAGCGCCAGGCGCTCACCAGCGCCGAGGCGGTGGCCCGGCGGCGCGCGGCCGAGCGCCAGCGCGCCGCCTTCGAGGCGCGCCGCGGCTACGCCCAGGGCCCACGCAACGCCCTAGCCTCGGGCATCGACGGGGTGATCGGCTCGGTGGCCGACCTGGTGCGCGTGCCCGAGCGCTTCCAGGAGGCCATCGCCGGCGCCCTCGGGCGCCGCGCCGAGTACGTGGTGGTCGACCGCGCCGAGACGGCGCAGCGCGTGCTCGAGCACGTGCGCCGCTCCGGCGGCTTCGTCACGGTGCTGCCGCTCGACCTGCTGCGGGCGCCGGGCGGGCGCGGCCTGGGCGCCCTGGCCGGCCAGACGGGCGTGCTGGCCGCCGCCACCGAGGTGATCGAGCACGACCCGCGCTTCGCCACGCTGTTCGAGCAGCTGCTGGGCGGCACCGCCATCGTCGAGGACCTGCGCGCCGCCACCGCCCTGGCGCGGCGCTTCGACCAGCGGCCGCGCATGGTCACGCTAGCCGGCGACACGCTCGAGGCCAGCGGCGCCATGAGCGGCGGCAAGCGCTCGCAGCAGGGCACGGTGCTCGGCGCCGCCGCCGACCTGGAGGAGGCCGAGGCCGCGGCCGAGGAGGCCGACGCCGCGGCCCGCGCGGCGGCCGAGGCGTTCGCCGCCTGCCAGGCCGAGGTGCGCGCGCTGATCGAGCGCGCTCAGGAGCTAGGCGCGGCCAGCGCGGCCGCGGCGCGCGAGCTGGCCGCCGCCCGCGAGCGCTGGGCCGGCCACGCGCGCCTGGTCGCCGACCTCGAGGCCCGCCGCGAGCAGCTGGCGGGCGAGCGCGCCGAGCTCGAGCGCCAGGACGCCCCCGACGCGGGCAGGCTGGCCGCGCTCGGAGGAGAGGCTGCCGAGGCCGAGGCGGCGCTGACCGCGGCCGCGGAGCGCCTCGAGGCCGCCCGCACCGCCGAGAGCGAGGCGCGCCTGGCGGCCGCGGCCGCCGAGCAGGCGCGCGCCGTGGCCGAGGAGCGCTGGCGCACGTACCAGGAGGCGCGCGAGCGCTACCGCACCAGCCACCAGCGCGCCGCCGAGCTGCGCATGGAGCTTGGCGCGCTCGGCGAGCGCGGCGAGGACCTCGCGCGTGAGAGCACCGAGGCCAGCGCCGCCCGCGACCTCGCCGCCGGCGCCGTGCCCGCGGGGCTGGAGGCCGAGGAGGAGGCGCTGACGCGGGCGCGGGCGGCGCTGCGCGAGGTCGAGACGGGGCTGGCCACCGAGACCCAGGCGCAGGCCGACCGCGCCCAGGCGCTGGAGGAGGTCAAGCTGCAGGCGGCGCGGCGCGAGGCGGCGCTGGAGCTGGCGCAGGAGGAGCTCGCCGCCTTCCCGCCCGGCGTCGAGGAGCTCGACCTCAGCGAGCGCGCTGCCCGCGCCCGCCTGCGCGACGTGGAGGCGGAGCTCGAGGCCCTCGGCCCCGTGAACCACCGCGCCGCCACCGACCTGGCCGAGGCCACCGAGCGCAAGGAGAACCTCGAGGTGGAGGCCGTCCAGGCCACCCTGGCGGTCACCGAGCTGGAGGCGGCGCTGGAGCGCATCGACCGCGAGACGAGCGCGCGCCTGAACGCGGCGCTGGCGCGCCTCAAGGAGGCCTTCGGGCGGCACGTGCGGCAGCTCTTCGGCGGCGACGGCAAGGGCGGCATCGAGGTCGAGGTGGAAGGCGCGCGGCCGGTGGGCGTGCGCATCCGCCTGCAGCCGCCGGGCAAGCAGACGCAGTCGCTGCACCTGCTGTCGGTCGGCGAGCGCACCATGGGCGCGCTGGCGTTCCTGTTCGCGCTGATGGGCGACGAGGAGGACGGCGGCGGGCTGCCGGTGGCGGTGCTCGACGAGGTCGACGCGCCGCTCGACGAGGCCAACATCCGCCGCTTCTGCGCCTTCGTGTCGCGCCTGGCCTCCCAGGGCACGCAGTTCATCCTGATCACCCACCAGAAGGCCACCTTCGAGGTCGCCGACACCCTGTGGGGCGTCACCACCGAGCAGGGCGTGAGCCGGGTGTTCAGCATCCGCCGCGAGGAGCCCGCCGCGGCGGTCGCCGCCGCGCCGTGAGCGGCGGGGGAGAGGCGCCCCTACCGGCCTGGCGGGTGGAGGAGCACGCCTCCCTGCCCTCCACCCAGCAGGCGCTGAAGGCCCGCCTGGCAGCAGGCGAGGACGTGGACGGGCTGGTGATCCGCGCGCTCGAGCAGCCGGCCGGCGTGGGCCGCCGCGGCAAGGCGTGGAGCGGCGCGCCAGGCGGCAGCTACCAGAGCGCGGCGCTGGCGGACCGCACCGGCGCCCTGCGACAGCCGTGGGTGACGCTGGCCATCGGGGTCGGCATCGCCGAGCAGCTGCAGGCCGCCGGCGCCCAGGCGCGTGTGAAGTGGCCCAACGACCTCTACCTGACCGGCGCCAAGCTGGCGGGCGTCCTGTGCGAGCACGTGCATGGCCACCTGGTCGTGGGCGTGGGCGTGAACGTGGCGAACACCGTCCCGGACGGCGCCGCCGCCCTGCGGGGCTGGCGCCTGCAGGTCGTGAACGAGCTGGTGCTGGACGGCGTGCGCGCCGGGCTGAGCGAGCTCGTGCTGGGCGCCCCGCGCGAGGCGGGGGAGAGCGCCTCCCCCGGCCTGCCCGAGCGCTTCGCGGCCCACGACTTCCTCGCCGGCCGCTGGGTGGAGCTGCTCACCCCGGCCGGCGAGGTCGCCGGCACCGCGCGCGGCGTCGACGCCTCGGGAGCGCTGCTGGTCGAGACCGACGGCGGGGTCGCGCGCGTCGTGGACGGCAGCGTGATCCGTTGGGGCCCGGCGAGCGGGTCGGGGGGCGGCTGAGCCTCCGGCGGTCGCGTCTGGCCGCGAGCGTGCGCGGGACGCGCGCTCACCAGTCCTCGATGTCCTCCTGCACCTCCTGGTTGCCGATCTTGGCGTAGATGCGGGTGGTCTGGATGTCGGCGTGGCGCAGGTGGGCGGCCACGCGGCCCAGGTCGTTCGTCTGACGGTAGTAGCGCGTGCCGGCGGCGTGGCGCAGGCCGTGGACGGCAGCGCCGTCGTAGTCGACGCCCGCCCGGGCGCAGAGGCGCCGGAAGCGCCGCCGGGCGTGGTCGGCGCCCCACGGCAGCACCAGCGCGGGGTCGCGCTGGCGGTTGGCCTGCTCGCCGCCGGCCTTCAGCGCCACGAGCGCCTCGCGTAGCCGCGCCGTGAGGCTCACGGTGGCCGCCTTGCCGCCCTTGCCGGCGCGCACGTGCAACACACGCTTCTCTAGGTCGATGTCGCTCCACGACAGGTCGGCCATCTCGCCGATCCGCAGGCCCGCGTGCGCCCCCAGGAGCACCATCACGCGCTCGGCGGGCGTGGCGAGCTCGAGCAGGCGCTCGACCTCGGCGTCGCCGTACGGCCGGCGCTTCTCCCAGGCGGGCGTGGGGTCCTTGGCGGCGCGCACGTCCTCGAACGGGCGCGCCTCGGTGGCGCCCGCCCAGCGCAGCGCCCGGTACAGCGTGCGCGCCGCCGCGAGCTTCACCTGCAGCGTGGCGGGTGACGGCGGCCGCGGCGCCGGCGTGCCGTCGGGCTTCAGACCGGCCTCGAGGCGCCGCAGGTAGACCACGCCGGCGTCGCGCGACGGCCGCAGCAGGTTCTCGCCGCCCCAGGCCGTCAGCAGGTCGAGCACGCCGCGCCGGTAGGTGCGCAGCGTGTGAGGGCTCGCCTTGGCGCCCTTCGAGCCGTGCAGGAACAGGTACGCTTCGGTGAG
>Ga0079224_100005389_pt1 | contig 16779 bp, 13 predicted proteins | sample Stecom2015_FD_80414 | JGI IMG/M metagenome (GOLD analysis project Ga0079224, IMG submission 80414) | Agricultural soil microbial communities from Utah to study Nitrogen management - Steer compost 2015 | ecosystem: Environmental > Terrestrial > Soil > Agricultural land | place: USA: Utah... | reverse complement strand
GGCGGCCGCGACCAACTCGAGCGGCGACATCGGCTGCTGCGCGGCGGTGGCCGACAGCTCGAGCCTGCACCCGACGACGTGCTACTTCATCGTCGATTCGTGCCGTCCCAACTTCCACGGTCAGACGGTGACCTGGTTCACCGGCAACGCGTCGCCGTCGACCGCCAGCCGCTGGGGTGACTACTTCTCGATCCAGCGCCACTCGCATTACCCGGCGACGTTCGTCGCGACCGGCATGACCTGCCGGAGCGGCGGCGCAAACGGCAATTCCGAACCACACTACGTGTGGTTCTGCCGGGAGCAGACGCAGCCTCCGGTCGTCACCCTCACCGTGCAGTCGACCCCGGTGACCGGGATCCCGATCACCGTCGACGTCGCCGATCGGGCGGGGCTGCGCAACGGCAGCACGAACTTCGTGCGCAATTACAACCCGCGTCAGGGTTACCAGCTCACCGCGCCGCTGTCGCACACTTCGGGGTCGACGGTCTACGTGTTCGATCGCTGGGTGCTCAACGGCGCGCCGCAGACGCTCAACCAGCGCGTGCTCAACGTCGACGACATCGGCGTGGCCGCGGACACCGCGGTGGCCGAGTTCAAGATCCGCCGCACGCTGCAGGTCCGCTCCAGCAACCCGGCGAGCGGTATCTCGATCACCGTCGGCACTCCCGACATCAACAACAACCAGAACGGCACGACGCCGTTCGACCGGCTCTACAAGGACGGTACGACCGTCTCGCTGGTCGCGCCGGCGATGAACGGCATCCACCCCTTCAAGCAGTGGGTGCTGGACGGCGTGAACCAGCCGCTCGGTCAGACCACGATCAACGTGTCGATCAACGGCACGAGGACGGCGACGGCGATCTACTACACGCACGTCAACGGGTCGTTCACCGCGTTCTGCTCGGGCTGCCCGGGCACCGGCAACCAGGTCCCGGTGCACAGCGGCTCCGGCATTCCGGAGATCGGCAACGTGGTCACCTGGCGCGTGACCAACGCGCGTCCGCTGTCCGGCGGCACGCTCTACCTCGGCGCGTCGCGCACGTTCTTCAACGGGATCCCGCTGCCGCTCAACCTCGGCTTCCTGGGGATGGGCGCGAGCTGCCGGTTGTGCGTGAGCGTGGACGTGTCGCTGGCGTTCGCGACCAACTCCTCGGGCACCGCCACGGTGAACGTGCCGATCCCGAACAACGTCGCGCTGATCCAGGGCAGCCTGTTCACCCAGCCGGCGGTCGTCGACATCGGCGCGGGCACGACCGTGCCGATCGTGCACGGCAACGCGCTGGAGACCCGCCTCGGCGGCAACCTGTGAACCGGCGTGCGGCGCGCGGCCCGATGGCCTGACGCGCCGTGAACCGACGCGGACGCCGCGCGACCCCCGGTCGCGCGGCGTCTTCGTTTCGGCTCCGTTTCGGCTCCGCGGCGGGCGGTGCGCGCCGCACGGACAGCCGCCCCCGCCCGCGGGGAGGTCCAAGTCGCGCGCCTTCGCGGCCCGCCGCGGCGACCCTCGTTCCTCGTCGCCGCCCAGACCGGCACGCACACCGGCCTCGTCGGCTTCGCGAGCGGCCCGGAGCGCCACGGTTCCGCCCGGGACCTGCGCGAGGCCTCGTGACCGCCCGGATCGCGCGTCCGCGAGCCCGCCTTCCGCGCCGACGTGCTCGCCGGCGTCGTCGCTCACGACCCGGTCGACCGCGCGGCGTCGCGCGTCAGTTGAACACGCCGTGGAACCGGCAGATCGGTCCGTGGAACGATGCGGCGCTCATGAACCCGGTCGGCAGGCTCAGGTTCGAGCGACGGTAGACGGTCTGCGTGCGCGACATCGGGCTGCTCGCGCCGCCAAGGCGCACCTGGTACACGTCGCTCGTGACGAAGCCGCCCGGGTTCGCGCCCGCGGCGAGGCCCAGCGCCTGGGTGAACAGCACTTCGTTCTCCAGCGCCGGGACCAGGGGGATCGGCCACGCAAACGGGCCGGCGCCGATCTGCTGGAGCGCGGGGTCGGTGCCGAGCAAGCAGCCGGGCGCGCCCACCAGCCCGAGATCGAACGGCAGCGGGACGCCGAGGTAGCTGCGGTTGCTGGTGCCGAGCCAGTTGGCGTAGGCCGGCAGCACGGTGCCGCCCATGCCGACCGTCATCGTCCCGCCGAGCACGAGGCTCGCCGCCGCCGGCATGCTGAGGGTCACGCGCTCGCCACCCGCGCCGACGCACGGATCGCCGCTGACCCGCGTCGAGTCGCCGCGCGCGGTGCGCCACCAGTTCTCCGCGTCGACCGGCCAAGCGTCGAACAGGTTGGCGGGATCGTTGCCTTCGATCTCCAGCAGGAAGTGGCCGTTGTTGCGGTCGAAGGGGAACGGCGCCTGGAACGGCAGCATGACGCCCCAGGGTTGCGGCGTGGGGAAGGTCGGGCTCGCGGCCGGGACGTGGATCGGGCCGCTGAGCACGACGGTGCCGAGGCCGCCGCCGCGGTTGTTGATCCAGTCGGTGGTCATGCTCGCGGGCGAGACGAGGGTCTCGTACGCGGTGACGGTGTACGTCCAGCTTCGCGCGTTGTGCGGTGTCGCGTTGCTGCCGTCGCGGCGGAACTCGACCGCGTAGATCGACGCGTTCACGGTGGCCAGCTCGCTGCCGTCCCAGATCTGCTGGAAGCGGACCTCGCTGTAGCTGAACGGGTACTGGTGCAGGGCGAACCCCTCGACGTCGGTGCGGTCGGCGGGGACCACTCTGGTGGTCTGGGCGGCGAGGCCCGAGAGGGACAGCAGGCAGGCGCAGGTCGCGTGGCGCATGGCGGCGATCATGCCGGTCCGGGGCGACCGTGTCGCCCTGACGCGCACACCCCGCGCCCGGAGATGCGCACCGCACGCGTGGGGCGAACCGGCCGGGAGCACGGCGCCGGAGCGCAGAGCCCGATCGCGTCAGGCGTTTGCGTGCGCCGGCGCGCTTCCGCTCTGCCGGGCTGCCGCAGGGAGGGAAGGGAAGGAGCGCCGCGACCGTGCGCCGGCCGCGCGACCGGATGGCGAGCACCGGCGGCCGGGAAATCGACTCCCCGCCGGAGGGCCGAAGGGAGAAGCCGCGCGCGCCGGCGGTCGCTCGCGCAGCGGCGATCCGCCGCGCGGAGCCTTCCTTCCTTCAGCGCGGATCGACCGCGCGGTAGGCCGCGATCACCGCGGCCTCGCCTTCCTTGCCGGGTTTGCTGTTGCCGTGCTCCATGCCCAGGATCCCGGTGTAGCCCTTGGCGTGGATGTGGCGCAGGAGGTTGGCGTAGTGGATCTCGCCCGTACCCGGCTCGCAGCGTCCCGGGTTGTCGCCGATCTGGAAGTAGGCGATCTCGTTCCACGCCTGGTCGATGTTGCGGATCAGATGGCCCTCGCTGATCTGCTGGTGGTAGATGTCGAACAGGATCTTGCACGACGGGCTGTCGACCGCGCGGCAGATCAGGAACGCCTGCGCCGTCTTGTGCAGGAACACGCCGCCGTGGTCGCTCCACCAGTTGAGCGGCTCCAACACCATGACCAGCCCGCTCGGCTCGCACAGCTCCGCGGCCCGGCGCAGGTTGTCGATCACGTTCGCGGTCTGGTAGTCCCACTCGCGGTTGCGCTCGTACGCGCCGGGCACCACCGTGCACCACTTCGCCCCGACGCGCTCGGCGACCTCGACGGCGCGCTTGATGTCGGCGGTGATCCGCTCGCGTGCGGCCGGGTCGGCGCTCGTGAACGTCGGCTTGCCGAACTCGGCGTGCGCGACGAACACGCCCATGCGCATGCCGTGCTTGTCGAGCGCCGCGCGAATCTTCTCCTGCTCGGCGGGCGACCGGTTCGCCATCCAGTTGTCCTCCAACGAGCGGAACCCCTGGTCGGCCATGAACGCGATCTGGTCGACGAGGTCGCGCCCCGCGGACTGCGCGAACATGTCGAAGTGCGGCGCGTAGTCGAGCGTGAACGGCGCGCCGCGCCCGGCGGCCCGGGACTCGGCGGCCCGGGACTCGGCGACGAAGTCGAGGGCGCCGGCCGCGCCGGCGGAGGCGAGCAGGAAGTCGCGGCGATCGAGGGTCATGGCCGCGGCAGGCTAACAAGCCCGCCGCGAAACCGCGCCTTCGCCGTGGCGCGGCGTCGGCGAAGGGCCCGGCGCGCCGTCCGGCCGCGGCCGGCGTCCACGGGACCGTCGGTCGGCCGCGTGGCATTCGCGCCGCCGCCCCTCTACCTTCGCGCGCATGGTCGAGCCTCAGGCGACGCGACGCCAGTTCCTCGCTTCCGGCGCGGCGGCCGCCGCGCTTCCGGCCCTGCGATCCGCGCGCCCGATCGGCCCCGACGACCTCGTGCGCGTCGGCCTCGTCGGCTGCGGCGGGCGCGGCACCGGCGCCGCGGCGCAGGCGCTCAGGACCGCCGGCCCGGTGCAGCTCGTCGCGATGGGTGACGCGTTCGCCGACCGCCTCGAGTCCTCGTTCCAGACGCTGCGCAAGAACGGCCGCGTGAGCGAACGGGTCCACGTCGACGCGAGCCGGCGCTTCACCGGCCTCGACGCGTTCGAGAAGGTGCTCGACTCCGGCGTCGACCTCGTGATCCTTGCCACTCCGCCGCACTTCCGGCCCATGCAGTTCAAGGCCGCGGTCGAACGCGGCGTGCACGTGTTCATGGAGAAGCCGGTGGCGGTCGACGGCTGGGGCGTGCGCATGGTCCTGGAGGCGGCCGAGGTCGCGCGGCAGAAGGGGCTCGGCGTCGGTGTCGGCCTGCAGCGCCGGCACCAGACCGGCTACCTGGAGCTGATGAAGCGCGTGCACGACGGCGCGATCGGCGACATCGTCGCCGCACGCTGCTACTGGAACATGGGCAGCCTCTGGTCGGTCGAGCGCAAGCCGGGCATGTCCGACATCGAGTGGCAGCTGCGCAACTGGCTGTACTTCACCTGGCTGTCGGGCGACCACATCGTCGAGCAGCACATCCACAACCTCGACGTCATCAACTGGGCCAAGGGCGCCTACCCGGTGCGCGCGGTCGGCCTGGGCGGCCGCCAGGTGCGAACCGAGCCGCGGTTCGGCCACATCTACGACCACCACGCCGTGCACTTCGAGTATCCGGACGGCTCGTTCCTGTCGTCGCACTGCCGGCAGATCGACGGCTGCTGGAACTCGGTGTCCGAGCACCTGGTGGGCACCAAGGGCCGCGCCGACACCGCCGGCCGGATCCGGATCACCGGGGAGTCGCCGTGGGAGTTCGAGGGCGACGGGAACGACCCCTACCAGGCCGAGCACGACGACCTGATCGCCAGCATCCGCCGGGGCGAGCCGATCAACGAGGCCGAGTTCGGCGCCCGCTCCACCCTGACCGCGATCCTGGGACGCATGGCGACCTACTCCGGGCGGGAGGTGACCGTGGACGAGGCGCTCGCCTCGCCGCGCCTCGGCCCGACCGACTACGACGGCCCCTGGCCGGTGGCCCCCGTGGCGATGCCCGGACGCTGACCGGAGGGTTCCGGCCGGGCGCTACGCTCCGCGCCGGGTTCTGGCCGACAAGAACCAGACAGTGATGCTCGAGACCGCTCGCGACCAGTCGTTTCCCAAGCTGACGCAGATCTCGTTCTTCCTGCCCAACCGGGTCGGGTCGCTGCAGCGGGTCGTCCACGTCCTCGAGCAGGCGCACATCCAGATCTGCGCCCTGTCGATCCTCGACGCGCACGACCATGCCGTCGTGCGGATGGTGGTCGACAAGCCGCACAAGGCGATCGAGACCATGGGCACCGGCGGGCGGCAGGTGTGCACGTCCCAGCTTCTCGGCGTCGCGCTGCCCGGGGACGAGGAACACGGGGTCAGCCGCCTGCTCGCGACCATGGTCCGCGCCGAGCTGAACGTGATGTACATGTACACGATGCTGGTCCGCTGGCGGGACATGCCGGTGCTCGCAGTGCACGTCGACAACCTCGACGAGGCGGCCGCGGTCGTGCGCCGCGCGGGCTTCGAGCTGGTCGAGCAGGACGACCTGGAGAGCAAGTAGTCGGCGCCGCTCGGACGGGGTGGCACCCGACGACGGGCTCGTTCGAACCGCTCGGACGACGGTGGTCAGGAGGTTCTGCAGTGGGACCCAGCCCGGTGCACCGCCTCGGCTAGTGGTTGTGCAGGGCCGTCAGGGGGAGGGGGCATGATTCGCGAGCGTTGCTCTGGCCCTTCCCCCGGAGTCGCGCGCGCTCTTCATCCGTGCGCCACGCGCGTCGATTGTACGCGGCAGCTCACCTGACGGTTTGGCGCCGCTTCACAGCCTCCTCGTCAGGAACTTCCACGAAGCGGCGCCCCTTCAGCGCTCTGTCCAACGCGTCCCACTTGGCCTCCTGCTCGCCGACCATCGCCTCAGAGAGACGCACATCGTGGGCGCGAACCCTGTCCGGGATCGCTGCTCGATCTCGCTCACGGAGCTCTGACCATCTCAATTCCTTGGGATTCGCGAGCGGATCGAGCATGGGCTGCTCTGCGCTGGCAGTGATCTGGCAAGCGCGTTTCCCTTCCTCGGTGTCGAGCCGTCCCAGCCAGTCATCCACCATGTAGCGACCCAGATCGACCGACCGATTCGACGTCGCCCTCTCTCGCTTCGGGTCGGGTTCCGAATCGACGGACGGCTCGGCCTGCTCTCGCGAGGGAGGAGCCGTGAGCGTCGCCGGAGGTTGGACTTCCACGACCGCGTGTTCGGCGTAGCCACGCGCGGCGCTACCGCTTCGGCAGCTCGACGCGCTTCTCGCCGCCCGGCTGTGGGACGGGGCCGCCCTCCTTGGCGACGCGCTCCTTCATGATCGGGATCAGCTCGCGCAGGCGCTGCGCGCGGTTGCCGGGTGACGGGTGGGTGCTCAGGAACTCGGGCGGGCCGCCGCCGCCGAGCGCCGCCATGCGCTCCCAGACCCGCGGCGCGGCCTCGGGGTCGTAGCCCGCGCGGATCAGGAACAGGAGCCCGATCTCGTCCGCTTCGGACTCGTGCTTGCGGCTGTACGGCATCAGCACGCCGAACTTCGTGCCCGCGTTCAGCGCCGTCATGATGCCCTCCATGGCGGCCGGCTGCAGGTCGGCCAGGCTGAGCCCGGCGCCCACCAGGCTGAGGCCCGCTTCCGCGAAGGTCCCCTGGCTCACGCGCTCGTTGCCGTGCTTCGACGTCGCGTGCGCTACCTCGTGGCCGAGGACGACCGCAAGCCCGTGTTCGTCCTCGACCACCGGCAGCAAGCCGGAGTACACCGCGACCTTTCCGCCCGGCAGGCAGAACGCGTTGACCACCTCGGGCGCGTCCAGCAGGCGGAACTCCCAGTCGAAGTCGCGCCCGGACGCGGCGGCGATCTTCCGGCCCACCCGCTGCACCATCTCCGCCTCCGGCGTGCCGGTGATCACGCGGTACTCCTTGCACGCTTCCTCGTACGCCTGCAGCCCCATCGTGGTCATCTGCTCCTCGGGGAAGAGCGTGAGCTGCCGCCTTCCGGTCTCCGGCACCGTCTCGCAGCCCGGCAGGAGCAGGAAGTGCGAGCACACCAAGAGCATTGCGGAACGGTTCATGCCCGGAGTGTAATCGTGGGCGCCATGGACGCCGTCCCGCTCGACTGGCAACGGGCCTACCGCGAGGGCGTCACGCCGTGGGACCTGCGCGGGCCCACGCCGGCCCTCCTCGCCCTGCTGCACGGGCCCGTGCTCGTCGAGGCGGGCGTGCGCAGCGGCGCGCGGGTCGCGGTCCCCGGCTGCGGCCGCGGGCACGACGTGCGCGTGTTCGCCCAGCGCGGCTTCGACGTGACGGGCTTCGACATCGTCCCCGACGCAGTCGAAGAGGCACGTGCGCTGCTTTCGCTCAACCGCGTGCGGGCGCGCGTGCTCTGCCGCGACGTGCTCGGGCTCCTGCCCGAGTTCGAAGGTTCGTTCGACCTCGTCTACGACTACACGTGCTACTGCGCGCTGCGCCCGTACCTGCGCAGCTCGTACGCGCGCGTGCTCGCCGGGCTGCTGCGGCCGAACGGGCTCGTCCTGCATCTGGCGTTCCCGATGCGCGCGGACGCGGCCGGCAAGGACGGACGACCGCCGTACCTGATCACGGTCACCGACCTGCACGAGAGCTTCGACGCGTGCTTCGCGCTCGAACGCGAGCTGCCCGCCGAGGACAGCGTGCCCGAGCGCCGGGGCGCGGAGCGCTGGTACCTGTGGCGCAAGCGCCGCGAGCAGTGAGGCACGGCACGACAGTGAAGGGCGCGCCGGCCGCGGCGGCCGGCCGGGCATCGGACGACGCGCGCGCCGGCGATCGCCTTCCCCGGTCCGCCACCACCTAGCGGCGTGTATCGCCTGCTGCGCAGCCTGCTGTTCCTGCTGCCCGCGGAGCGGGCGCACCACGTCGCGATGGGGATGCTGCGCGCGGCGTGCGCGACCCGGGCCGGTGCCGCCGCGATCCGCGCGCGTTACGGCGTGTCGCACCCGAGCCTGGAGCGCGAGGTGTTCGGCGTGCGCTTCCCCAACCCGATCGGGCTCGGCGCCGGCTTCGACAAGGACGCGCGCTGGGTCGACGAGCTGGCATGCCTCGGGTTCGGGTTCGTCGAGGTCGGCACGCTCACGCCGCAGCCACAGGCGGGCAACCCGCCGCCGCGCCTGTTCCGCCTGCCGCGCGACCGCGCGCTGGTGAACCGCATGGGGTTCAACAACGGCGGCGTGCATGCGGCGGCCGAGCGCCTGCGCCGACGCACGAGTCGCATCGTGGTCGGTGGCAACATCGGCAAGAACAAGGACACGCCGAACGAGCGCGCGGTCGACGACTACCTCACGTGCTTCCGCGCGCTGTTCGACGTCGTCGACTACTTCGTGGTCAACGTGAGCAGCCCGAACACGCCGGGGCTGCGCGCGCTGCAGGACCGTGAGCCGCTCGCCGCGCTCCTGCAGGCGCTGCAGGAGGACAACGCCGCGCGCCCGAAGCCGAAACCGATCCTGCTGAAGATCGCGCCGGACCTCGAGCCCGCGCAGCTCGACGACGTGGTCGCGATCGTGCAGCAGGTCGGCATCGCGGGCATCGTCGCGACCAACACGACGATCGCGCGCGACGGGCTGCGCAGCGATCCGGCGGCGATCGCCGCCGCGGGCGCCGGCGGGTTGTCGGGCGCGCCGCTGCGCGCCCGCTCGACCGAGGTGGTGCGCCACCTGCACCGCGCGACGCGGGGGCGGATCCCGATCATCGCCTCGGGCGGCGTGTTCGACGCGGCCGGCGCGCGCGAGAAGTTCGCCGCTGGCGCCGCGCTCGTGCAGGTGTGGACCGGCTTCGTGTACGAGGGACCCGGGATCGTCCGGGCGATCTGCCGCGACCTCGCCGCGTCGGGCGGCGGCGCGGGCCCCGTGCGCGCGGGCGATTGATTCGCGTCGGCCGGCCGCTCTCGTTCCCGGGATGAGCGGCAAGTCTCCGGCGATGGGCAGACCCGTGCTGATCGCCGGCATCGTGACCCTCGCGGTCACTCTCGTGCGCCTGTGGGGGGAGCTGCGCGGGCTCGACGCCCGCTGGTTCTCGACGGCGCCCGGCGGTGCCGGGTCGGTCGTCGGCATCACCTGGCTGATGTTCGTGTTCGGGTTCTGGTTCGGCGCGCGCCTCGCTCGCGGCGGTGCGGCACCGCGCTCCCGTGCCCGCGCGCTCGTCCTGCACCTGATCGCGATCGCGATCCTCGTGGCGACCGTGGCCGGGGTGCGCGCGGTCTCCGGCGCCGACTCCAGCACCCTCGAAGGCCTCAAGGACCTGCTGCTGTTCTCGATTCCGGGTGCCGTGGTCGCCGCGCTGGTCGCGTGCTTCGCGTGGCCGCGGCTGTGGCTCGCGAACTTCTCCTATGCGCTGCTCGCCCGGATCCCGGTCGTGGTGGTCACCTACGTCGCCTGCCACCGACAGTGGGGGACGCATTACGAGAAGCTCGGACCGCACGACCTTGCGGTGGCCGACCCGATGGAGAAGGCCTTCTGGCTGAGCGTGCCGCAGCTCGCGCTCTGGCCCGTGCTGAACGTTCTGGCCGGCGGCCTGTGCGGCACGGTCGCGGCGCTCGTGTTCCGCCGCCGGAGCACGTGAACGCGGTTGCCCGTCCGGCCGCGCATCGCGATGCGCCGTGCCGGGCGGGCGTGCTGCAGGAGGCCGCCCCGACTGGCGTTGCGGCCCGCGGACCCGTGGCACGACCCGGGCTTCCGCGCGCTCGGAACGCTCCCGCAGGGCGCACGCCGGGGCCGCGTCGGCCGCCACCGCCGTGTTCTCGCCGGCTGCGGTGCGGACGCGCGACGCGCTGGTCGCCCGCAGTGCGGCGCGCTACAAGCGCCGCGGTGAGCAAGCGCACGCGACGGCCAGGGACCGAGGATCTCGCGGCATCGGTGCGCGAGCGGCTGGCCGCCGGCCGGAGCATGGCCGCGCTCAAGGAGGCGAAGGAACTCGCCAAGCGCGCGCCGGGTCCCGAGTCGGACGCGCTGCTCGCCGCCGCCTACCGCGCGCGCATCGCGGACCTCGCGAACCAGCGCCTGCACCGCGAGGCGCACGAACTGCTCGCGATCGCCGCGGCGCGGTTTCCGGAGGCGGGCGACGAGTGGCAGCGCGCCGCGCTGCAGCTCACTCGCGCCGAAGGCAACCTCGACGACCTCCTGCTGCAGTGGCGTGACGCGCCCGAGGCCGAACGATCCGCGACGGCCGCCGCGCTCGCCGCCGAGCTGCGCGATCTGCAGCCGATCCTCGCGAGCACCGTCCTCGCCGCCGACGACCCGCTGCGTGCGGCGGCCCGGGGCCTCGCGGCCGCGTTCGAGGCGGTCGCCGCCGGCAAGGCCGACGCGGCGAGCCGGTCCGCCCTGCGCGAGGAGTTGCCCGCGCCGCTCCGGCCGTGGCAGGCGTTCGTGCGCGCGCTCGACGCCTTCCACCGGCACGACGACGCGGCGGCGCGCGCCGAGCTGGCCGCGGTGCCGGACGACGCCGGCATCGCGCGCGGCAAGCGCATCCTGCTCGACCTGATGGGCGCCCGCCCGCTGCGCGACGACCTGCCCGCGGTGCGCAGCCTCGCTGCGCGGCTCACCGCGGGGGCGTCGGTCCTGTACCGGCCGGCGGCGATCCTCGCCGGCGACGCGGAGGCGCGCGTGCGCCGTGAAGCGGCGCGCACCGTCCTGGTCGGGCTCGCCGCGCACCGCCCGCGCGCCGCGGCGCGCTTGGTGTGGACCCTGCGCGGGCTGCCCGACTACGACCCGCTCGTCGACGAGCTGGACCGCAAGCTCGGAGTCGAGCTGTTCGGCCACGCGGAATGGACCCGCTTGACCGCCGACCTCGACGCCGAGGAGGACCCGATCGTCGGGATCACCGCGTGGCTGACGTGGCTCATGCCCCTGAAGAGCGACGAACTGCGGCGCCTGTCGCCGGTGGAGCTGGCCGAGCTGCTCACGCACCTGACCGGGATCGCGATGCCGGCGGGGGAGGCGATCGCCGACCGGATCGGCGCCGACGTGGCCGACGCGCTCGGCGATCGCGAGATGCTGGATGCGGCCCTGGAGCCGGTGCTCGACGAGGAGTCGCTGTCGGAGGACCAGGATCGGGCGGTGACCGCCGCCTACCTGATCGGCGACGCGCTGGCGCGCCTGCGCGACCACACCGGCGTGCAGCCCTGGTTCCGCGATGCGCGCCAGTTCCTCGAGCACGCGATCGCGCTCGACCCGATCGCCGACCGGTTCTGGCTCGCGGTGCGCTTGACCGACGAGGACGAGGTCGACGCGCGGCGCGCGCTGCTCGACGCCTGGATCCGCGCGGTGCCCGAGGACTCCGAGCCCTGGGTGCTGCTCGGCGCCGAGGCGCGCCGTCGGGGCGACGTCCCGCACGCGCAGGAGTGCCTGCAGCGTGCCACCGAGCGCGCTCCGAGCGACCCGCGGGTCCTCAGCCTGCGCTTTGCGCTGCGCTTCGACGAGCTGCGCCAGCCGGCGCGCGACGGCGAGGTCTCGGTGTGCCGCCTGATGCTCGACGAGCTGAAGTCCGATCCGGCGGCACAGGGCCCCGTGCCGCGCGCGCTGCTCGCGGCGGCGGCCGTGGTCGCGGCCGGCGATGAGCCCGCCGCGGCGGTGGCCGCGATCGGCGACGCCGAGCGCGCGCAGGTCGCGATCGACTTCGTGCGCGAAGAACTGCTGGGCCCGGAGGCCGCCGCGAGCGGGGAGGAAGGCGACGAGCCCGAGTGGCGCAGCGTGCGCCAGCGGTTCGCGCGCGCGGCGTGGCTCGCCCGGCTGGCCGAGGCGCTGGAGGCGGACCCCGACATCGACCTGCCCGAGGGGCGCGGCTCGCCTTCCGACATGCCGGACGACGACGAGGACCGCAATGCCCTCTGCCGGCTCGGCGAGGAGCGCGAGGACTACGACCTCGTGCTGCTCGCGAGCGGACGAGGACTGCTGCGCGACGGGCCGCGCCTCGCGCGCTTCCTCTTCCACCGCGGTCGCGCCGTCGAACGCGTGCACGACGAGATCGACGCGGGCGAGGACCTGCTCGCCGCGGCGAAGTGGTTCGCGATCCGCGACGGCGACGTGGAGACGCGGCGGATGGTCGACGCGCTGCGCCGGCCGCTGTCGCGCGACGTCGACGGCGAGACCGCGGCCGACATCCTCGCCGAGGAACGCAAGCTGGAGCGGGGCACGCGCAAGGCGGTGGCGACGCACGCGCGCCCGTCGTTCCGGCGCCATCCGCCCCGCACCGGCGAGGCGGCGGAGGGTAGCGCGCCGTGAGCGCCGACCCGTGGACCGTGCTCGGGCTGGAGCCGGGCGCCGGCGCCGAGGCGATCGCCGCCGCGCACCGGGCGCAGCGCGCCGCACACGAAGGCGATGCCGCCGCGCTCGCGCGCATCGACGAGGCGTTCACGACCCTGAGCGACCCGCGCGCACGGGCGCGCATCCGCCTGTTCGGTCCGGCCCCGTTCGTGCGCATGACCGAGGTGCAGGAGGTTCTGCGCACGCTGCCGCGCCAGCCCGCCGGCGCGAGCCTGTGGCTCGCGGCGCTGCGCGAGGGCGGTCCGACCGGGCGCGCCGAGTCGACCTGAACGGTCGGCGCGCGGCCAGCGCGCCCTCGCGTTGCCCCGCGCACGAACGACCGAGCAGCGGACGGACGCTTGGCAGCCTCGGCCGCCGCATGCTCGACCCTCGCCGATCCTCGAGCTGAACTCGGATCCAGGCCGCGCTGTGCGACGAGGCGCTGAAGCTGTCGCCCGCAGCGACATCGCGGGCCCGACTTGTCGAGCACTTGGTCGAGCGTTGCGCTGCGCGACCGCTGCGCAACAGCGTCCTCGACGTGGCCATGCGCCTCGAACCGGAGAGCAAGACGATGCGTCCCTGGACGTTGCAGAAGCAGGTGCTGCGTGACGCGTTCGACGTGCTCCCCGCCGCGGTCGTCACCCGGCAAGAGGAGCGGTTCTCCGCGGGCGTCGGCTGCCGCTGGATCCCCGCGCTCGAGATTGCACCGCGCAGCGCGTGCCCGACTCGAACCGGGAGAACGCTCGTCGCCGCTTCCGGCACAGCACGCGTGCGACCGGTTCAGCCGTGCCTCCTGAATGCCCTTCCCCGCTGGCCCTGCTCCGCGGCCGTCGGCAGCTTGCTCGTTCGCACTCGCGGCACGGTCGCGGCGCAGCCCATGTGCAACGGAAGGGCGGTGCGCCGCACGCTTTCTCGGCCGAGCGCATCGCCTGCTCATCACGACGCCGCGCTCTCGCGCGCTCGCTTCGCGCCCGGCTAGGCTCTGCGACCACACATCCGGGGAGCCTGCCCCGGTTCTCACCACCATGCGAACCACTCTTGCCTTGCTCGTGTCCGCCGGCGCCGTTGCCGCGCAGACCATCACCACGACGCCCGCCGGGTTCGAGACGGCCCGGGGGACTTCCTCGGTGACCTATCCCTTCTCCGGCACGATGACGCCCGTCGAGTCGTTCCGCTACCAGGAGATCCACACGTCGCTGGTCGGTACGCCGCTGGTCAACATCGCCGCCGCCAACTTCCGGCGCGATGAGAGCACGTCGACGACGCCGACCGCGGCCGCGCGCACCGCGAACATCGAGTTCAAGATGGGCCACGGCCACCGCGACCTGTTCACTCCGGACTTCGCCGCGAACTTCTCCGCGGGCAGCTCGGTCGTGTTCGTCCGCAAGCCGGTGAACCTCGCGAGCTGGATCGGCCCGGGGAACGGCACGCTCGAGCCCTGGAGCAACCGCCTGCCGTTCGACACGCCGTTCACCTACAACGGCACCGACCACCTGATCTGGGAGGTCAGCTACGACTCGATGGCGCCGACCGGGACCTACAACGCGGACCGTGTGCCGGCCTCGGGGGCGTTGTGGACGGGGAGCTCGGGCGCCAACCTCGGCGTCGGATGCGTCGCCACGGGGCGCACGCTGGCGTTCACCCTGGCGACTACCATCTTCCACCACGTGGGGTCGCGGATCGGGCGCGTGCAGGCGAACGTGAGCAACGGCCCGGCGAACGTCCCGGTGATCCTGAGCGTCGACTCCGTCAACTCCAACCTGCAGGTGCCGTTCCTGTGCGGCACGGTGTACGCGATGCCGACGATCACCCTCCCGATCGGCACGACGTCGTCGACGGGCGCCTCGGCGCCGTTCCACCTGACCTTCCCGTTCCACCCCGGCTTCCTCACCACCCACCTCTTCCTGCAGGCGGTGTCGCCCGACCCGGGGCAGGCGCCGAACTTCCTGCCGATCGTGCTGTCGCAGGGCGAGGACTGCCTCATGCCCGCGCTGAGCGTGGCCAACCCGGCGGCGGAAGCCTACATCTACCACGCCGACCTCAACTCGCCGTTCGGCAACGGGCCGTTCTTCGCGGGCAGCGTGGTCTGCGGCCTGGAGCACTGATCCGGCGCGCGGGGCTTCCCGCTTGCCCGCCTCGCGCGGCCGGCCGACACTGCGCCGATGCAGCGCGAGATCGTGATCCTCGGCGGTGCCCGCACCGCCATGGCCGAGTACGCCGGAACCCCGGGGTTCGGCCTGTTCAAGGACCTGTCCGCCATCGAACTCGGGGCGATCGCCGCCAAGGCGGCGCTGGAGCGCACGGGCGTGCGGCCGGATCAGGTCGACCAGGTGTTCGTGGGCAACGCCCTGCAGACGAGCAACGACGCGATCTACGGCGCGCGCCACGTCGGACTCAAGGCCGGCGTCCCGATCGAGCGGCCGGCGCTGACCGTCAACCGGCTGTGCGGCAGCGGCATCCAGGCGGTGGTGTCGGCCTGCCACGCGATGCTCGCGGGCGAGGCGAGCCTGTGCCTCGCCGGGGGCATGGAGAACATGAGCCAGGCGCCGCACGTCGTGCCAGGGTTGCGCGCCGGCGTGCGGTTCGGCAGCCCGCCGCCGCTGCAAGACCTCCTGTTCGAGGCGCTCAAGGACCCCGTGTGCGGGCTGTTCATGGCGCAGACCGCGGAGAACGTCGCGCGCCGCGCGGAGATCAGCCGGCAGGCGCAGGACGAGTACGCCCTGCGCTCGCACCAGCTCGGCACCGCGGCGGTGAAGGCCGGGAAGTTCCGCGCCGAGATCGTGCCGGTGACGGTCAAGGTCGGGCGCAAGGAGGTCGTCGTCGACTCCGATGACCACATCAAGCCGGAGACCTCGCTGGAGGCGCTCGCCAAGCTGCCGCCGGCGTTCGGCAAGGACGGCACGGTGACCGCGGGCAACGCGTCGGGCATCGTCGACGGCGCCGCGATGCTGGTCGTGGGGACCGCCGACCAGGCGCGCGCGCTCGGGCTGCAGCCGAAGGCGCGGATCCGCTCGTGGGGAATCACCGGCGTCGAGCCGTCGATGATGGGCATCGGACCGGTGTCCGCGATCCGCCAGGCCGTCGACCGCGCCGGACTGAAGCTCGACGACATCGACCTGTTCGAGATCAACGAGGCGTTCAGCGCCCAGTACCTGGCGGTCGAGAAGGAACTCGGCCTCGACCGCAACAAGGTGAACGTCAACGGCGGCGCGATCGCGCTCGGACACCCGCTCGGCGCGACCGGCGCGCGCCTGCTGCTCACCCTCGTGCGTGAGCTGACCGAGTCCGGCAAGCGGTTCGGCTGCGCGAGCGCGTGCATCGGCGGCGGGCAGGGGATCGCGATGATCGTGGAGCGGATCTGATGTCCTCGGCGGCGCTGGAGCCCGCGCCGGCGACCGCCACGGCGGAGCGCACGGTGCAGTTCAATGGGCGGATCCTCTACCTCACCGAGGATCAGGACCTGCTGCGCGCGCAGCTCGAAGGCCGGGACCTGCCGTTCGATCCCGCGCGCAAGCTGATCGACAACATCTCGACCGACGAGCTGACCCCGGGCTGGGTCTGCTACTACTACGACGAGACGCTCGCGCGCTACTGCCTGGTCGGGCTGCGCGGCGGCGTGATCAAGAAGGACGCGATCAAGGACGGCGGCTTCGCGGTGATCGTCAGCGGTCTGTCGAAGGGCTGCGGCAGCAGCCGCGAGACCGCGCCGTTCGCCGAGCTGAAGGCCGGCATCCGGCTCGTCATCGCCAAGAACATCGAGAAGATCTACGGGCAGAACTGCCAGAACATCGGGCTGCTGACGTCGACCGACTTCAGCCTCATCCCGCGCATCGAGCGCGGGGAGGCGATCCCGATCTCGGAGTTCACCAAGGGGCTCGATCCGATCTCGGCGGCGATCGTCGAGCACGGCGGGTTGTTCGCCTACAACAAGGCGCGACTCGCCGGCAAGGTCCGCCCGCCGCGGATCACCACCGCGCCGCGGCCGATGACCCTGGCGGAGAAGATCCTCGCCAGCCGCGCGATCGTGGACGCGAGCACGGGGCAGATCGGCGTGCCCGCGGTGCAGCCCGGCG
>Ga0079224_100005387_pt1 | contig 16781 bp, 19 predicted proteins | sample Stecom2015_FD_80414 | JGI IMG/M metagenome (GOLD analysis project Ga0079224, IMG submission 80414) | Agricultural soil microbial communities from Utah to study Nitrogen management - Steer compost 2015 | ecosystem: Environmental > Terrestrial > Soil > Agricultural land | place: USA: Utah... | reverse complement strand
GGCATCCGGCACGACGGGCGGGGCGTGTTTGCCGGGCTGCCGTCGCCGCTGACGGCGGTCCGTTACCATTCGCTGGTGGTGGACCCGGCTTCTGTGCCGCCGGAGTTGGAGGTGAGCGCGGTGACGGAGGAGGAGGACGGGGAGATCATGGCCTTGCGCCACCGCCGCTGGCCGGTGGAGGGGGTGCAGTTTCACCCGGAATCCGTCTTTACCCCCGACGGCAAGGCCATGCTGGCCAATTTCCTCAAGCTGACGAGGAGGGAAAGCCATGTCCTTCCGTGACATCTTGCGCCTGCTGGTCGAAGGCCATGACCTATCGGAAGAGCAGGCCGCGGCCGCCATGGACGCGGTGATGCGGGGCGCGGCGACGCCGGCCCAGGTGGCGGGGTTTCTCGTGGCCCTGCGCATGAAGGGGGAGACGGTGGCGGAGATCACGGGCTGCGCCCGGGCCATGCGGGCCCACGCGGTACAAATCCGTCCCCGCCGGGGGCCGTTGGTGGACATCGTAGGCACCGGCGGCGACGGCAGCAACACCTTCAACATTTCCACCGCGGCCGCGCTGGTGGCCGCCGCCGCCGGCGCAGTGGTGGCCAAACACGGCAACCGGGCCGTCTCCAGCCGCTGCGGCAGTGCGGACGTGCTGGAGGCCCTGGGGTTGCGCCTGGACCTGACGCCCGAGCAAGTATGCGCTTGCATCGAGGAAACCGGCTTTGGGTTCATGTTCGCGCCCCTCTACCACGGGGCCATGAAGCACGCCGCCGCCCCCCGCAAGGAGCTGGGCGTGCGGACGGTGTTCAACATCCTGGGGCCCCTGACCAACCCGGCCGGCGCCGAGGCGTACGTGTTGGGCGTGTACGATGGGCGGCTCGTGCCCGTGGTCGCGCAGGTGCTGCACGCCCTGGGCGCCCGGCGGGCTTACGTGGTCCACGGCGCGCCGGGCATGGACGAGCTGTCGGTGTGCGGGCCCACCACGGCGGCGGTAGTGACCGAGGACGGCGTCCGGGAGCTGGTGGTGGAACCCGAGGAGTTGGGCCTTGAGCGGGGCGACCCCGCAGCTCTGGCCGGCAGCGACGCCGAGGGCAACGCCCGCCGCATCGTGGACATCCTGCAGGGTCGGGAGCAGGGGGCAGGGCGGGATGCGGTGGCCTTGAACGCGGGGGCGGCCCTCGCGGCCAGTGGCCTGGCGGCGTCGCTGGCCGACGGCGTCGCCAAGGCCCAGGCGGCCATCGAGTCGGGCGCCGCGTACCGCAAGCTGGAAGAGCTGCGGCGCTTCACAAGGAGCCTGGCGGCATGATCCTGGAACGCATCCTGGCCGCCAAGCGCGACGAAGTGGCCCGGCGGCGGGCCCACACGCCCTGGGACAGCCTGGTCCAGGCGGCGGCCGCCCAGGAGCGGGCCCGGGGTTTCCGGCAGGTCCTAGCGGCGCCGGGTCCGGTGCGAGTCATCGCCGAAGTGAAACGGCGCTCGCCCTCCAAAGGCCCCTTGCGGAATGACCTGGACCCGTCCGCGTTGGCCCGCGCCTACCACGGGGGCGGCGCCGCGGCGGTTTCGGTGCTCACCGACGAGCCCTTCTTTGGCGGCAGCGCCGCGGACCTGCAAGCCGTGCGGGCCGCGGTGCCCTTGCCGGTGCTGCGCAAAGACTTCATTATCGATCCTTACCAGGTCTACGAAGCCCGGGCGTGGGGCGCCGACGCGATCCTGCTCATCGCGGCAGCCTTGTCGCCTGCCCAGCTGCAGGAGTTGCTGGCCCTCGCCGGCGAACTGGGGATGGACGCGCTGGTGGAAGTGCATACCGCTGCGGAGCTGGAGGTGGCCCTGGCGGCCGGCGCCGGGCTCATCGGGATCAACAACCGGGATCTGCGCACCTTCGTCACCACCCTGGACGTCACCGTGGACCTGGTCCGGCACATCCCGCCGGGAGCCGTGGTCGTCAGCGAATCGGGGATCCGCTCCCGGGCCGATGTGGAGCGGCTGGCCGCGGCGGGCGTCGACGCCATCCTGGTGGGGGAAACGCTGGTGAAAAGCGCGGATCCCCAGCAAGCGGTGGCCGGCCTCGCGGGCGTGCCCCGAGCCGCGGCGGCCAGGGCGGTGGGGCCGTGACCCGGATCAAGATCTGCGGCTTGACGACGCCTGAAGACGCGCGGGCGGCGGCCGCGGCCGGGGCGGATATGGTCGGCTTTGTGTTTGCTCCCAGCCCCCGGCGGGTGGACGCGGCCACCGCGGCCCAGGTCGGCGCGGCCGTGCCCTTGTTCGTCCTGCGGGTGGGGGTGTTTGTGGACGCGGACTACGACACCCTGGTGCGCACGGCGGAGGAGGCCCGGCTGGATGTGCTGCAGCTGCATGGGTCCGAGGACAACGCCCTCGTGGCCCGCCTCCGGCGGGCCGGGTACCGGGTCATCAAAGCCGTCCGGGTGCGGGATGCCGCAAGCCTGGCCGGCATCGCGGACTGGGACGCGGACGGGCTGCTCTTGGACGCCGCGGTGGGCTCGCGAGCCGGCGGCACGGGTCAGACCTTTGATTGGCGGCTGGCTTGCCAGGCCCGGGCCCTGTTGCAGCAGCAGGCGCGGACGCTGCCCCTCATCTTGGCCGGCGGCCTGCGGCCCGACAACGTGGAGGAAGCCCTGCGCCAGGTGGGCCCCGACGGCGTCGACGTCAGCAGCGGTGTGGAGGCGGCGCCCGGGCGCAAGTCGGCCCAGCGCATGCGGGAGTTCGTCATGAAAGTGAGGCGGTTTGATGTCCAGGGAGCAGACGGCTGCCCAGGAGGCTAGGCGGGGGGCGGGACCCGGCGCGCCCCCGGCGGGGCTGGGCCCCGGCGCCGCCGGCGGGGAGGATGGCTTGGGCACGGGGTGGTTCGGCAACTACGGCGGCCGCTACGTGCCGGAAACCCTCATTCCTGCCCTGGACGAGCTGGCGGCCGCGTACCGGCAAGCCAAGCAGGACCCGGCGTTTCAGGAGGAGCTGGACGCGTACTTGACCCGGTACGTGGGCCGGCCCACGCCCCTGTATTTGGCCCGGCGCCTGACCGAGGCCGCCGGCGGCGCGGCCATCTACCTCAAGCGAGAAGACCTTAACCACACGGGCGCCCACAAGATCAACAACACCATCGGCCAGATTCTCCTGGCCCGGCGCATGGGCAAAGGCCGCATCATCGCGGAAACCGGCGCCGGCCAGCACGGTGTGGCCACGGCCACCGTGTGCGCGATGTTCGGCCTGGAGTGCGTCGTTTACATGGGCGCCGAGGATGTGCGGCGGCAGGCATTGAATGTGTTCCGCATGGAGCTGTTGGGCGCCCGGGTGGTGCCCGTGGAAAGCGGCACCCGCACGTTGAAGGACGCGACCAACGAAGCTATCCGCGATTGGGTCACGCGGGTGCAGGACACCCATTACATCATCGGTTCTGTGGTGGGCCCCCACCCGTACCCTACCATGGTGCGGGATTTCCAATCCGTCATCGGGCGGGAAGCCCGCCAGCAGATTTTGGCCGAGACCGGGCGTCTGCCCGCGGCAGTGGTGGCTTGCGTCGGCGGCGGCAGCAACGCGATGGGGATTTTCCACGCCTTTTTGGCCGATGAAGAGGTGCGCCTGGTGGGGGTGGAGGCGGCGGGGGAAGGCTTGGATACCGGCCGCCACGCGGCCAGCCTCAGCCGCGGCACGCCGGGGGTGCTGCACGGCGCGAAGAGCTACCTGTTGCACGATGAAGACGGACAGATCCTGCCCGCCCATAGCGTGTCGGCGGGGCTGGACTACCCGGGAGTCGGGCCCGAGCACAGCTGGCTCAAAGACAGCGGCCGGGCCGAGTACGTGGCGGTGACCGATCAGGAAGCCTTGGAAGCCTTTGCCACCCTGGCCCGGCTGGAGGGCATCCTGCCCGCGCTGGAAAGCGCCCACGCGGTGGCCTACGGCTTGCGCCTGGCCCGGGAACTGTCCCGGGACGACGCCATCATTATCAACTTGTCGGGGCGGGGCGACAAGGACGTGCAGCACGTGGCCCAGCTCCTGGGAAGGAGGGACCTGACGTGAGCCGGCTCGCCGCAGCCTTCGCGGCGGCCGCCGCCCAGGGGCGCCCCGCCGTGATGCCCTACGTCACCGCCGGCGACCCGAGCTTGGCCGCCACCGCGGCCCTCCTGCCAGCCCTCGCGGCCGCGGGGGCCGACATCGTGGAGCTGGGGGTGCCCTTCTCGGACCCCCTGGCCGACGGACCCACCAACCAGCGGGCGGCCCAGCGGGCCCTGCAGGCAGGCACCACCGTGGCCGGTGTGCTGGACACCGTGGCCCACGTCCGCCAACAGGGCCTCGCGATTCCCATCGTGCTGCTGGTGTATTACAATTGTATCTACCGGCACGGCGAGGAACATTTCGTCGAAGCGGCCGCCGCCGCGGGGGTGGACGGCCTCATCGTGCCCGATCTGCCCCCGGAGGAAGCGGGCAGCTTGCGCAGCGTCGCCGCCGCAGCGGGGCTGGACCTGGTGCCCTTGGCCGCGCCTACCAGCACCGACCAGCGCCTGGCCCTTATCGGCCAGGTGGCGCGCGGGTTTATCTATTGCGTGTCCGTCACCGGCGTCACCGGTGCCCGGTCGACGCTGCCCGCCGAGCTGGCCGGATTTCTGCGGCGGGTGCGGCAGGCGGCGGGAAACCGGGTGCCCCTGGCCGTAGGCTTTGGCATCTCCACTCCCGACCAAGTGAGGGAGGTGGGTCGCTGGGCCGACGGGGTCATCGTGGGCAGCGCCCTGGTGGAGCGCCTGGAGCGGGCCCCGTCGCCGGCCGCGGGCATCGACGAGGCGGCGGCCCTGGTGCGGGACTTGCGCCGGGCCGCGGACACCGCGCGGCTGGAAACCGCCGCAGGAGGTTGATCCATGTCTGGTCCGGGCTCTGGGGCCCCGGCGGCCCAAGGGACCGATCTCAGCGCCATACCCGGGAGGGGCACGTTGACCATCGCCACTCCCCTGGGACCGCTGGAGATCGCGGGCAGCCCGCGGGGAGTGCGGGCCATCCGATTTGTCCGGTCGGGTTTACCGGGAAACCCGGCGACGGGGGCGGGCGGCCCGCGGGCCGTGAGCCACGGATTTGCGGCGGTGCCGGCGCCGCTCCAAGCCGCCGCGGACCAGCTCACCGCGTACTTCGCCGGGCAGCGGCGCCAGTTTGATTTTCCCTTGGACCTGGAGGGGACGCCCTTTCAGCTGGCGGTGTGGCGGTGCCTGTTGACCATCCCCTTTGGCGAGACCCGCAGCTACGGCTGGGTGGCGGCGGCCGTGGGGCGGCCGCGGGGTGCCCGCGCCGTGGGTCGGGCGGTGGGCCAAAATCCTGTGGCCATCGCCGTACCTTGCCACCGGGTCATCGCCGCCGACGGCAGCCTCGGCGGCTACACCGGGGGGCTCGATATCAAGCGGTTTCTGCTGCGGCTGGAAGGACGGGAAGATTGGACCCCATGAGCAACAGCGCTGGGCGCCAGGCCGAGGAGATCGTGCAGCGGGCCCGAGAGGCGGTGCAGCCTCAGTGGGCCGCCATCGCGGAGCTGGAGCGGCGCAATGTGCGCAAGGTGCTGGCCGCGTTTCACCAGGCCCGGGTTGGGGAAGAGCATTTCGCCGGCAGCACCGGCTACGGCTACCATGACATCGGCCGCCAGGCCCTGGAGCAAGTGTACGCCCAGGTGTTCGGGGCGGAGGCCGCCCTGGTGCGGCCCCAGATCGCCTCGGGCACCCACGCCATCAGCGCCTGCCTGTTTGGCCTCCTGCGGCCCGGCGACCATCTGCTTTCGGCGTCGGGCCGCCCCTACGAAACGCTGCAACAGGTCATCGCCGGCCCCAGGCCCACCAGCTTGCGGGCGCTGGGGGTCGAATACAGTTACGTCCCGCTGCTGGAAAACGGGGACGTGGACCTGCCCGCGGTGCTGGCAGCCCTCAGGCCCAACACCCGCGTCGTGCTGCTGCAGCGTTCCCGGGGGTACACGTGGCGGCCGGCGCTGTCCGTGGCCCGCATCGGCGAAGTGGTGGCGGCCATCAAGGCCCGCCGGCCCGATGTCATCTGCTTTGTGGACAACTGTTACGGGGAGTTTGTGGAAGACCAGGAGCCCCTGGAAGTGGGCGCGGACATTATGGCCGGGTCCTTGATCAAGAACCCGGGCGGCGGGCTGGCACCGGCGGGCGGTTACGTGGCGGGGCGCGCGGAGCTGGTGTCCCAAGCCGCGGACCGGGTGACGGCGCCGGGGCTGGGGGACGCGGTGGGGCCCACGCTGCGGGTCAACCGGGATCTCTTCTACGGCTTTTTCCAAGCGCCCCACGTGGTGGCGGAGGCCTTGTGCGGCGCGGTGCTGGCCGCGCAAGTGTTCGCCTCCCTGGGGTTTGCCGTGGCGCCCAGACCCGATGAGCCCCGGGCCGATGTGGTGCAGGCCATCCGCCTGGGCAGTGCCGACGCGCTGCTCCTGTTTTGCCGGGCGGTGCAGGAATCGGGGCCGGTGGACGCCCACGTGACGCCGGTGCCGGGCCCTGTGCCCGGCTACGACGTGCCGGTGGTCATGGCCGGCGGGACCTTTATCCAAGGCTCGTCCATCGAGCTGAGTGCCGACGGACCCCTGCGGCCCCCCTACGACGTCTTTATGCAGGGGGGCTTGAGCCGGGAGCATGTGCACATCGCGCTGACCCGCGTCATAGAACAATTCTTGCACGCCGGATTTTTGCCCGCGTCCGTGCCCACCTATTGACTTTTGTTGAGCCGTCCTTCTACAATTGTGCTTGATTGCTTGCCCTGCACGGCTAGAAGCCCTTCCGGCGCACGCTGGCCCGGCAGGACAGGCGACCACGGGGGGTTGATATTTCAAACGCCCAAGGGAGGCAGAGAGATGAAGCACGCTTTGGGTCGTCACATCCTGTGTGAGGCTTACGGATGTGACCCTGAGGTGCTGAACGACCGCAAGGTCGTCGAGCAGATCATGGTGGACGCCGCACTGATGGCCGGCGCGGAAGTGCGTGAGGTGGCGTTCCACAAGTTTAGCCCGCAGGGCGTCAGCGGTGTGGTGGTCATTTCCGAATCCCATCTGGCCATTCACACTTGGCCCGAGCTGGGCTACGCGGCCATCGACGTGTTCACGTGCGGCGACACCGTGGACCCTTGGGAAGCGTGCAACTACCTGATCAAGGCGTTCCGGGCCAACGACGTCGAAACCCAGGAGGTAACCCGGGGCGACCGGGCCGGGGTGGCACTGGGGGGACACGTCCAGGCCAACGCTTCGTAGGAAAGGTGGGACGGTTCGATTTGTATGAGATCCAAAGGTGAGGATGGGCTTACCTAGGACCCCGTCGGTACCCAGCAGGGCGACGGGGTCCTGGTTTTTTCCGGCCCGCCAGCCCGCGCCCGGCCCCGCAGGACTTTCCCTATCTTTGGCGAATTTGCCATGATGGTGATCCCCCCACACGGAGACACAGGACGGAGAGAGAGGTGTGTGCATGGGCGCCCTGCCATTGCCGGAACAGACCCCTGACCGACCCCGTCTCAAGCTGGATTTCTCCTCCATGAGCGACGAGGAAGTGGTCCGCCACGCCCAGAACGGCAACAAAGACGCCGAGGAATACTTGCTGCGCAAGTATCAGAAGCTGGTCTACGTGTGGACCCGGCCCTACTTCCTCCAGGGTGCCGAAGACGACGACCTGCTGCAGGAGGGCATGATCGGCCTTTATAAGGCCATCCGCGACTTTTCGCCGGGGTCGTCCTCTTTCTGGTCCTTTGCCAAGCTGTGCATCACCCGCAACGTCATCAGCGCCATCAAGGGCACGACGCGCCAGAAGCACATTCCCCTCAACTCCTACACGTCCTTGCACAAGCCCATCTACGACGTCGACGGCGACCGGACCCTGATGGAAGTGCTCAGCAACAACAAGGTGGACGACCCCGAGACGCTGGTCATCGACCGGGAGCGCCTGCTCCACACCCAGCGCCACATCAAGAAGGTGCTGAGCGAGTTCGAGTACAAGGTGTTCCGCCTGTACATCAACGGGCTTACCTACAAGGAAATGGCGGCCCGCCTAGGCACCCACACCAAGTCCATTGACAACGCCCTGTGCCGCATCAAGCACAAGATCGCCCGGGAATTCTAAAGGAGCGGACAAGCCTGCGCCGAAGAAGGCGCCGAAGATGAACACGGTGACCCGGCCGTCCGGGGGCGCGCCTTGGGCGCGGGCTTTGGGCCAGGGAGGACGAACCCCGGGGAATCGGGCCGCCCCGGCGGGTGCGGCAGCGGGGAGGAAGCAACGGTGCGGGTACTGATTACCAACGACGACGGCATTCGGGCCCCGGGGCTGGCGGCCCTGGTGAACCGCCGCCCGCCGGGCGCCCGGCTGTGGGTGGTCGCCCCGGACCGGGAGCGCAGCGCCACAGGCCAAGCCATTACCGTGCACAAGCCCCTCTTCATTACCCCCGTCGAGATGGGGGAAGGTGTAGAGGCTTTCCACGTCAACGGGACGCCGTCGGACTGTGTCAAGCTGGCGCTGGAACTGATGAATGAGCCTCCCGATGTGGTCATCTCCGGCATCAACCGGGGGGCCAACCTGGGCACCGACGTCATGTATTCCGGCACGGTTTCCGGCGCCATTGAAGCCGCGGTGGCCGGCCTGCCGGCGCTGGCGGTTTCCTTGGATTCCCGCGAGGCCCGGCGCCCGGAAGACTACGGATTCGCCGCCCGGGTGGCCTGGTACCTGGCCCAGCGACTATGGGAGCGGGGCCTCCCGGCGGGCACGGTGCTCAACGTCAACGTGCCAGGCGGGCCGGAGGTCAAAGGATTTCGGGTGACGCGGCTGGGCATTCGCCGCTACCGCAACGTGTTTGACCGGCGCACCGATCCCCGGGGCCGGGTGTATTACTGGATGGCGGGCGAAGTGGAGGACCTGGACCACGACGACACCGCCACCGACACCGGTGCGGTGCGGGCGGGATACGTGTCGGTGACGCCCATCGAGTTTGACTTAACCAAGTACGCGGCGCTGGATCTGGTGCGAGACTGGAACTTGGACGTGGCCGCCGTGGCCGCGCCCGGCGAGGGGGATGCCTGATGGGGGATGCCCGGCCGCCGGGCCAGGAAGCCGCGGCAGGTCAAGGGCGGGCCGCGCCAGCCGGCCGGCCGCAACAGCTGCAAGTGATCGGCAGCGAATCCTTGGCGCTGCAGGGCGACGTCCACCGGCTGGTGACCTTCCTCAACCAGTGCTTGAAGGATGAGGGGCTCATCTTTGGCCTCACCCGGGTGGACGACGGCCGCTACCGGCTGACGGTGTACCGGGGGTGAAACCCGGGGGCGCACGGAACATGTCGGTCCCACGGACCCACGGGACATACCGGTTCCCAGGCGCTGCCCGGGAGCCCAAGACCCGCCTCGCGGACGCATATTGGCACCCGTACACCCAATACTATACACAGGCGGCCCCGCGGCGGGCTGCCGGCGGGGATCATATCTTGTATGCATCACACCCGTACTGCCATTCCTTGCCGCTGGCCCGGGGCCGGAGGCCTATCCGCCGCCGGGCCAAACCGGCCTCAGTAGGTTCCGCTGAAATCATGGCCTCTACAAGGATTCCCGTGGGCTTCCGAGAAAATAGTTGGCAAGGCGAGCATGCCCCAAAACGGCACTAGGGGGGAAGGCGCCATGATACAGCTTCCCGAGGCCGAGGTCCTGCGGGCCCTAAAGAAGTTTAAGCGGCTCGCGAAACAGGACCTCCTGGCCAGTGCCCACACCTCGAACCCCGACTTCTGGCGCAGCCAGGCGGAGGCGAGGCGGGCCACTTACGACCAGCTGATGGCGTGGGTCGAAAACGAAGGGGTAGAGGCAGCGTACCGCAAGGCGGTCAATGAACATGCTGCCCTACCCCTTCTTGCTTCGGCGGAGGATTCGCCCGAGGTGACCGGCAAGCGCCAGGCGCTGGAGATGTTCTTCACCATCCTGGGCGTGACGCAGCCTCCGGAGCACGCCGGGGGCCAGGAGGGCCAAAACGGCCAGGCACTGGTGGCGGAGGCATCCTCCTAGGCGACGGCTGCACCCCGTGACGCCGGCGGCCACCGTTCCCGGCGGCCGCCGGCGCATCGGCCGAGGACGGCGGGGGGCAGGAGGGCGTAGACTGTGCTCCGTCTCCTGCTGTCCGCACCGTTCCGCCGCGGCCCTCGTGCCCGGCGGTAGAGGCCGGCTCCGTGGCCCCCAGGGGTGCCTATTGCCGGCCTGAACTCGTCGCCCTTATTGGAGCCGGCGATAAACCCCGATGACCTTGCCAAGGATCTGGACATCTTGGGCCAGGATGGGCGGGTACGCGTCGTTTTCCGGCTGCAGCCGCACCTGGCCGTTCTCCCGGTAAAACCGCTTCACGGTGGCTTCTTCTCCCAACAGCGCGACGACGATCTCGCCGTTGAGGGCGTCGGGCTGTTGCCGCACCACCACGTAGTCGCCATCCAAAATCCCTGCGCGGATCATGCTGTCGCCCCGCACTTGGAGCAAGAAGAGCTCGCCGTTGCCTGCGAACTCCCGGGCCAGGGGAAAGTAACCCTCGATGTTCTCCACCGCGAGAATCGGTTCGCCCGCGGTGACCCGCCCGACGACGGGGGCATAGACGATGTCGGTCGCCGGGGCGCCGCCGGGCTCCAAGATCTCGATGGCGCGCGGCTTGGTGGGGTCGCGCCGGATGTAGCCCTTTTCCTCCAGCTTGCCCAGATGGCCGTGGACCGTGGAGCTGGAGCTCAAGCCGACCGCTTGACCGATCTCCCGCACCGAAGGCGGGTAGCCCCGCTGCTGGACTTCCCGCTTGATGAATTCCAGGATTTGCCGCTGCCTTGGGGTCAGATCCTTCACCGGACGGCACTCCCTTACCCCAAAAGGATGTTTGGATGTGTCCATTATAGCACCGGCCCGCCACAGGTGCAAACGTCAGTTCGCAAAATCCCGCCTGGAAGGGTTGACAGGAACGACTGTTCGGTGCTATGGTAGGGCCAGGCAGTACGTATGTTCGCTTGCGGGAGGTCCTTGCCATGCATGCCGCCTTGGCCCGTCGCCGCCGGACGGCCGCCCTGGTCTCCATGGTCATCATCCTGATAGCGGCCTGCGGCGCCGTTTTGCTGCTTATGTCCCACGTGTCGTCCCAGGAGCTCTTGGCGGCGCCCGAGGCGTATGTGGACGTGGTGGTGCGGCAGGGCGACACCCTTTGGCACATCGCCCGGCGGCACAGCGAGCCGGGTGCCGACGTCCGCCGCATGGTGGACCGCATCCGCACGGCCAACGGCTTGAAGACCGCGGTGGTCCGGCCAGGCCAGGTGCTCAAGGTGCCGCAGCCGCAGCACCAAGACGACCGCGCCGGCGGGCTGTAGCCTCGCAGCGGCCGGGTGCAAGCCCGCGGGGCCCGCATCTCTAGACTCTACTCAACGAAATATACATTTAATTGAGTAGCCTCGCCGGCGCTCAAGCCGGTGATCCGGAGCCACGGACGGGACCGCCGACGCGGTTGGCACCTGGCGGCCCTGTGAGTGTTGACCAAAGGCGTCCCATCGCGCATGATGGAAAAGGTCAGCCGATTACATCATTTAAAGGTAAAGGAGGCGCTGGACCTGGGCGACGTCTTGCGGCTCCTTTTCCAGCGGGATATGCTGCTCCTGGTGGCGGGCAGCTTCATGGCGCTGCTGAACTTGTTCGTGGCGGTTACCGTCCTGCCCCTGTACGTCTTACATTTGGGCGGCACCGCCGCCGACGCCGGCTGGCAAGCGGGGTTGTTCACCTTTTCCGCCATCGCGCTGCGCTCGGTCGTCGGCCCCTTGGCCGACCGGTACGGGCGCCGCCGGCTCCTCGTCCTGGGCAGCGCCGCCTACGGGCTGGCCCCCCTGGGCCTCCTCTTGGCCGATTCGCTGGGTACCGTGGCGGTACTGCGGGTGTTCCAGGCCCTGGGTTCGGCCGCTTTCCTGAGTGCAGCCAGCGCCCTGGCCACCGACTTGAGCCCGCGGTCCCTGCGGGCCACAGGCCTGGGCGTCCTAGGCGTCTTCAAGTCCTTGGCCTTGGGCCTCGCGCCGCCCCTGGGCATGGCCGTCGCCGACCAGCTGGGCTTTCGGACCTTGTTCTTGTTGTGCACCGTGGTCGGCGCTGTGGGCACCGCCTGCGTCGTCCTGGTGCGGGAGCCCAGCGCCCGGTCTGGGCCGGCGGTGTCCGGGGCTTCTCCGGCACGGCGGGGTGACTGGGCCTCCGTCCTGGCGCAGGCGCCGGCCCGGCTGGCCCTGGCGTCCATGGCCGTGGTGGCGGTGGCCTACGGTGCGGTCATGACCTTTGTGCCCGTCTACGGCCAAGAGCTGGGCCTCCCCCACCACGGACTTTACTTCCCCATCATGGCCGCCGCGGCCGTGGTGGGCAGCCTGGTGGCGGGGCGCTTGGCCGACAGCCTAGGCCGCGTGACGGTGCTGCTGCCCGTCCTCGCGCTCAACGCCGTGGGGGTGGCCGCCGCCGGGGCCTTGGCGGCACCCGGGGCGTTTGTCGTCAGCGCCCTGCTGGTGGGCCAAGGCTTCGCCGGCGCCTTCGCCGTTCTAGGAGCGTTGCTGGCGGAAAACGTCGGTGACGGCCAGCGGGGGCTGGTCTTTGCCCTGCAGGAAAACGCTATCGACACGGGGATGACCCTGGGCGCGCTGGCCGTGGGGATGGCTGCCGGGGGCGCGGGGTATACGGCCGGCTTTGGCGGCATCGGCGCCTTGTGCCTCCTGTGGACGGCGTGGCTTAGGATTCAGAGATCCCGCGGGCTAGCCTGGCCGCGTCCCGGGACCCGAGAGCCTGAGGCCCGCCCGGGAACGGCCGGTCAACCCGAGCCCTTTCCCCCACCCGGTGAGTGAAGCAAAAGGGCCTTGCGGTTACACCGGCGAGAAGCCGAGTCAGCTGGCCCGGTGCAGCCTGGCTACGGCCAAGGCCGCCGGCAAGGCGGCAAAGCCTCCAAGGACGGCGGCGCTAGGCAGCGGCCCAGGGAGGCCCGGGCCGGGGAGAGAGGCGAGGCCCTTGGGCCGGCAGGACGCGGGGGCCGCGGCACCGAAAAAAGCCGGCAAAGGGGTGGGCTTGTGCAGGACCGCCAGCGGTTTCCCCATCCGTGGGTGCAGGACTGGTACAACTACCTCATCACCGAAAAGGGGTTTTCCCTCCAGACGGCGGAGGCGTACCTGCACGACCTGCGGGTCTTTTTCGCCTTCTGCCAAGCCCGGGGCGTCCAGCCCGAGGCGGTGGACATCTTTGTGCTGAGGGAGTTTAACCGCCACCTGCAGGAGGAGCGGGACAACGCCCACGTGACCCGGGCCCGCAAGATCAGCGCGCTGCGGAGCTTCTACCGCTACTTGCTGGACAACGACCTCATCGACGAGGACCCCACCGCCAAGCTGCGGCCTCCCAAAGCACCCAAGACCCAGCCGTACTTTCTCTCGGCCAGCGAGGCCCGCCGGTTTCTGGACGCGGTGCGCCGCTACGGTCCCGAACCGGTCCGGGACCACGCCATTTTCGCCATGTTCCTATACACCGGCTGCCGCTTGGGGGAGCTGGTGGGCCTCAACGTGGAAGACGTGGACTTTGAAACCGGCACCGTGTGGCTCTTCGGCAAGGGCGCCAAGGAGCGGGTGGTGCCCATGAAACCGGAGCTGGCCGAGGCCGTGCAGGCCTACCTCGCCCAGCGGAAAGTGAATCCCCGCTGTTCCCTGCCCCGCCGCCTGTTCCGCAACCGCTGGGGGTACGCGATCACCCGCCACGGCGTCCACTACTTGGTAAAGCGCATCGCCGCCAGCGCCGACATCCAGCGGGAAAGCCTCAGCGCCCACAAGCTGCGCCACACGGTGGCCACCATGCTGCTGGAGCGGGACGCGGACCTGCGCTCCATCCAGGAACTCCTGGGCCACTCGTCCATCGCCACCACCCAGCGCTACACCCACGTAATCAACAAGCGCCTCAAGGCGCAGATCGACAAGCTCTCCTACTGAAGGCCGGTTTTCCCCTGCTCCCTGCCGTTTGGGCCGTCCGGCGCCGGAGGTTGGGCAGCCCACTCGCGCACCAGTGCCAGCAGGCGCTCCCGCTGGTTGTCGGCGGGCTGCTCCAACACGTGCTGAAACAGGCGCGCCAACACCTGCCCCACTTGGGGTCCCGCCGGCACTCCGGCCCCTTGGATGTCGCGGCCGTCTACGGCCAGCTCCGCAGGACTCAAAGGATCCCCTGCTGCCAGGACCTGCCGGGCCCGATCCGCAAAGTCCGGCCCGAGGCGTTCCGCCTCCAGGGGTTGCCACGCCTGCCACAACTGGAGGAAGGCAGGGATGTGCTCCCGGCCCACCTGGGCCAAAAAGCGGCGCAGGGCCGCGTCCCCCACCAGGCGGCGGGTGTTAAGTTGCCGGAGGCCCTGGGCCAAGTGGGCGATGGTGCGGCTGGCCTGGCGGGAGTAGACCAGGGACCGCAGGAGGGCGGCGTCGGCTCCGGGCTCCGCCAGGCCGCACAGCACGGCGGCCATCTTCACGGTGCCGTCGCTTTGGGCCAGGCCATCCAGGGCCGTGGCTGTGCGTCGCACCGCGGCCCGGTCCAGCCGCGTCGCGCCGGGCAGCACCCAAGGCAAAAGCCGCGTCTGGTAAAGCCACCACAGGCCCCGACCCGCGGCCGGCGCCGCCAGCAGCCGCCGCCACTCCTCCCCCACCCGCTCCCGGCTCACCCGGGCCAGTTGGGGCGCGCAACAGCGCACGGCGGCAGCGGTGCGGCCATCCAAGCGAAACTCCAGCTCCGTGGCGAGCCGCACCGCCCGCATCAGGCGCAGGGCGTCTTCCCGGAACCGTTCCAGCGGATGGCCCACGGTGCGGACCACGCCCGCGGCCAGGTCCGCCTGCCCGCCGTAGGGGTCCACCAGGCGGCCCGCCTCCGGGTCGTAGGCCAGCGCGTTGATGGTCAGGTCTCGCCGCATCAAGTCGTCCTCAAGGCGCCGGCCGAAGGCCACCCAGCCCGGGCGGCGGGCGTCCCGGTAGCCGCCTTCGCTGCGGAAGGTGGTCACCTGCACCGCTTCCCCGTCCACCAGCACGGTTACGGTGCCGAACTCAATCCCCGTGGGCACCGTGCGGGGAAACAGCTGCTGCACCGCCGCAGGGGCCGCATCGGTGGCCACGTCCCAGTCGTGCACCGGCCGCCCCAAAAGGGCATCCCGCACGCCCCCTCCCACGACAAAGGCCTGAAAGCCGCTGTCCCTCAGCACGCGACAGATGTGCAAGACCGCCGGGGGAACGGCCAGCCGCACCGGCGCGCCCGCGCCCCCGGGATCCCTAGACGCTCGTTCCATGGTCCACCGCCCACCTGCGCCGCCGCCGCTACGGGTCCTGGACCAGCAGCACGGTGGCCTGGTCGCCCTGGCGCAAAAAAGCGGCGTTGGCTTCGTCTTGGTCGATGTGAAAATCCAGGGCGAAGTCCTCCCGCACCCGGACCACCACGTCGGCGAAGATGACGGGCCGCTCCGTGTCGGCCCGCACCAGGACCCGCTGACCGTCCTGCACGCCAAAGGCCGCCGCGTCGGCCGGGGTCATGTGAATGTGGCGCGCGGCCACGATGAGGCCTTCGTCGATGTGCAACACTCCCCGGGGGCCGGCGATGGTCACGCCCGGGGTCCCCTTGATGTCGCCCGACAACCGCACCGGCGGGTGGATGCCCAGGGCGTAGCCGTCGGTGCGGGAAATCTCCACCTGGGTCAGGCTGCGGGCGGGCCCCAGCACCCGCACGCCGGTCAGACACGCCTTGGGTCCCACCAGGGTGACGGTTTCCTCGGCGGCAAACTGGCCCGGCTGGGACAGTGGCCGCATGACCCGCAGCTGGTAGCCGGGGCCAAACAAGCGTTCCAATGCCTCCTGGGACAAGTGGACGTGGCGCGCGGACACGCCCACGGGCACCGAGCCCAACACGGTCAACGTCGGCAACGGCCATCCCTCCAATCCGCAGCATCCCCGGTGGCGGTGCCGGGGCGAATTGGCAACTTTGGCCTGCAAAGGGCTCACCGGGCACCCGGCAGCGGCCTCTACAGAAAAGCGTTCCCGCTGGCGGCCCAGGGTTCCTGGTGATCCGGGCGTTTCTGGAAGACATTGGGGACGTTCGTACAGGAATGTGGACGTTCGTCCCGTTGACGGGTCCGGCGGCCGGGGTTAGGCTAAGGAAGGATATTTCGCGGCGGGCGGCGCCTGCTGCGCACGGAGTTGAGGTGAGGGACGGTGGCCAAGGCCCAAGGAGCCCGCCGCCCGCTTGTCCCCTGGCTTTTCATCGGTGACCTCATCGTTCTCCTCGTCTTCGTCGGCCTCGGGATGACTTCTCACCGGACGTGGGACGGCCCGTGGTCGCTGCTCCCCACCGCGTTGCCCTTCGCCCTCGCGTGGGTCGCCTGGGGCTTAGTCGTGGGTGCGTTTCGCCCCGCGGCCTTGCGGAGCCCCGGCGCGGCCATCGCACGCGGTCTCTTCGCGTGGGTCCTGACGGTGCCCACCGGGCTGCTGCTCCGGGTGCTGATCCTCAACCGGGGACCGTCGCTGATCTTTGGGCTGGTGGCGTTTACCTTGGGAGGCATGATGCTGGTCGCGTGGCGGGGCCTGGCCGGGTGGACCGCGAGCCGGCGGTCCCGGCACAGGTAGACGCGACCGCTCCGGCGCCAGAAGGGCATAAAAAAATGGCAGGGGAGACAGGACTCGAACCCGCAACCCCCGGTTTTGGAGACCGGTGCTCTGCCAGTTGAGCTACTCCCCTGCACCTAACGGCAAGGATAGTATAGCATGCCTCCCCGCCGTGGTCAAGGCTGTTCCCGCTCCGCGAT
>Ga0079224_100005385_pt1 | contig 16782 bp, 13 predicted proteins | sample Stecom2015_FD_80414 | JGI IMG/M metagenome (GOLD analysis project Ga0079224, IMG submission 80414) | Agricultural soil microbial communities from Utah to study Nitrogen management - Steer compost 2015 | ecosystem: Environmental > Terrestrial > Soil > Agricultural land | place: USA: Utah... | reverse complement strand
GGGCCCCCGTCGTGCGCGGACGGCGGCCCTTCGGCGGTTCCGGCGCCTTCGCCACGGATCAGCCCTGCCGTGCGAAGCGCGGGAACGCGCCGGCTCCGGCGTAGACCGCCGCGTCGTCGAGCTCCTCCTCGATCCGCAGCAGCTGGTTGTACTTGGCGACCCGCTCGCTGCGGGCGGGGGCGCCGGTCTTGATCTGCCCGGCGTTGGTGGCGACCGCGATGTCGGCGATGGTGGTGTCCTCGGTCTCGCCGGACCGGTGGCTGATCATCGCGGTGTAGCGGCTGTACTGGGCCAGCGCCACGGCGTCGAGGGTCTCGGTGGGCGTGCCGATCTGGTTCACCTTGACCAGCAGCGAGTTGGCGGCGCCCTCGTCGATCCCGCGCCGCAGCCGCTCGGGGTTGGTGACGAACAGGTCGTCGCCGACGAGCTGGACCCGGTCGCCCAGGGCGGCGGTCAGGGCCTTCCAGCCCTCCCAGTCCTCCTCGTCGAGCGGGTCCTCGATGGACACCAGCGGGTAGGAGTCGACCAGTTCGGTGTAGTAGGCGGCCATCTCCTCGGCGCTGCGGCTGGTGCCCTCGAAGCGGTAGGCGCCGTCGGAGTGGAACTCGGTGGCGGCGACGTCCAGGGCCAGCGCGATGTCGCGGCCGGGGGTGTAGCCCGCCTTGGCGATGGCCTCGCTGATCAGGTCGAGCGCGGCGCGGTTGCTGTCGAGGTCGGGGGCGAACCCGCCCTCGTCGCCGACGCCGGTGGCCAGGCCGTGGGTCTTGAGCACCGCCTTGAGCGCCTGGTAGACCTCCGCGCCCCAGCGCAGCGCCTCGCGGAAGCTCGGGGCCCCGATGGGGGCGATCATGAACTCCTGGATGTCGACGTTGGTGTCGGCGTGCGCGCCGCCGTTGAGGATGTTCATCATCGGCACCGGCAGCACGTGGGCGTTGGGGCCGCCCAGGTAGCGGAAGAGCGAGAGTCCCGTGCTCTCCGCGGACGCCTTGGCCACGGCCAGGGACGCGCCCAGGATGGCGTTGGCGCCCAGGCGGGACTTGTCCGGGGTGCCGTCCAGGGAGATCAGGGCGTTGTCGATGAGCCGCTGCTCCTCCGCGCCGTAGCCGGTGATCTCCGCGGCGATCTCCTCGTTGACCGCGGCCACGGCCTTCTCCACGCCCTTGCCGCCGTAGCGGTCGCCGCCGTCGCGCAGCTCGACCGCCTCGAACTGGCCGGTGGACGCGCCGCTGGGGACAGCCGCCCGGCCGATCGTCCCGTCGTCGAGTTCGACCTCGACCTCGACCGTCGGGTTACCGCGGGAGTCGAGAATCTCCCGTGCGTGTACTGCCTCGATCGACGCCAACGTAGTACTCCATTTCCTCGCGTCTGTGCGTGGTCCCGGTCGGTCCGCGCACCGCGCTGTCCGAGACCCGGCCGGTAGGGGTATGCCTCGGCCGCCCGATGCCCCGGGAAGGTGCTCCGGATCACCGCGCGAACCACCCAGAGCCTACCGATCCGGGTACCGCCGCGTCTCCCCCCGCGACACGGATTGGTTTAGTCCATTTCTCCTAATCCCCTGATGGGCGGGGATATCCGCTTTCACGGTTGTGAGACGCACCTCACAGGTCGACCACCGCGCCCCGGCACGCCGCGTCCCGCGGTCTCCTCGATACCCACAAAGTCGGACCGACACACGGCGCCCTCTGGGCAGAAGGGGAGGCACTCGTCTACGATTCCTACCGAACAAGTAGAAAAAATCAGGAAGGCTCCCTACGCGATGCAGACCCTCATCCTGCTGGGCGTGGTCGGCCTGCTGGCGCAACTCGTCGACGGCAGCCTCGGCATGGGCTACGGCGTCACGTCGACCACCCTGCTGCTGGCGATCGGCGCGACCCCGGCGGGCGCCTCCGCCACCGTCCACCTCGCCCAGATCGGCACCACGCTCTCCTCGGGTCTGTCGCACTGGCGGCTGGGCAACGTCGACTGGCGGGTCGTGCGGCGCATCGCGATCCCCGGCGGGATCGGCGCCTTCCTCGGAGCCACCGTCCTCAGCACCCTGTCCACCCGGGCCGCCGCCCCCCTCATGTCCGGCCTGCTGCTCCTGCTGGGCTGCTACGTCCTGCTCCGCTTCACCGTCCGCGGCCTGCCCCGCGGCGGCCCCGGAAAACCGCTGCGCGGCCGCTTCCTCACCCCGCTGGGCCTCGTCGGCGGCTTCGTCGACGCCACCGGAGGCGGCGGCTGGGGACCGATCGGCACCTCCGCGCTGCTGGCCAGCGGCCGACTGGAGCCCCGCAAGGTCATCGGCTCGGTGGCCACCGGCGAGTTCATCGTGGCCCTCGCCGCCAGCGCCGGCTTCCTCACCGGCCTGGGACACTCCGGAATCAACCTGCCCTGGGCCGCCGTCCTGCTGCTCGGCGGAGCCCTCGCCGCCCCCTTCGCCGCCTGGATCGTGCGCTACGTGCCCCCGCGCGTCCTGGGTTCGGTGGTGGGCGGCATGATCATCCTGACCAACGCCCACACCGTGCTGGACGGCGGCCTGCTGCCCCTCGCCCCCGCCGGACAGGCCGTCGGCTACCTGCTGATCCTCGCCGTCTGGACCGCCGCGGTGGTCCACTCGGTGCGCGCCCACCGGGCCGCCACCGCCGCGCGCGCCCCCGAACCGGAAGCCGTCCACGGCTGATCCCGGCCCACCACCTGCGGCGACTCACCCCCCGCCTCGCGGAGCGGACCCCGCGGTCCGCCTATAGTTCGCTATGTCCGCTGTGCCACCGCACAGACCAACGAGGCGGGACATGACCGACGAGACCACGCCCCGCCACGGGCGGCGGCGCAACACCGAGCTCGCCATGCTCGCCGTGGCGCTCGCGGCCTTCGTCGTCGGCCTCTGCCTGACCGGACTGCAACTGCACGGACACGTCCCCGACGTGCTGTGGCCGTTCACCGCCGTCCTCGGCGGCGGCTCCCTCGCCGTGCACACGGCGCTGCGGTTCCTCGCCCCCTGGGCCGACCCGCTGTTCCTGCCGGCGGCGGTCCTGCTCAACGGGATCGGCCTCACCCTCATCTGGGGCCTGAACGCCGAGGCCGACGGTCCCGCCACCGTCGCGCTGCGGCAGCTCCTGTGGACCGGCCTGGGCCTGCTCACCTGCCTGGCCTCGCTGCTGCTGGTCCGCCGCCCCCAGCGCCTGCAGCGCCACCCCTACGTGATGGCGCTGGCCGGGCTGGCCCTGCTCGCCGCGCCCATGCTGCCCGTCATCGGCCTGGACCAGTACGGCGCGCGCCGCTGGCTGTCGTTCGGCGAGTTCACCGTGCAGCCCTCGGAGTTCGCCAAGATCCCGCTGGTGCTCTTCCTCGCCGCCTACCTCGGCAGGAAACGGGACGCCCTGGCCCTGGCCGCCACCCAGATCACGGTGCGCGGCGTCAAGGTCTTCAGCGTGCCGCGGATGCGCGACATGGGGCCGATGACCGCGGCGTGGGGCGTCGCCATCCTCATCCTCGTCGGCACCCGGGACCTCGGCACCTCGCTGCTGCTGTTCACCCTGTTCCTGGCGATGCTCTACACCGCCACCCAGCGCAAGTCCTGGGTCGGCATCGGCCTGGCCATGTTCCTCGTCGGGGCCTACGCCGCCCACCTGCTCTTCTGGCACGTCCGCCAGCGCGTGACGATCTGGCTGCACGCCTTCTCCCCCGACGTCTACCACTCCCCGCAGGGCAGCGGGCAGGTGGTGGAGGGGCTGTTCGCGCTCGCCGACGGCGGACTGCTCGGCATCGGCTTCGGCGAGGGCCGCGCCGCCACCCTGTTCGCCGCCGACAGCGACCTGATCATGGTGTCGCTGGGCGAGAAGTTCGGCCTGGCCGGGGTGGCCGCGGTCCTGGTGACGACCCTGCTGCTGGTGGAGCGCGCCTTCCGGACCGCCCTGGCCGCACGCGAGACCTTCGTCAAGCTGATGACCACCGGACTGGCCTTCCTCTGGGCCTTCCAGGTGTTCGTCGTGGTGGGCGGGGTCACCCTGCTCATCCCGCTGAGCGGCATGACCACGCCGCTGCTGGCCCTCGGCGGCTCCTCACTGGTCACCAGCTGGATCACGGTCGGCCTGTGGCTGCGGGTCAGCAGCGAGGTCCGCCGCGCCGCCGTCCCGGTCGACCGGGACGGCGCGCCCACCGTGGAACTGCCGCGCAGCGCGGTCAGCGGGGCACGCGACCGCGCTCTCGCCGCCAGTAGGAACGCCACTGCTCCGGAGTGAGCCGCCGCGGGTCCAGTCCGTCGGCGCGGGCCGCCTCCTCCACGGCGCGCACCGCGGCGTCGAACCGGCGGGCCGCGGCGCGCAGGTCCAGCTCCGGGTCGCGGGAGCGGCGCCGCTCGCGGGCCACCGCCGCGAACAGCTCCCCGCCGGGACCGCCGTCGTCGTCGACCAGGTCCTCCGGCACCCCGTTGCGGGCGGCACGCTTCTGCAGCTCGTAGGCGAGCAGCGCGGCGGGCTGCGCGAACGGCACCCCCGCCAGCACCGACACGTCGGCCCGCTCCCCCCTGGCCGCCCGCTCGGCGGCCTTGATCGTCTCCCAGTTGGCCCGGACCTCGTCGGCGCCGGCCACCTCCGTGTCGGAGAACACGTGCGGGTGGCGGCGCACCAGCTTGTCGATGATGGCGTCGGCCACGTCGTCGATGGTGAAGCCGTCCGCGCCGCGCTCGGCGGCCACCCGGGCGTGGAACACCACCTGGAGCAGGACGTCGCCCAGCTCCTCGGCGAGGGTGTCCCAGTCCTCGCGCTCGATGGTCTCCAGCGTCTCGTAGGCCTCCTCGATGAGGTACTTGGCGAGCGACTGGTGGGTCTGCTGGGCGTCCCACGGGCACTCGCGCCGCAGCGTGTCCATGACCTCCACCAGCGCGACCAGTCGATGCCCGGGGGGAGTGCCGTTGTGCTCGCTCATACCCCCATTGTGGGGCAGCGCCCCGCGATCCGCCGACGCGGCCGGTTCAGCGCGGCAGCCAGCCGCCGTCGCGCAGCGCCGCCACCACCCGCGCCACCGACTCCGCCTCGCTCTCCGCCGAGGTGTCGATGACGAGGTCGGCGTCCTCGGGCGCCTCGTACGGGTCGGAGACCCCGGTGAACTCGGGGATCTGTCCGGCGCGCGCCTTGGCGTACAGCCCCTTGCGGTCGCGGGCCTCGCACACCTCGATCGGGGTGGCCACGTACACCAGGAAGAAGTCGCCGGTCTCCTCCGCCATGCGCCGCACCTCGGCGCGGGTCGCCGCGTACGGCGCGATGGGCACGCACACCGCCACACCGCCGTGCCGGGCGACCTCGGCGGCCACGTACCCGATCCGGCGGATGTTGAGGTCGCGGTCGGCCCGCGAGAACGTCAGCCCCGACGACAGCAGGCGGCGCACCACGTCGCCGTCGAGCAGGGTCACCGTGCGTCCGGCCCGGCGGACCTGCTCGGCGACGCCGCGGGCCACCGTGGACTTGCCCGACCCCGACAGCCCGGTGAAGAAGAGGACGAGACCGCGGTCGGTGCGGGCAGGACGCATCCGGGCCAGCTCGGCGGCCACCGGCTCGGGGGTGAGCCAGGAGGGCAGCGGCCCGCCGCGGGCCAGCGCCTCCGCCACCGCGGCGGCGTCCCACTCGGCGCGGGCGTGCCCGGGCGCGACCTCGTCGGCGGGGCACCACCGCCGCCGCGCGGTGTCGTACACCCACTCCCCGAAGGACAGCGCCTTCACCGGGGCGTCCACCAGGGCCCCGGCCCCGCCCGCCCCCTCCAGTTCCAGCAGGACGTGGGTGGCGCCGTAGGCGGCGGCGACGTGCGCGGCGAGCAGGCCGCGCCGCTCCGCCGGCCAGGGGGGAGCGCCGTCGGCCGCCGCGGTCGGCAGGGTGACGGCCGCGAACCGGGTGCCCCGGGGCAGCAGTTCCCGGGCGGCCAGCACCGCGGGCGCCGCCCCCTCGGCGTCCAGCGGCACGTCCACCAGGACCAGCAGATCGGCCTCGCCCAGTCCGGCCAGCGCGGCGCGGACCTGGGCGAGCGCGCGGTGGTGCAGCGGCCGGTCGGTGACCACGGCCAGCAGCGGCCGCCGCTCGTCGCGCGCGGACCGCACCCGTTCGACGGGCAGCCGCAGGGAACGCAGCGAGCCGTACACGGGCGCGGCCGCCGGACGGACCGGCCCGGCCAGGCGGACCGTCCCGTCCCGGTGGGCCTCGGTGACCGTCAACTCCGCCAGCGGCGCGCCCTCGGGGTCGGTCAGCACCACCTCGCGGGCGTCGGCCGGTGCGTCGGGAGCGGCCAGCACGACCGGCACCGGCCACGGCGCTCCCGCCGGGGGCGGCCCCGGACGGTCCAGCCGGTCCGCCTCCCGGCGCGTCATGAACCCCGGCAGCGGACAGGCCCCGGCCAGCAGCAGCTCCAGGTGGGCCAGCCCCTGCGGCCCCGGAGTGAGGACGGCGCGTCCTCCGGTCGGGTGGGTCATCGCGGCTCCCTCGTCGAACGGAATTCCCCGCCCAAGAGTAGGGGCGGCGCGGGCCCGCCCGGGGGTCCTGCCCCGGGCGCCGGGGGCGGCGGCCCGCCCTGCGGGGCACGGGATCTCCCGCGGCCCCGGGAACACCTCGGCCGTCCGCGACGTTGCCACCTGGGTAGGCTTCTCCGGCGTCCGCCGTCGGTCCCGTCCACAGGTCCGCCGATTTCTGATGCGGCCGCCGCGGCGCCCCGCGTAGGCTGTATCGGGGAACACCGACTCCGCCTCCGTTCCGCGCCCGCCGCTCGGCGGGTGTCCGCCGTCACACGCCCCACCTGGTGATATGAGCCTCAATGGACTTCTCTCCGTCGTCACCGGCGACCCGGCCCTGAACCGCGCGATCGAGACCGCCCGCAGCGGCCACGATCCCCACCTCGACCTCGTCGCACCTCCGGCGGTGCGCCCCCTCGTCGTGGCCGGACTCGCCGCCGACGCCCCCGTGGGCGCGCAGCGTCCCGTCCTGGCCGTCACCGCCACGGAGCGCGAGGCCGCCGACCTCAGCAGCGCCCTGGGATCGCTGCTGCCCGCCGATGCGGTGGCCCTGTTCCCCGCGTGGGAGACCCTGCCGCACGAACGCCTGTCCCCCCGCTCCGACGCCGTGGGGCAGCGCCTGGCGGTGCTGCGCCGCCTGGCCCACCCCGACCCCTCCGACCCGCTCACCGCCCCGCTGCGGGTGGTGGTCGCCCCCGTGCGCGCCGTCCTGCAGCCGCTGGTGGCCGGTCTCGGCGACCTCAAGCCGGTACGGGTGCGCGCGGGCGACTCCGTGGAACTGGACGAGGTCGTCCAGGCCCTGGTCGACGCCGGCTACGCGCGCGTCGACCTGGTGGAGAAGCGCGGCGACATCGCGGTGCGCGGCGGCATCCTCGACGTGTTCCCGCCCACCGAGGAGCACCCGCTGCGCCTGGAGTTCTGGGGCGACTCCGTGGAGGAGATCCGCTACTTCCAGGTCGCCGACCAGCGTTCCATCAGCAAACCCGGCCACGCCGGCGGCACCGCCGAGGCGGGCCTGTTCGCGCCGCCCTGCCGGGAACTGCTGCTCACCGACACCGTGCGGGAGCGCGCCCGCGCCCTGGCCGCCGAGCACCCGGCGCTCGCCGAGGTCCTGAACAAGATCGCCGACGGTGTGGCGGTGGAGGGCATGGAGGCGTTCGCCCCCGTGCTCTGCGACCGCATGGAACTGCTGCTCGACCTGCTGCCCGAGGGCACCCACATCGTGGGCTGCGACCCCGAGCGCATCCGCACCCGCGCCGAGGAGCTGGTCGCTACCAGCCAGGAGTTCCTCGACGCGTCCTGGATCAACGCGGCCTCCGGCGGTGAGGCCCCCATCGACCTGGGCGGCTCCGCCTACCAGTCGATCGCCGAGCTGCGGTCGCGCGCCCACGAACTGGGACTGCCGTGGTGGACCGTCACCCCCTTCGACCCGGGCGCCCCCGCCGACGCCGAGGAGGACGACTCGGTCCTGCTCGGCGCGGCGGCCGCGGACGCCTACCGGGGCGACACCGAGCGCGCGATCGCCGACGTCAAGTCCTGGCTGCACGAGGGGTGGCGGGTGGTGCTGCTCACCCCCGGCCAGGGACCGGCCGAACGGCTGGCGTCCATGCTGCGCGACGCGGGCCTGGGCACGCAGCTGCGCGAGTCCCTGCCCGAACCGCCCGACCCCGCCGTGGCGACGGTCACCACCGGGCTGCTCGAGCACGGGTTCGTGTGGCGGTCGGTCCGCACGGTGGTGCTCACCGAGACCGACCTGGTCGGGCAGCGCTCCTCCACCCGGGACATGCGGCGGATGCCGAGCCGCCGCCGCGGCGTCGACCCGCTCCAGCTCAAACCCGGCGACTACGTGGTGCACGAGCAGCACGGCATCGGCCGCTACATCGAGATGGTCAGCCGCAGCGTCCAGGGCGCCACCCGCGAGTACCTGGTCATCGAGTACGCGCCGTCCAAGCGCGGCCAGCCCGGCGACCGCCTGTTCGTGCCCACCGACCAGCTCGACGAGGTCACCCGCTACGTCGGCGGCGACTCCCCCACCCTGTCGAAGATGGGCGGGGCCGAGTGGACCAAGGCCAAGAACCGGGCGCGCAAGGTCGTCCGCGAGATCGCCGGCGACCTGATCCGGCTGTACTCGGCGCGCCAGGCCTCTCCTGGCCACGCGTTCTCCCCCGACACCCCCTGGCAGCGGGAACTGGAGGACGCCTTCCCCTACGTGGAGACGCCCGACCAGCTCGCCGCGATCGAGGAGGTCAAGCGCGACATGGAGAAGCCGGTACCGATGGACCGGCTGATCTGCGGCGACGTCGGCTACGGCAAGACCGAGGTCGCGGTGCGCGCGGCCTTCAAGGCGGTGCAGGACGGCAAGCAGGTGGCGGTGCTGGTGCCCACCACCCTGCTGGTCCAGCAGCACCTGTCCACATTCACCGAGCGCTACGCCTCCTTCCCGGTGACGGTCCGTCCGATGTCGCGGTTCCAGACCGACGCCGAGATCGAGCAGACCCGCGAGGGCATGCGCACCGGCGAGGTCGACGTGGTCATCGGCACGCACCGGCTGCTCTCCCCGGAGACCCGGTTCAAGAACCTGGGCCTGGTGATCATCGACGAGGAGCAGCGCTTCGGCGTCGAGCACAAGGAGTCCCTGAAGCGGCTGCGCACCCAGGTGGACGTGCTGGCGATGTCGGCCACCCCGATCCCGCGCACCCTGGAGATGGGGTTGACCGGCATCCGCGAGATGACCACGATCCTCACCCCGCCCGAGGAGCGGCACCCGGTCCTCACCTTCGTCGGCCCCTACGACGAGAAGCAGATCGCCGCCGCCATCCGGCGGGAGCTGATGCGTGAGGGCCAGGTGTTCTTCGTGCACAACCGGGTCGCCTCGATCGACCGGGTCGCCGCCACGGTGAGCCGCCTGGTGCCCGAGGCCCGGGTGGCCTACGCCCACGGCCAGATGAACGAGAACCAGCTCGAACGGGTGATGGTCGACTTCTGGGAGAAGAACTTCGACGTCCTGGTGTCCACCACGATCGTGGAGTCCGGGCTGGACGTGCCCAACGCCAACACCCTGATCGTGGACCGCGCCGACACCTACGGCCTGTCCCAGCTGCACCAGCTGCGCGGCCGGGTGGGCCGCGGCCGGGAACGCGCCTACGCCTACTTCCTGTACCCGCCGGACAAGCCGCTCACCGAGACCGCGCACGAGCGGCTGGCCACGGTCGCCCAGCACACCGAGACCGGCGCGGGCATGTACGTGGCGATGAAGGACCTGGAGATCCGCGGCGCGGGCAACATCCTGGGCACCGAGCAGTCCGGCAGCATCGCGGGCGTCGGCTTCGACCTGTACGTGCGCATGGTCGGCGAGGCGGTGCGCGAGCTGAAGGGCGGCCAGGAGGCGGCCGAGGAGGTCGAGACCAAGGTCGAGCTGCCCATCGACGCGCACATCCCGCACGACTACGTGCCGGGGGAGCGGCTGCGGCTGGAGGCCTACCGCAGGATCGCCGAGGTCGCGGGGGAGGACGACATCGCCGCGGTGCGGGAGGAGCTCCTCGACCGCTACGGCGAGCCGCCGCAGCCGGTGGACAACCTGCTGGCGGTGGCGCGGTTCCGGGTGCTGGCCCGCAGCGCCGGGCTGACCGACGTGGTCCTGCAGGGCAGCCAGATCCGGTTCGCCCCGGTGGAGCTGCGCGAGTCGCAGCAGTTGCGGCTGCGGCGGCTCTACCCCAAGGCGGTGCTGAAGAGCACCACCCACACCCTGCTGGTCCCGGTGCCCAAGGCCGGCGGGATCGGCGGCAAGCAGTTGCGCGACCGGGAGCTGCTGAAGTGGTGCACCGAGCTGGTGGAGGCGGTCTTCGAGCCGGGGCGCCGGCCGCGTCCGCGGGAGTGACCGCCCGCGCCGCCGGCTTCCCCTGTCCGCCGTTCCATCCCGCTTCCTACACTCGTCCCGACAGTTCGGACGCGGCGTCGCGGAGCGGCACGCCCCCAAGCCGCACCAAGGTGAGGAAGACGGATGGAAGTCCTGTGGACGGTCCTGGAGTTCCTGGGCGCGGTGCTGGGAGGTGTCGCGTTCCTGGCGGCCCTCTTCGCCGCTCTCGTCGTCGCGGCTCTCCTCGGCCTGCTCTTCGTGCTGACGAGGGGGACGGTACGGCGCGGCCGCCGGAGCGGCCGCCGCGCCTCCGGCGGTACCGGCCGCACGGCCAACGGGGTCGCGGGATCCTGGGACGGCTCCGGAGGAGAGTGGAGCCTCTTCCACCGGGGCGGCGACGACAGCGGCGGTGACAGCGGTGGCGACGGGGGCGGCGGGGACTGAGCCCCGCCCGCGCCGACCGGGCGGCCGGCGCGGGCGTCGGGGCGGCCCGGAAAGCTGCGGCCGGCCTCAGTCCTGCGGCAGCCACAGGTCGGGGCCGAACACCTCGTAGTGGATGTCCTTGGCCGCCACCCCCGCGGTCAGGAACTGGGCGCGGACGTGGCGCATGAAGGGCAGCGGTCCGCACAGGTAGACCTCGGCATCGGCGGGGATCTCCAGGCCGCCCAGGTCCATCTGCCCGGCCAGTCCGCCCTCGCCCTCCTCGTACCAGACGACCTGCTGCGCGTTCGGGAGCGCGGCGACCAGCTCGGAGGTCTCCTTCCACAGCGCGTGGACGGCGCGGGAGCGGTCGGCGTGCAGGGCCAGCACCCGGCGGGTCGCGCCGGTGGCGGCGAGGTGGTGCAGCATGCCGACGACGGGGGTGCAGCCGATGCCCGCCGTGGCGAACACGAGCGGACGGTCGCCGTCGGACAGGACCACGTCGCCGAAGGGCGCGGAGACGGTCAGCGTGTCGCCCACCCGGGTGTCCGCGTGCAGCAGGGTGGACATCTCCCCCTCGGGGGCGTTCTCCGTCGCGCGGACCCGCTTGACGGTGATCCGCCGGGTGTGCGCGTCCCCGCCGGAGACGGAGTACTGGCGGATCTGGTGGATGCCGTCGGGCATGCGCATGCGGACGCTGACGTACTGGCCGGGACGGAGTGCGGGCAGGGGGTCGCCGTCGCTGGGCCGCAGGACGAACGAGACCACGTCGGGGGTCTCCGCCCGGCGGTCCACGACGGTCCACTCCCGCCAGGTGCGGCCGTCCGCGGCGCCCTTCTCCGCGTAGAGTCGCGCCTCCATCGCGATCAGCGCGCCTCCCATCAGCCAGTACACCTCGTCCCAGGCGGCGACGACCTCGGGGGTGGCGGCCTCGCCGAGGACGTCGGCGATCGCGCCGAACAGGTACTTGTGCACGATGACGTACTGGTCGTCGGTGACCGCGAGGGAGGCGTGCTTGTGCGCGATCCGCGACAGCAGCGCGTCGGGGCGTTCGTCGGGGTGGTCGAGCAGCGCTTTGGCGAATCCCGCGATGGATCCGGCGAGCGCCCGGCGCTGCTCCCCGTTGGCCTGGTTCGCCCGGTTGAACAGGCCGTCGAGGAGTTCGGGGCGGTCGGCGAACATCGTCGTGTAGAAGCGCGCGGTGATCTCGTCGAGGTGGGCTCCGACCACCGGCAGCGTGGCGCGGACGATCTCGGCGGACTGGGTTGACAGCATGCGCCCTCCAAGGGGTCGGGGAGCCGGAACGCCCCCTTAATTTGCATCTGAGATGCATATTAAAGAGCGCCTCACACCGTCCCCCTTTGCCCCCCACCTAGCTACAAAGTACTGGTTTCGCAGGTCAAGAGCTGTTTTGCGAACTTTCGGGCGGTTGCAGCGCCACCAGGACCTGGCCTGTGGGACTCGCCACAAGCGACTCGACGGTCACCTCGTCCAGAGCGGCGAAGAACGCCTCCTGCGCCCGACGCAGCTCCCAACGCAGCCGACAGGCCGCCCGCAGCGGACACGGCGGATCGTCCTCGCAGGCCACGACGTCGCCACCGCTCTCCAGCTCCCGGACGATCGAGCCGACCCTCGCCGCACGCCCCGCCCGCGTGAGCCGCAGCCCGCCGCCACGCCCCCGCCGCGCCTCCACCAGCCCCATCTCGCTCAGCCGCGCCACCACCTTGGCGGCGTGCGTGTAGGGGACGGCCAGCATCCCGGCCACCGAACGCGTGGTGAGCACCTCCTCGTCGGCGACGGCCAGACGCATCACGATGCGCAGCGACAGATCGGTGAAGGCGGTCAGACGCATGCCACCACGGTATGCGCTCCACCGGCACGCCCCGGAAGCATGGCGATCACAACCCCATCACCAGCACATCGACACTCGAAGTCACAGATGAATCACTATGAGTTATGCCATGATGGGGTCATGACCGCTTCACCTGTCCTCCTCGTCGCCACCAACGGCGGACACCCCGCCCAACTGTGGCCTCCGCGTCCCTGGTGGCACGTGCACGAACGGTTCTGGGTCACCCTGCGCACCGCCGACCTCGCCGCCCGGGAGCCCTCCGCCCCGCTCCCCCTGTCGCGCCGCACCGCCCTCCGCCGCCTCACCGCCCTGCTCGACAACACCCTCACGGCGGTCCGCGTGTTCACCCGCCACCGGCCCGCCGTGGTCGTCTCCACCGGCGCGCGGGACACCCTGCCGTTCCTCCTGCTCGCCCGCCTCCTGAGAGTGCCCACCCTCCCCGTCGAGGTCCACGACCGGGTCACCACCCCGACCCGCACCGCACTGCTGTGCCGCCCCTCGACCGAGCCCTCCCCTCTGGGCCGTCTCCGCCGCAGACACGGCAGCGCCGCGACAGGGCCCCGCAGGACCCCGTCACGGCGCTGAGAACGGCGGGGGCCGTCACTCCGTCCGGAGGACCATGCCCGCGCCCACCGTGGCGTTGGTGCCCTCGTCGATGAGGATGAACCCGCCGGTCAACCGGTTGCGCTGGTACTCGTCCACGAAGAGCGGCTGGGTGACCCGCAACGACACCCGGCCGATCTCGTTCAGCGACAGGGCCTCCGCCGGCTCGTCCCGGTGCAGCGTGTTGACGTCCAGCCGGTACAGCAGGTCCCGCACCATGACCTTGGCGGTACGCGTGGTGTGCTTGATCAGCAGCTTCGTCCGCGGCGTGAGGGTGCGGCCCTCCGCCATCCAGCAGACCATCGCGTCCAGGTCCTGCGTGGCGCTCGGCCGGTTGTGCGGGCGGCAGATCATGTCCCCGCGCGAGATGTCGATGTCGTCCTCCAGCAGCAGCGTCACCGACATCGGAGCGAACGCCTCGGCCACGTCCCCGTCCGCGGTGACGATCCGCCGGATCCGGGTGGTCAGCCCCGACGGAAGGTGCACCACCTCGTCCCCCGGCTTGAGCACCCCGCCCGCGACCTGACCGGCGTACCCCCGGTAGTCGTGCAGGTCCGGGTCGTCGGCCCGGTGCGGCCGGACCACGTACTGCACCGGGAACCGCACGTCGATCAGGTTGCGGTCGGAGGCGATGTGCACGTGCTCCAGGTGGTGCAGCAGCGACGGGCCGTCGTACCACGGCATGTTCAGCGACCGCTCCACCACGTTGTCGCCGTGCAGCGCCGAGATCGGGATGAACGTCAGGTCCGGGATGTCCAGCTTGGTGGCGAACGCGGTGAACTCCGCCTTGATCTCCTCGAAACGCTCCTCGGAGTAGTCCACCAGGTCCATCTTGTTCACCGCGAGCACCAGGTGCGGCACCTGCAGCAGCGTGGCGAGGAAGGCGTGCCGGCGGCTCTGCTCCTGCAGGCCCTTGCGGGCGTCCACCAGGATCACCGCCAGGTCCGCGGTGGAGGCGCCCGTGACCATGTTGCGGGTGTACTGGAGGTGCCCGGGCGTGTCGGCGATGATGAAGGTCCGCCGCGGGGTCGCGAAGTACCGGTAGGCCACGTCGATCGTGATGCCCTGCTCGCGCTCGGCCCGCAGGCCGTCGGTGAGCAGCGCCAGGTTGGCCTGTTCCTCGCCGCGGGAGCGGCTGGTGCGCTCCACCGCGTCGAACTGGTCCTCGAAGATGGACTTGGAGTCGTAGAGCAGTCGGCCGATCAGAGTGCTCTTGCCGTCGTCGACGGAACCGGCCGTGGCGAACCGCAGGATGTCAGTACTCATGGTCAGTGGTCCAAGTGCGTAGGCGCGGATGGGTGAAGTGGGAGGGCGCACAACCGGCTAGAAGTAGCCCTCGCGCTTGCGCTCCTCCATAGCGGCCTCGCTGCTGCGGTCGTCGGCGCGGGTCTGGCCGCGCTCGGTGATCCGCGTCGCCGCGATCTCGGCGATCACCTCGTCGAGCTCGGTCGCCGTGGAGAGCACCGCGCCGGTGCACGTCATGTCGCCCACCGTGCGGTACCGGACGGAGGCCTCGAAGACCTCCTCGTCCTCGTCTCGTGTGACGTAGGGGCTGTCGGGCAGCAGGATGCCGTCACGCTCGAACACCCGGCGCCGGTGCGCGAAGTAGATGGAGGGCAGTTCCAGCCCCTCGCGGCGGATGTAGTGCCACACGTCCAGCTCGGTCCAGTTGGACAGCGGGAACACCCGGATGTTCTCCCCCCGGTTGACCCGGGTGTTGTAGAGGTTCCACAGCTCCGGACGTTGGTTCTTGGGGTCCCACTGGCCAAACTCGTCGCGGAACGAGAACACCCGCTCCTTGGCGCGTGCCTTCTCCTCGTCGCGCCGCGCCCCGCCGAACGCCGCGTCGAAGCTGTGCTCCTCGATCGCCTCCAGCAGCGCCGCGGTCTGCAACCGGTTGCGGCTGGCCCACCGGCCGGTGGGCTCCACCACCTTCCCCGCGTCGATCTGCTCCTGGACCGAGGCCACCACCAGCCGCACCCCCAGCTCGGCCACCCGCTTGTCGCGGAACTCGATGACCTCGGGGAAGTTGTGCCCGGTGTCCACGTGCATCACGGGGAACGGGATGGGCGCGGGCCAGAACGCCTTCTCGGCGAGCCGGAGCATGACCACGGAGTCCTTGCCGCCCGAGAAGAGCAGCACCGGACGCTCGAACTCGGCCGCGACCTCCCGCATGATGAAGATCGCCTCGGCCTCAAGGAAGTCGAGTTGCGAAAGCTGGTACCGTCCGACGGTGTCGCTGGCCTGACTCATGAAACCCGCCTCGTGCTCGCTGCGTCCGCCGAGCCGAGGCACGGCCTCAGGCTCCGGCGTGGGGACCCGCGTTGTCCAGATCCGCTACGTTGCGGATACTGGCCAACAACATACTCGACAACTCCGGTCGACATACTAGGATATCCGGCAGGTAGGGGTCCGGCCGGTTGTAGGCCAACGCACTCCCGTCGATCCGGGACGTGTGCAGGCCGGAGGCCCGCGCCACGGCCACCGGGGCCGCACTGTCCCACTCGTACTGGCCGCCCGCGTGGATGTAGATGTCGGCGATCCCCAACAGCACCGAGCAGATCTTCGCGCCCGCCGACCCCATCGGAACCAGCTCGGCGCCCAACCGGTTCGCCAGCCGCCGCACGAACTCCGGCGGCCGCGTCCGACTCGTGGTGATCCGCAACCGCTGCTCCGCGGGACGCTCCTCCGGCAGCCACGGCGGATCCACCGTCGACAGCGTGCTCCCCTGCGCGGGCAGCGACACCGCCCCCGCGACCAGCTCCCCGTTCTCCCACAGCGCCACGTGCACCGCCCAGTCCACCCGACCGGCCTCGGCGAACTCGCGGGTGCCGTCCAACGGGTCGATGATCCACACCCGGCGCGCGCCCAGCCGCCGGGGGTCGTCCGCCCCCTCCTCCGACAGCACCACGTCACTGGGCCGCAACCGTCCCAGCGCGGAGAAGAGGAACTCGTGCGACACCCGGTCCCCCAGGGTGCGCAGCACCTCCGGCTCGTCGAATCCGTTGCGCTCCCGCAGCCGCAGCAGCTGCTGACCCGCCTCGAACGCCAGGTCACGCGCCACTTCGTGATCGTTTCTGATGGTGCTCACCAGGTTCAGTACGCTCCCGTCCCGGACCCCGGACCGTCACGTCCGGCATCACCCACCCGGACCACCACCAGTCTGGCACGCCCCGCGCCCCGAAGCGGCGACTCGCCCCCGAAACCCCGCGCCGCGGCCCCCGCCGCTCCCGCTCCGCTCAGGCCGCCGTGTGGTAGACCAGCTGGGCCTTCTCCAACCCCGCCGTCACCACCGTCTCCACCGCATCGGCCGCCCGCGCCACGTGCACGTCCAGCTCCCTGCGCTCCACCGTGGAGAAGTCCCGCAGCACGAACGAGGCCGCGTCCATCCGCCCCGGTGGACGGCCGATGCCCACCCGCACCCGCACGTAGTCCGGGGAGTCCAGCGACGCCGTGACCGACCGCAGCCCGTTGTGCCCGGCCGACCCCCCGCCCCGCTTCAGCTTCAGCGAAGCGAACGGAATGTCCAACTCGTCGTGGACCACCACGACCCGCTCCACCGGGATCTTGTAGAAGGAG
>Ga0079224_100005384_pt1 | contig 16783 bp, 26 predicted proteins | sample Stecom2015_FD_80414 | JGI IMG/M metagenome (GOLD analysis project Ga0079224, IMG submission 80414) | Agricultural soil microbial communities from Utah to study Nitrogen management - Steer compost 2015 | ecosystem: Environmental > Terrestrial > Soil > Agricultural land | place: USA: Utah... | reverse complement strand
TGTTGTGCCATTGGCCCAAGGCCAGACATAAAAGAACTAAACTGTCGCTGTTGTTCCGGGGTTAGCATCGAGATGTTCCTTTCGTGTGTGCTTCCCCCCATCATTGTTTTTCCCATCGTCTGCCTCCATGTATTCCATCAATACACTTTTTGATTGTCTAAACCCATGCCGTTCGCTATGGCGCGGGTAATTTGTTACCCAATAAACTTTTTTCAATTTTAGCTTTTTGATAATTTCTTTTACATGATTTGCCAAGCGTTTTACGGCTTGCCCTTTGCACCAATACTTATTATCAACTGAAAACGTATTGATAATCCCGTCTTTGGTTAATGGATCGATCACAAACCACAAAAAACCCTGAACGATGTTGTTTTCATCGGCTAACACATACAAATGATTGAATGGGTTAAGTGTTGGCCCTTCTTTTCCATGAACCAAACAATTAATTTCTTGATATTTATAAAATTCTTCAATGCTAAAATCGCGGTGTTTTACTTGTTCGACTAAATATTTTGGAATGTGTACAGGTGAAAAAACCCTTACCCATCGCAATTCGTCAATATCACATTTTTTATCGCTCATCCTGTTGCCCTATGTACCTAATATGGCCTATTAGTTGGCCCGCCGCTACTGAACCCTGATTCGCCGTTGTAAATGCACTACCGGTGTTCCATACTTCACATCGATAAGTGTTACTTATAGCGTTCAACACGCATTCAGTACCCCCAGTGTATGTAAACACCGAAGGTTGTACGATCCCAACAAATGGTTTTTCATCGGTTACAGCTACCTTGTAAGGTAGTTCTATATACATGTTACCGGTTATAGCCCCGGTGTTAGCTGTCCATTCAACATCGAACCATACATCAACAAGCAAACCTTGCCGAAGCACCCATCCTTTTTGATGGTCATAAGTGAATGTGGTTCCTGAATTGGCAGTATCTTTTAAAATTGGTGTCCATGATCGATCGGGTTCTGAAAAATCAGCCCGAATATCGCCGTTGATCCCTTGGGCAACATCTTCATACATTCTTTGAAGGGAAAAAACTAATTCACGCAAATACTTTTCAAGTTCTTCAGGGTTCCCGCTTCTTATTTTTTCGGAATGTAAAGGTAAAACAATGTTTGTTGCTACCGTCATCCTAACGTTCTCCTTCCCCTTGGCCTAAACCATGGTTTGAACGCATGGATCTTTAATGGTCTGTCGGCGCCTTCGGATTCTATGCGTATTTGATGAACATAACCAATGCCGCCACCATAAGCCCTTTTCCATACCTTTGTTCGATAGAATTTTCTTTCAAAAATTTGTCCACCTGCAGTGTAAGAACCGAAATCAGTTGCATCAACATCAACCGTGAATGTATCACCATCAATTACGGTAACAAGAAATTGTTTATTATTTGCTTGTGTCATTCCTTCGATACCATAGAAATAAACTTGCTTTCCTGTAGAAAGGCCATGTTTACCAGAATAAACAGTCAAACCTTGTGTTGGATCACCGGCATTAGTCAATTCCACATTTGAAATTTCACTAATAAATCCAAGATCCGGCAATAAATCTATTCCCTGACTTTCATAATGTGTCTCATTGTCGTTTTTGTAGAAAAATACCTCTAATTTTGTCTGTTGGTCACTATCACAATAAAAATCTACATATCCAAGTTGAGCTTCAATCCCCTGATCTTTGTATGGGTTCCATCCAGCGCTGTAAAGTTTAAATTCAATACTACCCCCATTATCGGAACCTTCGGTTTCCATGATGTAGATATTCCCAACACGATCGCCACCAAGAAAAATTTCACTGTTTTGTGACCAGTAGAATGAAAAGGCGGTTTCATCATTAAAATCTTCTGCCGCTTTATCAAGATCGTTTGCGGCAATGAAATCTTCTGCCGCATAATCAATTGCCGTTCCACCATAGCCAAGAACATTCACCATGTTTCCATCAGAAAATGAATAACGTGAATATGAACCGGAATTATCATCGTAGATTAGGGCAGATTTTGCATCCACTTCGCCATCGCCGGCGTTTTGTTCCTTTTCAGGATAAAGAATCCATGTTCTTGTATTGGCATAGCTTCTTGCGGCGAATACTTTTCCGAACCAATCATCATCGATAACTTCGGTTGCGAAATCTTGGATTCTTTCATCAACACGCCGCGTTTCTACTCCATCGGTTGCAGTAATCCCACGTTGACCAACTGCCACAACGTATCTATCATAAGCAACCGATGCCATCCGGCCATCACATGATCTAAAATCATTAATTTTATCCCACCTGAAAGGAAGTGCCGGGTCAGGAACAGGGCGAATTGTCCAGACTGAATCGGTAAATTCGACAATGATTATATCTTGAATACTTCTGGCTGATATGATTTGTTCGCCCGTAGGCGCATCAACAAACCCACCACCACCTGGGGTAGTGTCATCCCAATTGCCGGGATTTTGTGCTGCACACCATCTTGCCCTTTGTGGGAATGTGATTGTGTTGGATCCATTAAATTCAAAGGTGTGCAAAGTAAGCAAACGTTGTTTGATGCTAAAAATCATTTTGCATCCATAAAGAACGTTTGATCCACCCAACGATGGTTGGAACTGCCTAATTGGTGGGACAACTAATCCTGCCGGAGGGGAAGCTATACTTGCGTCATAATAAACGATGCCATCGGTTCCTGGCGCCGCACCCGATCCATCATAAGCTTTGCCATTTGTAATATAAACCCTGTTGTTAACGCCCGGATTTTGCCAATTTGCCGCCCATATGTAATCAAGGTTTGATCCATCAAAAACATCGTTATCAGTGTAAATTGTTGTTGCCGCCGCATCTACCAAATCAAGCGGTTCGAACAAATTTATTCCAGGATTGTAAATCGCTATCCGTTCAGTGTCAGCTATGAGTAATTCACGGGAATTATCAGATCCAATATATCGGAAAATTCCCATGATTCTTAAACCTTCAAAAGTACCTAATCTGCCGGAATTTGCAGTATAGGTGCCTAATGAAGTTCCATCAACTGCCGTACCTGTCGAGTCTAAAAGCTCAAAATTTGTACCTGATAGGTTGTCGATCGTGTATTTGGCCCCGTTGATATTGGCCCATGTTCCACCGGATAAGTAGTGCAATGTGACAGTATCACCATCAGAAAGACCGGTAGCACTAGTAACCGTGAATACTGCCGGATTGGCATTTGTTGCCGCTGTAATTTCCCTACCATGAACCATTTCCCCCAAAAATCTGTAGCCTTCGCGTTTTTCCACGTAGCCATGATGAATATGACCGTTTTCAATGTCTGAAAAGGCATCTACCGGACGAAGCCATAATGCCGAATCAGTATCTAAACCTGTTCCGAATGGCGCTATTAAAAACGGTTGATATGCCATTATGCGCGCCCACCTACAACCATCACCATATGGGAATTTCCACCAGTTATTAGGGTATTATTTTGATTTCTAACGTAAAGCGTAAAACCTGATGTTGTTTTATTCCCTATACTTACTATTGATGGGTTACTCGTAACATTATCGATTGCAGTTCCAACGACTGCGTAATTTGCGTTAACCATCGATGTTGTAAAAGTATAGGTATATTGCGCAACTCCACCCACTCTTGTTGATGAAGCTATCCCAAATGAACCTGATCTGGTTCCGTTAGCAAGAGTATATGACCAAGCCGTGATCACATTGTTTTCATTCATTGTGATATTTGAATCAAAAGCAAAAGAATCAAGTTTTAAGGAAGTTGAAAAGCTTCCTAAGCTACCATCTTCAGTGATTTGAATATCATTTGCTGGGCTACGATCATCCAAGATGAAAAGTTCTGTTTCGCTTGAACCATCCTGTTTTGAATAGATGATCATTGTATCATCAATTCTTGTTGGCGTTGTTGGCGGCGCACTTGGTATTGCGTCCCTTTCAATAAAGTTCAATTGCCAATGCTGAAGCGTATCATCACCTTCTTCAATTGCCGAAAAGTTATCACCTAGAACGGTAGGATAGTTCCTAATCTTTGTTCCATTCGCCGGTAAAGTTTTATCCCAAGCCATTAATTCCCCCTAAAAATTCGGCATTGCGCGTGTGTTTAATAGGTTCTGATTTGTGCGATTCAAGCAATAGTCAAGCTGTTCTTTGTAAAGCATCGTGACTTCTTGGTATGCATCCATTTCGCCTTTATCGGCGTGTATATCTCTAGCCGTTCCATAAGCAATGCTTGGCCCCCATTGATCAAGTAATGGCTTGTCTGTAGCATTAATGAAAAATGCCTGTGTTGTTCCCGATGCTGTAGTAACTAACGTGTTTGAATAGGCTTTCACCTTAAAACGATATGCTGTATCGGGAACCGGATAAAATGTGAACTGATTGTTGTAAAACAATACCGCGGTAGGCCTTCCCGCTTGGAATTGAATATATGAAAAGTAAATGTTTTGTCCACTTGCCGGGGCAGTTGCAAAAGCTACACTAAGCGTGCCGGTTGATAGATTAAGGGTTCCTGAACCCCCTAAACTTCCCGATAGAGCAATGTTTGATGTGGTAAATGTTGTGCTTGTGTCCTGAAAAACTTCATTATTATCAGTCACAACAGTTGAACCGGGTAATATAGGGAAATTGCCGGCCGTACCGTTAAAAGCAACGGTTGCGCCGTCACCTGTACCGATAGTTTGCCGGCCGATATTTTCAGGATTATTTTCATAGAAGGCTGCAGGGTCTTGATACCAAAGCAATGACAAACGATCCAATGTGGCAGGCGGTTCAAAATTAATGTACCCGGCTGGCCAGTCATAGGATTGCTGATTTGCAACAGTCAAGAATTCATAAAAAGTATGAAACCTATCAAGCTTTAATTCGGCCGGAAAGGTATATTGAAAATACTTATTTATGTATTCATCAAGCTGTTCATTAGAAAGTTCCTGTGGCGAAAACCTTCCAGTGACTTGCCTAACCTTTTGTCTGATTTCAGAAAGATCCCATTCAGCCATTTTTTACCCTTAAATAAAAACTTCACGCATTTGGAAACGGGAATTTCTACCTTTCAAAACTTTACGCATTGATCCTGTTCCATCAGGTTGCCAGCCCCACATTGGGGTTGATTTTGATTCAACATGACGTGCGATAAAGCGGGGAACGGTATATTTTCCACCGTGCATGAATGTAAATGTGTGCTTATTTGTTGCGTTTCCATATGTGAATTTCTGCATCAAACCCGGTTCTTCTAGGTTCATGAATTCGTAATCCACAAGTTCACGCAAATGTTTTTCTTCTTTTTCAGTGTATTTTCTGTTTGGATCGTTTGGATCGATAATGGGTAGTGATTGCAACCTTTTACCGTCAACTTTTTCCATGATTGCTTGTTCCATCTAGCTATCTCCTAATTAAAGGGGGCTGGCCCGATATCAGGCCGCCCCAATGTTGTTTAAACAACAGGTTCTTCACCGCGGACAACTGCAGTCATGCTAGCGCTATTCGCGCCAACTGCACTTGTTCCAAGTGTCAAACCTCTGATTGCAAAGTTTTCAGTAGGTACCGGATCACCATTGCTATCACTTACACGGGATGCAACACCGCCGCTTACATAAACGGAATCGGATGATGTATCTTCATTTAGAGTGATTGCAGTAGCGGTAACGGATGCCACTGTGTAGGTATCATTCAAGCTATTAGCTGTTGAACCATCATCAGCAACACCGGACACTTTGATTGTGTCCCCGGCTACAATTCCAACTTGTGCAATGTTGCTTGCTGTAATAACGCCAGGATTTGCATTGGTAAAACCAGTGATCGCGGCGCCATAAATTGCATTTTGGGAAATGGGTGTAACCCCATTTGATCCCGCAATTGTTCCAGCATCTACATCTAAAACAGTTGCATCGGTAAACCCGCTGTTCCAGTACCAAGATCCGCCATTTGTAAGGTCTACAATGGTGATTTCGACCGGGTCAAAGCCGCAATCTAGGTTTCTAGCTACGGCAGGGTTTGGGTTTGTCCATGTGAAAGATTTAACTTGTGCCATTTTTCACCTCCTATGAATGTGTTGCTTCAAGATTCAACATGAAGGCATCATTGAGGATTCTGGCGACAAAAGGATGATCCCATCCAACAGAACCCCTTTGATGCAACGGATCGGCGGATCCTGCTGAACCAAGTGGTTCCACGTAGAAATTCCCTGTCTCACTTCCAAGATGAACAACCGCGTATGCTTCTTTACCGATGATAAAGTTGTTATATACAGGTGTTGCGGCGCTTGTTACGCTACCAACTGATGTATAAAGCCAACGCACGTTTCCGGTTGCGCCCCATTCAGAATCAAGAACTGATTGCTGGTTAGGGTAGTTCGCACTATGGGTGAAGTTGGAAACAGCTTCCAAATCATCCAAAAGCGCTGTATCAATGTAGCCCCAAAAAGCCGGCCTAACTGGCGCGGTTCCAAAGGCATCGCGGCCAACCACAACATTTGAAATCATTTCGGCATCGTTATTAAGTAGCGTTTGAACAGCGCTATCAATATCAGCCTTAGTGAGTTCCGTTGGAGTTGAGCCATTTACACCATTACTACATTGCAAAACCGAACTGGTAGAAGCTAGGACATCCCTAGTCACTTCATCCATGGTTTGTGCTAAGTTCTGTGCAAGTAGCCTAGAACTTTCATTAAGCACACGATCTTCAACAGTCAATTCGACCTGATTTGTGATCGTTACAAAGTTACCGTAGAAATCAACACGCGCTTTAATGTCTGTAACAGAAAGCGGCGCCCCCGGCGGGGTAATTCCATCCTGCAAAGGAATAGGAACAGTTGCAAGCCTTGCATACCTGCGAAACACAATGGTATCGCCCATTTTTTCAGGAAGTACACGTTTCTGAGCGAACTTCGTATGAATTAGCTGTGGATAAGCTGTCATCAAAAGAAGCCGGTCATAATACTCCCGAACGGCCGGAGGTAGCACGGCTGTGGTTGTCACATTAGCCATTTTTTATCTCCTAGTAATAACCAAGATTTTTCTGGACATGTTGCATGAATTCAGCATCAGACATTTCTTTGTATCGCTTGGCTTGGTTGATAGGTGATGTTTGACCAACGCTAGAAAGTGATCCCGCCTTATTGGCGTTTTGAACTATGCGTTCGGCATCAGCGTTTTTCTTTTCACTTTTGACAGCCTGTTTGTAGCTGTCACTATTCTTTGCCAAGTAATACGCAAGTTCGTAATCCTGCGTTCTTGCTAACGTGTCCCGTAAACTTGGGTTTTGTTTAAAAACTTCGGGTAAATATTTTGAGACGACTTGTTGATAATCCGGGTATCTTTGCGTCATCTGCAGTTCTTGAATCGTCATCTGGAATTGTTGTTCTTTTTTAGAAAGGGCTTTTTTAAGATCCCTAACTGTTAGAACGTCATCTTCAGATAACCCATCGAAATCATCCTTCGGCTGTTGCCTCGGTTGACTTTGATTTGCCTGCATTAACAAAAGATGATCACGCATCATCTTCAATTCATCTTGTAACTTCTGACGTTCTGCCCTTTCAGCCTGTAACGCATCTAGCGGAACTTGACGGGGTTCGCTAGAAGGTTCTGCCATTTGGTGATCAGAATGATCATCAGTTACCGGGGCGGCGGCCCCCGCGGTTTGATCGCCCGAAACGTGTGGTTCTTCAACTTCCATCGCGTATAGTCTCCCTTCGCCCTTTAAGTTGGCGGCACTATTGTGTTACGTAGGCACCCGGAATTGATGTGGTTTCCACGACCAAATCATTCGCTTTTTCCGCGCCAAGTGCTAACAGCCCATCGTAATCAAAAGGCCGTTGGGGCATATTAATATCCCAACGCATGGTTCCCTTTTGGTTATCCACTTCAGCCACCATCATTCCCACTTGTGGAGAGGGCTTCTTTGGATAAGCTTTAATGAACTTTTGCAAAGCTGGTTTCCCGTCCACGCAAACTTTGGCAGGTTTGGCAAACATGACAATCCAATAAGGATCAGTGCGATTCTTATTGGCATCTAAAATGTCTTGAATGATCTTTTCGTCTGCTTCGATTATTGCGTTGCGGGTTTCCCCTGTCTGTTGCATTTAAAAATCTCCTAATACTTGTAATTCCAAGCTTCGCTTGGATATCCACGGTTTGTTCTTGGATCACGATTAATGCGGCCCATATCGCTTTTCTGCGCTTCAAACGCATTACACTTTTTAGGCATCTTTTCGTGTCCCATAACACCGCTTTTGCTTGCGCCTTTAGATTCGTCCCTTCGGTCTTTGTAAGATTGCATCTTTCCAGACTCTTTTCCTCTACGCATACCAAGGGATTCATCCATTCGGGCGGAATAGCCTTGTTTAGCCATTTATCGCCTCCATAGGTTGTTGTTGTGGTATTTCCTGAAGTAGTCCACCCACTTCAGGGATATCCCGCGCTGGCTGATTAGCCTTTGCGGAAATTTCTACATCATCCGATTTCACTTGTTCTTCTTTTGCGCGATTCATTTCTTCCATCAATCGGATAATCTGCAGGTATTTCATCAAACGATCGTCATCTAAACTTTCTAGTTCCTTAGCCGCCTTAACGCGTGCCAATGCACTATCGGCGCGGTTTTCAACCGCCTTAGAAGCCCTTTCATCTTCAAGGCCCATATTTGCTACCGCACGGGTAAACCTTTCTTTGCTCAATGCAACATCTGAAATTGCCTTGGCTTGGGCCGATTGACTTTGTGTTTGAAGAAGCTGTTGTTGTATTTGTTGCTGTTGTTGCGCCTGCCGTGCTTGCTGTTTCTGGTTTTCTTCAATTTCTTGATTCGTTCCCGATTTACCTTGAAGCGGCGCGGCGTTATAAAGCATTTGTGGCGTAATTGGGCTACCCTGCGGGCCGCCTGTTAGTTGATAGATATCAACCATCTGCCTGAAATTCATTTGCCGTTGTGTTTCTGTTAGAATTCCTTCTTGAACTGAAACGTCATATTTAGTGAATTCGGCGTTGTAGAATTCTTGTGTTGGTTCTTGATTCAGGATTCTTTTAACTTTTTCAGGGCGCCATTTTTGAATAAGCTTCAGAACTTTTTTACTTACTGCTTTTTGGCTTCGGCGTAGGTTATCAAACAATTCCTGCAGGTTCACAACTGCCGCACCCTGCCGTAACATCATCATCACGCCAGAATCACCAGCATTTTCAGTAATACCAAACGCGGCATCATTGATCCCGGCAATTTCCATCATATCCTTATCGAAAAGTTCCTGAAGTTGGAACATGGAAGGCGGGATTTGGGCGGGCGGAATTTTTTCTAGTGCACCCGGCTTTGCATCATCGCGGCGCCAAATAACTTTACCCTGTGAAGATTGGAATAAACTTCTTGGGTTAATGACAGATTTTTCATCTGCAATCCACCCGGAATTGATTTGTGAATCAAGAATATCTACCATCTGTGAACGCCGGCGATTTGATTCACGTTGCGGATCAACCATACATCGGGTCAAAGATTGAACTTTTAGCCCCCACTGATCCGATTCAGGTTCAAATATCGCGGTGAAAGGCACAAATGGGTATTCGTCTAGGTCATATGGGTTAATTTCTGATTTAATTAGCTGATCATTGACAATGATGTGCAGCTCGATATAGCGTTTTGGCTTTTGAACAACCTTCAATTGTGGAAATTGATCAAGAAAAGCTTTTACTGTTTCACGATCTGCATCAAATTCGGTTGTTTCCCCTGTTTCCATGTCAACCAACATGGGAACATTGCGCCATTTCTGTTCGTAGAACTCATTATAGGCCATCAATTCTTGGCCGTTGGGTTGCCTTTGATATGGTAGCCATGTGAATTTATCGTCACGTTCCCACCCCATGCGATAAAGAGAATAAATTTCCTTATCATGGCCCGGTAAAAGCGATGCAACATGATCAACATTTAAATATTTACGCCGCATTATGTAACCGCAATCGCTAAAATCAAGGCGCGTAAGATAGGGATCACATATGAATCCATTGTAAGGTTCGCGGGCAAAGCGGATATCCCCATTTATGGGATCATCGCGGTAATCTACCCACAAAGAAAGAAGGTTCCATCCTGTTTTTAAGGCGCCACCAAAGCAATCGGATATCATGTGGTATCCATCGCCATAATTCATTGTATATAGAAGTAATTGTGAAAGCTGATCCGCGGTTTGTTGATCCGAATCTTCTATCGGAACAACAACAGACGAAAGCCGATGCTTCCTTTGATATCCTGTAACCATGTTGATATTTCTACGAACACGGTTGAATACAAAAGTTGATCGCCCTTCCTGAAAAAGATCCTTTTTTTCTTTTTCATCCCATTGATCACCAAGATAGAAACGCAAATCCCTTTCCGCTTCAGGGAAGTAGGGATCCCACGCATAATAAGCTTCGTTATATCGCGTATCAAAATCTTGAATAATGTTTTGATCTGTCGGCATCACACCTTCTCAATCGGTTTTTACTTTCACCGTACTGAAAGATGCGGGGCCGATGATACGGCATCGGTTGAAATGATCAGTTTCACCCCGCGTGTAGTTTCTGCCCTATGTGGTTCTGGGCAAGTTATAGTGAAATATCACTATAACCGGTTATAAGTTGCTATAACTTATTCCGGGATATTCTGTTTTTCGATTGCACTTTCAAACTGCAGATCGTATTTAATTTTTGCTTTTGCTTGGCATCCTGCACAAAGTGCAATTAATCCAATTAGTAGAATATTTTTCATAAGAATCCTTTTCCTAACATTATAATAAAATCGAATTTTTACACATGTCGAAAACTGTAAGCTCTTTCTAGCAAATTTGCTTCTTCTTCTGTCATTGTTCCACGCCGTACTTTGTTTTGCGTTATCGCCATGTATCTAAAAGCATCTGCACAATGGCTTGACCAATCATGCACTGGTTTGTCGCTGTAAACATTTAGTTTTTCATTGAAACTTTTGTGGTAGTTCTCCAACGCTTTTATCAGGAATGAACATTTTTTTTCATCTATCCACAATCTGGGGAACACACCACGCGCAAGTTCAATACCTTCTGAGATGGGTATATTTGGCACTATCTTGAATCGAATGCCAAGTTCTTTTGCAATTTCCAACCGTGTTTGCGCGCCTGATCCAAGTTCACGAACGCGGATATCATGCGGCGCATAGTGATCGCCCCATATGTAATCGTATTTTTCGCCTTCAGTCTGCAACCATTTTACATAGTGATTTAATCCTTCACCTTGGTTTCTGTACATGTTGATAACGTGCAATTCGTTTCCAATGTTCTGACAGAGTAGGATAACTGTTTCATCTCCCACGCCAAGATCCCAATAAGTATCAACACAACAATTTGGGTCATAAGGCACACTTGTAACCCGTCCATCGAGTTCAGCTTTTGCCAAATATTTCGCATAATAAGCCCCTTCTATTCCTTGATCAAAATTACAATAGTATTCTTGTTGGATTAAATGTTCGCTCATCCCTTCTTGACGTTCAACTTCCATATCTTCATCAGTCAAAACGCCTGTATCGGTAATAGTCAACTTTTGACAAAACCAATCTGGGTTATGTTCGGCCATCAAGAATAAATCGTGACCGTGGTTTTTACCACGTGGGGTGAAATTGAAAACAGCCCAACCGCCGTTTTCACGCAAAATAGGGCGAATGAAATTCCAACAACTGGGATCCTGAAGGGAATATTCTGAAAAGATACAACCAACGGGGTTGATACCAACGTTAATGATTTGATCTGTACCAATGATTTGAATGATCGAACCATTGGTTAGTTTAACCTTCATTTCATTGCTGTTGATGCTTCCATCTATAATTTCCTTGGGAATGTAATCAAGAAACCTTTTCCCGTCTTTATTTGCGCCATCCCAAAGAATCCTACGGCCAAGTGTAGAAGTAGGAAAAAAATATACATAGGTTCCAACACGATGCCACCATGCTTGTTTGATCATGAAGTTGAAACAGGCGATTTCTTTACCTGCACGCCGATGCCAAACCAAAACCGCACGTTTACAACCGTTGTCCATAGCCTTTAAGAAAGGCACTTGATAGGGACGCGGTGTAAAACTTGGTATTCTTACCCTTTCTTGGACATACTTATCATTGAAGTTATTCCAAAACTTCGCTTTCGGATTTTCCTTTCTCATCTTCCCACTTTTTCGGCGGTCCATCGCCGAAATGTACAATTTCTTGAATCACCTGCCCGGTATGATTTAGACGAACATCGTCACGCTGCCCAAGCATTTGTTTGCCTAAAAATATGGCCATAGATGCGTTTTTATCTGCCAAAAGCCATTGTTTGCGCCGCAATGAAGCTTTACCACCTTCCCGCCATTCATCAATAAGATCGCCAACGCACTTTTTAAATTGCCTTTGCGCTTCCCTTTGTAGTGTTCGCCTATTGATGCCCAAAAAGGCGGCGATTTCATCACGTGTGCATTGAATAGCCGCAAGTTTTTTAACTTGTTCCCAATCAATTTCCGGAACTGGCGGCCCACGTTTTCCCATTTCAAATTTCCTCTATCGGTTTTTTATGCTTTTTCCCGCAAGTAGGGCAAGTATATTCTTTAACATCTTCTTCTTTTGGTTCATCAAAATCCAATTCAAGTTCTTTACTTGAAAATCCCCATTCCTGCAGATCATCAACTTCCCATGAATTAGCTAAGATATCCCAATCCCAACTTCCAACGTTTTTATTTAATCGAATATTTAGTTCTTGAACTTCTTTGTCCGTCAAAGGTTCATCGGGAACATAAACATCAACTTCCTTATACCCCATTTTTCGCATGGTTTTAAGGCGCTGGTGGCCGCCAATGATCACATCATCAGTATTGATAACAATAGGTTCGCATTGGCCAAACTTGTCTAAGCTTTTCTTTAAGTGTTCGCCTTGATCTTTCGTAAGCTTTCTGGCATTTTTAGCGTATTCATGCAAATCTTTGATTTTCCGCTTTTCCAACTTCCATTTCACTTTTTAATTCCATCAAAATTAAAGTTTGTCTAAAATTTTGTCCTTCCCGATATTTCTACGCCGTCCCTAATTATTCCGAACGAATTAGTAGCTAAATGATCTTCTGATTTGGGATAAAAACCACAAGACCTCTCCATATTTTTATATTCTTTTTCAGTTACTTCCTTCCATGAATCCATTGGAGGTGATACTTTTAAATAAAACTTTGGTTTTATGTTTAAAGGGTCATCCATTTTCATACTCCCGTTAAAATTTTCCATGCCTTTCTTACCTGCTGCGGAACTACCGCATTTCCGAGCGATTTAAGTCTGTCCACCTGATAGGGTAGCCCATCAGTAACTCGACAAATAGTGGAGACAGCTTCTTGCCAATCATCTCTGGATTCAAACGGCCTATAGAGTCCTGAATGTTCTCGCCATGTTTCGAGTTCTGAGTGCTTGGGGAAGGCTTGCGTATTGGCTTGCTGGCCTGAGATGCTGTTGGAGTTGCAATCATTTTCACCATGCAGGGCAGATTCGGACTGTGTCTCTTCCTTTCCGATGGTGCTTCCCCCGAATCCTTCCAATCCCTTGCCTTGGGAGTCGGCCATAATTTTCTCTTTGGGTTTAGCACCTTCTCTGGCAATCCTTGCTGTTTGCTGTTCGACCCTCTTCTCTTGTAGTCCTGTGCTGTTGGCGTGGGCCACATCTGTGGATAAGCAACTTGCTCGTTCAATCTTCCCGAACATTTCCTCTTGCTCATGCTGTTCCCTCGATGCAATGCTCGATCCAATGCTTTCCCTTCCCTCACAGGCAGATGCTCCATTGTGCTTGGAGTGAGCCAGTAAGAACCATCTTTCACGTCTGTGTAAAGCTCCGACCCCACTAGCGGATATAACACACCATCGACAATCATACCCCAGCGCGGCAATTTCTCTAACGACTCGAATCCCTCCTCTATGGGTGATAGCAGGGACATTTTCAAGGAATAAGAACTTGGGCTTGATTTCTTTGGCCAAGCGCATGATTTCGAAAAATAGACCGCTTCGCTCTCCTTCCAAGCCTTTTCCAGCTCCTGCAACAGAGATGTCCTGGCACGGAAACCCTCCATATATGATGTCAATATTTCCTTTAATAAATTCATCTGGAAATCTTCTAGAGGATAATGTTGTAATATCGTCCCAAATTGGTGCTTTGGGCAAATCCCCTTCTTGCATTCTTTGCATGAGTACGCTTTGGCAGAATGGTTCGATTTCGCAGTAGGCAACTGGTCTAACCCAGTCTTGCAGTGCGTATGTGATTCCCCCGATTCCCGAAAATAAATCCAAACCATTTAACATCTCCTATATACCTGCAACCCCAAGATGAAATTCAAGTTGCGCCGTATTTTTTGGAAATGCCTTTCTATGTAATTCCTTAAACTTATCCGGCCTTCCTGCAGGGGTTAGCTTCAAAAGTGTTCGAACTTGGGCAATGACAGCCATCAAGGCGGGATCCCCTACATCTTTTGAAAGAAACTGATGGTTTTTATGCTTGCGAAAACGACCCTTTACAATAGGGTTCCGATCCCTAATTTCCTGCATCACTTCTTCAGGCAATACTTTATAGATGTAATTGTGAATAAAACCCGAAAGCCATGCACCCTCATGAATAGGGCGGTTTTTAGGGATTTCTTTATCATAAACACGGTAAATATCAGGCCACATATCACCGGCAAACCGCATTTCATGCGGGCGTAAATAGTCACTTAGAAAGCGATTAAAATATTCTACGATTGTGTTTCGCTTTATTTCCTGCAAATATCCCGAAACATCATAGCAAACAGCCCTAACACCCGCTTTACCGAATGCCCTTACAAGATTCCAGCATTGATCAACAATTTGACGCTGTGAATTTGACATTTCAGCGCCTTCAAATTTTGCTAATTCGATAATCTTTTCAGCAAAATCAAAAAGAACATCAGCATGAAAGCCAATGGCTATTCTTTTTTGCCCCGGGATTTGCCAACGCAAGGGTTCGCCAATAACTTCGCGCAATTGACCGCGCAAAGCCGGAAAAAACTTACCCTTAAATGTTCCTAATCCGAAAAATCTTTCAGCACTTCTATAAGAAATAACCGGTGTGCCATCCTTTAGAATGGTTACTTCTAATTCAATATCGCCAATGGGCAAAAGCCCACTATGGTTCGTAGCTTCTTGAACTTTCATGTAGTCCCCTTAAATTTAATCAGGAAGGTATTTAGTCACCTCCATAGGATCAAAACCTTTGTAGTTATCGTTACATCTATCGATGAAACGTTTGAAAATCGCATCTTCACGCATTTTCATTAATTCCATTTCCTGATTCAGAATCTTTTTTTCCATCCGGTAAAGCTTCAGAGCTTTCTTGATTCTCATTTCCCGGTTGTTGTCCTTCATCTTCAATAACCTTTGCTTCCTGAACAATGATATGCCTGATCTGATCAACCGTTGTCCAAAACCCCGTATTGGTTTCATCGTTAATGAAAACATTCCCCGCATTAAGGCATTCAAAATATTCCTGAACCTTATTTTCCGGCACATATAGCGCTACTGTTTTATCATCTTTGTATGTGATACGAATGACGTAACTCATTATTGATCCCCTTTATATCTTTTGCCAGCGCCTTTTGGGTGCAACAATGCGGCGGCGCGTTGATCTAATTTCTTGTTCTTGTATTCTTGCGATTTTAGGTTGCGCAATTCCTTGTTGCGTATGGGCTTTCCATCCCGATTTAGCGCACCTTCCCGCATTTCTAGTTCACGATATCCATCGGAACCCCAATGGCCGCGTTCTTGCCTACCCATTTTTAATCTTCTTCTTCAAGTTCATTATTTACATCTTCAAGCGCTTCTTTGCTTTTTTCTGCTAGTTCTTCAGCCTTTTCTTTTGCTTCATAAGCTTCAACAAAAGATTTTGCGGCTTGGTACATGCTATATTGGCATCGCTTAAAGTGTTCCTCAATAGCTTGGCCACTTCTTTTTTCGATATCTTTCAGCCTTTCAAGGCATTCTTTGACATTTTCAAGATCTTCTTCAAACATTTTTTTCCTCCTTTTGTATGCAAAACCGCCATAATATCGCGCTTCAACATATTTCATTAATTGTTTGTATTGCTTTTCTGTTTTATCCATTCGTGAGTTCCATATATGATTTTATTCATAAAATCGGGATCATTTTCATTTTTCTCATATAGGGTCTTCAGATATTCGTTTTCTGGCGTAGACAACATCGGATATTGACGAAATATAAGTGTGCCTTTTTTTCTTTTAGCTTTAACTTTCATAGGAACCGTGTTAGGCAATACTTCGCTATGGCCGCCGCACATAAAATCAAATGTACTAAAAATATCGATACCCAAATATTCCAAATATGCCATTTCATCAGCAGCTTCATTCATCATCGGTTTCCCCTTCATCAGCCCAACCACACCAAGCACAATGCCCAGTTGCTACAAAAGGTGCCCAATTTTCCCGTCCGTCTCCTTCTGCACAGCTATAACATCTGACAAGAAACAACTGGCCCTTATCACTTAGGAAATTCGGTCCCTTTAACTGCTTTTCCCGTGATATTGGATAATCTAAAACACTTTTCATTGGTTAATCCCTAAAAATTACATAACTATCAGCTACAATGTTGCCAATAAATCCACCAACACCACACCAAAAAAACCAATCGTTATTTAAATAAATTCCTATGCACATAGCAATTATGCAAATTTTTTCTATTGGATACATTATCGTTTTCCTGCTTCGAGAATTGGCAAACCCGCTTCAGTTGGTACATAGATCGTTTGCATTTGGTTTGTCTGAAGGCCTTCAATCCAACGATAACGCAAATAGGCTTCGTTTCCCTTC
>Ga0079224_100005383_pt1 | contig 16783 bp, 14 predicted proteins | sample Stecom2015_FD_80414 | JGI IMG/M metagenome (GOLD analysis project Ga0079224, IMG submission 80414) | Agricultural soil microbial communities from Utah to study Nitrogen management - Steer compost 2015 | ecosystem: Environmental > Terrestrial > Soil > Agricultural land | place: USA: Utah... | reverse complement strand
CTCGTGCGCGATCAACGGCGAGCCGTGCGACGGCGGCTCGGGCGGGAACCAACCGCCGGAGGTGGAGCTCACCGCCCCGACCGGTGGCCTCGTCGGCGTCGTGCCGCCGTGCCCGCTGGTCTTCGCCGCCGACGCGGTGGACCCGGACGGCGCGGTGGACCGGGTCGAGTTCTATGTGAACGGCGTACTGGTGGGCACCGACGACACCGCCCCTTACCGCGTCGGTATCTCGGGTGGCTCGGTTCCGGCGCCGGAGCGGGTCGCGTTCGCTCGCGCGTACGACGATGGGAATCCGCAACTGAGCACCGACTCGGAGCCGGTGACGTTCCAGACCATCATCGGTGACCCGGCGCCGGAGACGCTGTTCGCCTGCGACGGTTCGCTGGAGTTGCTGGCCGGTACCTCGGAGGAGATCCGGTTCGTGCTGGTCTCATCCGTGGTCGACCAGGCGACCCTGACCGTGAGCGGCGATCCCGGCATCACGGTCTCGCCCACCACCGTGGTCGCCGACGGGACGCTGATCCTGGCCACGGTGAGCGCGGCCGCTGGGAGCGCCGGTGCCACGGCCACGATCACCGCGACCGCCGGCGGCCTGGGCCCGGCGACGATGTCGATCACGGTCGTCTGAGCGCGGCTGCCGCGAACGGCTCCCGCGAACGCATGCCACGAACGGGATGCCGTGAACGGATGCCCGCGCGGGATGCCCGTCAGTTCGCGGGTGGGCCGGAGTAGTACTCACCCTCCGGGTAGGGCCACGGGTTGGCCTCGCAGCCGTCCAGGGAGATGGTCTGCTGCTGCATCACCGGAGCCGGCTCACCCGCACCCGGGCACCCCGCGTGCCCGAACCCGAGTTGGTGCCCCACCTCGTGGTTGATCAACATCCGCCGGTAGGTCACCAGCGGCACCTCGGCGTCCACGAAATGGGGCACCGACAGCCGCCACCGGCTCAAGTTAAGGATCACCTTGCCGCTGAGCCGGCAGGAGACACCCCCGTCGGGCAGGCCAGAAGCGGAGACCACCAGCCCGCCGGTCGCGCACATCTGCTCGGTGGTGCCGCTGGTGGCCAGGTAGATCGTGAAGTCGTGACCCTCCTCGACTCGCTGGAACCGGCGCTCACCACCGGCGGTCCAGCCCTGCGGATGCCCCAGCGTCTGATCCACGAAGCCGGCCAGGGCCTGCTCGTCGATCTCGATGCCGTCCTCCACGGCGACCCGGTACCGCAGCAGCGGGCCGGACTCTCCCAGCACCTCGCCCTCGGATTCCACCACCGTGAAGGTGCCCGGGCCGCTGGCCGGGAAGTCGCCGCCCAGCGCCAGGACCGGGGCCGGAGTGAGGTCCGGGCCGGGCTCGCGCGGGGCCGGCGGCGGGTCCGGCACCGGCCCGGCCACAGCCGGCGGCTGCGCGCGTACCACCACGTCATCGCCGGCGGACCCGCCGCCGAGGTCGTCGCCTGCCTGGCGGACCCGGTCGAAGACTCCGGCGCCGGCGACCAGGGCCGCGAGCGCCACCGCCACCAGCACCCACCGGCGGCCCCGGCGCGGGCGCGCGGGTACGCGCGAGGGCTGTGCCCCCAACGACCGCGCGGGTGCCCCGGTGAGCAGCGGCGTCGTGGCGGAAGCGCGCGGCGAAACAGGCATGATCTGGATGATTCTGCCACAGCTCGGCGAGGTCACGGGCGATCACCGGGGAGTCGCGCGCACGAGTCACACGACGGCGGTTCCCGCTAGCCGCCGTCGCCGGAGCGGCGAGCCCCGGCGCGGGCCAGCCGCGGCCACTGCGGGGCGAGCGCCTCCCGGGTGGCGACGAAGTCGGCGTACAGGTCGTGGTAGCGGACCACGACTGCCGGGTCCGGCTCGAAGGTCAGTTGGCGCCGCACCAGCCGCTTGCTGGCGCTGGCGGTGTCCGGCTCCTGTCCGGTGGCCACCAGCGCGGCGATCAAGGCGCCCTTCGCGCCCACCTCGGCGTCGGTGGAGCGGGAGGTCGGCACGCCGGTGACGTCGGCGAGCAGTTGGCACCAGAACTGGCTGGCCGCGCCACCCCCGCACAACCGCAACTCGGTCGGCACCATCGCGGTGAACTCCAGGCAGTCCCGGACCGCGCAGCAGGTACCCTCCAGGATCGCCCGGGCAACCTCGGCGCGGCTGTGGGTCGACGACAACCCGATCAGGCCACCGCGGGCGGCGGAGTCGCGAAACGGCGCCCGCTCCCCGGCCGGGGAGAGGTACGGGTGGAACACCAGCCCGCCGGAGCCGGGGTCGGCGGCGGCGGCCAGATCCGACAGCCAGCTCGGCTGGTCGAGCCCGAGCAACCGCATCCCCCAGCCGATCACCTCGACTCCGGCCATCGCCGCCAGCGAGCGTACGTAGGTCCGCGCTACCCCCGACGGCAACAGCATCCCGGCCGGTTCGCCGGAGGTGTCCGGCTCGGCCAGAACCACCTCAGTGGAGAGTGTGGTGCCCAGCACCGTACAGGCGTCGCCGGGCGCGACCGCCCCCATCCCGATGGCGGTGGCCGGGATGTCGAACGGGGCCATCACCACCGGTAGCCCGGCGGGCAGGCCGAGCTGCGCGGCGGCCCGCGGGCACAGCTTCTCCACCCGGTTGCCGTCGCCGCGTACCGGCGGGAGCAGCCGCCGCGCCCACGGCATCCCGAACAGCTCCAGCAACCGCGGGGAGTAGGTACGGGTGCGGATGTCCAGGAACGGGTTCGCGGCGTCGGACTCGTCCACGGCCAGCGCGCCGGTGAGCCGGGAGAACAGCCAGCCGTCGCAGTACAGCGCCTGATGCGAGGCGCGCAACCGCTCCGGCTGGTGCTCGTGCAACCACCGCAGGATCGCCGCGGAGGTGCCTGGGAACCCCAGCGTGCCGTTGATCCGGAAGGCGTCGGTCAGCACACCGTCGGCGTCCCAGCGCTCCAGCACACCGGCGGCGCGGGCGTCGTTCCACAGGATCGCCGGGCCGGTAGGGTCGCCGTTCTCGTCCACCAGCCAGCAGCCGTCGCCCTGCCCGGTGAGGGCGAGCAGCTCCACCGGCTCCGGATGCGATCGCCGGACCGCGCGGATCGCGCTGACCACCGCCTCCCACACCGCCCACATGTCCTGCTCGCTGGCGCCGGACGCGTCCCGTCGCACCGGCGTGGCCTCCCGGGCGACTCCCAGCTCCCGGCCGGCGCCGTCGAACAGCACCGCCTTGACCATGGTGGTGCCGGCGTCGACACAGACCACCGCCATCGCCGTGCCTCCGTTCAGCAACCGCTCTCGTACGCGCTGATCGCGCAGACCTTCGCGTTCGAAGGGGTGGAGGCGTCGAACTCGTACCCGAGCCACTCCCGCACCAGCCGGCGGGCGAGCTGCAGCCCGATCACCCGCTGCCCCAGCGCCAGCACCTGGCAGTTGTTGGACAGCACCGAGCGCTCCACACTGAACGAATCGTGCGCGACGGTCGCGCGTACCCCCTCCACCTTGTTGGCGGCGATCGCCATGCCGATCCCGGTGCCGCAGATCAGCACCGCCCGGTCCGCCTCTCCGGCCGCCACCTTCTCCGCCGCCACGATCGCCACCTGCGGGTACGAGGCGGCCTGCAGGTCCTCGGCGAAGACCCCGACATCCTCCACCGCCGCCACCCGCGGGTCCTCGCGCAGGTCGGCGAGGATCGCGGTCTTGTAGTCGAAGCCGGCGTCGTCGGCGCCGATCACGATCCGGTACTGTCTGTCCATAATGGGTCTCCCCCTGAGTCCGGCTGCCGATGCTCAGCAGTCCTCTGGTTCGATGCCGCCGGGTCCCCGCCGGGCCAGCACGGTGGCGGCGGCGGTGAGCACGATCCCCATCGAGGTGGCGCCGGCGTCCGGCGCCCCCACGCTGCGGTGGGCCAGCGGCCGGGCCCGCCCGACCTTCGGCACCATCGGGGCGGTGGCCGCGGCCGCCGCCACCGCGCGGTCGGCGGCGCTGGTCCACGCCTGCGCCAGGCTCGCCCCGGCGGCCAGCCGTTCCTGCACGTGGTCCACGAACGGCAGGAGCGCGTCGAGCATGGTCTTGTCGCCCGGCTGCGCCCCGCCCACCCGGCATACCGTGTCGGCAGCGTGCCGCAACGCCTGCCCGAGCCGGTCGCCGGTCACCGGCTCCAGGTCACCCAGGTGGGTCCCGACCGCGCCGAGCAGGATTCCCCATAGGATCCCGCTGGTGCCACCGGCCCGGTCGGCGAACGCGTCCCCGGCGGCGCGCAGCACCGTGCCGATGCCGCCGGTCGCTTCCTCGGCGGCGGCCTGCGCGGCCCGCAGTCCGCGTACCATCCCGGCGCCGTGGTCGCCGTCACCGGCGATCGCGTCGAGCCGGCCGAGTTCCTCCTCGGCTTTGACCGCGGCCTCGGTCATCGCCGCCAGCACCTTCCGCGCCACCTGCCCGGCGGCCCGCGAGGCCGGGCTGGACTCGGAGGTCTCGCCGGTGGAGGCGGCGTCACCGCGGGTGCGCGGCGCGGCCGGGAAACTGGGCAGCGTGCTGGTGTCCCCGCGCCGGAACGCGGCGGTGTCCACCGGCGCCGCCCAGTAGCCCTCCAGCTCGTCGTCGAGCCAGGTCAGCGACAGCGAGCAGCCGGCCATGTCCAAGCTGGTGACCAGTTCGCCGACCTCCGGCAGCACCGGCTCGACCCCGGCCGCCGCCAGCAACCGGTGCACGTGCCGGTAGAGCACGAACAGCTCCTCGTACTTGGTGGCGCCGAGCCCGTTCAGGATCACCGCGGCCCGGCCGGAGGTGCCGGGTGGGCGCTCGGCCAGCACCGCCTCCACCAGCCCGGCCGCCAGTTCGCTGGCGGGCATCCAGGCGGCGGAGCGGACCCCTGGCTCGCCGTGGATGCCCAACCCGAACTCCATCTGTCCGGGTGCCACGGTGAAGAGCGGTTGCGGCTTGCCGGGCAGGGTGCAGCCGGCGAACGCCACCCCGTAGGAGAAGGTGGCGGCGTTGGCGGCCCGCATCACCCGCTCCACGGTGTCCAGATCGCGGCCCAGGTCGGCAGCGGCACCACCGATCTTGTAGACGGCGGCGGTGCCGGCCACGCCCCGGCGCTGGTCTGCCTGCTCGGGCGGGGCCGAGGCGACATCGTCGGTGACGTAGACGATCCGGGTGTCGATACCCTCGGCGAGCAGCCGCTCCCGGGCGGCGGCGAAGTTCAGCCGGTCCCCGGCGTAGTTGCCGAACGCCAGCACCAGCCCGGCCCCGCCGGCGGCGGCCCGCCCCACCCGGTAGACCTGCTCGGCGGAGGGGGAGGTGAAGACGTCACCCAGCACGCACCCGTCGGCGAGCCCTGGCCCGACGATCCCGGCGTAGGAGGGGTAGTGGCCGGAGCCGCCACCCACCACCAGGCTCACCTTGCCGGCCCGGGGGCCGTCCTGGCGGACGAACCCGGAGGCGTGCGGTACCCGTCGCACGTACCGGGAGTAGGCGGCGGCGAAGCCGTCGATGACGTCTGTTTTGAAGTGGGCGGGATCGTCGTAGATATGGGTCATGGTGTGCCTCCGTCCAGTCGGCCGCGGATGTACCGGGCGGCGTCGGCGTGGTCGGCCGCCACGTAGTCGGCGAGGTCGAGCGCCTCGCCGCTGGGCGGGTAGGTCGGGTTCGGGATCGCCAGCACCAGCAGCCCGGCGGAGCTGGCGGCCCGGATGCCGTTGCTGGAGTCCTCCACCGCCAGGCACCGGGCTCCGGTCAGCCCCAGCCGGCGTACCGCCTCCAGGTAGACATCGGGGCTGGGCTTGCCGCGCGGCACCTCCTCGCTGGAGACCGTAGCGGCGAACAGGTGCGCCAGGTCGTGGTGTACCAGGATCGCGTCGATCGCCCGGCGGGCGGCGGAGGAGGCCAGCGCCACCGGCACCCGGCCGCTGGCGCTGGCCAGCAGTTCCCTGGCCCCCGGCAGCAGGGGGCCCTGCCGGTCCCGCACGATCCGCCGGATCATGTGCGAGACACAGGACTCACCGGCCTGCCGCCACTCCTGCGGCGCACCCACGTGGCCGGCCAGGTACCGGGCCCACTCCGGCGCGCTCATCCCCTGCACGGCGAGGGTGTCCTGGTGGGTCCACGGGTGCCCGTGGCGCTCGCTGTAGACGCGCCAGGCCTCCTCCCACAGGTGTTCGCTGTCGATCAGGATGCCGTCCAGATCGAACACCACCCCGGCGACGCCGCCGGCGGTGACGCCGGCAACCTCGGCCGCGCCGGTGGTGAGGCCCGGTCCGGACATCACTTCGCCACCTGGTAGCGGATGCCGGCGGAGTCCCAGGCGGTGAGCACCGCCGGGTCCGCGCCCGAATCCGTGATGATCAAATCGAAGTCCTCCAGCGGTACGATCTTGTGGAGCGCCACCCGCCCCAGCTTGGTGTGGTCGACCAGCAGGTACCGCTTGGTGGCGGCCCGCACCATCGCGCGCTTGAGCGCCACGATCCGCTCCTCCTGGTGAAACGCGTCGGTGGTCGACACCGCCGAGGTGGACATGAAGAGCGCGTCCGCGCGGATGCCCGAGATCTGTTCCAGGCACTGCATTCCCACGAATGAGTCGTGCGGCAGGTCGTACACCCCACCCAGCGCGATCACCGTCAGGTCACTGTCGGCGGCCAGGTCGGCGAGCCGGCGCAGTCCAGCCAGGAAGGTGGTGGCTACGTGCAGCGGGGTACGCTCGGCCAGCCCTTCGATCATGTGCAGCACCGAGGTGGAGTCATCGAGCATCACCGACATGCCCGGTTCCACGTACTCCAGCGCCGCCTGGGCGATCGCGGACTTCTCCTGCGCCTTGGACGCCATCCGGTAGGAGAGTTGGGCCTCGAACACTCCCGATGCCTGGGCCGTCACTCCTCCGTGGAACTTGCGGACCACCCCCCGCCGCTCCAGTTCGTCCAGATCACGGTGGATCGTCATGATGCTGACACCGAATCTGGCGGCGAGTTCCTGGGCGGTGCACGAGCCCTGGGCGATGACGTGCTCACCGATCTGCCGCTGCCGGGCCTCGGTCTTGCGTTCCCTGGGGCGGCGGGAGCTGTCCGGGCGGAAGCTGGTCAATCGAGGACCTCCTTGTCGGCCACGACGAGGCGTGGGTCGCGAACGGCGTCAGTGGCGGCGATGGCCGAAGCGTCGTCAGGCAACTGCCGGGCGGCGGACTCCGCCTCGACGCGAGCACGGTACCAACGCAGTTGCGCGGTGATCTGGTTCTCGTCCCAGCCCAGTACCGGTGCGATCAACCCGGCCACCACCGGCGCGGCGGCGACCCCGTGATCAGGTGTCTCGATGGCGATGTGGGTGCGGCGAGTGAGCACATCGTCCAGATGCAGGGCGCCCTCATGGCTCGCCGCGTAGACCGCCTCCACCGCCAGGTAGCCGGGCGCGCCTTCGATCGGGGCCGCCAACCGCGGCCGGGCGGCGATCAGCCCGTCCAGGTCCCAGACCAGCGAGCCGTACCGCCGCAACAGGTGCTCGGCCTGGTCCTGGCTCAGTCCCCGCTGCCGGGCCCGGTCCGGGAACTCCTCGCGGGCGCGTCGATAGCCCACCGCACCGATCAGCGGCTGCTGCCGGGTCTTGGCGCGCAGGTCCGGCCGGCCCCGCTGGCGTACCACCAGATCCACCGCGTCGGCGGCCATCACCCGGTAGGTGGTGTACTTGCCTCCGGTGACGGTGATCAGACCCGGCACCGGCGACTCCACCGCGTGCTCGCGGCTGAGCCGGCTGGTGGTGCTGGCCCGGCCCCGCCGCAGCGGGCGCAGCCCCGCGAACACGCCGTCGACGTCCTCTGTGGTCAGCTTGTGCCGGACCACCCGGTTCACGTTGTGCAGCAGGTAGTCGACGTCGGCGGCGGTGGCGGCGGGATCGTCCGGGTGGTGCGTCCAGGGCGTGTCGGTGGTGCCGATCAGCCAGTGGTCACGCCACGACCGTACGAACAGGACGCTGTCGGTGGCCCGCACGAACATGGACAGCCGCAGGTCGATCCGCGAGCGCGGCACCATGATGTGGACGCCCTTCGAGGCCCGCACCGTGAACCCGGCCGGCTTGCCGGTCATCCTGGTCACCGAATCGGTCCAGACTCCGGTGGCGCTGACCACGTGGTCGGCGAGGACGTCGAACTCGTCGCCGGTGAGGAGGTCCCGCACCGTGGCGCCAGTGACCGCACCGGCTTCCACCCGCAGCCGCACCGCCTTGGCGGCGGCGGCGACGTCGGCGCCGTGCGCGGCAGCGGTGCGGACCAGTTCCACGGTGTGGCGGGAGTCGTCGATCTGCAGGTCGTGGAAGGTGATGGCGCCGGTGACCTTCCCGGCGTCCAGGCCCGGCGCGAGCGCGCGGACCCCCCGCCGGGACAGGTGCCGGTGCCGGGGCACCGCCCCGGCACCGCCGAGCGTGTCGTAGAGCAGCAGCCCGGCGCCCACGTACGCGCGTTCCCAGATCCGGTGCCGCAGCGGGTAGAGGAACTGGATCGGGCGGACCAGGTGCGGGCACAGCACGCGCAGCATCAGCGCCCGCTCCCGCAACGCCTCCCGCACCAGGGCGAAGTCCCGCTGTTCCAGGTAGCGGAGTCCACCATGGATCAACTTGCCGGAACGCCCCGAGGTACCGGCGGCGTAGTCACGCATCTCCACCAGCGCCACGGACAGCCCTCGGGTGGCGGCATCCAGCGCCACGCCGGCACCGGTGACGCCGCCGCCGAGCACCAGCACGTCGTAGCGGGTGCTGGCCATGCGGCGTAGCGCCTGCGCGCGGGTACCGGGGCTGAGCTGCGAGGCTGCCGGGCTGCCTGTCATGCGACACGCTCCTGCGGTGCGATCCGGGGGTGCGGCGCCTCGCCGGCGGGGCCGCGATGCGGCCCCCCGGCCCCGCCGGCGAGGCGCCGGGGAGACAGCGGTCAGCTAGCGAGCCGGAACCCGCTGAGCTGCCCAGCGTTCTCCTGGGTGATCAAGACGCAGTTGATGGACTGCTTCTCCTCGGGCACGCCGGTCTCACCGGTGCGGATGTAGTTGTCCGCCTGCTGGACCGCCAGCGTGGTGCCCTCCACGATCGGCTGCAACACCGTGGCCACCATTTCACCGGCGGCGACCGCCGCCGCGGCTTCGTCGTTGCCGTCGAAGCCGAGCACCAGGATGTCGTCCATCTTGCCGGCCTCCTTGATGGCCTGGATCGCACCGAGCGCCATCTCGTCGTTGCCGGCGATCACGCCGTCCACGTCCGGGTGCGCCCGCAGCAGCAGTTCCATCTTCTCCTTGCCCTGCTGCCGGTCCCAGTTGGCGGTCTCCCGCTGCAACATCACCAGGTCCGGGTACTGGGAGATGACCGCGTGGTACGCGTCCGAGCGCACCTGGGCGTTGTTGTCGGTCGGGTTGCCGAACAGCTCCACAAAGGTCCCTTCGCCACCCATCGCCTCCACCCAAGCCTCGGCACCGAGGGTGGCGCCCTGCGCGTTGTTGGAGATGATCTGGGACTTGGCGATGCCCTGTTCGTCGATCTCGGCGTTCACCAGGAACACCGGGATGCCCGCGTCGGTCGCCTTGCGGACCGCGCCGACGCTCTCCTGCGCGCCGGCCGGGTCCAGGATGATGGCGGAGACCTGCGAGCTGATCGCCGCGTCGATGAACTGGTTCTGCTGGTTCGGGTCGTTGTTGTGGGCGTTGACGGTGGTCTCGTAGCCGAGCGCCTCCGCCTCGGCGACCGCAGTGTCGACCTCGGCCTTCCAGTACGGGTTGGACGGGTCCACGGTGATGATGGCGATGGTGCCGCCGCCCTCCTCGCCACCGTTGTCGCCACCGTCGCCGTCATCGTCGCCACAGGCGGCGAGCGCGGCCACCATGACCATGGACGTGACGGCTACCAGCGATCTGCGTAACATATCTGTGCTTCCTCTTCCTGAGATGCGGGTGTCTACCGGGTGGATCCCTGTGCGGCGGGTTCACCGTGCCGCGGTCGGGATGGGGAAGTGGGCCCGGGTGCGGGGGTGGAGCCCTGCGCCCGGGCTGTGCCGCGCCGGCGTTGCAGCCTCTGCTGCGCCTGGTCGAGCGCGACCGCGAGGATGATGACGGCGCCCTTGATGACCTGTTGCCAGAACACCGAGACGCCGATCAGGACGAGTCCATCGACCAGGAAGCCGATGACGAATGCCCCGATCAGGGTGCCGCGGACGGTGCCCCGCCCGCCGGAGAGCGTGGCGCCGCCGATCACCACCGCGGCGATGGCGTTGAGTTCGTAGAACTCGCCTGCCCGGGGGGTGGCGGCGGGCAGGTCGGCGGTGAGCAGCACCCCGACGATTCCGGCGCACACGCCGGAGAGGATGTAGATGCGGGTCTGCACCTTCTTCACCGGAACCCCGGACAGTTCGGCGGCCCGGGAGTTGCTGCCGGTGGCGTACAGCCAGCGACCGAACGGGGTGCGGGTGAGCAGCAGCGAGAACGCCGCGGCGACCGCGGCCATCACCCATACCGGCATGGGGATTCCCAACGGCCGCCCGGCCAGCGTGCTGACGAACCCGGTGTTGCCGAGTTCCGGGCGGCCGAACAGGTCGGTGAAGGTCTCCCCGTTGGTGATCAGCAGCGCGAACCCGCGGGCCACGTAGAGCATGCCCAGGGTGGCGATGAACGGCGCCACCCGGAACCTGGACACCAGGATGCCGTTGACGTAGCCGATCAGCATCCCGGCGGCGCAGGCGATCAGCACCACCACCCAGACCGGTGGGTAGGCGATCAACTCGGTCAGCGGCAGGTCGTACCCGCGCAGCAGGTAACCGGCGATCACGCCGCTGAGACCTACAGTGGAACCGACCGACAGGTCGATCCCGCCGTTCAGGATCACCAGCAACATGCCCAGCGCCAGGATCGCGTTCATGGCGACGTGCCGGGTCATGATCAGAAGGTTGTCCGGCTGCAAGAAGTTCGGCGTCATGATCGAGAACGTCACGATGATGATCGCCAGGGCGATCAGCGCCCGGCCCTCGATCAGCAGGGCGTTAAGGTTGATCCGCTTCGACCACGACCCGTTGCTTGCCTGGGACTGCACGGCGTTGCTCACTCGTTCGCTCCAATGGGGTGGGCACGCTGGTCCGGCTCGGACTCGCCGGAGGCGGCCATGACGTCTTCCCGGGTGCATGTCGCCGGGTCGAACTCCCGCACCACCCGGCCCTTGGCCATCACGACGATCCGGTGGGAGGCGGCGAGCGCCTCACCGATCTCGGAGGTGACGTACAGGACCGCGAGGCCCTTGCTGGCCTCCCGGAAGATGAGGTTGTAGATCTCGCCCTTGGCGCCGACGTCGATGCCGCGGGTGGGCTCGTCCAGCAGCAGCACGGACGGGCCGGTCAGCAGCATCTTGCCCAGCACCACCTTCTGCTGGTTGCCGCCGGACAGCGAGGTGATCGGGGCGCTCGGCCCCGCGGCCTTGATCCGGACGCTGGCGATCTGGGACTCGACGTTGGCGCGTTCCCGCCGGCCGGACAGGAACCAGCCCTTCACCGTCGACAGCAGGCTGGCCAGGGACAGGTTCGACCCGACCGACATCATCTGCACCAGGCCGTCGCGCTGGCGGTCCTCAGGCACCAGCCCCATGCCCTGGCTGATCCGTTCCGCGATCGACATCCGGGTGACGTCCACGCCGTCCAGCCGCACCCGGCCGCTGGCCATCGGCTCCCGGCCGGCCAGCGCCTCGACCAACTCGGTGCGGCCGGCGCCCATCAGCCCGTACAGGCAGACCACCTCGCCGGCGCGTACCTGTAGGGAGACGTCGTTGACCACCATCCGGCCGGAACCGTCCGGGTCCACCACCGAGACGTTCTCCACCGACAGCCGTACCTCGCCGTACTCGCGCGGCCCGGAGCGGAAGTCGTAGTCGGCGTCCCCGCCCACCATCGCGCCCACCACCCACGGCAGGTCGATGTCGGCGGCCTCCGCCTCGGCCACCAGCACCCCGTCGCGGAACACCACCGCGTAGTCGGCGATCGCCAGGGCCTCCTCCAGGTGGTGGGAGATGTAGACGACCGCGACGCCGTTAGCGGTCAACTCGTGGATCACCTTGAACAGCACCTCGACATCGGCGGCGCTGAGCGCGGAGGTGGGCTCGTCCATGATCAGGATGCGGGCGTCGGTGGAGAGTGCCCGCGCGATCTCGACGATCTGTTGCTGCCCCAGCCGCAGGTCACCCACGATGGTCTCGGGTGTGATCGACTCCTCCAGCCAGGCCAGCAGCTTGCGGGTGAGCTGGTTCTCCCGGGCGTAGTCGATGCCACCCCGGGGAGTGCGCAGTTCCCGGCCGAGGAAGATGTTGTCCCGGACGCTGAGGTTGTGACAGAGGTTCAACTCCTGGTGGATGATGGAGATGCCCCGGTCCACCGCGTCGGTGGGTGAGCGCAGCACCACCGGCGCGCCGTCCAGTTCCAGGCGCCCGCGGGTGGGTTGCTCGATCCCGGCGAGGATCTTCATCAGCGTGGACTTGCCGGCCCCGTTCTCTCCGAACAGGACGGTGACCTTACCGCGCCGGACCTCGAAGTTGACTCCCTTCAGCGCCCGGGTGACCCCGTATTGCTTGGCGATGTCGATGGCGCGCAGCACCACCGTGCCGTTGCCGGCGCCGGAGGTCTCGGCGTCGGCGCCGGTGGCGGCCAGGGCCGGCGAGTCCTGGTTCACGGCGCCACCTCGATCTGGACCGGGTGGATCAGGTAGAGGTCGGCGGGCCCGCCGGAGCTGTAGCCGCCGATCACGTTCACGACCTGGTCGGCCAGGCTCGGCGGGTCGGCTGGCGCCAGCACCTCCTGCTGCATGAGCAGCTTGAACTCGTTGGCGACGGACTGGAAGTCGGTCTGGGTGTTGAAGTCGCCGAATCCGATCATCCCGGTGGCGTCCCGCACCGGGATGCCGCTCAGCGAGGTGTTCCGGGGGATCCGGACGTCCGAACCGTCCGGCATCCCCGGCACCTCCAGGTAGATGAACTCATCGTCCACTTCGGTCACCGTGCCGGTGGCCCACACCGGGAACGCGTACTGGTTGGCGCCCAGATCATTGCCGTACTCCGCGCCGGCGGCGGCCGGGTCGTCCTTGATGGCCGCGGCGAGCACGGTCAGGTCGGTGGCGGTCGCGACGATCTCCGCGCTGATCACCGGGAACTGCTCCTGCGCGTAGGCCGGCGGATCGAACTGCTCCGGCTGGTGCGCGGCGGACGACACCGGGTCGAGGAACCGGGTGTCGGCGATGGCCGCCACCACCAGGACCACTCCGGCGACCACCGCGAGGAGGTGGCTGAGCCGGATCGAGTGCCTACCCAAGCGGAGCGTCATCCGTGGGTCCTCCTTACCGGCCAGAGGGGAGAACGACCGTGACAGAGGTTGTATCACTCCTCTTGAGATTTCCACAAGATGAACTGAGAAAATCTCCTATAACAGATCAGTAACTGAGATTGAGAGACGCAGACTTCCGCTATGCCCGATAAGAGGTTTTAGGACGGTGAGGTTTTATCACTCTGCCGCCGGACCGACCGGGTCCAGCGGCACCACCGTCACCGCGACCCCTCGCCGCCGGAGGTCCTCCCGCACCGGCTCTGGCGTGAGAGAATCCACCAAAACGTGGTCGAACTGGGTGAGCGGGGCCAGGGCGTGCAGGGCCCGGCGCGTGAACTTCGTGTGATCCACCAGCAACACTCTGCGCTGGGCCGCGTCCAACATCGCCCGTTTGGTGTCTACCGTGTCCCTGGTCGGGTGGTAGCAGGTGCCCTCGTGCACGGCGGAGGTGGACATCACGACCAGGTCGGCCCGGAGCCGGCCCAGCGCGTCGACGGTGAGCCCGCCCAGGAACGACCCGGCCCAGTCGTGATACTCCCCGCACAGCCCGATCAGCGTGATGCCCTTCTCCCCCACCAGCGCGTTCATCAGCCGCAGGTAGTTGGTGATGATCGTGAGCGGTGCCCGCTCGGGCAGCCACGGTGCGAGTTCCGCGGTGGTGGTGGAGTCGTCGAGGATCACCGCCTGCCCCGGTTCCAGGAACCGCAGGGCGGCCCTGGCCAGTGCCCGCTTGCTCGCCGTCTGTTGCCCGCGCCGGTAGACGTCACTGGACTCCACCAGGCTGGACGGCAGCGCGGTGGCCACTCCGCGGGATTTCTGCAGCAACCCTCGGGCGGCCAGCTCATCCAGATCCCGGTGTGCGGTCATCACGCTGATGTCGAACCGCCGGGCGAGTTCGTCGATACGGATAGATCCCGCCGCCGAGACCGCGTCCGTGATCGCCCGCTGCCGGGCAGCGCGTTGCCGGCCCCGCTCAGCCACCGGTGCCCCCGCCCGGGACCGCGCCGATAGCCGCCAACTCCCGCAGCCCCCGCGCCTGCCACGCCTGCCTGCCCACGAACAGGCCCTGCACATGGGGGGCCGCCAGCAGCCCGGCGGCGTTCGCCACGTCCACCCCACCGCCGTAGAGCAGCGCCCGGCAGCCGGTCCCGCCCGTGATGTCGGCCAGCACGCCGGCGAGTGCCGCCAGCGGCTGCGCCACCTCCTGCGGGGTGGCCGGCCGGCCACCGGCTCCGATCGCCCACACCGGTTCGTACGCGACCAGCGCGGTGCCGATCTCCTCCGGGCGTAGCAGCGCGGTGGCGGCCCGGGCCTGGGCGACCACGAACCGCGCGGCATCGCCCGCCTCCCGCACCGCCAGCGGCTCCCCCACGCAGATCAGCGGCACCAGCCCGTGATCCACCGCCGCCCGCGCCTTCCAGGCCACCACCTCGTCCGTCTCCCCGAAGTACGACCGCCGCTCAGAGTGTCCGATCTCGACAATAGTGGCTCCGGCGTCCTTGACCATGCGCATCGAGACCGCGCCGGTCCAAGCACCCTCGGCGGCCCAGTGCGCGTCCTGGGCACCGAGCAGGATCGGGCTGGCCGGCGGCAGCTTGTCGCGCACCGCCGCCAGCGCGGTGTGTGCCGGCAGCACAAAAAGCTGTACGCCCGGCGGTGGTGGCGTGGCGAGCAGTTCGTCGATGTAGTCCCGCGCCTCCGGGATGGTCTTGTTCATCTTCCAGCTCGTGCCGATCCATACCAGCGGCCGGCCGGACCCCGCGGCGGGCGGAGCCGTCATGGCGACTCCCAGAACGGTGCCAGGGCGGCGATCGCGGACTGGAACCGGTGATAGCCGGCGTCCAGGCTCGCCACCGCCTCCGGGTCGGGTAAGTACCGTCCGGCCACCGACACGGTACCGGCGGTGGCACTGGGCAGGTCGGGGTAGACACCGGCGGCGATCCCCGCCAGCAGGCTCACCCCGAGCGCGCCGGACTCCGCCACCGTGGTCACCTCCACCGGACGCGCGAGCACGTCGGCGAAGATCTGGCTCCACCGCGGGCTGCGGCTCGCCCCGCCGGTGAGCCGGACGGTGCCGGAGGGGAACGCGGAGTCCAGCGCGGAGAGGTGGTGCCGGTGGGTGAAGACGATCCCCTCCAGCACCGCCCGCAGCAGGTGAGCCCGGGTATGCCAACCGCGTACCCCCAGGAAGGTGGCGCTGGCGTCGCCGGGCAGCGGCGACCCGTACAGGAACGGTAGGTAGAGCACGTCGCTGGCGTCGCCGGCGACGGTGGCGACCTCCCGGTCCACAAAGGCGAACCCGTCGGTGCCCGCCTGCCGGGCGCGCTCCAGCTCCTCGCCGCAGAGCCGGGTAGCGAACCATTCCAGGTTGGTGGCGCTGGTCGGGCTGATGGCCATGTTCATCCAGTGCCGGTCGAGCACGAAGTTGCGCGCGTACCAGTCCGGGCTGGTACGCGGCTGGGTGGAGACCACCTGGTTGATGTTGAAGGTCCCGGCCACCACCGAGGCGGTGCCCGGTCCGATCACCCCGGTGCCCAGCGCCGAGCAGTCCACGTCGTGGGCCCCGGTGGCGACCGGGGTGCCCGCCACCAACCCGGTCGCGGCCGCCACCTGGTCGGTGATCTGTCCCGCCACCTCGGTGCAGCCGCGCACCGGGGGCAGCAGCCGGGCATGCCGCGCCAACCCGTACAGTTCCAGCACCGCGCCGTCGTAGCGCTGGGTGTTCACGTTCGTGAACGACAGGCTCGCCTCGGTGGGTTCGGTTGCCACCTCCCCGGTCAGCCGCAGCCGCAGCGCGTCCTTGGCCGGCAGCGCCCACCGGCTGGCGGCCACCACCTCCGGTTCGTGCTCGGCCAGCCAGGCCAGCAGCGCTCCGGGCGACGACGGCCACGGGCGTTGCCCGGCCAGCTCCAGCGCGCGCTGCGCCACGCCGGTACGCTCCCAGTCGCGCACCAGCGGGCGGGCGCGGGTGTCCAGCGACATGATCCCGGGCCGGGTGGGGCGGCCGTCCGCGTCCACCAGGTAGATCCCGTCGCCGTGCGAGGTGATCCCCACCGCGACCACCTCGGCACCGGGCCGGCCGGAGCCGGCGAGCACCTGCCGGACCGTGGCGAGCACCGCCTCGAACAACTCGTCGGGGTCTCGCTCCACGTGGTGCGGCGCCGGGTAGCGCAGCGGCACCCGGTGGCTGGCGGTCCCGACCACGGTGCCGTCCACATCGAACAGTACCGACTTGGTGACCGTGGAGCCGGCGTCAACGCCCAGCAGCAGTGGCATCGCCCACCTCCGGTCCGGGGGAGAACCGTCGCAGGTACGCCCGGTAGCGGTCGAGTTCGGCGTGCCGCCGATCGCTGTCCCACCCGAGTTCGGCGGCCATCACCGTGCTCACCGCCTCGGCGGGACCGCGGCCCAGGTCCGGCTCCAGGCCCACCATCACCCGGCGGGCCAGCACGTCGCCGAGGCGTACCGCCTGCTCCTGCCGGACGGCCAACAGCACCTCGGCGGCGACCAGCCCGGTG
>Ga0079224_100005382_pt1 | contig 16784 bp, 15 predicted proteins | sample Stecom2015_FD_80414 | JGI IMG/M metagenome (GOLD analysis project Ga0079224, IMG submission 80414) | Agricultural soil microbial communities from Utah to study Nitrogen management - Steer compost 2015 | ecosystem: Environmental > Terrestrial > Soil > Agricultural land | place: USA: Utah... | reverse complement strand
CGCGATGGCCGAGAGCGGTTGAGGACATACGAGGGCGGCGAGCGAGCGATGCGCCGCCCTGCGGGTGCGAGGCGATGAGCGAGATCCGGTGCGACGAGCACAGTTGGCGGATGGCCGATGGCGAGCTCCTGTTCGGCCAGCACTGGTCGCCCGTCCGGCCCCATGGCGGGGGCATCTATCTCCTGCATGGCCTGGGCGAGCATTGCGGCCGCTACGACGCGCTCGCCACCTGGTTCGCCGAGCGCGGCTGGCAGGTGAGGGCGCATGACCATCATGGCCACGGCCGCTCGCCGGGGGTGCGGGGAACGATCCCCCGCAGCGGCGCGATGGTCGAGGACGCGACGGATCTCGTCGGTCGCTTCGCGAGGGAACTCGGCAGGCGGCCCATCCTGCTGGGCCACAGCATGGGTGGCGCGCTCGCTGCGGAACTCGTCGTCGTGCGGCGACTGCCGGTCGCCGGCCTGGTCCTTTCCTCGCCCGCGCTGGACACCGGGCTCAATCGCCTGCAGCGGCTCCTGCTGAAGGCAATGATGCGGCTCGCACCCGGCCGCACGATGGGCAACGGGCTCGATCCGCGCAAGATCTCGCACGACATCGCGGTGGTCGAGGACTATCTCGCCGACCCGCTGGTGCACGATCGCGTCAGCGCCCGGCTGGTGGCCTGGCTGGTCGCGGCGGGCGAGGGCGCGATCGCGGGCGCGGATGGCCTCGCGGTCGACACCCTGATGCTGGTCGCGGGCGACGATGCCCTCGTCTCGGCCGAGGGCAGCCGCCGATTCGCCGGCCGGGCGCCGGCCGGCCGCGTCACCCTCCACTGTTACGAGGGGCTCTGGCACGAGGTCTTCAACGAGTGCCCGGAGGATCGCGCCCGGGTCCTGGCCGACCTCGAGGCATGGCTCGCGCCCCGGACGCCCGCCGTGCCGGCGGAGCGCGCGACGACGACCTGAGCCCCGTCAGACGCTGCGCATCAGCCCGCCGTCGACACGGATGTTCTGGCCGGTGATGTAGGCGGCGCCGTCCGACACCAGGAAGGCGACGGTCGCGGCGATCTCCTCGGCCTTGCCGTAGCGCTTCATCGGGACGCTCTCGCGTCGATCCTGCGTCGCGGGCAGGCTGTCGATCCAGCCGGGCAGGACGTTGTTCATGCGCACGTTTCTCTCCGCATGGGTATCGGCGAAGATCTTGGCGAAGCTTGCGAGGCCCGCGCGGAACACGGCAGACGTCGGGAAGGTTTCGGACGGCTCGAAGGCCCAGGCGGTGGAGATGTTGACGATGGCGCCACCGCCCTGCGCGGCCATGATCGGCGCGACGAGCCGTGTCGGTCGCACGGCGCCGAGGAAGTAGACCTCCATGCCCTCGTGCCAGTCGTCGTCGCCGAGCTCGAGCACCGGCCCGCGCGGCCCGTGCCCGGCCGAATTCACCAGGGCGTCGATGCGGCCCCAGCGTTCCATGGCGAGATCGACGAGGCGCCGGATGTCGTCGCTGGACCGGTTCGAGCCCGTCACGCCCACGCCGCCGAGCTCCCTCGCGAGCGCTTCCCCCTTGCCGGAGGAGGAGAGCACGGCGATGCGGTAGCCGTCCTTCGCGAGCCTTCTCGCGGTGGCGGCTCCCATGCCGGATCCGCCGGCGGTGACGAGGGCGACCTTCTCGGTGGGCATGTGTTCCTCCTGTGTCGGGCCGGAGGATTATGCGTGAACGACGGTCCTACGCGCCCATGAATCCCAGGTCCCGGCTCGGGAAGTTCGCGAGGCTCGGAAAGACGAGATCGAGTTCCGATTCCGTGACCCCGAACCAGCGCGCCATCGTGGCGCCGTACTGGTCGACCGACAGCTCCGGAAGGAGGCGGCCGTTGCCGACGTAGTCGTCGTTGTCCGCGGCGGTGCTCGGGAAGCGTCCGTAGAGGTCGCCGCCGCGCACGGCGCCGCCGCTGACGAAGTGGTGGGCGCCCCAGCCGTGGTCGGTACCGTCGCCGTTGCTGGTGAGCGTGCGCCCGAAATCGGACGCGGTGAACAGGGTCGCCTCGCTGGCGGCGTTCACCTGCGGGCTCGCCATGAGCTGGTTGAAGTAGCCGATCGCCTGGCTCAGCTGCGCCATCAGGTTCGCATGCGTGCCCGGCTGGTTGCTGTGCGTGTCGAATCCGCCCATGCTCACGAAGAAGACCTGGCGGCGCGCGCCCAGCGTCGCACGGCCGCCGATGATCCGGGCCACGGTCTGCAGCTGGCGCGCGACGCCGTTGGCCTGGCCGTTCGGCAGCGTCGGCACCGGATCCAGTGCGTCGGCGGGAAGCATCGCGGCATCGAGGAGGGCCTGGGCCGCGAGCGAGCGGCGGGTGACCGCGGCGTGCGACTCCTCGAGCAGGTTGGCATGCGTGCGGGTGAGCAGGTAGCGCAGGTCGTCGGCTCCGCGCGAGGAGCCGAACAGCGAGCCCTCCAGGCCGCCGATCGCGCTCGAGCCGTTGGCGCCGACGCGAAACTGCACCGTGCCTTCGCCGGAGAGCCACACCGCATTGCCGGAGGCCGAAATGCAGGTGAAGGACTGCGTCGAGTTCATGCTCGCGAGCAGGTCGCCCATGCGGCCGCCCCAGCCGTACTGCGCGCCTTCCGGGAGGTGGGTCTGCCAGGTGGACTGCTGGTCGTTGTGCGAGAACAGGTTGGGCGGCAGCGGGACGCTGCGCTCCCGGTACTGGGCGCGGGTGGTCGGCACGACCAGGGGACCGACGTTGGCCACGATGGCGGTGTTGCCGGCATCGAAGCTCGCCTTGGCATCGACCATGGCCGGGTGCAGGGCGAAGCTGCGCCCGGCCTGCGCGGTCGCCGGCGAGATGGGCAGCAGGCCGTTCTCGCCTCCGGGCGCGCCGAGCTGCATGCTGCCGGTGCGCAACCGGGTGTATTCGCTCCACGACGACGGATCGGTGGCCACCACCATGTTGCCGCTGTCGTTGCCGCCGAACATGAACAGGCAGACGAGCGCGCGATAGTCCGTGGCGCTCTGCGCCGCCGCGGTGCCCATCGCCGCGAGATTCAGCGCGAAGGGGGCGGCCGACGGCACGAGCGCGCCGAGCAGCGACGAGGCCCGCAGGAAGACGCGGCGGGATGCATTGGTCGATTTCATGGCTCTGCTCTCCGGGCCTACTTGAGCGTCAGGTACTCGGCCGAGGCGAGGGTGAGGAAGAGGACCAGGCGCACCCGGTTCAGGCGGGCGGCCTCGATCTGCTCGGGCTTGCTGCGATTCAGGCTGACGGAGTCGGCCGCCTCGATGAGGCGCACGCGCAGGTCGTTGCCCATCTGCCCGTGCAGCAGCAGCAGGTTCGCGCGCTCGACCAGTTCGGCCGGGTTGTCGGCGAGCGCGATCCAGTCGTGGTGGTAGTTCACCTGCACGTCGCGCGGGCTGCCGGCGCCGATGCCCTTCTGGATGGCGTTGCGCATGGTGTTGAGGTAGCCGGCCACGGACGACTCGTCGGTGATCTGCATCTCCGGCGCCAGGAGGCCCGCCTGCCCGGCGGGCGAATTCGGCGGCACGTACCCCGGGCGGTAGAAGTTGAATACCGACGGCGCGTAGAAGATCGCCTGGCCCAGACTCTCCGCCGGGTCCGAGGTGCGGCCGATCCGGTACTGGTCGGTGCGCGAATCCGCGCGGGAGATCCGCGCCCAGTGGGTCAGCCGCAGCACCGGCTCGCGAATCTTGCCCCAGCCGGGCTGCAGGGCAAGGCCGGGATCGCGCGCCTCGGGATCGTAGAGGATGGCCCGCACCACTGCGGCCAGATCGCCCCGCTCACCGCTGCCGTTGTCGTTGAAGACGCTCGCGACGCGGGCGACGTAGGCCGGGCTCGGATTGCTGGTGACGAGTCGCTGGATCAGCTGCTTGCCGATGAACGGTCCGACGTTCGGATGCGATGCGATGACGTCCAGTGCGGCGCGCACTTCCGCCAGGGCGTCGTCGTTGCCGCCCGGCAGCGTCGCGCCGAGGAAACTCTTCTCGGCCGTGGAGTGATATTGCGGATAGCCCTGCATCGGCAGGGTCTCCTTCTTGTGGGCGGATTCCCATCCCTTGAACCGGCCGCGGCTCGTGTCGCCACCGCCCCAGCTCAGGCCGGTGAAGACCTTGGCGAGCCCGGTGACGTCGTCGTTGCCGTACGTCTCGACCGGCACGCCCTGCGGATCGAGGACGGGCGTGCCGTCGATGGCCAGCTCGACCACGCCGATCGAGAACAGCTGCATCACCTCGCGGGCGAAGTTCTCGTCCGCGGTGCGGTTCGTCTTCGGATCCTCCTTCTCGTTGCCGAGGTGGGTGAGGTAGATCCCCATCATCGGATGGAGGGCGACGGCCTCGAGGAGGTTCCGGTAGTTGCCGAAGGCATGCCGGGTCAGGGTGTCGAGGTAGTTCGCGACGCCGAGCGGGTAGCGGGCGACGTCGCCGTCGTTCATCGAGATGACGAAGATCTGCGACAGGGCGTAGGCGACGCGGTGGCGCAACTGCGCGTCGCCTGCGATCGCCTGGCGCCAGAAGCTGTCCTGGACCCAATTGCGGTCGGGTTCGTCGCGCTCCATGTCGAGCATCGTGCGCACGGCCAGGGTGTGCTCGTGCGATGCGTAGCCCCGGTTCATCTGCTCGAGCATCCAGGCGTCGAAGCCGATTTTCTTCAGGCGGTTGATGTCGTCGAGCGTCGGCCCGAAGGTGGCCTGCGCGAGGAAGCGCGAGGCGTCTGCATCGCTCACCGGATGCGACGACGGTGGCACGATGTGCTCGTAGACGAAGGACTTCGTTTCGCCGGCGCCGCCGCCGCCTCCACCGCAGGCCGCGAGGATCGCCACGATCACGGCGCCCGCGAGCCAGCGCGGGCCCTGCAACAGGTTACGGATCACCGCAGCCTCCGCTTCAACGCGTGAAATAAGTCACGCGAAGCGTAGGTATTCGGCGGATCGGGAAGAGGATCGTTCCCGATCGACGGCGCCAGGGCGGCGACGGGCGGACGGGACTCCGGCCCGGACGGCCGCGGCCGCCCGGGACGCGGTTCAGACGGTGGCGATCGGGGACACGGGCGAGCCGACCGCGCCCGGCAGGCGCAGGGGCGGCGCGGTGAGCAGGAAGCGGTTGCGCTTGTGCTCGCGCAGCCATTGCGCGAGCTCGTGGAGATACCAGATCTCGCCGAGTGGAACGCCCAGCTTGAACAGGCAGTGCTCGTGCAGGGGCAGGGTCGCGCAGGCGCCCGCGGGCTTCGGTCCGCCGGCATGCTCGACCGCGTAGTTGTCGGCGATGAGCGCCGCGAGCCCGCTGTCGGTGATCCACTGCAGCAGGGCGGGATCGCGGCCGTCGAGCGCGGCGCAGGCGGTATGCACGAGGGCCGGGTCGGGGTCGCCGCCCCATTCGACCAGCCTGGTCGCGAAGCCGGTGTGCAGCAGGACCATGTCGCCGGGCTCGACCACGACGCCGTCGGCGTCCATCGCCTGCCTGAGCTTGTCGTAGCCCACCAGCGTGCGTTCGTCGCCGAAGTGGGCGCGCAGGTCGATCAGCACGCCGCGCCCCTGGATCCCGTGCACCGCGAAATTGTGTACCCCGAGCGCCTTGACGCCGCTGCGCATCGCTTCGCCGCTGCCCTCTTCCCGCGGCAGCTCGACCCCGCCCCGGTAGCCGTTGTAGAACACGGGCTCGGGCCGGCCGTCGCCGTTGGCGTCGAACAGGCTGCCGACATGGGCGAAGCTGTCCCACTGCGTCGAGTACTGCAGGTGGATGACGGCGACGTCGTCGTTGATCACGTCGGTCGCATCGGACTCGACCCGGCCGACCTCGAACATCCAGCGGGGCACGCCCTCCTGCTGCGTCGGCCGCAGCCTCGGGGGATGCCGACGCGGGTTGAGGGCGTTGCCGCCGGGCAGGTCGAGGGGGAGGCTCAGGCAGAAGGTCTTGCCTTCGCGCACCTCCGCGACCCCCTGGCGCACCTTGTTCGCGTCGACGAGATTGAGGCGGCCGAGCTGGTCGTCGGGGCCGAAATCGCCCCAGGTGGATCCTTCGGGTCGGTTGACCCAGCGCTGGCCGGCCTGGGCGGGCGTGGATGCCATGTCGAATGTCTCCTGTCGCGGGCCCCGGGGGGCCCGCCGTTGTCGTGGATGAAGGAACGGTTCGCGTTCAGCTCGCGGGCTCGGCGACGTAGATCTCGACCCGACGGTTGCGGGCGCGCCCGGCGGCGGTGGTGTTGTCCGCGATGGGCTCGTAGGAGCCGCGGCCGTCGATGTCGATCCGGCGGCTGTCGACGCCGCGCGCGACGAGATAATCGCGTGTGCTGGCCGCTCGGCGCATCGACAGCGGATTGTTGATCGCGTCGTTGCCGGTGTTGTCGGTGTGACCGACGATCGACACCAGGGTGCCGGGATGCTCGTTGAGCGTCTGCGCGAAGCGGTCGAGCACGGGCCGAAGCGAGGCGTTGATCTCCGCACTGTTGGTGGCGAAGGACACGTCGCTCGGAACTTCCAGACGAAGGCGGTTGTCGGCCGTCTGGCTCACGCCGATGCCGGTGCCGCGCGTGGCCTGCTCCATCGCCTGGCGCTGCTGCTCCATGTGGCGAGACCAGACGTAGCCGCCCAGGGCGCCGGCGGCCGCGCCGACCATGGCGCCGCCCCGTGTGCCGCGGCCGGTGCCCGAGATGGCGCCCCCGAGCACCGCTCCGGCGACCGTGCCGATGCCGGCGCCGGTGGCCGTGCCCTTCTGCGTTTCGGACATTCCGGCGCAGCCGCCCAGCGCGAGCGCCGCGGCGAACAGTGCGGTTGCGGGCAGGGCGAGCGACCTGCGGGCCAGCGTGTTCTGGAATCGAGGATCGTTGTTGTCCATGGGTTCACTCCTGTTTGCCTCGCCGATGGTCCGGCGGGTTCCGGATATTATCGGTGCTCGACGTCAACCGGGAAAACCATCCCATGAGCGATCGACCGATCGAGTGTCGCGCGCTGCGGCGCGACGAACGCCAGGCGTGGGAGCCGCTGTTCGCCGGCTACCAGGATTTCTATCGCGTATCCCTGGGCGACGCCGTCGTGGACACGACCTGGCGCCGCTTCCATGATCCGGCCGAGCCGATGTTCGCCGCCGGCGCGTTCGCCGACGGCCGCCTGCTCGGCATCGTCCACTACATCTTCCACCGCTCGACCTGGATGCTCGGCCCGACCTGCTACCTGCAGGACCTGTTCACCGTGGCGGAGGCCCGCGGCCGTGGCGTCGGCCGCAGCCTCATCGAGTTCGTCTACGCGCAGGCGGCGGAGGCGGGGGCGGAACGCGTCTACTGGCTCACGCACGAAAGCAACCGGCCCGGGCGCCTCCTCTACGATCGCGTCGCCGAGAACGCCGGCTTCATCCAGTACCGCAAGAACCTCGACCACTGACCCGATGCAGGAACACGAAAACGATCCGCTTCTCGAAGCGCTCGGCGGCATGGAGATCGAGTCCATCGATGCCCAGGCCGGCGTCGCCCGACTCATCTTCAACGTGCTGCCGAGCTTCTGCCATTCCGGCGGCCGCATCGCGCAGGGCGGCTTCGTGACCGCCTGGCTCGATTCGGCGATGGCGCACGCCATCATCCACCACACCCGGCGCGAGTCGAGCGTGGCGAGCCTGGAGATCAAGGTGAGCTTCCTGGAGCAGGTCGGGCCCGGCCGGGTGCTCGCCGAGGGACGCATCCGCCGGCTCGGCCGGCGCGTCGCCTTCCTCGAGGGAAGCCTGTTCTCCGAGGACGGCAGCCGCCTGCTGGCGACCGCCACGTCCACCGGGATGCTGGTCCCCTACAGCGGGTAGATCCGCAGCCGCGCTAGTTGGGCGGGGCCAGGTAGCGCACGCGCAGCACACCGTCGATGGCGCGCAGCCGCCCGATGACCGAATCGGGCACGGGCTGCCCCGAATCGACGATGGTGTAGGCGATGTCGCCGCGCGACTTGTTGAGCATCTCGTCGATGTTCAGCCCCGCGTCGGCCATGGCGGTGGAGATCTGCCCGAGCATGTTGGGCACGTTGGCGTTGACGATCGCGAGCCGCCACGCGCTGCTGCGCGGCATCACGGCCAGCGGGAAGTTCACCGAATTGCGCACGTTGCCGTTCTCGAGGTAGTCGCGCAGTTGCTCGGCGACCATGCTGGCGCAGTTGTCCTCGGCCTCGGTCGTCGATGCCCCGAGGTGCGGCAGGGCGATCGTCCGGGGATGGCCGTGGATCTTCGGATTGGGGAAGTCGCAGACGTAGCGGGACAGGTGCCCGCCATCGAGCGCGCTCACCGCCGCGGCATCGTCGACGATGCCCTCGCGGGAGAAGTTCATCAGCACCGCGCCACGGCGCATCAGCTCGATGCAACGGGCATCGATCAGGTTCCGGGTGGCTTCGAGCAGGGGCACATGGAGCGACACGAACTCGGATGCCTTGAGTAGCTCGGCGACCGAGCCCGCCCGGCGCACCGACGAGGACAGGCTCCAGGCGGCATCGACCGTGATCTCCGGGTCGTAGCCGACCACGTCCATGCCGAGCTCGATGGCCGCATGGGCGACCAGCGCGCCGATCCTGCCCAGGCCGATGACGCCCAGCGTGCGGCCCGTGAGTTCGAAGCCGGAGAAGCGCTTCTTGCCGTCCTCGACGCGGCGCTCGAGCGTCGGATCGGTGGCGTCGAGCCCGCGGACGAACTCCAGCGCCTCGGGAAGATTGCGGCTCGCCATCAGCATGGCCGCGATGACCAGCTCCTTGACCGCATTCGCATTCGCGCCGGGCGCATTGAAGACCGGCACGCCCCGCCGGCTGAGGCTGCCCACCGGGATGTTGTTCGTGCCGGCCCCCGCGCGGCCGATCGCGAGCACGCTCTCGGGTATGGACATCGAATGCATGTCGGCCGAGCGCACCAGGATCGCGTCGGGCATCTCGACGTCCTTGCCGACCTGGTAGAGATCGGACGGCAGCCGTTCGAGGCCGAAGGGCGAGATCTGGTTGAGCACCTGCACCCGGAAGGCGCGCGTCATGTCGTTCCCCCTCTTTTCCCGCTTGTTGTCGTCGGCGCGTCGCGCCTTCAGCCGTGCTTGCGCTCGAATTCCTGCATGTACTCGACCAGGCGCCTGACGCCCTCGACCGGCATCGCGTTGTAGATCGAGGCGCGCATCCCGCCCACGGAACGATGGCCCTTGAGCTGCACCATGCCGGCTTCCTTCGCCCCGGCGAGGAAGGCCTCGTCGAGTGCCGGGTCGGGCAGGGTGAAGGGCACGTTCATGCGCGAGCGCGAGCCCCGGTCGACCGGATTGCGGTAGAAGCCGCTCGTGTCGAGGAGGTCGTAGAGCAGCTGCGCCTTCTCGATGTTGCGTCGCTCGATGCCCTCGACGCCCCCCTGGCGCTTGAGCCACTGGAACACCAGCCCGGCGACGTACACCGCGAAGGTCGGCGGCGTGTTGAGCATCGAGTCCGCGTCGGCATGCGGCTTGTAGTCGAGCATCGTGGGCGTGCCCCGACGGGCCTGGCCGAGCAGGTCCTCGCGCACGATGACGATGGTCAGGCCCGCCGGCCCGATGTTCTTCTGCGCGCCGCCGTAGATCAGGCCGTAGCGGGCGACGTCCATCGGGCGCGACAGGAAGTTCGACGAGACATCGGCCACCAGGGGCACGTCGCCCGTGTCCGGCACCCAGTGGTACTCGACGCCGCCGATGGTCTCGTTGGCGCAGATGTGCACGTAGGCGGCGTTCGGGTCGAGGCGCCACTGGTCCTGCGGCGGCACGTAGGTGAACTTCCGGTCCTCGGCGGAGGCGGCGATGTTGGCACTGGCCAGGAGCTTCGCCTCCTTGATCGCCTTCTTCGACCACTCCCCGGTGTGGACGAAGTCGATCGACTCGCGGCCGCGCAGCAGGTTGAGCGGAACCATCGCGAACTGGGTGGTCGCGCCGCCCTGCAGGAACAGCACCTTGTAGCTGGAAGGGATGCCGAGCAGCTCGCGCAGGTCGGCCTCGGCCTGCGCGTGGATGCTCATGTAGTCCTTGCCGCGATGGCTCATTTCCATGACCGACTGCCGCGAGCCGTGCCAGTCGAGCATCTCCTCGGCGACCTGCCGCAGGACCTCCTCGGGCAGCACGGCGGGGCCGGCGCTGAAATTGAACGTATCGCGCATGGCGCTGGTTCCTCTTGTGTGGGACTGGGAAAGATCCGCATTGTAGCGACTTGGAATCGTGAGTCGGCGACATGGTCTTGCTCGCGAACGCCCGGCCGCCGGGCGGGCAAGCCGGGCGGATACTCCCCATAATCCGGGTGACGCCGGCGCGCCCGCCGCAGCGCTGCGAGCGCCGGGCCGACAACTTTCACGACGGAGACATGTGTGATGAAGGATCTCTTTTCCCTCGAGGGACGGGTGGCGCTGGTGACCGGCGGCTCGCGCGGCATCGGCCGGATGATCGCGAGCGGTTTCATCGCCCAGGGCGCGACCGTTTACATCTCGGCGCGCAAGGCCGAGGCCTGCGAACAGACCGCCCGCGAGCTCTCGGCCGATGGCGGGCGCTGCATCGCGCTGCCCGCCGACGTCTCGACGGTGGAGGGCGCGCGGGCGCTCGCCGCCGCCTTCACCGGCCACGAGCCCCGGCTCGACATCCTCGTCAACAATGCCGGGGCGGCCTGGGCGGCGGAGTTCGACGAGTTCCCGGAATCGGGCTGGGACAAGGTCGTCGACCTCAACCTGAAGACCCCGTTCTTCCTCACGCAGGCGCTCGCGGGGGCGCTGCGCAAGTCGGCGAGCGCCGAGCGGCCGGCCAAGGTCATCAACATCGCCTCGATCGACGGCATCTTCGTCAATCCGCTCGAGACCTATCCCTACGCCGCGAGCAAGGCGGGGCTGATCCATCTCACCCGCCGGATGGCCGCGCGCCTGATCCGGGAGCACATCGTGGTGACCGCCATCGCCCCGGGGCCGTTCGCATCGAACATGAACCGGGCGGCGCGCGACGACGCCGACAACGTGGCCCGCCGGGTGCCGGCCGGTCGGGTCGGCCGTGACGAGGACATGGCCGGCGCCGCCATCTACCTGGCCTCGCGCGCGGGCGACTATGTGGTGGGCGCCACCGTGACCGTGGATGGCGGCATGGCCTTCGGGCGCACGGCCTTCGAGGGCGGGAGCTGGGCGGCCGAGGGCTGATTCAGGCGAGCGGGACGCCCGTGGCCCGGACCAGCTCGGCGAGCAGCTGGTCCTGGAACTTCGTGTCGCCCACGGCGGGGTGCGGTTCCGCGCGTTGCTGGTGGTACCAGTAGCCACCGCTGGTCCGGGCCCGCGGGTCGTCGCTGGTCGCCAGCCACTCCTGCGTCAGGTGTCCGAGGCGCAGGTCGTCCGGCGCGTGCGCGCCGCCCATGCGGGTGGGCACCCAGCCCGGGTTGACCGCGTTGCTGAAGACCTCGGGCCAGCGTCGGGCGACGGCCACGGCCAGCGTGGTCACGAAGAGCTTGCTGTCCGAGTAGGAGCCGCCGCCCATCCAGTCGATCCCCTCGAGCCTTGCCCGGCCGCCCATGTGCATGGCGCTGCTCAGGTAGACGAGGCGCCCGGGCCGCGTGACGAGGGCGGTCAGCAGGTAGGGCGCCACCACGTTGACCACCATCAGGTGGGGGCCGGAGGACACGCCCGCATTGTGGATGACGGCATCCATACGGCCGATGGCGTTGACCTGCCCCGCCAGGTCCCGGATCTGGGCGGGATCCGAGAGGTCGCCCACGGTGGCGATCGCTCCCCGCGCCACGAGCTCGTCGAGGGCGGAAAGGCGGTCGCGCGAGCGGGCGTGGACGACCACCTCGTGACCTTCGCCGAGCAGCGTACTCGCCGCGGCATGTCCGAGCCCGGTGGTCGAACCGGTGATGAAGACGCGGCGGCGGCCCTTGCCGGGCGCGGGCGCCGCCCGTTCGCTCGCGCCGCCCCGGGGCACCGGCGATTGCGCCAGGGCCGGCGCGGCCAGCATCGAGGCCGCGGCGGCGCCGAGGCCGAGGTCGACGCCCGCCGCCAGGATCCTCCGGCGGCCCGCCGAGGCGCCGCCGCGATCCGTGTCAGCCCGCATCGGAGCCTCCCTTCTTCGTCTCGGCCTCGTAGCGCGCCCGATTCGCGGCATCCGGCGGGTAGAGGCCGGGCAGCGCCGCGCCGGCCTCGACCTGTTTCATGATCCAGCCTTCGAGGCGCTCCTGCTCGAGCGCCAGCGCGGCGACTTCCTCGACCATGCCGGAAGGAACCAGGACCGCGCCGTCGCTGTCGGCGACGATGACGTCGTCCGGGAACACCGCCACACCGCCGCAACCCACGGGCTGCTGCCAGTCGACGAAGGTGAGGCCGGCCACCGAGGGTGGCGCCGCCGCGCCGCTCGCCCAGACCGCAAGCCCGGTCTCGACGACGCCGGCGAGGTCGCGCACCACGCCGTCGCTCACCAGGGCGGCCACTCCGCGCTTCGCCATGCGGGCGCAGAGGATGTCGCCCCAGAAGCCGGCGTCGCGCACGCCGTTGGCATCGACCACCGCGATGCAGCCGGCGGGCATCTGCTCGATCGCGGCGCGCGTCGACTTCGGCGAGCCCCAGGACTCCGGGGTCGCCAGGTCCTCGCGGGCGGGAATGAAGCGCACGGTGAAGGCGCGGCCGACGATGCGGCGGCCCTGTGCGGCCGGGGTGAGCGGGCAGGCGCCGCGGATCCAGGCGTTGCGCAGGCCCTTCTTGAGCAGGACGGTCGTCAGCGTGGCGGTGGTCACGCGTGCCAACGCGGCGAGGGGGTCCGTGTCCGGGAAGGCGGTCATGGCGGTCGAAGCGGGTGTCGGGCCTTCATTGAAACCCGATTCCCGCGGCGCCGCCAGACGAAAGACCCCCGCACAAGGCGGGGGTCCGATGAAGCGATCCGGGCCGGCCGAAGCCGGCCCGGACTTGCAACAGGGCTGCTGGCTTACATGCCCATGCCCATGCCACCCATGCCGCCCATGTCGGGCATGCCGCCGGCGGGCTTGTCCTCCGGCAGCTCGCCGACCATCGCGGCGGTGGTGAGCATCAGGCCGGCGATCGAAGCGGCGGTCTGCAGCGCGGTGCGGGTGACCTTGGTCGGGTCCACCACGCCGAGTTCCACCAGGTCGCCGTACTCGCCGTTGGCCGCGTTGAAGCCGAAGTTGCCCTTGCCCTCGAGGACCTTGGCAACCACGACGCTCGGCTCGTCGCCGGCGTTCGCCACGATCTGGCGCAGGGGCTCCTCGACGGCACGCAGGACGATGCGCACGCCGGCGTCCTGGTCAGGGTTGTCGCCCTTGACCTTGATCGCGGCACGGGCGCGCAGCAGGGCCACGCCGCCACCGGGGACGATGCCTTCCTCGACCGCGGCGCGGGTCGCGTGCAGCGCGTCCTCGACGCGGGCCTTCTTCTCCTTCATCTCGACCTCGGTCGCGGCGCCGACGCGAATCACCGCCACACCGCCGGCCAGCTTGGCGACACGCTCGTGGAGCTTCTCGCGGTCGTAGTCGCTGGTGGCCTCCTCGATCTGCGCGCGGATCGCCTTGACCCGGGCCTCGATCGCGCTGGTGTCACCGGCGCCGTCGATGATGGTCGTGTTCTCCTTGCCGACTTCGACCCGCTTGGCCTGGCCGAGGTCGTTGAGGGTCGCGCCCTCGAGCGTCATCCCGGTCTCTTCGGAGATCACGGTGCCGCCCGTCAGGATCGCCATGTCCTCGAGCATCGCCTTGCGACGGTCGCCGAAGCCCGGGGCCTTGACGGCGACGGTCTTCAGGATGCCGCGGATGTTGTTCACGACCAGGGTCGCGAGCGCCTCGCCCTCGACTTCCTCGGCGATGATCAGCAGCGGCCGGCCGGCCTTGGCGACGCCCTCGAGCACCGGCAGGAGATCACGGATGTTGCTGATCTTCTTGTCGTACAGGAGGACGAACGGGTCGTCGAGGACCGCGATCTGCTTGTCGGGGTTGTTGATGAAGTAGGGCGACAGGTAGCCGCGGTCGAACTGCATGCCCTCGACGACGTCGAGCTCGTTGTTGAGCGACTTGCCGTCCTCGACGGTGATCACGCCCTCCTTGCCGACCTTCTCCATCGCCTGCGAGATGATGTCGCCGATCTCGGCGTCCGCGTTGGCGGAGATCGAACCGACCTGGGCGATTTCCTTGTGCGTGCTGCAGGGCTTGCTGATGCTGGCGAGCTGCTCGGTCAGGGCGTTGACGGCCCGGTCGATGCCGCGCTTGAGGTCCATCGGGTTCATGCCCGCGGCGACGAACTTCATGCCCTCGCGCACGATGCCCTGGGCGAGCACGGTGGCGGTGGTGGTGCCGTCACCGGCGTTGTCGGAGGTCTTGGAAGCGACTTCCTTGACCATCTGCGCGCCCATGTTCTCGAACTTGTCCTTCAGTTCGATTTCCTTGGCCACCGATACACCGTCCTTGGTGATGGTCGGGGCGCCGAAGCTGCGCTCCAGCACGACGTTGCGGCCCTTCGGGCCGAGGGTCACCTTGACCGCGTCGGCCAGGAGGTTGACGCCGGCGACCATGCGCAGGCGGGCGTCGTCGTTGAAGAGGACTTGTTTGGCTGCCATGTGGGGATTTCTCCGGATTCGGTTGAATGTCCTGGGGAAGGAGGCTCGCGATTACTCGACGATCGCCATGATGTCTTCTTCGCGAAGCACCAGAAGCTCTTCGCCGTCGACCTTGACCGACTGCCCGGAATACTTGCCGAACAGGACCTTGTCGCCGACCTTGACGGCCAGCGGACGGACCTTGCCGTCGTCGCCGACCTTGCCATTGCCGACCGCGAGAATCTCGCCCTGATCGGGCTTCTCGGCCGCGCTGTCCGGGATCACGATCCCCGAAGCCGTCTTGCGCTCGTTGTCCAGGCGCTTGATGATCACGCGATCATGCAAGGGACGCAGTTTCATGCGTTTGCTCCTTCGTTCTCTGTAGGTGTCGATTTGCCAGGGTTTCGTGCGGACGCCACGGAAGCGGCCGCCCAAAAGAAAAAAGGTCCGCTGCGGGCGTCCGTCGAGACGGGCTGTTGCTAGCACTCGAACCTTGCGAGTGCTAATTATAGGGATCGACCGGACAATTTCAAGGCGCGGCGGGCGCTCCGGTGTCGGAATTGTTTACCGGCCGACCGCGCCGGGCCACTGCCCGCCCGGCCGGGCTCGCCCCACGCGGCGCGCCAGGGCGCCACGGGGCTGACGTTCCCGCGGCTCCCCGGCCAGGTGGCACCGGTATTGCTTGCCTCCCCTCCTTGCCCACCCGGGTGGCCCTGGCGTCGTGGGTGCGAGCGCTCGCCGGGGCCCGCGCGTCGTCCTGGATGAGACCGAATGGCCTTTCGAATCGAATACCAAGAGCCCCACGCCCAGCCCGTCCATGTCCCCCTCGCAGTGCCGGTGACCACCCTCGTCGCCCGGCCGGGAGTGACCTATCGCCTGGTCGGCGATCCCGCGGGCGCCGGGATCGAGGCCGGCCTGGTCGTGAAGCGGGTCGGCGCCGATCTTCGGATCGAGGGCCTGCCCGACGGAGCCCGCGTCGTCCTCGCCGGCTTCTTCGAGCACTGCGACGAGGAACGGCGCTGCGAGCTCGATGTCAGCCCGGTGGCCGGCTCGGCCGTTGCGCCGATCGGACCGGAGTCCATTCCCATCGCCGCGCTGGGCGATGACGCATTCGTGATGTATGCGGCGCCCGGGCAGGCGGCAAGCATGGCGCCGCCGCCGGAGCCCACGCTCACCCCGAAGTCCCTGGGCCTTGGCCTGGCCGCGCTCGCGGTGGTGGGCGCCGCGGGGGGCGGGGGCAGCGGGGGCGGAGGCGGCGAGGCCGACACGACGCCGCCAGCCGCGCCCGCCTTCACCGTGGCGCCCGACATCGCCGACGCCACGCCGGTGCTCACCGGAACGGGCGAGCCAGGCACCGAAGTGATCCTGACGCTGGCGACCGCCGCCGGGGAGGTGATCGCGACCTGGCGCACGCTCGTGGACGCGGGCGGCGCCTGGCGCGTCGACACGGGCTTCGATACGCCGCGCAACGCCACCGCGCTCTTCGATGGCACGCTGCCGGACGGAGCGATCACCCTGCTCGCGCGCTCCGTGGATGCGGCCGGGAACGTGAGCGACCTCGCCACGGCGGTGGTCGCGATCGATGGCAGCATGCCCGACGGCGCGGTGGTGATCGAGCGCATCGACGACGACGTCGGCCTGGTGATCGGGCCCATCGGTATCGGCGCGGCGACCGACGACACGCTGCCGACGCTGTCCGGCAGCCTCGGCCGGGAACTCGCGACGGGCGAGGTGCTGCGCATCTACCGCAACGGCGTCGTGGTCGGCGACGCGGAGGTCGATGGGCTCGAGTGGCGCTTCCAGGAGGTGACGCCGCTCGCGGCCGGGTCGCACGAGTACCAGGCGCGCATCGAGGATGTCGCCGGCACGCCGCTCGCGGCCAGTGGCCGCCATCGCATCGTGCTCGACGATGCACCGCCCGCGCCACCGGCGATCGCGCCCGTCACCGGGGACGACATCGTCGATTCGGGCGAATACGGCGCCGGCATCGCGGTGTCGGGCAGCGCCGAGGCGTTCGCGCGGATCCGGGTCGAGATCGCGGGCGTCACCCGCGAGGCGCTCGCCGACGAGAGCGGAGCCTGGCTGGTGCGCTTCGAGCAAACGGACCTTCCCGGCAACGGCAGCCACGCGGTCCGGGCGATCGCCATCGACCCGGCGGGCAACCCGAGCGAGGCCGCGCAGCGCACCGTCGAGATCCAGGCGCTTCCCCTCGAGGCGCCCGTGATCGGCGCGATCTTCGACGACACGGCGCCGAACACCGGCACGGTGGCCCGGGGCCAGCCGG
>Ga0079224_100005381_pt1 | contig 16785 bp, 12 predicted proteins | sample Stecom2015_FD_80414 | JGI IMG/M metagenome (GOLD analysis project Ga0079224, IMG submission 80414) | Agricultural soil microbial communities from Utah to study Nitrogen management - Steer compost 2015 | ecosystem: Environmental > Terrestrial > Soil > Agricultural land | place: USA: Utah... | reverse complement strand
CGCGCCGGGCTACATGGCGACCGACAACACCGCGCCGCTGCGCGCGGACCCGGTCCGCAGCAAGGCGATTCTGGAGCGTATCCCGGTCGGTGACTGGGGCGCGCCTGAGGACTTGAAGGGCGCAGTGGTCTATCTTGCGTCGGACGCGGCGCGCTACGTGCACGGCGCGATCCTGCCAGTTGATGGGGGATGGCTCGGGCGGTAGCGAGCCGTTAGCAGCTAGAGACAGCAAAAAGCAGACAGATATCGTGTAGGGGCGCAGCAAGCTGCGCCCGTTCTCATTATATTACTCGACAACAACAACGGGCAGAGCTTGCTCTGCCCCTACAGAAAACGACCTCGCGGTAATCGTGTTTTCCTTCAGCCGCTATCTACCCCAGCTTCTTCCGCGTGCGGGGATCAGATAGATCGCGCAGGCCGTCAGCGATGAATTTGAGCGCCATCACGACGGTCAGGATCGCCAGTCCGGGGAACGTGCTCAGCCACCACTGGTCGTAGTGGTCGATTCCGTCTGACACCATACGGCCCCACTCTGGCGAGGACGGTTCCGGCCCCAGGCCGAGAAAGCTCAGCCCGGCGAAGATCAGGATCGCGTTGCCCACGTCGAGCGTCGCCATGACGAGCGCGGGCGCGACGCAGTTTGGCAGAATCGTGCGGAAGAGAATGCGTGTGGGGGAAGCGCCAATCGCATGCGCGGACTCAACGTAATCGTTCGACTTGACACTGATCACCAGGCTGCGGATGATGCGCGCGTAGTTCGGCCACCAGACGACCGTCATCGCGATGATCGCGTTGTTCACGCTTGGGCCCAGCGCCGCCGCGATCGCCATCGCCAGGATGATGATCGGAAACGCCATGAAAACCTCGGTGAAGCGCATCAGTAGCTCGTCCCACAGCCCGCCGACATAGCCGCCGATCGCGCCGAAGATGGTCCCAATGACGGTCGCGCTGGCGATCACCAGCAGCCCGGCAGGCAGCGAGGTTCGCCCGCCGTACAGCACGCGCGAGAGCACGTCGCGCCCCAACTGGTCCGTGCCAAACCAGTGCGCGTCGCTCGGGCCTTGCAGGCGCGCCATGATGTCCTGCGCCAGCGGGTCATAGGGCGCGATCTGCTCAGCGAAGAGCGACACGCCGATCCACACCACACAGACGATCACGCCAACGACCATCAACGGATTCTGCCCGGCGCGTACACGAATCAGGCGCCAGTTGATCGGGGAAGCGTTCAAACGAGCAATCATCCGGGCTTTATCCCTGGCGCAGACGCGGATCGAGCCAGTAGTACAGCAGGTCCACGATCAGATTCATCACGACAAAGACGATCGCGATCAGCATGCTCACGCCCATAATCGCGGGGAAGTCAAGCGTGCGCGCGGCGTTGTAGGCATAGCGACCGATCCCTTCCCAGGCGAAAATGGTTTCGGTCAACACCGCGCCGGAGAGCAGGCTGCCATACGACAAGCCGATGATCGTCACGACCGGCATTAGCGCGTTGCGCAGCCCGTGCCGCAGAATGACGTGTCGCTCTTTCAGCCCTTTGCTGCGCGCGGTCATCATGTATTCCTGCGACAGCACCTCAAGCATCGACGAGCGCGTGATGCGGGTGATCAGACCAGATGAAAACGCGCCGAGCACGAGCGACGGCAGTAGCAAATGCTCGACTGCGTTGCGGAAGGTGCTCCATTGCCCGGCGAGCAGGCTGTCGATTGTGTACATACCGGTCATGTAGGGTGGCGCGGGGATGCGTGCGTCCAGCCGGCCCGGCCCTGGCACGATGTCCAGCCGCAGATACAGGATCAGCAGCCCGATCAGCGCCAGCCAGAACACCGGCGCGCTAACGCCGATCAAAGAGATAAAGCGCACAAAAAAATCGATAGGTCGGTTCCGCCACACGGCGGAGATCACGCCGAATATAATGCCCGCGACCACGCTCACAACGATTCCGGCGGTGGCCAGCTCGATTGTCGCAGGTAGGTAGCGCGCGAGCTCCTCGGCGATGGGGCGGCGGCTGCGGATCGAGGTGCCGAGGTCGCCCTGCAACAGGTTGCGCATATACGTCAGGTATTGGACGTGGAGCGGCTCGTCGAGGCCCCATTTCGCGCGGAATGCGGCGACGATCTCAGGGTCTGCGGCGGCGCGCTCGCCGAGGTTCGCGGCGGTCGGGTCGGCGGGGATGCTGTTCGAGATCAGGAACGCGACGAGTGAGATTCCGATCAGGAGCGGGATCATCAGCAGCAGGCGGCGCGCGAGATATTTGTGCAGGGCCATGAAGTTGCTCGGCTGGTTTTGAAAAGGACGGCGAGCGCCGGATCATCCAGCCTCGCCGTCCGCCACAGATACGGGTGCTTAGCGGGACAGCGCGGTCAAGTCCACGCGCCACTGCCCGTTATAGGCGAACCCTTGCAGGTCGCTGCGATAGGCAAAATGCACGCCCGGCTGGAACAGCGGCGCATAGGGGCCGTATTCTTGCAGCCAGCGCTGAATCTCGCCGAACAGCTCGGCGCGCACGGCTGGGTCAAGCTCGGTCTTCACCGCGTCGCGCAGTTCAAGGATCGCCGAATCGGCGTTCTCGTCGGTCCAGTTAGTACGGTTGCCCACCACACCGCTCGGCAAGAACTCCACATAGTCGAGCGTGTCGTAGTAGTCGGGGTTCCAGAGCCAGAGGCTGAAGCCCTGCTCGCCATTGCGATACAGGTCGAGCGACACCTGGAACTCCTGCGGGACAAGGTTGGCGGTGATGCCAATCTGTGCGAGGTCCGCCTGGACCTTCTGGGCGACAATGCCGAACTCGGTCCCGATGTAGTTGAAGTCCGGATACTCAAGGTCGATGGTGAAGCCGTCTGCGTAACCTGCCTCTTCGAGCAGCGCGCGGGCCTTGTCGAGATCCTGTGCAAACCCTTCGGACGGATCGAGCGCGCCCGCGAAGCCGATGGGAACCATCGAGGCGGGGTTGTTGGCGCCCTCGCCGCTTAGGAAGCGCAGCTCCTCATAGTTCAACGCGTAGCGAATCGCGCGCTGGACGAGCGGATCGCTCACCGGGCCGCCGATTTCCGGGTCCGCGTTCATCAGCAGCCAGATCAGCGTATCGCTTTGGGTCGAGAAGACTTCGATGTCCGGGTTGGCCTCGAACGAGGCGACCTGATCTGCGATCACGTCCATCGCGATGTCGATGTCCCCGGCCTCAAGCGCTAGCTTTTGGGTCGAGGTCTCGGGCAGGTTCTGGATGATGATGCGGTCGAAGAAGGCCGGCTCGCCCCAGTAGTTGGGGTTGCGCACGAGCACGGTCTGGACGGTCGGCTCGTAGTTCGCGACCATGTATGGCCCGGTGCCTGCCGAGTTGTTCATCAACCAGTCTTCGGCGGTGTCGGTCTCAGCGGCGTCTTCGGCATCGGTTCCGCCTTGCTCGCGCACGACATCGGCGTTGAGGATCGAGAAGGCGTCAAAGATCAGCTTGGCGAGAATGGCCGCGTCGGGCTGCGTCAGCGTCAGCACCACGGTCAGATCGTCCGGCGCTTCGACGCTGGCGATGGTGTCCGCCAGGAAGGACGGGTTGTCTTTCAGGTTCTTCATGCGGTTGAAGCTGAAGACCACATCCTCGGCGGTGAGCGGATCGCCGTTCGAGAACGTCACGTCATCGCGCAAGGTGAAGGTGTACACCATGCCGTCTTCCGAGATATCCCAGCTTTCCGCCAGGTTGGGGATGATCTCGCTGACCGAGTCCGACGGGAAGGTGACGAGCGTGTCGTATACCGAGTGGTGTACCAGCGATCCACCCGGCTCATAGGCGCGGCTCGGATCGAGTGAGTGATAGTCTTCGGAGAGGCCGACGACCAGGACCTGTTCTTCCTGGGCGATGACGCCTCCCATCCCGACCATGCCGAGACTGAGTGCGATCAGCAAAACTACTATGCGGCGCATGTTCCCTCCTATAAAATGGTAAACAGATGCTCTAACCACAGGACAGCAGCTTCCTTAATCGGGTGGATAGCTGCGGAAGCGCTGTGCCCAAAGGCCTTGTCGCGACGGACGGTCTGGGGAGTAGCCATTGAGATGCGATCCGCATCGAGAGAATAGGGCAGATGTTACAGAGGGGACGGGGAACTGCAAACGTTTCGCTTGTTCATTTTGCATAGGACTTGCAAGGCCGCCGGGTGGACGATGTGCCTATTGGCCTGGCACCCGGGCGGAGCCTATAATGACCAAAATTAGAAAATTCCGAATGAGTTGAGTGGCGCTTATTATCTCAGGAGAGCAGACGTGACCGCGCTTGAACCGCCTTTGTTGCCGTGCCCGCAGCGTGTCGAGCTGACGGGAGAGAAGATCATCCTGCCGGAAACGGGCGTTATTGCGCTGCCTGTCCCGCACGCAGAGAGCCTGGCGCTCATCGCGCAGCGCGCGCAGGCAGCGCTCATGCAGTACGCGGGCGTCGATTGGCCGGTGAGCAGCGCTGCGCCAGCGACGCTCACATTCAACTGGGAAGAGGGATTCGCCTCTGACGACGCCTATCGCCTCGTCATCACCGCCGGAAAGATCGTGATCACCGTGGGCGCAGCGCCGGGCGCGTTCTACGCGATTGCGACGCTGGCGCAACTGCTCCAACTGCACGGGCGCACGCTGCCTGCGCTGACGATTGAGGATTGGCCGGATTTCCCCGCGCGTGGCGTGATGCTCGACATTAGCCGCGACAAAGTACCTACGATGGAGACCCTGTACGGGCTTGTCGACCTGTTCGCGGGTTGGAAGATTAACCAGCTTCAACTGTACACCGAGCACACCTTCGCCTATCGGGCGCACCGCGAGGTGTGGGAACACGCCTCGCCGATGACGCCCGATGAGGTCCGCGCGCTGGACGCGTACTGCCGCGAGCGGTTCATCGAGCTTGTCCCTAACCAGAATAGCTTTGGACACATGCACCGCTGGTTCGATCACGATCGCTATCGCAGCCTGGCCGAGATCGATCGCCCATTCCGCGCACCCTGGGGCGGGACGCTGCCGCCGTTCAGCCTGTCGCCTGCCGCGCCGGAAGCGCTTACCTTCCTGGAAGGGCTCTACGAGGAGTTGCTGCCCAATTTCACAAGCAAGCAGTTCAACGTCGGTTGCGACGAGACGTTTGACCTGGGGCTGGGGCGCAGCCGCGAGCTGGTCGAGCAGTTCGGCAAGGGGCGCGTGTATCTCGATTTTCTGCTCGGGATCTACCGGCTGGTGAGCCAACGTGGGTACACCATGCAGTTTTGGGGCGACATCATCAACCAATATCCAGAGCTGATCCCCGAGATTCCTAATGATGCTATTGCGCTCGACTGGGGATACGACGACGATTACGATTTCGAGACGACCACGCAGCGCTTTGCTGAGAGCGGCCTGCTGTTCTACGTCTGCCCAGGCACGTCGAGCTGGAACAGCCTGAGCGGGCGGACAGATAACTGTATCGCGAACATCCGCAACGCCGCGCGGTACGGGCGGAGACATGGCGCGGCTGGGTTGCTGAACACGGACTGGGGCGATCATGGGCACTGGCAGCCGCTGTCCGTCAGTTACCTCGGCTTTGCCTGGGGCGCGGCGCTGAGTTGGGCGTATAACGCGAACGCGGACGCCGATCTGCCCTGGCTGCTGGACCTGTACGCGTTCCGCGACGAGGCGCGGGTGATGGGCCGCCTGGCGTACGATCTTGGCAACATCTATCAGACGCTGGCGCAGCCAGGGAACCTGCTATTTAGCGCGTACGTCTCGCCGCTCAAGCCGGAGCTAGTGGCGGACACGGGGCTGCGCGCGCGGCTGCACACGGCGCTTGCAGGCATTGACGAGATCGTGGCGCCGCTGTATCAGGCGCGTATGGATCGCGCCGACGCCGCGTTGATCCAGCGCGAGTTTGCGCACGTCGCGCAGATGCTGCGGCACGGCGCCAAGCGCGCGCTGCTGCAACTCGAAGGGAGCGCGCTCTCCCCCTCGGCGCTGGCGGCGGAGCTAGACGCGATCATTGACGAGCAACGCGCAGTGTGGCTGTCGCGCAATCGACCCGGCGGGCTGGATGACAGCGCCGCGAAGCTGGCGCAGGCTCGCCAGCTCTTCGAGGGCGAAGCGCGCGCGCCAATCGCAGAATGAGCGCCCGCCTGAGCGGCGCGGACGGTCAGCCGCGTGCAGCGATGTCAGCCAGCCCGTCTTCGTTGATGAGCGTAAATTCGGTGCGGGTGATGCGGATGAAATCTTTGTCGGAGAACTGGTAAAGCGCCCGGCAGACCATCTCACGCGTGGAACCGACGTGGGCGGCGATGTCATCGAGCGTGAGGCTGCGCTCGAGGGATGGCTCGCCCGCGTCGGAAAACTGATCCAGCAGAAACCGCGCCAGTCGCCCAGCGACCGGTTGAAACGCCAGGCCTTCGAGGATCTGACTGGCCTGCGCCATGCGCGTTACCATGATCTGAGTGAGTCGCCACAGCGCCTGCGGGTTGTCCAGCAGCAGAGGCAGCAGCGCGTCTCGCGGCCAGATGTGCAGGTCTGTGGCGTCTTGCGCCAGCAGCGCCACCGGCGTCGCCATCCCTTCGTTGAAGAACCCCAATCCCCAGAAAAGCTCGCCCGGCTTTAGCGTCAGCACGATTAACTGGCGGCCATCAGCGGATTCCTTCAGCGCGTTAACGGCCCCAGCCCCGACCATGAACAGGTACGGCCAGACATCCCCATAATGCGCAATGAAGGCGCCCGCCGCATAGTGACGACGGTTTGCGCGCGCGCTCGCTGTGTCGCGCTGCGCGCTGGTGAGTTCCTCAAATACCCGGTTCTGCGCGATCAGCCGCGCTAAATCATCGCTCATTACACGCTCCACCCCATCACCCTGGAAACGCTTCCTATTATGGCACATTCGCAGCGTCGTGCGCGCGAAAGGCGCGAGGTTTGCGAAAGAGCAAAGACGCAGCCCGCCGCCTGTGATACAAGAGGGAAAACAGTTTACCTGACGCTTTGAGCTAACAGGAGATCGAATAATGAGCGATGATTATTCGCCAAAGACTGGCGCGCTGCTGGCTGCGATCGGCCTGATCGCTGCCGGAACAGGATTTGTCATTTTTGCGCTTAGCTACAACTTTCTGATTGACGTGGAGATCGATGCAGGCCGCCCAGACGAGGGAAATGTGATCCGCTATGTCTTCCCGCTGCTCGCCTATCTGATTGCAGCGGCGACCAGCCTGTGGGGCGTTTCGCTCTACGGGTTTGTGTCACGGCAGAAATGGGCGTGGTTCGTCGGTGTGACGGCGGGGACGATTGCGCTTGTCTCCAGCTTCTTCCCGATGATCCCCGCTGCCAGCCGGAGCCAGACGCCCTATATGGCGATCGTGTTTGTGCCGACGCTGGCAGTGTGGATCGGGCTGGTGTGGCTGCGGAAGGTGAATCGCCGTCCAGCGGTGGTGGCGTTCATCGCCGGGCTCGCGTATGTGCTATCGTTCATGGATGGGGTGGCGGCGATTGACCGGATTCAGATCGTCGAGGACGACATCCTGCAGGGGCTGTACGTGATGGTCCAGCAGGTGAACTGGTGGGCAGCGATCGCCTGGGCCGTGTTCATCCTCGCGTTGCTGGGACGTCGAAGTTGGGCGCAGCAAGTCGGTATCGGCGCGGCGCTGATGTCGATGATCGGTGGCTATCCGGTGGCGATCGAAAGCATGATCGATAAGGGAACGTTCTCGATGTTCGCGCCCGCGCCCATGATCAGCACCGCGCTGCTGGTGTACCTGCTGCTGCCCGGCACGCGCCGCTGGCTCGAGCGCTGGGCGCGCGGTGAAGCAGCACCGACGCGCGCTGAGAGTGTTTCGCACCCGGCTTTTGCGGGGAAGTAAGCGCGCTTCAACTTTCGAGAAGGTCGCTTTCCGCCCAGGCGATCGCTCCATCCTGCCGCGTGACGCGCAGGGTCTTGATCGCGTAGGCGTGCAAATCGACCTCGACCGGCGCGCCGCCTTCCAGCCGAATCTCGGCGCGGGTGGGCGCGCCCGCTGTTTCGTGGAGGCGGACGATTAGCGCATCGTCGCGGTCGGCTTTCTTCATCGCGCTGACGATCACACTCGGCGGCTCGACCGCAAGGAACGGCGCGGGGTGCGCGGGCGCGCTCGCGGGTAGGGTCGGCACGTGGTACGCGAAGAAATGCTCCAGCGGGTGATTCAACTCCAGCGCCGCGAGGACGAGCGCCCGCACGGTGTCCTCGCGATGCGCCCCGGCGACTAGCCGGAAGCGCGTGGCGCTGGTTTCTTGATCCCTGAAGGTATACGCCCGGTTGGGGTCCAGCCGGGGCTGCTCGTCGCCGCACGAAAAGACCGCACCCCGGCTAAGGCTCAGCCCTAGCTCGCCATCCGCGCGCGTGTGGAAGCCCGGCGCGCCATTGTTCGCTACGCCGATGGTGCAATCGCGCCCGTCCAGGCGCACCCAGCGCACCGAGGAGTGCTCGCTCGCGTCGGCGGCGCGCTCTGCCACGCCGTACGGCACCTCGCACGTCACGCGCATCTCCGGTAGATCGAAGGGCAGCGCGAGCTTGATCATCTTCTGGCGGGCCTGCATGTGCAGCCGCACGTCCACATCGACGTACGGCAGATCGGCGTAGAGCGTCCAGCGGACGCTGGCGCGGGTGTGCTGCCAGCCGGTCAGGCACTCGACTGTCAACGCGACCGGACCGCTGTGCAGCACGCGCACCGCTCGCCCGCTGCGGTCGTCTTCCTGCCCGACGAACGCGCCAACCTCTGCCGGATCCAGCGGCGCGAACGCTGCCAGCGGCGTGCTGTGGATCGCGTCCGGACGGCCTCCCCAGGCGTTGGGCGTGTCGTCTGCGGCGATCAGGCGCGATGGGCCGCGTAGCAGATCCCGCGCGCGCTCGCCGTCGCGCCGTGTGGCCTGCGCCAGCGCGCCGGTTGCGCGGTCAAAATGCAGCGTCCACCACGTGTTCTGCACGGTGATGCTGCTCTCGTCCTCGGACGCGTCCAGCGGCGCGGGCACTGGCATGGGCGTGTCTTCAAAGCGGACTTCGTAGCGGCGCGCGGACATTGGTGGGACCTCGGCCACAAAGCCAAGATACGGCTGCATCGCGCTGCCCTCGATGACCGGCGAGCCGCCGCGTTCCTGGTGCGGGATCCGCTGCCCCGTGTCGTCATAGAGCGCGTACGGGCCGCGGTTTTGCACCGGGTGATACGCGCGCAGGAAGTTCGCGCCGACGTAAGCGCGCAGCGGGGTGCTGTGCGGGTTCAGCACGTAAACCGGGACGGTGTCCGGCTGTGGCGGGACGTTCGGCAGCAGCGCGCTCTGGCTGCCCGCGATGATCCGGCGCGCCGTATCTGCCGCCCAGCCGAACATATCCATCACGCCGGGCAGCGCATCCTCGATCAGCGTGCCGGGCAGCACATCATGGAATGTGTTGAAGGCGTGGCGCTTCCATGCTTCGCGCAGATCGTCAGCGGGGACCACGCGCCCCTCCCGCCACCACGCGATCGCCGCCCAGCGCTCGGCAGATGCCAGCAGCGCCTCACCCTGGCGCATGCGCCGCTTGATCGGCGCGACTGAGGTGTACGCGCCCGGCGCGGTGCGCTGTAGCTCGCCCTCGACCAGGGGCACATCCGGCGCGGCGGCCTGGATGCGCGCCAGATACGCTTCGGGCGTGCTATGCCGCACCTCGACACCCGCGTCTGCCAGCTCGTCGAACAGCGCACGGAAGGCGTCGAGATCCGCGCGCGTCGGCCCGCCGCCATGATCGCCCAACCCCCAGGGGACGAGCACGTCTTGCCCGCTCTGCTGCGCCAGCTCGACGCCGGTGCGCGCCTGCATCACGGCGTCCTGGCGTTCCACGCTGTATTCGCGGTTCGGCGTGCAGTAGAACACGCTCTCCGGGCGCAGCGCGAGGACGGTCGTCCCATCCACGCCGCGCCAGCGGTAGAGCGGGGCAGGCAGCGCCATCTGGCGGACAACCGGGCGGCAGTGGACGTACAGCTCAAAACCGCTCTGCGCGAGAAGCTGCGGCAGGCTGGCGGCGTGGCCGAATGAGTCGAAGTTGTAGGCGACGGTCGGGCGCGCGCCGAATTTCTCCGCGAAGTAGCGGCGGCCTTCCAGGATGCAGCGCACCAGCGTCTCGCCGCCCGGCAGGTTGACGTCCGGCTGCAGGTACCAGCCGCCGCTGATGTGCCAGCGTCCGGCCTGCACGAGCGCGCGAATCCGCTCGAACAGCGCCGGATCGTAGCGCTCGACCCACTCGTAAAGCACGCTCTCGTTGTGGTTGAAGATGAACTCCGGGTACTCGTCGAGTAGATCGGCGGCGGTGCGGAAGGTCGAGATCGCTTCGCGCGCGCCTTCTTCCCACGGCCATTTCCAGACCGGGTCAATATGCGCGTTGCAGACCAGATGCACGATCGGTTTGTTGCTGGCGGACATGCGAGAATTCTCCGTGAATCAGGTGGTGGGCGGGGCAGGGTCCGAATAGTTGCCGTGCTGCCGCCACACGTCGAGGATTAGCTCGTAGCGGCGCAGCGGCATGCCGGTGTAAATGCAGTTACTGGTCGAAAAGATGTAGCCGCCGCCGGGCATCCCGTTTTGCAGGGCGTACAGCGCGGAGTCGATCACTTCCTCGTCCGTCCCGGTGTCCATCAGCCCGCAGTTGACATTACCAATCAAACAGAGTTGGTCGCCATAGCGCCGCTTGACTTCCGCGATGTCCACGCCACCCTGCGGATCGAGCGAGTGGAGCGCGTGCGGGCCGGTCTGCGCGAGCTGGTCGATGATCGGCATGATGTTCCCGTCGGTGTGCTTGATGACGTAGAAGCCGCGCTCTCGCATGCCGCGCGTGAGCTGTGCGAGATATGGCGCGACGAACTCCGAGAATTGCGCCGGGCTGAGGAACGGACCGGTGTTGAAGCAGTAATCCGTGCACAGCGCGAACCCGTCCAGCCCGCCATGCGCGGCGAGCGTATCTGCTTTGCGCAGCATTGCATCGACTCGCGCCTGCGCCTCGGCTTTGAGCGCGTCCGGTTCGTCGATCAGCCGGTAGCAGAATTCGGCCATGTGCCGCCCATCCGGGATGCCGAACGTGACATCGCCGTGCCGCATGAGGAAATAGCGGTCGCCGCTTTTCTCGCGGATCAGGTCGATCAGGTGGATCGTCTCCTCGACGCTGCCGGGGTTAGGATGCAGGAAGATCGCGCTGTGCTCGTAGCGTTCAGCGGTGGCGATATACAAATCCGCCATGTCCGCGCGGTGAAGCTCGCGCTCGCTTTCTTCCATCTGCAGCCACTGCTCGTAGTTGCGGTGCGACGGATGCACCTTGCCGAACGCTTCCATCGTCAGGAAAAAGACCAGCTCGAAATGTGGGACGCGCCCCGCCAGCGGGCGGCGTTCCAGCGCGGCGATGAAGCGCTGGCGCGGGGTGTGCCGTTCAGCGGAGAGTGGCGAGGACGCAGGCGAATTTGTTGCTTGTGAGAATTCCATCCGTCAAATCACTCTTACGTGCACCTGTCAGCCACACTTTCACGCGGAAGAAAGCCTTATAACCAGCCGTTTGATTGACCTTGACTCGCCATCTAAAAAGATTAAAATGATTATGATATAATTGATTGCAGAAAGCAAGTAAGTTGTCCGCAGGTTTATAGAATGCTCGAGCAGCCGGTCCTCCATCCCGTCCGCTTCGCAGGCGACCAGCCCGCGTTGCGGCAGCGCAACCTCGCCGCGCTATTGGACCTCCTGCGCCGCCATACCACGCTGACGCGCACGGAGCTGGCGCAGATGACGGGTCTCAACCGGGCGACCATCACCCGCCTGGTGCGGGAGTTGATCGCGCTGGGGCTGGTGTGCGAGGATGGCGTGCTGGCAGCGGCAGCGGGCAGACCGGCGATCTCGCTCCGGCTCAACGGCGCAGCGGGGATGATCATTGGCGCGGAAATCGGGTTCGCGTCTGTCTCGGCGATTGTCACGGACTTCACGCCGACGATTGTGACACGTGTCGAGCGAAAGCTGCGCCCTGACGAGCATCGCGACGCGGCGCTGGATCAGGCGATGAACGCTTTCTGCGCGGCATACGAGGCGGCGATCCGGTGGAAGCGCCCGGTCTTTGGCATGGGCTTGGGCGTGCCTGGCCTGGTCGATGCAGCGACCGGCACGCTGCTCTTTGCCCCAAACCTCGGCTGGTCGGATGTCCCGCTCAAGCAGATCCTGGAAGATCGCCTGCGCATCCCGGTGCTGGTGGACAACGTCGCCAGCGTCTCGGCGCTCGGCGAAAGCACCTTCGGCGCGGCGCAGAATCACCGCGTCGTGCTCTACCTCAGCACGCAGGGCGGCCTGGGCGGGCGGATTGTGGTAGACGGGCACATCCTGCGCGGCGCGAGCGGGTTCGCGGGCGAAGTGGGGCACATGACCGTTGCGGAAAGTGGGCGCCGCTGCAACTGCGGGCGCGTGGGCTGTTGGGAGACGCGCGCCAGTCAGATGGCGCTGTTGCAGGCTGTCCGCGAGCGGCTGGCGGCTGGCGAGCCGTCTACTTTGCGCGACGCGATCGGGGATCCGGCGCAGATTACGGTCGCAATGGTTGCCGAGGCCGCGGAGCAGGGGGACAATCTAGCGCGATCCGCGCTCGAGAAGATCGGGCGCTGGCTTGGCGTTGGGCTGGCGAACCTGATCAACATGCTGAATCCTGATCTGGTTGTGATCGGCGGAGCGCTCAGCGCGGGGCATCAGGTGCTGTTGCCCGCGATCGAAGCGGTGTTGGCAACCGAAGCGCTGCGTTGGGTACGAGAGGACTGCGAGATCACCTTCGCCGCGCATGGCGCCGACACGTGCCTGTTTGGCAGCGTCGCGGCGGTTTACCGCGAGGTGCTCCGCCAGCCCCAGCGCTGGATCTGATCGCGGCGGGCGATGAGGAGAAAAGAGGGACTGTGATGAAGAGATACCATTGGATAGTTGCGCTCGCTTTGGTTGCCGCTTTTGCGCTGCCGTCGGTTGAACTCAGCGTCCCTGCCCTGCGGCGCGCCGAGACGGCCCTCGCCCAAAGTGGCAGCACCGAGATCACCTTCTGGCACTTCTGGGGCTCGCCCGTGCGCCGCACCGCGATCCGCCGCGTCGTGGCGATCTGCGAGGCGCAGATGACCGGCATCACCGTGAACGAAGTCTTCATGCCGTGGGACGATATATGGACTGCGAATGTCGCGGCGGTCGAGGCGGGCAGCGGGATGCCGGATGTGATCGTCGAGGACCGCCCGCAGCTTCCGCGCATCGCCGCCGAGGGGATCGAGCAAAGCCTGCAAGCCTACATCGAGCGTGATGGGGTGGATACGAGCGTCTTCTGGCCGTTCATCTGGGAGCAGACGCTGTACCAGGGCGAGAGCTACGGGTTGCCGTTCGAGACGGATGTCCGCGTGTTGTTCTACAACCAGACGCTGCTCAACGACGCCGGGTTTGACAGCCCGCCCGAGTCATGGGAAGAACTGTGGGCGTATGCTGACGCGCTCGACGAATGGAATGACGATGGCAGCCTGAAGCGCATGGCGTTCTTTCCGCTGCATGGCAACGCCGGGCTTGACCTGTGGACGCTGACCAACGGGCACGACTGGGTGCAGAACGGCCGCCCGCTCCTTGATGATCCGGCGGTATTGGAGACGGTCGAGTGGGTGCAGCGCTGGATCGAGCGCTATGGCGGCTGGGATGCTGTGCAAGCGTTCCTCGCGCAGTACGGCGACTCGCCCGAAGATGCGTTCATGTCGAACGCGGTGGTGATGAAGGTCGACGTGGCGGGGTATCACTCGCAGCTTGCGTTCTATCGCCCGCAGACTACCCTGGCCGATGGCTCGACGGTGAATATGGAATGGAGCGCGGGGCTGGTGCCGTTCAACATCGTGCCCGCGACCTATAGCGGCGGTTTCGCACTGTCCATTCCGGTTGGCGCGGCGCACCCGGATGAGGCGTGGGAGTTCATCAAATGCGCGTCGGGTTATGACGCGAACGTCTCGTGGGCGCGTGACACGAACGCAATTCCCACCTTCCGCGCGGCGGCTTATGACCCGCTGCTGATGGCCGAGCCGATCTGGGCGTTTTTCGTGAACTCGATGGAGTACGGCGTGACAACCCCGTATGTGCCGGAGTATGGCAACTGGTACGGCGACACGCTCGATCAAATGCAGGAAGACGTCTGGAACGGGGCGCTGAGCGCCGAAGACATGCTGTCTGAAGCGCAGGCGCGAGTGGACGAGGCGTTCTGACACGGCGCGCAGCATTGCCGACGCGTGGTTAAGCGTATTGAGCACACAGAAGTGGCCGGTCGCTCACCGGCCCAAGGATAGGGGCAGCTTTGCTTTCACTTCACCATGATAACGGCGCGCTGCGCGTGGACGCAGCGTGCTATTGCCTGACATGGGCGGCGGATCGCCCATTCGTGACATTCGATGGCTCATCCGGGCAGCGGATCGCCGAGTTGTTTGTCCTCTCCAGCGTGCACAGCACGCGCGGGCACGATGACACGCTGCGGATTGGAGCGTGGCGCGCCGACGAAGGCGACGGCGTGATCACGCTGACGCTTGACGCAGAAAGCTCGGTGTGGGACGCCAAACGCTACATCTTTGAGTGCTATCCCGACCGCTTCCGCTACCGGATCGAGGTCGAAGGGCGCGGCGCGATCGCCGACGCGCGTTACTTCGGCGGCTACTACTCGGGGAGCCTCAAGCTCGGCACCGGCTTCTTTATGTCCGGCCAGTCCTTCCGCGAAGGTTTCAATCCGGAGCCAAACCGTCAGGAAATCTTTACGTTTCCGGGCAATGGAGCGACGACCATCGACCTGACCGGGACCTCGCTGCCGGGCCGGGAAGACTGGTTCTTCACGCCGCCGCTGTTCTGCTATGCCTTCCAGCTTGACGAGTTGTGGTTGGGGATCGGCGTGGAAGCGGCGCCCGGCGCGAACACCTACACGGCGTACAGCTATGAGGGGCGGCGCGACGCGTTCGCGCTGGCGCTAGACTACGAGGGGCAGACGGACGTCGACGGCGTGTACGCGCTGCCCGCGCTCGGCTTTGACTTCGCATCTTCTCCTTACGAAGCGCTCGAGCGGCACGCCGCCGCGCTGGTACGGCATGGCTGCGCCCTCGCGCCCGCGCAGCGGCTACAACCGGCGTGGTGGCGCGAGCCGATCTTCTGCGGGTGGGGCGCGCAGTGCGGCGTCGCAGCAGCGGAACGCGGATCCGCGCCGGACTATGCGCGCCAGCAGTTGTACGACGGCTTCTTGCAGGCGTTGGAGCAGCACGAGATCGACCCCGGTATCGCCGTACTCGATGACAAGTGGCAGGCGACCTACGGCGAAAATCGGGTCGATCCGGCGAAATGGCCGGACCTGCGCGGCTTCATCGACGGGCAGCACGCGCGCGGGCGCAAGGTGCTGCTGTGGCTCAAAGCGTGGGACCCCGAAGGGTTGCCGCTGGACGCTTGTGTAACCAACCTCGCCGGGCTGCCGGTCGCGCTCGATCCGACCAGCGCGGCGGGCGAGCGCGCGCTGCGTGATTCGATCGACGTGATGCTGCGCGACTATAACGCGGACGGGTTCAAGATCGACTTCACGGCGCGCATCCCCAGCGGGCCGAGCCTGCAACGGCGCGGCGACGCCTGGGGATTGGAGCTGATGCGCCGCTATCTTGGCATCATCTACGACCAGACCAAGCGCATCAAGCCGGACGCGCTGGTGATGGCTCACACGCCGCACCCGTACCTGGCCGATTGCGTGGATATGATCCGCCTGAACGACATCAACATGAATGCCGATGTCCTCTGCGCGATGCAACACCGCGCGCGGCTGGTCAATATCGCGTGCCCAGGCGTGATCATCGACACCGACAACTGGCCGATTAAGGACCGGGCGATGTGGCGGTCGTATGTTAAACTCCAGCCGGAACTGGGTGTGCCCGCGCTGTACTTCGCGACGCACATCGACCGTACCGGCGAGCCGCTCACCGAGGACGATTACCGTCTGATCCGTGATACCTGGGCGGCGTATCGGGCGAAGGTAGAGGCGGAAGCATGACGCGATTGGCGATTATTCACACCACCGCCGCGACGGTTGAGCCGCTCAAAGCGCTGGCGGCAGAGATCGTGCCCGGTGTCGAGGTGGTGAACTTTGTAGACGACTCGATTCTGCCGCAGTTGCGCGAAAATGGCGACGACGTGTCGCAGGTCGAAGACCGTCTGCTGCACTACGCCATATTCGCGGAGCAGGTTGGCGCAGATGCGATCCTGAGCGCGTGCTCGTCGGTGGGTGAGGTCGCGGCCCAAATGCGCGAGCGCGTCCGCGTGCCGGTGGTGCGGATTGACGACGCGATGGCCGAAGAAGCGGTCACGCGAGGGGATATCATCGGCGTGGCGGCGACGCTGGTGACGACGCTGAACCCCACGCAGCGCCTGATCCGCGCCAAAGCGTCCGCGCAGGCGCGCGCGGTTGAGATCAAGACGCAGGTGGTGGACGCAGCGTATCAGCGTCTGATGGCGGGCGACCCTGCCGGGCATGATGCGCTGCTGGCCGAAGCGCTGGAAGCGCTGGCCGCTGAAACGGATGTCGTCGTGCTGGCGCAGGCGTCGATGGCGCGGGCGGTGGAACGTTTGCCGGAAGACCTGCGCGGGCAGTTCTTGACCAGTCCCCGGCTGGCGATGGAGCGGGTGAAAGCGGCGCTTTTGGCATGAACCTGGTCAGCGTAGACATCGGCACGACCTCGTGCAAAGCCGGGCTGTTTGACGGCGCGGGACGCGCGTTGCGCCTGGCGAGCCGCCCCACACCGGCCCGGTCTGCGCCGGACGGTGGCGCGTACTATG
>Ga0079224_100005378_pt1 | contig 16786 bp, 15 predicted proteins | sample Stecom2015_FD_80414 | JGI IMG/M metagenome (GOLD analysis project Ga0079224, IMG submission 80414) | Agricultural soil microbial communities from Utah to study Nitrogen management - Steer compost 2015 | ecosystem: Environmental > Terrestrial > Soil > Agricultural land | place: USA: Utah... | reverse complement strand
TTCGCGCAGATCGTGCTGGCCGACGAGGTGAACCGCGCGCCGGCCAAGGTGCAGTCGGCGTTGCTGGAGGCGATGCAGGAACGCCAGGTGACGATCGGCGGTGAGACCTACGAGTTGCCCAAGCCGTTCCTGGTGCTTGCGACCCAGAACCCGATCGAGAGCGAAGGCACCTATCCGCTGCCCGAGGCGCAACTCGATCGCTTCCTGCTCAAGGTCAAGGTCGGCTACCCTACCCGCGCAGAGGAGCGGGAGGTCCTGGAACTGATGAGCGTGGCCCGCGACATCCCGGTGCAGCGTCTCGCCGAACCGGCGCAGGTGCTCGCGGCACGCGATGCGATCGCCGGACTGCACCTCGATCCCCGTCTCGCCGACTACATCATCGACCTCGTTCGCGCCACCCGCGATCCCTCCGCCGTCGGTCTTGGCGCGCTCGCACCGATGATTGCCTTCGGCGCGTCGCCACGTGCGTCGATCGCACTCGCCCAGACGGCCCGGGCACACGCCTTCCTTCGCGGCAGGGACTATGTGGGCCCCGAGGATGTCCAGGCGCTGGCGCCAGACGTGCTGCGGCACCGGATCGTGCTGACCTTCGACGCCGAGGCAGAGGGGGTCGATGCCGACGGCGTCGTTCGCCAGGTCCTCGCCGCGGTGCCGGTGCCGTGACGTGTCAGGTCGCCTTCCGCCCTCGCTGCTGAAGCAGGTACGCACCCTCGCATTGCGCGGGCGCAGGGCCACCGACGCGCTGCTCGGTGGTGAGGTCAGGTCTGTGTTCCGGGGTACCGGAATGGAGTTCACCGACGTGCGCCCATACGCCGAGGGCGACGACGTTCGGCACCTCGACTGGAACCTGCTCGCCCGCACCGGCAATCCCTACATCAAGCTCTACACCGAGACCCGCGAACTCACGCTGCTGCTGGTTGTGGATCGCTCCGCATCGAGTGGCATCGGGGAGCCCGATCCGAAGCTTGCACGTGCCGTCGAGGTCGCGGCGCTGCTGGCCCTGGTCGCGCTGCAGCAGCAGGACCGCGTTGGCCTCCTCGCGTTCGGTTCATCGATCGGACCGGTGATCCCCCCGGGACGCGGCCATCGTCACACGTTCGGGGTGGTCAAGCGGCTCTTCGAACTGCAGCCGGAAGGCAACTCGACCGACCTGGCCGGTGCACTCCGCGCCGCCGGTGCCCTGCTCAAGCGTCGTTCACTCGTGCTGGTGATCTCCGACTTTCTCGCACGCGACTGGCAGGCACCCCTGCGCGGACTCGCAGCGCGGCACGAGGTCACCGCGATTGCGCTCGAGGATGTGCGCGAGGTCGAACTTCCCGCCAGTGGCTGGATCACGCTGCGTGGAGTGGAGCAGGGTGGAGACCTGCTGTTCGACGCCGGTCAGCCATCGGCGCGTCGACGAGTGGAAGCGGCAGTCAGGAAGGAACGCGCTTCGCGCAGCGCGGCGATCGCCGCAGCCGGCGCGACCGAAGTGATCGTGGAGACAGCCGGCGACTACCTCCCGGCGCTCCGCCAGGCGTTCGGCAAGGTGCCGGGACGTTGAGCTCCATCGCGATGTGGCAGGACCAGGCACCCCAGCAGCGCCCCACCGTGGGCGACACCGTCGCAGTGGTGCAGCGAATCGCCGTCGCACCGGGCACGCTGGTCGAGGCACGAGCCCCGACCGACACTACACTCGCCACCCTGATGGGACCACCGGTGGTCACTCGTGAGGGTGACTCGGTGCGGATCGGCTACACCCTGTCGGTGTGGGCGCCGGGCCGGAATCAGTTGAGGATTCCGGGTGCGATCACCATAGCACCCGATGGAACCGTCGACACGCTCCCGGATGCCACGGTGACGCTCGACGTCGCGTCGGTGTTGCCGGCTGGTGCGGTGGTGGAGTCGCTGACTCCGCAGGCGGCGCGACCGTGGGTCGAGCGGAGTGAGTCGTCGGGTTGGCCGTTCCTCGTGATCCTGGTCCCGCTGCTGCTGATCATCACGATCGCATCGTGGTGGTGGCGCCGTCGTGGCACGCTGACGCCGGAACAGGTTCGACCTGCAGGCACGGTCCGCGAGCACTCCGAGCGCATGGAGCGTTGGGTCGCGGCGGGTGAGACCAGCCTGGCCATCGATCACTTGCTCACCCTCCTGCCGGATGATGACGAGTCGGCGGCGTGGCGCGCAGAGGTGCGTGCGATCCGCTACGATCCTGCCCAGGCAGCCAGGCTAGCCGAGCTTGTCCAGGTCGGGCTGGCAATGCATCAGCGCCGGTCGTCACGATGATCTACTTCGCGCGGCCGCTCTTCTTCCTCCTGCTGCTGGCGATCCCGCTGTGGTTATGGTATCGCCGGCGCCTGGCCGTCAAGGCCGCGCCGGTGAGCAGTGTCGCGCCATTCGCACTCGGCAGGAGCAGGCGCTGGAAACTGATGCTGCCGCCGCTGTTCCGATCCCTGTCGTGGGCTTGTCTCGTGGCCGCCGCTGCGGGTCCGTTTCGGCGAGGCGACCGCACCATGGTGGCCACCGACGGCATCGCGATCGTCATCGCGATCGACGTCTCGTCGTCGATGCTGGCGGAGGACTTCGCACCGTCCAATCGACTCACCGTTGCCAAGCAGCAGGCAACCGCGTTCGTCCGTGGTCGCACCGCCGACCGCATCGGGCTGGTCTCCTTCGCGGGTGAGGCGATCACCCAGGTGCCAGTCACGCTGGACTATGCAGCCCTTGAACGCTCCATCGCAGCACTCGATGTCGGAATCCTCGAGGATGGCACTGCGATCGGTTCCGGTTTGGCGACTGCGGTGGCGAGGTTGCGGCGCGTCCCGGGCAAGGAGAAGGTCGTCCTGCTGCTCACCGACGGCGAGAACAATCGCGGCCTCATAGATCCGCGAACCGCGGCTAGCACTGCGCAGGCGTTCGGTGTGAAGGTGTACACGGTCGGCGTGGGAACCGATGGCGAGGCGCGCATCCCGATCGGCGGCCAGCTCGGTGGATTCCGCTACGAGGTGATGCCGGTAAGGATCGATGAGGAGCTGCTGACCGAGATCGCCGAGTCGACCGGTGGTCAGTATTTCCGGGCCCGCGACGCGGAAGCACTCGGCAGGATATTCAGGCAGATCGACCAGCTCGAGCGATCCCGGGTCGACGTGGTGCGATACATCCGGCAGGAAGAACGCACCCGCCCGTTCCTGGTCGCGGCGATGGCCTTCCTGGCGCTGGAGCTGTTGATCGGCTCGACACTCGTGGTGAGGGTGCCGTGATCTTCGAGCGTCCACTGCTGCTCTGGCTCGCGCCGTTCCTCGGGCTTGGCGTGACGTTGCTGGCGCTCTGGGCGCGACATCGGCGTGTCGGTGCCGCGGCCGCCTGGTCGGCATCGCTCGGCAACGAGGCGGCGCGCACCGGCCGACGCAGTCCCTACCTGCTCGGACTGGCGGCGCTACTGGCAGGTGTGGCCATCGCCGGTCCGCGTTGGGGCCTGGCGTCCAGCAGTGCAGAGTCGCGTGCCCTCAATGTGGTGTTCGTGATGGACATCTCGCGCTCGATGTTGGCGCAGGATGCCGAACCCGATCGCCTCACCCGCTCGATTCGTGTCGCGAGGCGACTCGTGCAGGACCTCTCGGGTGACCGACTTGGGCTGGTGGTGTTCGCTGCCAGGGCGTATCTCCTCTCGCCGCTCACGCTGGACCAGAGCGCGCTCGCCGTCCAGCTCGACGCCCTCGATCCCAACGTCGCAAGCGAGGGAGGGTCCTCGCTGGGTGCTGCCCTCGTGCTGGCCCGTCAGGTGCTGCGCGAGGCGAACGAAGGTGGCGATCGTGCCGTGGTGCTGTTCACCGATGGCGAGGCGTTCGACGGCGAGCGCGCTGTTGTCGCCGCGGGCGATGGCCTCAAGGAGGACGGCATCGCCCTGATCGTCGTGCCTGTGGGCGCAACCGAGGGCGCCAGGATTCCCGACGGTGACGGTGGCTGGCACCTCGACCAGCTGGGACAGCCGGTGGTCACCACTCGTCGCGATGAGATGATCAACGCCCTGCGTGAAGCATCGGGTGCTACGGCCATCGATCCCAACGCCGCCGATCCGGCCGGAGAGGTGCGTCGCGCGCTCGACCGTCTCGACCGCCGCACCGTGCGGGACCAGATGGCGGCTGACCTGGTGCCGCGCGCCTGGATCCTTGCGCTTGCGGCTGCAGTGCTGATCGCGATCCAGACTGCGACTCGGAGGAGCGCCGCGCTGGTCGGGATCGCCCTGCTGCTTGGGGCGGGTACTGCGGCAGCGCAGCGACCGACTTCGGGTTGGAAGTGGCTCGAGCGGGGCGACACCGCCAGGGCGGCCCAGGCATTTCTCGACGAGGCCAATCGAATCGGCACTGACACCGCGTGGTTCAACGCGGGCACCTCGGCGCTGATCCGGGGCGACTTCGCCGGTGCGATCGGCGCATTGGAACGCGCCTCGCTGTCACTGGACCCCGACCTGCGCAGGCGGGCCCTGTACAACCTCGGCACCGCCCAATTGCACGCTGCGAGACAGGCGCCAGACCAGGCGGACTCGTTGGTGATTTCCGCCAGCAACAGCCTGCGGCAGGCACTCCAGCTCGATCCACGCGACCCGGCGGCGAAGTTCAACTATGAGATCGCGCGCCGGATGTTGCCGCCACCCCCGCCACCGCAGAGCGGCGGTGGTGGTGGCGATGATCCGCAGGAGGGTGAGAGTGGCGGCCAGCCCCAGGGACGCCAGGGTATGAACCAGGCGGAGGCGGAGCAGGTCCTCAGTGCAATGGAGCGTGCGGAGAGGCAGACACGCGAGGACCTGGCGCGCAAGCAGCGGCGTTCACCGCCGCGATCGGGGCCCGACTGGTGATCGCTCTCGTCGGATTGCTTGCCTCGCTGGTGATGCAGGACACCACTGGTCTCTCGCCCAAGGCGAGGGAGATGGTCTCGCGCATCCCGCCGCCAGCCAATGGCGAGGTGGCGATCGGCATCAGGTTCTCGGCCGACACCGTCTGGCTGGGTGAGCAGGTGGAGCTCGTGACTGCGGCCTGGTTCCCGCGCGAGCTGCGCGACAGGCTGCGGCGCCAGCCCACGCTTCGCACTCCGGCGGTCGCCGGCCTGTGGAATGCCCCGGCGCAGACCGCTCCACTGCTCGCGGAGACTCGGCGGGTCGGCGGAGATGTGTACGACCTGTTCGTGTCGCACCAGACCCTGTTCCCACTGTCGAGCGGCGAGGTGGTGGCACCTCCGGCGGTGCTGACCTACTCGGTGCCGGCGTCTCCGTCGTTCTTCGCGCCAGAGAATCGTCACGTGCTGGCGTCGGACAGCGCGAGGTTGTTCGTGCGACCGATCCCGGCGTCCCTTGCAGCGCGATTGGGCGCGGGACCCACCGCACGCGATCTCCGATTGCAGTGGCAGTTGCCGAACCGGACCATTGCGACCGGTTCACCCGTGACGGTCGAGCTGGTCGTCAGTGGGCAGGGGAACGTCACGCTCTGGCCTGCGCCCGAGGTCGCGTGGTCACCGCAGGTGCGCGTCTACCCCGAGCCGACCGAGGAGCGGATTCGTCGGCCGTCCGGGATGATCGCTGGCGAGAAGCGCTTCCGTTACACGCTGGTGGTAGACAGCGCGGGTGTGCTGACGCTTCCCACGGTACGGTATCCGTACTTCGATCCGCATCTGATCCAGGTTCGCATCGCGATGGCGCCGGCGATGGGAGTGGCGGTGCTGCCACCATCGCTGGTACAGGGGCGCGCGGTGATCCCCGCACGACGATCGTTCGACAAGCCGATCGCGTCGGTGCTGGTTCGTGATTGGTGGCCGATCCTGCTGCTGTTGTTTGCGGCTCCTGCGCTCAGGTTCGTCCGGGTCCGGAAGCGCACAGCGCCGCTGCCGCCGCGAGCGATGCCAGCAGAGGATCAGCTCCGCTGGCTCGCCACCAGCAGCGGCCTCACTGGCAGCGGCGCGGTGAGCCTCGCGCTGCGACGACGCGGGATCAGTCGCGACGACGCCGAGGCCGCCGAGGCGTGGCTGGCGGCGATGGATCGGCATCGGTGGGGACAGGCGGCGCCGGCACCGGCCGACAGCGAGGTGGTGCAGCGCGTGCTCCGCAAACTGCACCAGCGGCGCCTGCCCGGGTGGCTGCCGTTGGTCGCGCTGATTCTCGTCGCGTGTGCGCCACCGGAACCTGCGGAGTGGAGTGAGGCACTGGCGCGCTTCAGTGATGGCGACGCGCTCGGTTCCACTCGACTCTTCGAGGCGGCCGTCAAGTCGGAGCCGGCCTCGGCGAACGCGTGGTTCAACCTGGGAGCCGCACGCTGGCTCGCTGGTGACGATGTCGGATCGGCCGCTGCCTGGCTGCGCGCCACCAGGTTGGCGCCTCGCAACACGGCCGCCCGCGGGGCGCTGACGACCATCAACACGATGCCGCACGATCTGAGTGTCCACGCGCCGACGCTGCCGCTATCGCGCGACGAACTGGTCATTCTTGCACTGATCGCGTGGTGGGTCGCCGCGCTCTGCTGGCAGCGACACCGCCGCACCGCGGTGATCTCGGGCGTGGTCTTCGCACTGGCGCTCGGTACTGCAGGGCTTCGAACCATCGAGGACTCGCGTCCGCGCGGCCTGCTGCGGGCGGGGGCTTCACTCAGGGTCTCGCCGATCAGCACGGCTCAGGTACTCTCAGACGCCCCCACCTGGAGCATCGCATCCGTCGAGCTGGAGCGCTCGGGCTGGTACCGGGTGCGACTCGAGAATGGCCGTCGGGGATGGATCCCTGTCACGGCGCTGGCGCCCCTGGCTCCGCTAGATTGAGGTGATGACGCCGCCAGCCGTGCGCCGGATCGCCATCCTGCCCGACAACGTCGCGAACCAGATCGCCGCGGGCGAGGTGGTGGAACGGCCCGCGTCCGTCGTGAAGGAACTGGTCGAGAACGCGATCGATGCGGGTGCCAGCACGATCAGGGTCTCGATCGAGAACGGTGGCAAGACGCTCATCGAAGTGGCGGACGACGGCAGCGGAATGAGTCGCGACGACGCGATTCTCTCGCTTGATCGCCACGCCACCAGCAAGATCCACAGCGCAGACGACCTGGTCGGGATCGGGTCGTTCGGGTTCCGGGGCGAGGCCTTGCCTGCCATCGCCTCGGTGTCGCGGATGGTGATGGTGACCGCACCTGCCGATGGTGAAGGCACCGAGATCCACGCTGCCGGTGGCCGGCTTGACTCGGTGCGCGACACGTCTCGTCGTCGCGGCACCACCGTGACCATCAAGACGCTGTTCTACAACACCCCCGCCAGGCGCAAGTTCCTCCGTTCCGCCGCAAGCGAAACGCGCGCGGTGCACGAGGTGATCGCGACGCTGGCGCTGGCACATCCGGGGATCGGCTTTGAGCTTGTCACCGATGCGCGCCAGCGGATCGCTGTCCCACCAGGACAGACGCGTGACGCGCGGCTTGCTGCGGTGTGGGGTGAGGAACTCGCCCGCTCGCTGCTTCCGGTTGGTTTCGCGGTGGGACCGGTGCGAGTCGATGGTTTCGCGCAGCGGCCAGCCGACGCCCGTCCCACTGGTCGGCGCACCCAGTTGTTCGTCAATGGGCGCCCTTTCCGCGACCACTTCCTGGTTCGTGCCGCCGAGGCCGGCTATCGCTCGGCGATTCATCCCGGCGACAGGCCTTCGCTGTTCCTCGACATCCAGGTTGACCCCGCACTGGTGGACGTCAACGTCCATCCGGCCAAGCTCGAGGTCCGCTTCCGCGATCGCTTCGCGATCGAGCGCGCCGTCGAGGAGGCGGTCCGCAACTCGCTCGGCGAACTGGTCGCCTCGGCGATGTTCGGCAGCGGACCGATGCCGAACAGCCCGCCGGAACCTCGTCTCCCGGACCGGCAACGCGACCTGCCGCCGGACGACCTGTTCTCTCCCTTGGAGCTGATCGATCCCGAGGATGTCGAGGTCGAGTCGTCGCCACCCAGCACCGGGTGGAACGTTCCGCTGCTGCAGCTCAACGACACGTACATCTGCTACGAGTCGCCCGAGGGACTTGTGATCGTCGACCAGCACGCGGCGCACGAGCGGGTGCTCTACGAGGAGGCGATGGCGCGCTTCGAAGGTGGTGCGACGCCATCTCAGCGGCTGCTGATTCCCGAGACAGTGGAGCTCAACGACGAGGAACTGGACACGATCCAGGCGCACGCCGACTTGTTCGAGCGCCTCGGTTACGAGGTCGAGCAGTTCGGAGGGCGCGCGGTGGTGTTGCACGCCACGCCGCACCCCCATCCACGGTTCGACACGGTGGCTTCGTTCCGCGAGCTGGTGGCTGACCTCGCTCGCGGCCGCTTCGGTGGCTGGGCAAACAGGATCGAGCGGTTCGCACAGACGTGGGCGTGTCGCGCTGCCGTGAAGGCGGGACAGCGACTGGACGAGTCGTCGATGCGGGAACTGCTGTCGCGGCTCTTCCGTTGCACTTTGCCGCCCCACGACGTCCACGGGCGGGCCACAATCGTACAACTGCCGAGCGAGGAACTGGAGCGCCGCTTTGGGAGACGATAGGACCCTGATCCTGATCGGCCCCACCGGAGTGGGGAAGACCGCGGTCGCGCTGGCGCTGGCGGAGCACTGGCCCGTCGAGGTCATCTCCGCCGATTCCCGGCAGGTGTATCGAGGTCTCGACATCGCCACTGCCAAGGCGACACCCAGGGAAAGGCGGCGGGTACCGCACCACCTGCTCGACCTGGTTCCGCCCGGAGAGCGCTACAGTGCCGGCCGCTTCGCCGCCGATGCCGGCGAGGCGATCGCGCAGATCCGGAGCAGGGGAGGGTTCCCTGTCGTCGTGGGTGGCACCGGACTCTATGTTCGTGCCCTCACAGAGGGGTTGTTCGCCGAACCGCCGCTGGACAGGCCCCGGCGCGAGGCACTCGCTGCAGTTACCGGACTGATGGACAATGCGACGCTGGTGCGCTGGGCGTCCCGACTCGACCCGGCGTTTCCCGGCGGCACCGGCCGGCAGCGTGCCACTCGCGCAATCGAGATGGCGCTGCTGACTGGCAGGCCCTTGTCGTGGTGGCAGCGCAATGCCTCTACCGGTGCCCAGGTGAGGGGCTGGATTGTCCGGCTCACTGCACCGCGTGCGGTATTGCATCAGCGAATCAATGCCCGTGCAGCAGAGATGGTCCGGCGCGGCCTGGTCGAGGAGGTGGCTGCGGCACTCGCCGACGGTGCACCGCTCACCGGTCCGGGAATGGACGGCATCGGCGTGCGCGAAGCCGTCGATGTGCTTCAGGGTCGGCTCGACCGCGAGGAACTCGCCACGACGATCGCAGCGGCAACCCGCAAGTACGCCAAGAGGCAGGAAACGTGGTTCCGCCACCAGGTGGGTAGGGAGGGCCTGGTCCTCGATGCCACCCGCCCGCCCGAACATCTTGCGGCGGCGATCGTCGCCGCGTGGAATGAAGGTTCGAAATGAAGATCGGCATCACCTGCTACCCGACCTACGGTGGTTCTGGTGCAGTCGCGACCGAACTGGGGCTGGAGCTGGCCCGGCGCGGCCACGAGGTGCATTTCATCACCTACGATTCGCCGTTCAGGCTGCGCGGGTACGTCGAGCGGGCCTACTTCCACCAGGTCGACACGACGATATCACGGTACCCGTTGTTCGAGCATTTCCCCTACACGCTCGCACTGGCCTCGCGCCAGTACGAGGTGGCGCTCGAGGAGAAGCTCGACCTGCTGCACGTGCACTACGCGATCCCGCACGCCACCACGGCGTTCCTGGCGCGCCAGATGCTTGCTTCCCAACTTCCGCTCAAGGTGATCACCACGTTGCACGGCACCGACATCACGCTGGTGGGGCAGGAGAGCTCGTTCTACGCGATCACCAAATTCTCGATCGAACAGTCCGACGGCGTGACCGCGGTGTCGGAATTCCTGCGCGAGGAAACGATTCGCGCATTCGGCACCGTCAACTGCGGCCTCAAGGTGATCCCCAACTTCGTGAACCTCGAGGAGTACAATCCTCACGTGGCCCTGCCGCGGGAGACGCTTGCGCCACCCGACCACAAGCTCCTCACCCACGTCTCCAACTTCCGCGAGGTCAAGCGCGTCAAGGACGTCGTCAGGATCTTCGCGCGGGTGCGGCGACAGATGCCGGCCACACTGGTGATGGTCGGCGATGGTCCGGACCGACACGACGCCGAGCACGAGGCGCGGGAGCTGGGGGTGGGGGGCGATGTGCGCTTCCTGGGTCGACTCGATTCGGTGGCACCACTGCTGGCGGCATCGGACCTCTTCCTGCTGCCTTCGCAGACTGAATCGTTCGGGCTGGCGGCACTCGAGGCGATGGGTAGCGGTGCCCCAGTCGTTGCCGCGAGAGTCGGCGGCCTTCCGGAAGTGATCACCGACGGTGTCGACGGCATCCTCGAACCGGTGGGTTCCGTCGAGGCGATGGCCAGGCGTGCGACCGCCCTCCTTCGCGACCCGGAGGCGCACGCCAGGATGCGTGAGGCAGCGATCAGCCGCGCCGCTGAGTTCAGCGCCGAGAGCGTGGTGCCACGTTACGAGCAGTTCTACAACGAGATCGTCTCCCGATGACGGCGTGGGAGGCGATCGTGGCCGTCGTGCTGGGACTGGTGGAGGGAGCCTCCGAGTTCCTGCCGATCTCGTCGACCGGGCACCTGATCGCGGTCGGCGAGATGCTGCGATTCACCGGCGATCGTGCCAACACCTTCCAGGTGGTGATCCAGATCGGCGCGATACTCGCAGTCATCTGGCACTATCGCGACAAGCTCATCGGGCTGATGCTGCGGAGTTTCAAGCGCGGACCCGAACAGCGACTCGCGCTCAACGTGATCCTGGCGTTCCTGCCTGCGGCAATCCTCGGATTCCTGCTGATCGGGTTCGTCAAGACGCTCTTTTCGACCGTGGTCGTGGCTTGGGCGCTCATACTCGGCGGCCTGGTGATGCTGCTGCTTGAATGGCGCACTCCGCGCACCAGTGCGCGCACCCTGGAGGAGGTGAGGCCGGGACAGGCGCTCACCATCGGCCTGGCCCAGTGCCTGGCGATGATTCCCGGTACCTCACGCGCCGCAGCGACCATTCTCGGCGGTTACGCGGCCGGGCTTTCGCGACCCGCTGCGACCGAGTTTTCGTTCTTGCTGGCGATCCCCACGATCTGCGGTGCCGGCGTGCTGGACCTCTGGGAGAGCAGGGAACTCCTGTCAGCTGCGGACGCGCCGTTCTTCGCGTTGGGTACGCTGGTGGCGTTCGTCTCGGCACTCATCGTCATCCGTGGCTTCCTGCGATTCGTCGAGCGGCACACATTCGTGGGATTCGCGTGGTATCGAATCGGGTTCGGCGCGTTGCTGCTGGTCCTGATCGCGAACGGCATCCTCTAGCCCATTGGAAATGCTCCACTTTGTCGACGTGGTGCCCAGCACGATGGACCTCGCTCATCGAATGGCCGCGGAGGGTGCCCCGGCCGGCGATGCCGTAGTCGCGCGCAAACAGGGCCGGGGTCGCGGCCAGAAGGGCCGCTGGTGGAGCGCCGAGCCCGGTGGCCTCTGGATGTCGGTGATCGGCAGGCCGCGCTCGAGCAAGGGTCTCGACACGCTGTCGCTCCGCGTCGGTCTCGCGGTGGCATCGGTGCTCGAGGAACTGATCCCGGGTGTCACGAGGATCGGCCTCAAGTGGCCCAATGACCTGATGCTCGGCGGGCGCAAGCTGGGCGGTGTACTCAGCGAGGCCCGATGGCGCGAGGGCGAATGCCTATGGGTGGTGACCGGCGTCGGCATCAATGTCCACAACCGGATCGACGATGAGGTCGCCGCACGAGCGATACAGTTGGGCAGCGTCGCAGACTGCCCGCCGGCGAACGAGCTCGCCCAGCCGGTGGCCGATGCCGTGACTGGCGCGATGCGGGGTGGACCACTCAACAACGATGAACTGACTCGCTGGCAGCAGCGCGACGTGCTGCTGGGAAGCAGGATCGAGGCGCCGGTGCCCGGTACGGCGATCGGCATCAACTCGCGCGGCTCGATGCAGGTCCGCAATGACGAGGGAAACATCATCGAGTGCTCGGTGGGGGTGGTGGTCAGTGAAGATTGACGCGAGATTTCCCAGATGCGCCTCCTGATCGACATCGGCAACACCGAACTCACCCTCGGCCTGTCCGAGGGCGCCGAGGTGCGGGGTCGCTGGCGCCTGACATCCTCGGCGGAGCGCACGCCGGATGAATGGGCCACCACGATCGAGAACTTCATCGTGCGTGCGGGTCATTCGCCAGGGGAGATCGGGTCGGCCTGTGTCGCCTCGGTGGTTCCCCTGGTGACGGGTGCCATTCGTGACGCACTGCTTTCGGGGATCACCAACTCCGTCGGATTGGTCAACGCCACGGCAGGCCTGCCGATCACGCTGGATGTCGAGGAACCCAACGCGGTGGGCGCGGACCGGATCGCCAACGCGCTTGCATCACTGGAGCGGCATCCCGGCGATGCGATCGTGGTCGACCTCGGTACCGCAACCACCTACGACTGCGTCACTGCGGATCGGCGCTTCATTGGTGGCGCGATTGCCCCGGGGCTGCGCACTTCTGCGGATCACCTGGTCCGACGCGCCGCACAACTCACGGCGATCGCGCTCACGCCGCCTACACGTGCCATCGGCAAGCGCACCGACGAGCACATCCGGGCTGGGGTGCTGTTCGGCACCGCGGATGCAATCGATGGAATGGTGAGGCGAATCCGCGCCGAGTGGCCCACGCCGAATGAGCCGAAAGTGATCGCCACCGGTGGCTTGTCGCAGTTGATCGCGCCACTCACCAGCACCGTCACGACGGTGGATCTCGACCTCACCCTGCACGGGCTGCGAATCGCCGCGGATTCAATGGGGCTGCCGGGTTGAGCACCTCATACCAACTCGATCCGCTGCACGCGACACCAGCGCGCCGTGTGGCCGGTCGCCTCCTCGGCCCGCTGTTGCCCTACATCCTGCACCTGCGGCCGGCAGAGTGGCCCATCCTCACTGGTCACCTGCTGACAGGCTGGTTGCTTGCGTCGGGATTCCGCTGGCCGACAACTCCCGAGCTGGTTGCGATCGCAGCGTGGGTGATCGGACTCAACGGCGGCACGCTGGCGCTCAACTCGGCGTTCGATCGCGACGAGGAAGACATCGCCTATCTGAAGCAGCCCCCGATGCCACCACCGGCATTGGCCGGCTTCGCCATGGTGCTGATGCTCGCCGGCCTGGTGCTCACCTGGTCGATGGGAAACCCCTGGCGAATTCTCTATGGCGTTTGCGTGCTGATGTCCGTGGCATACTCGGTACCTCCGATGCGGCTCAAGCGCGTTGGCGGCGTCGACTGGCTGATCAATGTGGTCGGCTTCGGGTTGATCACCGCCTGGGCCGGCTGGACGATCAGCGGGCGGCCGATGGAGTCATCGGCGTTCCTGCTCCTGCTCGGGTTCGCGCCGCTGTTCGGTGCGCTCTACCCGCTGACGCAACTGTACCAGCTCGATGCTGATCGTTCGCGTGGCGACAGCACGCTGGCGGTCAGGATGGGCGTCCAGCGTGCACTGGCTTTCTCGATCTTGCAGGTCGGGGTGGCGTTCGCGATCTTCGCCGCGGCCGGCTGGCTGAGTCACTGGCCCACTGTACCGGGCCTCAGGTGGTCGGCCCTGGCCATTGCCCTGCTCGCCTGGATGGCAGTTCTGGCGCCGTGGCACCGGGACGGTTCAGGCTGGGCTTCGCGGGACCACCAGCGGGCGATGTACCACGCGCTGGTGGCGTGGGCCCTGACCGACGTGGCCATACTGCTGGCCTGGGTGGCCTGAAGCAGGGTCTTGGAACTGGGCCCTTTGCCGGGCTAATTTCCTGCCGTCCCCACTCCACTTGGAGACCGATCGATGGCCTCTGCGGTTCAGCTTGATTCTGCCTCCGACCTGACCTCAGTCTCGAACCTCGTTCGCGGTTCGCTGATTCTGGGAGCGATCCAGTCCGTGCTGGTGTTTGCGACCTCACTCTCGAATCGCGGGCTCGAGGGAACACCCGACGCTCTGCTGACCGCGATCTTCGTCGCGGTGGGCATCGCCGCCACCGCTTTCCTGCCGGCGATCTGGCTCAAGCCGCGCACCATCGAGGGGATCGCGGGTGCCGCCGGCATCGGTCTCGGTGCCGCGCTCACCTATATGGTCATCGACGTTGCCATCCTGCAGCCGATCGGCACCTATACCAACCGCTGGTGGGAAGTGGGCGGCCACTCCAACTGGTGGTATCACCCGGTGTGGTGGCAGGTCAGCTCGTTCATCTCGTGGTTCGGTGCCTGGATCGTGGCCAACCAGGCCCGCCGCAACGGCGCCTCGATCCCGATGGCGATCGTGATCCTGGCCGTCTGCACCGTGGTGATTGGCGCCCTGGCCGCAGTGGTCGGATTCCCCGGAGCATCGTTCAACGTGCCGACCTTCGCGGTCGCTGCGCTGCCCGGCCTGGTGCTGGCCACCCTGGTCACCGGACTCGGCGGCGCCAGGAACTGATCCGGTCCGGTGATCGCCAAGGCAGCCCGGCTGCTGGTCCGCGCAGCCGGTTGGCTGCTCACCCCGATCGCCACAATTGTCACCGCGGCCCTCGGGGCGCTGGTTGGTGCGAGCCTGTCCGTGAGACTCTCTCCCGCGGGCGGGCTCGCCGTTTCGCTGGTCGCCGGACTGATCGGCGCGACTATCGGATTGGCAGCCTGGCTCCGGCTGTTGCGACGCTCTCCCGAACTGCGTGACGTGCTGGCTGTCACCCCCGAAGGCGTCCCCACCGACCAGGGAATCGCAGAGGTTCTGGGTCCCGAACCCAAGGACAACCCGGAGCGGACTGGCAATGAAAGTTGATTGCCCGGCACTGGCTTTGGCCGCACTCGCGGTGATGGCCACCGGAGCCCTGCCGGCACAGAGTGGGGCGCGCGTTACAGCCGGATATGTGGTCGCCGGCGACTCCGATGAAGGCAGCTGGCGCTTCTCGCTGCAGCGCCCGATGGTGGGACCGATCGGTCTTGATGTCGGCGTGCAGCAACTGCCGGGTGCGCGGCCCGGAGCAGGGCAGCTCTACGGTGGCGAACTCGACTTCACGCTCTTCGAGGGATCGTCGTCGCTGCCGGTGATCTTCGCCGGTGTCGCCGGAGGCATCGGTACCAGGGACCAGGATCGACTCTTCGCGGGCGCGTCGGCTGGCTTCCGGATGACGGTGTTTGCGCTCGGCGGCCTGCGCGCGACCGTCGAGGCGAGGTGGCGCACCCTCACCATCGACGGTCGCGACGGCATCGAACTCGGCGCATCGCTCGGCTGGATGTCGATTCGTCGCTCGAGCAGCGCCCGCACCTCGGCGAACACCGGGCTCTACGTGCCGCGTCGCACCACCGAGAAGCTTCGCGCCGCCGGTATCCCGGAGGACAAGGCGAGGTTGATAGGCGACGTCGTGTCGACTGCAATAGAGGAGATGGGCCAGCCGTACGTGTGGGGCGGCACCGGCGATGGCTCTGGTGGTTTCGACTGTTCGGGCCTGATCTACCACGCCTACGGTCGCCACGGCGTGCGCATTCCGCGCACCAGTGCCAGCCAGGCGCTTGCGGGGATCGCGATCCGTGCGGAGCGCGATGCCCTGCTGCCCGGGGACATCCTGACATTTTCCGAGAACGGCGATCGCGTCACTCACGTGGGCCTCTACGTGGGTGAAGATCGCTTCATTCACAGCGCCAGCGGTGGCGTGAGACTCTCTCGCCTGGCGGAAGATGACCCGGCGGGCCGCTACTGGTTGCGGCGTTGGGTGGGAGTCCGCCGGGTCGTCGAGTAGCCGCGCGCTACTCGCGCCGCTCGCGCAGGTTCTTCAGGTCGAGCTGGAAGTCGGCCTCGTTCAGGTCCACCGCGGGCCAGTCTGCCGGATTCTTCGGTGCGAACAACAACACCAGATGAATCATCGCACCACGGGTGAGTGTCTTGCCCGTGGTGTTGTCGTAGCGACCCACAAGTCGGTAGGTGTGGCCCTTCCTGAGCTTGATGCCGTTGCCGCGGATGCCGGGATACTTGCGGGCCACCGCTGAGACACGTCCATCGGCGTCGCGCGTGGTGGGCAGCTTGATGATTGACTTGCTGCCGTTGCCATCGACCTCGAGCAGCTCGATGTCCACGCCATAGTCGTGCAGGTGGCCGCCAGCCGCGATGATGCGTCCCTCGATCGGCATCGTGAAATCGGCGGTGAATTCCTGCTGTCCGGCGGGAAGGTCGAAGTCCACCGGCTGACCCACCGGATATTTCACGTCGAGATACACCGGCAACACGTCCAGCGGACGCGGCGCGGTGTTGGTCGGCAGCCACTCGATCGCGAGTTCGACTCGAGCGCCGGCTATCTCCTCGGCACCCGGGTTGTGCCAGGCGATCACCAGGCCAATCGTGGCGTCCCGGGTGATCGGGATGCCAATCGACGCCGGCAGGTGGATGTCCTCTGTCTCCTGACCAATTGCCAGGATGCGCTCGGCGGCCGGGTACAGCAGCTGCCGGCGATCGAGGTTGATCAGGTTGATGTGATGGATCAGTTGTCGCGAGAGCGGCTGGCCGTCCTGGTCGGTGATCCGCAGCTTCACGCCACGCAGCCAACCGTCGACCGGCCACGAGAAGGTCTGGAACGGCGTCACTGCGTGGGTACCGTGGTCGTCGGCCGCACCGCTGCCGTGCCCATCGTGACCGCCGCCACCGTGGTGCTCATCGTGGCTGCCATTGCTGGCGTGATCGCCATGACCGCCGGTCGAGGCGTGATCGTGCCCTCCCCTTCCGGCGGGGATGGTGTATGGACCGCCAG
>Ga0079224_100005377_pt1 | contig 16787 bp, 16 predicted proteins | sample Stecom2015_FD_80414 | JGI IMG/M metagenome (GOLD analysis project Ga0079224, IMG submission 80414) | Agricultural soil microbial communities from Utah to study Nitrogen management - Steer compost 2015 | ecosystem: Environmental > Terrestrial > Soil > Agricultural land | place: USA: Utah... | reverse complement strand
ATTTCATCCCATAAATCTTGCCATTGGGGATTTTTCTTTTCGATTAAAGCTATTTTCCATTCACGTAACCAATGCTTGATGTTTTTCTCGCGTTGAATCGCCTGAGGCATATCTTCGTACAATTCATAAAATACCAATTGGGTTGCATTGTATTTATCTGTAAAGCCTTTAGCGATATGCGTTCTATGCTGATGAATCCGTTTAATAAGATTACCGGTCACTCCTGTGTAAAGAGTGCCGTTAGGCTTGTTAGTTACGATATAAACGGCCGGCTGCTTCATTTTTAATATTTTAGCACAGCCTAGGTCTTTCTTGGTTTCAGGTTTCACACTGTTAGTAATGGCATGGTTTATTCATGAGATTCTCGGGTGGCCTACAGGACGTAGGTCTGTCACGTTAAAACGGACTAGATAGTGTCCAAGCCCGAGAATGACGGGTGGGTTGACATCGCGGTTATTGACTGAGATTCTCGGATGGCCTACAAGGACGTAGGTCTGTCACGTTAAAACGGACTAGGTAGTGACCAAGTCCGAGAATGACGGGGGGTTCGGGTTCTTTATGAAGATGTCGTGGGACTTAGTAGTTGTATATAGCGCTGGTTATTGGTTTTAAAGCGTTGGATTTGTTCGTGACTGAGGTGTTTTTTTATCAGTTTATTCAGTTCCACTTCGGCAAAACGGTACAGATGCATATCGGCTTGGTTGTTGGTTTCGATGATTGATTTGGCTTTTGGGCTGAGGTTATCTGTGGAAATGGTTTTTGTCGATTGGTTTCGGCGTTGGTAGTATAAATCCGGTAAGCCGAGGTAGTTATTAAGGAGTAACAGGGTTTCATCGAAGCGGTCGGTGGTGCCGATAAGGGAGAAGCCGGAGGTCAGGGCTTCTCGGGCGGTTTCAAATAGGGTTTCATCGAAGCTTTCATCGTTTGGCAGGGGTTGGTGCAGGTAGCCGCTGAAGCGCCGGGCTTGGCCGTTGTTAAGTTCAGGACTAGCTTTGGATTGGACGAAATCTTCGATACTTTGGCTGCTGGCTTGTTGATGCAGTGGGTGATCGCTTTTCCCGCGCAGGTAATTATAATAGGACACCACCCGCGCCACCGGTTCACGCAGCATGGTGAAATGAAACAAAGGCTCGGCGGGTAAATGCCGGTATAAAGGGGAATGTAAGGGATGATGGCCGCAGATAAAGCGCGGTGGATTCCTCTTTAAGGACAGAATTTCAGGATAGTGGTTAAATTCCGGGGCATTTAAATGCAGTACGTCAGATAAACGGTAATTTTTAGCAATAATTGTTTCAAGTGTGGTGCCAGCGGTTTTTGGGACATGAGAAAAAACCAAACGTGGTGATTGGTTCTGTAACGCCTGCTCTGGGCTTAATACCCATTGCGTTAAAAACCCACAAGCCTGCTGGAAATGTCGCGTGTCTTTATTCACTTAAAGTTCACCTTAGTAATGAGTTTTTAGAATAATGGATTTTAGTGGATTAGGCAATGGGGTTTGCGAATCGTGTGCTATTTTCACTTTATAACCAAATAGCTCGTTCTTTGAATGATTTTATCAACGTATACGTTTTAATGTATAATTAGTTTATGAACTCATTAAACTCAAGTATTACTTCATTAATCAACCAGGCTAAATCTTTACCTGCTGATCAGCGTGCACTTGTGGTTGATGCGCTTTTAAGAAGTCTAAATCCATTACAGTTAGATATCGAATCAGCTTGGACACAGGTTGCAAAACAGCGACTAGCCGAAATCCAGGACAATACAGTCGAGCTACAATCAGCCAAACAGGTATTTAAAGAGATTGATGATTTGTTAGACTAATGTTATTTCAGTTTCATCCGGAAGCTACCAGTGAATTTAAAAATGCCGTAAGGTATTACCGCTCAATAGATAATAAATTATCGCACCAATTCATTAAAGAACTGAAGTTTACATTGCAAAATATTCAACAATTCCCACAAGCTTGGACTCTAGTTGATATAACCATAAGACGTTGTTTACTTAATCGATTTCCTTTTGCAGTTATATATCATGTAGCTCAAGATAACATTTATATTCTGGCAGTAATGAACCTCAATAGAAAGCCAAACTACTGGCAAGATCGTCTTTAATTCTAAAGCCATACGGCTATTAACTTTGTTCAATAACACACAATGGAGCAGTTTCCTCTATAATAAACATTTTTTAGCTAAGCAGGATTTTTATGCAGTCTATGACGGCGTTTGCGGCGGAGTCCGTGGAGACAGAACTGGGGCGGTTGACTTGTGAAATTAAGTCGGTCAATCAGCGATTTTTGGATATTACCATTCGTTGCCCGGATTTTCTGCGGGCGGCTGAACATGGTTTGCGTAAAGCTATCGAGAAAACATTGGCCCGCGGTAAGGTACTGGTTTTTATTAACTTTTACCCCAGTGATCAGGTGACCTTAACCGAATTAAAGGTTAATCATGCCTTGTTGGCACAGTTACAAACTTGTGTTTCTGACATTAATAAGACTTTGGGCACCACTGAATCGTTGCATTTACAAAATTACATGCGCTGGCCGGATGTGATCATTCAGGAGCCTGCGGATACCTCAAAACTTCAATCAGCGGCGGCGGCGCTGATTGATCAAACCATTGCTTCTTTAATTGACTCGCGAAAACGTGAGGGTGCGGCGATGCGATCGGTGTTGGCAGACAAACTGACGCAACTGGTTGAGATTACCCAAAGTATTCGTACCTTTGTGCCGGAGATTAATCAACAGCTGGCGGATAAAATGAAAACTCGGTTAGCGGAACTGGATATCGAAGCCCAGCCGGAGCGCTTTGAGCAGGAATTGGCCTTACAGCTGCAAAAGGTGGATATTGTTGAAGAACTTGATCGCCTGGATGCGCATGTGGCGGAGTTTGAGCGGATTTTAACGTTGGACGAGCCCAGTGGTCGGCGGATGGATTTTCTGATGCAGGAACTGAATCGAGAAGCGAATACGATTGGCTCAAAATCAGCGGCTATGACCACCTCCAATGCCAGTATTGATTTAAAAGTGGTGATTGAACAGATGCGTGAACAAATTCAAAATATTGAATAGTTCAAGATACAAAGCTGCGCTTTAGTGTGCTTTGCATACTGGAAATCCGGGTGGCCTGCATGACGTGGGTCTGCAGCGATAGCAGGACGCGGTAGCTGCCAAGCCCGAATACGACGCGGTCTTTAGGTTGGTTTCGGGGTAACTAAAAGTAAAGCCTCTGAGGGCAGCCCGAGGGAGTTGCGGTGGGGGTTGAACCCGAGGACGGTTGATTATTTTTGTATATTTTTAAATGGATTTATTTGGTCGCTTTATTCAGCATAGGTTTTTGGCGATTTTAAGAGGGTTTCCAGCTCATGTCGAATAAGGCCGTTTATATGGCCCAGAATGGAATCCGGATCGGTCAACGGTTCATGACAATAGGCCACATAAGAGTGCCAGGTTTCATTGAGGCCATGCTGTAACAGGCTTAACTCAGGTGCCACTGAGCCACTAACTAAGGGCATTGGCACATAACCCCAACCCAAGCCGTCACAGACCGCATCCCGGACTAATTCAAAGCTACTTAAAGCAATCCGCTCTCCGATAACGCTGTCAAGGCCGTAGGAGTCATCCTGGCCAATTCCTAAATAAGTAATCTGGGGCACGGCGGTCAGGTCATCATTACTGACATAAGCCATGCGACTTAAGGGGTGGCCGGCCGCAACCATCATCTGCATGGCCAATTTGCCTATCACTTGGACATGTAACTCATGTTCGGCTTTGCCCTGCTCACGCAGTAAGCAGCAGGCCATATCAATTTCACCTAACAGTACCTGTTCTCGTAAAAAATCGGGGCTGGCATAGTTCATTTCCAAAGCCAGACCCGGGAATTTTCGCCGGATGCGACGGATAATGCGGCGCCAAAACGATTCCGGCAAAACATCGTCACGACCCAAACGAACGGTACGGGTTTCTTTTAGATTATCGATGCTGGCTTTGCGCTGAATACTTAACGATAACGTGAGCATGCGAATGGCATCATCAAGAATCCGCTCTCCAGCTGAGGATAAGCGCATACTGTTACCTTTCCTGACGAACAGCTCAGCACCGAGATAATCTTCAAAGGCAGAAATCGCCATACTGATGGTACTGCGGTTACGCTCTAATTGTACCGCTGCTTTAGAGATAGAGCCGGTTTGCGCCACGGTGACGAAGTATTGTATGTATTCAAGCTTCAAAATGAGACTCAGTTAAATTTGGGCAATCCGTCAAGAAAATTGACGCTGACAGATTTTTTTATTCACCCTGAATCCATTATTATACGGCCATAATTTACAAAAACAGGATTTTTATGCATTGGCTTTACTTGTGCTTGGCCGTTATCGGCGAAGTTATCGGCACATCTTTTATGAAACTATTGGTTAGCAATGGTTATTTAGTATCAGGTATTTTCGTGGCCGTATCTATGATCGGCATTTCCTATGTGTTGCTTAGCCAAGCAACGCGTGCCATTCCAGTGGCATTGGCTAATGCCTTTTGGGAAGGCTTTGGCATGATTCTTATCGGCATGGTTTCCTTTATGATTCTCGGCGAAAAAATCACTCCAATACAAACCGGGGCTTTATTAATGGCCGTTTTCGGTATTATTATCATTAACTACGGTCATTATCTACAAGACCAAAAAATATGAGTATCTATTTAGGCTACATCCTGGGATCGGCACTGCTTGATATTATTGCCAATGTCATGCTGGAAATGTCCAATGGCTTTCGAAATAAGCGTTGGGGCGTTGGTGCAGTGGTCTTTATTATGGCTGCTTTTGCTTTATTGGCACTGGCAGTAACCGGCATCAATCTATTTATAGCGTATGCTGTTTGGGGGGCAATTTCAATCATTGGCACCGCCATTGCCACCCGTATTTTATTTAAGCACCAATTAAATTGGGTCAGCTGGCTTGGTTTATTTATTTTAATTGCCGCGATAATGCTTATGCATTCAGCCGGATCGCATTAAATTACGGAGTCGTCTAAATGGTGCTTAGGACTGTCTTCACAGTCTTTTTGTTTTATAATGTGGCAAATTATATCTAACAGCACGCACCAAGACCATGCAACAAACACAGCTTACCGGAACTTTATACATCGTATCGGCACCTTCGGGTACCGGCAAAACGTCTTTGGTCAATGCCCTGGTTCGTGATACCAATCATTTAAAACTGTCCATTTCTCATACCACCCGTCCACCACGTCCGAAAGAAATTGACGGCTATAACTATCATTTTATCGATACCGCTAAATTTGAACAAATGCAGATGGCCGGGGTTTTTATGGAATCGGCTGAAGTGTTTGGTAACCTCTACGGCACCTCACAGGAAGCAGTACAAAAGATGTTGGATGAAGGTCATGATGTGGTGCTGGAAATCGACTGGCAGGGGGCAGAACAAATTAAAGCCCGCTTTCCTGAAGCGATTAGCATATTTATCTTACCACCCAGTATCGCCGCTTTAAAAGCCCGACTAAACGGTCGTGGTCAAGATTCTGATGAGATCATTAACCACCGCATGGACAAAGCCATTAGCGAATTAAAACATCATCATAAGGCTGATTATCTGGTTGTTAATGATGATTTTGAAGAAGCGCTGAAGTCTATGAAAGCCATCGTCAAAGCCAATCGGATGACGACTGAAAAACAGAAAATAACCAATCAACGGTTAATAGAGAAATTAATTTCCTAATCTGGATTAGAGGTAATCTAATTCGGAATAATTACCTCTAAAATGTAAACTTACTATCAATTACCGCGCTTTTCAGCGGCTTCACGACCAACGCGAATTTGTTCGTTCTTACGCATAACATCTCTGGCTGCTTCACGATCTCGATCTATTTCAGCTTGGGTTGTGCAAACTTTTTGTTTTTTATTAGAACCGACAACAGAACGTCTGGTACAAACCACACGGTCTTCTGTTTTACCTTCTAATGATCGGGCCGCAGCATTATCTACCTGATAATATTCATCGCCTGCTTTAACAGCAACAACTTGGTTTGGGTCTTTATTTGTGGCACAAGCGCCCAATAAAAATAATAATGGTGTTAGCATTAAAAACTTCATAATTTCCTCAAAATAAATATTAATAGTCATTGTATAGTGAACTAAATTAGCATGATTATCAATTTAATTTTTTAAAAAGCTATATGCCGTGCCGATATGATGTTGATTTTTATAGTTTAATTCTTTTGATTCAATCGATTCAAAACCATAATCTAATATCGGTTGCAGCCATTTATCATCACTGATTTTTTTAACCACATGCAGCATATCTTGTTGTCTTTTCCGTGCGGCATGGTGTTGATTAACAAAATAAATGATGGCTTCTTTTTGGCTCTTTATTTGGGCTACGCTGGACTGCCGTATTTGACCAATTAGCTGTAACCAGCTTATAAACAATGGCTGACCTTGAAAAGAAGCTTCCGGTTGGTTCTCAGCAATGATTTTATTGATATCGCGAACCAAACCCTCCTCATCTATGTCATCTGTAACGAAGCGGTGAAATAATGGCAAAAGTCCAACACGCTGTAACCATTGATAGATTAATTCTTCATTGGACATATACTTAAACACCGCACTGTCGACACTGTGGGCGATAAAAATTAGGCGACCCTGCGGTTTAATGATATTGGCTAGCGCCGCTGCGGTAAGATTTAAATCACTGTATTCAATACCAAACTGACTAACAACTAAGTCTTGCGGCTGTTTAATGCATTGATCTATTGTTTCAGCGGATTGACCACTTATAAAGCGAATCATTTCGGTTTGACTGGATGGGTTGTTTTTACGGATGAAATCTATGTTTATTTGACTGATATCGACTGCTGTTATTATTAATTGTTTGTTGAGTTGTTCGGCTATGCCAGCAATCAGTAAAGCCACCGCACCATTGCCGGTACACAAATCTAAAATCCGTGCTCCATCAGGCAATGACTCGATGTTTTCATGCCAAAATTTCGCTATTTCACCGTCATAGTTATGTTTAAAATCTTGTGGTAAAGAAGTTTGCATACCACTTTGCCAGTAATTAGACCAGTGTTCATGAGTCATAGTATTATTCGCTAACAAAAGGTTGGTTTAATAAATCGGCTAATTGATTCAATGAATCACCATAGTTTTTATAATAGTTAGTGGCCGTTTTATATATTTTTTGAGTGACTTGTCCGGCACTGGCGGTTCTGATATGACGTTTTGTTCGATAAAACTCTAAACAATCAGATTCAAACTCTAAATCTAAAAAAGATAACATTGAGCGAACTTCTTGTTCCGTATACTCAATGACTTGTTCGTAGTTAACACTGATAACCCGTTCAGGAAATAATATTTGCCAATATTCAGCCAGCAGCTCTTGAAACTTATAATAACTCACTAATTCATTTAAGTTATAACTGTAATTATTTCTATTTTCGAAGTTTTGTTTATAAACGCTTAAACATACATCCATTGGGTTACGACGTGTATGGATTAAACGCGCATTGGGTATAGCTAATAATAAAACCCCCGCATAATTGATATTACCGGGCATTTTGTCAGTAAAGTAGCTAGTGTGCTTCGACCAGTTTGCCGTTAATGCAAGGTAGTTATCGGCAAGTTGTTGGTAATCCTTTTGCTGGTATTGCTTAAAACCATATGGATAACCCTGAGGTACCTTATCAACAAGATCAGTTAAATAATTAAGTTCTGATGCGCCGGTAATTTTACTGTGGCTGGCTAATATCTGCTCTATAAGGGTTGATCCCGACCTTGGCATTCCAGCGATTAAAACAGGCGTAACGGCCATTTTTTGTTGATTCTGATGCCGGGCTACATACTCCGCTGTAAAGACCTCTTTTATCGCATCAAGCAGGCTCGGCCAATCTACACTGTTGCGTTTTAATCCCTCGTGCTTAAGGTCATTAGCTTGCTTTAGTACAGTAAAACTTTCTGAATATTTGTTTTCACTTTCGAGTATTTTAGCTTGGGTAAATAATAATGCTTCTTTGTCTTTATGATCTGTGACTTTAGATAATAAAAGGCCCACCATGTCCTTTTCAGACTGATCAAATTGATATGATTTTAAATTAGCCAGTAGCCAATAGACTTGTGGCTGTAGCGGGTTAATGGACAGTGAATGATGTAAATGTGTTATAGCTGAATCGATTTCACCTTTATTTTTTAATAATACAGCTAAATTAAGTCTACTGGCATTATGATTTGGATTAATAATTAGCGCTTGTTTGAAATAGAACTCTGCCTGCTCGAAATTATTCAGTAGGTTATTCACAATACCAAGCTGATGGTTGGTTTCCACTGAACCGGGGTTAAGCCGCAATGATTTTTGTAACCATTGATGTGCTTCGATGTAGTTACCTTTCTGCTGTTTTATATATGCCAAATTAGTCATTGCCGGCGTATATTTATTATCTATGGCTAAGACCCTATTAAAGCATTTTTCGGCCAATGAGAATTTATTCTGATGCAACTGCACAATACCTAATAATCGTATAAATTCGGGATTTTTAGGTTGCCCTTTAAGATTGGCTTTAATTTTTTTTTCTGCCAATGTGTATTTTTGTTGGGCTAAAAGCTGATTAATGGTTTGTTGAAATATTTGCATGAATGTATTCGTAGATAAGTCGAACAAAAATGGAATTTTAAGTTATTTTGAATGCCATTGTCTGTATACAGAAGACTTTATAACACAAAATTTAGGTAAAAAAAAAGGGCGCACTTAGTGTGCGCCCCTTTTATATCAAATACTAACTTTTGTTTAGAAAGTTTGTGTGTATCTGAAGTACGTTACACGACCGTATCCATCATATAAATACATGTCATATGAACGTGTACCAAAGTCACCTAAACCAACTGGTGGGTATTTCTCGAAAACGTTTTGTGCACCTAAGGTGAACTTACCGTTCCAAGGAGCATGGTAGTTCAATTGAACGTCATGCGTTACCCATGTTGGAACATGGCCGGTACGGTTAACAGAACCGTCAGCGTTACCAGTAACGCGGTCGTACTGCTCACCAATCAAGTTAACGTTCCATGCGAAACTCCAATCACCGTATGAATACAGGTTATTAAGAGCGGCACGGGTATCAGGAGTACCTGGATCTTTAGTAAAGTCACGACCACCGTCAACACTGTAATCTAAAATGTGTGAAATGGCTAAAGTATTACTAACATTACCACCGAACAGGTCATAGTTGAAACGCATGTTTAAGTCTAAACCTGTGTTTTTAACTTTACCTTGGTTACCATAACCGGCTGTAATTTCATCAATAGCACCGGATGGTTTACGTGTAACACCTAAACCAGCTGGGATTGGGTCACCCGCGATTGCGGCGTTAATTAAATATTGTGAACCAAAACTACGGATACGGTTATCAATTTCAATGTTGTAGTAATCTAACGTGAAGTTCATCCAATCTAATGGCTCATAAGCGACACCCAAAGAGTATTGCTTAGAAGTTTCAGATTCTAAGTCAGGATTAGCAATAAAGAACGTATCAACTTGTAATTGACATGTATCAGGTGCACCTAAAGCGGCACAACTTGCTGGATCATTTACAGACTCAGCTGAGAATGATTCTTTTTGCGTCAAAATAGGTAAAGACGGCGCACGGAAACCTTCACCGTACGAAGCACGTAACGTTAAGTTATCCAAAGGTTGGAAACGTAAAGAAACTTTAGGTGCGAAGTCACTACCGTAATCAGAGTAATCGTCATAACGACCAGCAAAAGACAATTCTAAGTTGCTTAAAACAGGAACTAAAGCTTCGAAGAATAATGAGTCAATGGTACGGTTACCTTGTGCTGAGTTACCAGCTGAACCACCGATTTGACCGGCTTCTGATAAAGAGTCATATTGGTCAGAGTATTTAATTTTCTTAGACTCAGCACCTACAAACATAGATACCGGGCCATTTGCCATATCGAACACATCAAACGCAACCGAACCGAAAATTTCGTCTTGGTCGAATTTACTGATACGTGAAATAACTACTTTCATGCCATTTAAAACATCAGCGTCATTGTTGTATGGATTGAAAATATTATAAGAACCATTACCAATGGCAGCTTGAGCAGCTGAACGTAACAAGTAGTTACGGCCAATGTCAGAAGTTCTGTTGTTTGCACGTGAAACACCTAATTCAACTTCTGCGTTACCAATCATACCGGTTGTACCAGCTTGGAAGCTTGATAAACGGTTAGTAACGGTGCTGTCACGATTACCTAATGCGTCAAATCTGTGATAAACAGCAATGGCTTGTGGATCAACACCCAATGTTGGGTCGAAGTTAGGTGAGTTCGGGTTGGTTGGGTTGTTAGGGCTGTTCGCGCCAACATAAGCCCAATCAGGAACTGGTGCATAACGACCAAATGATTCTGTTTCAGCAATAGAAACGTTCATCCAAACTTGCCAGTTATCATTTACATCATAACTACCTTTAGAGTACAACGATTTGTTATCGGTTGACGCTTCTTCAGCAGATACGTTTGTATGATCAAACTGACAGGTGTTACTATTAGGCTCATAATAGAATGATTTACCCGGGAAATCACAAGCACCAGGAATGGCTTGGAATGTGATGTCGTATCCGCCTTCATCATTTAAGAACCAGCTTTCCATGTTATTACCGTATGAGGTAGTACCTTTTTCGGTCCATGGATTGGCTTGTTGGAAAATAATTTCACGGCTGTTCCAAGAAACACCCGCAATCAAACGTGAACGTTCGCCGGCTGAACCGAATATGATAGATCCTTCTTCAACTTCACCACCGCTTGATGGGATTGAAGGCTCAGAACCACCTAACATAATTTCAACACCTTCGTAATCGCTACGTAAAATAACGTTTACAACACCACCAATGGCATCAGAACCGTATACAGCTGAAGCACCGTCAGAAAGAATTTCGATTCTTTCAATGGCACCGGCTGGAATGGTGTTTAAGTCTTGATCTGCACCTGTTGAAGGTGATTTAGGCATACGACGGCCATCAATCAGAACCAATGTTCTGGATGAACCCAGACCACGTAAGCTAACTGACGCAGTACCCTGCGCAGATGAACCTGATTGTGGACGGAATGAACCCGTTGTATTAAAGGTCAAGTTACGAATAAAGTCTGCAGCAGAAGATTCGCCACTTAATTCGATTTGTTCACGTGTAATAACGGTAACCGGCAATGCGCCTTCTACGTCAGAACGTTTAATTCGTGAACCCGTTACTGTGATTTTGCCTTGCTCTTCAACGCTTTGCTCGTCATCAGACTGGGCCAAAGCCACTGTGCCTAACGCAGAAGAAGCGACAAAACCTGTAAATAATGCTTTATAAACAGCATTAGAAATAGGATTACGTTTCATTTTCATCTAATTGTTCTCCAAATTGTTATCCATGAGTTAACTCAAAAAAATTGCATCTATATAGATTCCCTACGTTGCACATACTAACACTTTAATTTCGTAAAAAAAAGCAACATTTTTAGTTTTTTTACATAATCTTAACGAAAGTAAGGCGACTATATTAAGGTCATCCATACGGCAATCAGCGCATTAAGCACTAATTGCACACTATTCTCTAGCCAACTCATCGTAAAGTCAAACACTTATTAACAATAAATTAACAAGTGTCGGGGTTGGTTTTACACATTGCTCGCAACAATGCAGGTCTACTTTATTCAATCCAGCAGAATTAAAGTGTGGGTTCGGTCACATTTAACGCTTCTTTTAATCTGATAGAGATCTTTGATTTACCCTTTAATCGACTTAAAAGGATTATATTCTATCGCTTGGAGTTATGAAGTCGTCTATTAGATGACGCTTCATGGCATGATTGATGGGTTCTGGCTGCTTTCACCACTAACCCAGATTAATTTAAATATCCTTATAAAGCTCCTGTGTTGCAAGCTATGTATAATCTTGCGGGATATACTTGAAGCGCTCCATCTGTTCGCGGTGGTCCTTGATTATTTGCTGTACTTGCGATTCACTTAGCGCTGTCCGCCACTGGCCTGAACCCCCTTGGCGAAAAAATTCACCGGCATCTTCATGCTTCTCTGCAAAACCGCTGTCTTGCTCTTGCTTCTTTAGTTGTTTAAATGACGAGAAACGAATGGCTTTGGCTAAACGCTTCGGGTCTTTTTTAACCCCTAATAAAGATTCAATTTTTCGGAAACTGCGTTGTGGATGGGCCAACATGTCTTCGTATCTTAACACCAACATATTCCGACCACCCTGGGTCCAGCTGGCAACATGCTGACTCCAGGAAGACACCACTTGGGGCACATTTTCCGGTTCGTTGGGTGTCCCCGACATCGTTTCAGCCATATAAGCAATGGCTTGGTCATAACTGTAATTAAAATAATGCTTAAGCGACACCGCCACATCCAAGGGATTTCTGACAATATATATGGCACCGGATGAAACCTGCCAGTTATGCAGTGGGTAGCCTTTGTATTCCCCTTGAAAATTATGGGTTTTAACAAACAAGGTAGCCGGGGCTTCAGCCGCCATTTGTGCCTGCACCATTGGCCGAATAGCGCAGACCTCTTCGAGCGATAAATCAGTGGTTTTTTTATCGGCGGGAATAAATGGTTGGTAACGATAAGCTTTTACCTCATCCACGGTATATTGATGAATACGGTTTATGTCAATTGGCTGATTTGGGTTAGCCAGATAATTTTGCAAAAAAGCCCGTACCCAAGTGTTTCCTGATTTTGGATAGGATGCCACCCACAATATATTTCCCACAATAAAATCCCTGCTTAGAAAAAGCCCTTATTATAAGGACTATAAAACACCGCCTCAACAACCAATAACGCATTCTCAAAGACTGCATGTTGAATTGCTGTTAGCCCCTCAAGTACAATCCTTGCTACCGCTCATGACAACAACTTTATATTAATGACCCACGATACCTCGCCACAACAGCAATTAAAACAGGTCAACCAACTGGCTCAACAAAGACAACTCAAGCCCGCTTTGTTGCTGGCTGAAACCATTAACCAGCAACACCCTGATTTTGCACCTGCCTGGTTCACCGGTGCTTTCCTGTATTTCCAAACCAATCAACCTGAGCAAGCAGAGAATGCACTAAAAAAAGCCCGGCAACTAGAACCGGATAATATTTTATTTGCCTTCCAAGAAATCATGATGCTTGATGCCATGAATCGGCCTGCTGAAGCATTGTGCTTAGCCCAGCGCTTTATTGACAAAACATTACCCGATAGCAATATGAGCAGCCAGCTTGCTGGCATTTTTGAAAAAAACGAAGATTTTTTGGGCGCTCAGCGCCTGTATAAGCACCTCAACACCTTTCAGCCGCAACAAAGCTCTTGGTTATTAAAGTTAGCGTTGATGGAACAAAATTTTGGTCACATTGATACGGCAGAATTATTCGTAAATCAAGCTTTGGCCATTGACCCCAACAATGCCGATGCACTGTTCCTTCAAAGCAACCTAAAAAAGCAAGACAGTGATCATAATCACATTGATTTTTTACAGGCGTTAAGTGAAAATAAATCGGCCAATCCTACTGACCAAGCGAAACTGTACTTTGCCTTAGCTAAAGAGCTTGAAGACTGTAAGCGCTATGAAGCCAGCTTTAAAGCCCGTAAAAGTGGTGCTGATTTATACCGACATACTTTCCAATACGACATTCAGTCAGACCTTCAATTCATGCGCCAACTTCGGACTGACTTTAACATTGAATTTGTTAACCAGGACATGCCGGGCTTTGAAACGGAAGAACCTATTTTCATCGTAGGTCTACCTCGTTCCGGCACCACGCTATTAGACCGCATTATCACAAGCCACAGCGATGTTACAGCGGCCGGTGAGTTAAAACAATTTAATCGCTGTATGCTACAAGCGCTACAAATGCTTAAATTAAGTCCACAATTAAGTCGCACTGAGATGGTCACGGCTTCTAAAAATATAGATTTCCAGCGTTTAGGTGAAAACTATTTACGCAGCTCCCGAACACGCACCGGTCACAGCCCTCGCTTTACCGATAAGTTTCCGCAAAATAGTTATTATGTGGGCATGATTCTGAAAGCCTTGCCGAAGGCTAAAATAATTATTATGCAACGCAATCCGATTGCAGTATGTTACGCCGTTTTTAAGCAATTGTTTAGCGAGGGCTCCTACCCATATTCTTATAGCTTAACCGAAATGGCTGATTATTATATCGAACACAATAAACTCCTCAACCATTGGCAAGCCATAGGCGGTGATGCCGTGAAAACCGTTTATTACGAAGATTTAGTGGATGAGCTGGAAAAACAAGCCCAAGATATTTTATCTTTTTTAAATTTACCCTGGCAGCCGGCCTGCTTAGATTTTCATAAAAACCAACAACCCACCGCCACCGCCAGCGCCAGTCAAGTGCGCCAAAAGCTATACAACGATTCCGTGGATTTATGGCGTCAGTATGAACAACAACTGCAGCCGATGATTGATAAACTACGGTCTGCTGGTTGTTTATCTGGTTCCTAATTCAATCGTAAAATTAGTATTGTAAGCCTTAAAAAGTGGTTTAGAATGGCCTGATGAATGAACAACAAAAAGGCTTGGCTGCCGCTATCTTCGCTTTTACCTTTTGGGGTTTCGTACCGATTTTTTTTAAGTTTATTGAGCAGGTGCCGGCATTAACCATCATCGCCCATAGGGTGGTTTGGGGCAGTCTTTTTTTGTGGCTGTTTTTACGGTTTCGCGAACGCCGCCTAATCGCAGCTTTAAAACTCACTAAAAAGCAATTTTTTGGACTTTTTTTAAGTGGCGCCCTAGTGGTTTGCAACTGGCTAATTTTCGTTTGGGCAGTCACTCATGAGCAAATCCTGGCCACTTCATTGGGCTATTTTATCAACCCATTGGTTAATGTTTTTTTAGGTTTGCTATTTTTAGGTGAACGCTTAAACAAATGGCAAACCGTTAGTTTGATTTTGGCCAGTTTATCGACTGTTTTTCTGGGCATTTATTTAGGCCAAGCACCATGGATTTCTTTGGCTTTGGCACTGAGCTTTGGCTTTTATGGTTTGGTTCGAAAGCAGTTGGATATCAGGCCGTTAATTGGCTTATTCTGGGAAACCATTATTTGGGCCATTCCCTCGATTATTTATTTGTTTATTGTCCACAGCCAAGCAGATCATGACTTTAGCAACAGCACTTGGGTGTTTTTGGTATTGGCGGGTATGGTCACAGTGTTGCCGTTAATTGGTTTTAATTATGCCGCTAAAAGGTTGACCCTGGTGCTTATTGGCTTTCTACAGTACATTGCACCTAGCATCAGTTTTCTCATAGCCGTGCTGTTATATGGTGAGGATTTTACTTTAGGACATCGTATCGCCTTTGGTGGTATTTGGTTGGCATTAGTGCTGATCAGCTGGCAACCGCTGTTTCAATTTATACAAAGGCGCTCAAAAGCTAGAGCACTGGCAAAGCGCCACTATATTCAATAGAATGGTTTTTTAATAAAACGGCTATATTTTAAGGAGTTACTATGTCGGAACTACGTAAAAAAGTTACTTTCCAAGGCAGCCACGGTGAGTTGGTGGGTTTATTGTCCACACCAAAAGACCCTAAAGCCTATGTCTTATTTGCTCATTGCTTCACCTGCGGCAAAGATGTCAAAGCCGCTTCTTATATTTCTCGCGCTCTGTCAAAATTAGGTTTTGCGGTGTTACGTTTTGATTTCACCGGACTTGGTGGGTCTGATGGTGACTTTGCCAACACCAATTTTAGCTCCAATGTGGAAGATCTAATTGCTGCCGCTAATTTTTTAAGGGATGAATATCAGGCGCCACAAGTGGTGATTGGCCATTCTTTTGGTGGTACCGCAGTGTTAAGTGCCGCAGAGCAAATACCGGAAGCGGAAGCCCTGGTCACCATTGCCGCTCCGGCAGAAGTCGATCACATTGCCCATTTAATTGAAAGCAAAATTCCCGAAATTGAAGCGCAAGGTTCGGCCCAAGTTAAAATCAGTGGCCGGCCTTTTAATATTAAAAAACAATTTATCGAAGACTGGCAAGAACATGGTACTGAGCACATTGGTCACCTTAAAAAAGCCTTATTGGTGATGCATTCACCCTTAGATACTGTGGTTTCCATCGATGAGGCAGGTAAAATTTTCACTGCCGCCAAACATCCGAAAAGTTTCTTTAGTTTAGATGGCGCCGACCATTTATTATCAAGACTTGAAGACGTTGAATATGCGGCCGGGATTATTAGTGGCTTTGTGGCTAAGTTTATCGACAAAAAAACGCCTGCAGCCAAACCGACAACTACTGAACAAGGCAATAAGGAACTGTCCCACGGTCAAGTGCAAGTGCGAGAAGAAAATCATAAATTTACCTGCCGAGTATCAACCGACAGTCACAGCTGGCTGGCTGATGAGCCGAAAAAAGTCGGCGGTGATGACCGTGGCCCAGATCCGTATGCCCATTTATTAGCGGCTTTAGGGGCCTGCACTGTTATGACCATGCGGATGTATGCTAACCGTAAAAAGTGGCCACTTGAAGATAGCGTCGTCACCTTACAGCATAGTCGCGAGCACGCCGAAGACTGCCAGGATTGTGATAATAAAACCGCGAAAATCGATGTCATTAGCCGTCAAATCAAGATTATTGGTGATGAGCTGGATGACGAACAAAGGGCGCGCTTAATGGAAATCGCCGATCGCTGTCCGGTGCACCGGACCTTACACAATAAAATTGATATACGTTCGGAAGCGGTTTAGATAGATAAGTCTTAATTACGAAAAGCTTCGCTTTT
>Ga0079224_100005376_pt1 | contig 16787 bp, 14 predicted proteins | sample Stecom2015_FD_80414 | JGI IMG/M metagenome (GOLD analysis project Ga0079224, IMG submission 80414) | Agricultural soil microbial communities from Utah to study Nitrogen management - Steer compost 2015 | ecosystem: Environmental > Terrestrial > Soil > Agricultural land | place: USA: Utah... | reverse complement strand
GGTTCAGTTATGCGGCGCGAAGCCCCGGAAAGGTGAGGGGATCTTGCGGATGTCCTGCACGATCTCGCGCTGCAGCCCGGCAGGCGCGTCGTCCGGGAAGTTGAGCCGGATAGCGTCGGCGGCATTGCCGTAACGCTGCTCGATCTCGCCGGCGATCTCGTCGTAGGTGCCGATGGCCGCGAACAGGCGGACGACGTCGTCGGACACCTCTCCGGCGATCTCGTTCCACTTGCCGTCCTTCACCATGTGGTGGAGCTTCATGCCGAGGTCTTCGAGGCCATGTTGGGCGAAGACCGGATGGTAGGTCCGGGTCGAGCCGTAGAAGGCGACGCGATAGCGGGCCCAGTCCATCATCTTGCGGACCTCTTCCTCATCCTTGCCGGTCGCGATGAACCCGCCGCCGGAGATCTCGATGTTCTCTCGCTTGCGTCCAGCCTTCTCCAGCCCTTCGTTGATGCGCGCGAGGCAGACGTTCTCCATATATTTGCGCGTGCAGAAGCCGTGCAGCCGCACGCCATCGGCGATGCGACCCGCCATACGCAGCATGTCCGGCCCGACCGCGGCAAGCGTGACCGGCACCATCGGCAGGCCGGTCGGTTTCGGCGAGAACTCCGGCGTCATCAAACTGAGATTGTAGTGCTCACCTTCGAATGAGAGCTTCTCACCCGTCTCCCACGACCGCCAGACGGCACGCATCGCCTGGACATACTCTCGCAGACGCGGCACCGGCGAAGTCCACGGCACGCTGAAGCGACGCTCGTTGTGACCCTTCACCTGCGTGCCGAGGCCGAGCTCGAAGCGGCCACCGGAGTTCGCCTGAAGGTCCCAGGCCATATAGGCGGTGATGGTCGGGCTGCGCGGAAAGGCGAGGGCGATCGAGGTCACCAGCCGCGCATTCTCGGTGGCGTTCGCTGCCAGTGCCAATGGCATGAAGGGGTCGTGCGCGAGCTCGGAAGTCGAGACGCCATCGAAACCGACGGCCTCTGCCTGCCGCGCCGCGTCGGGCACCTTCTTCCAATCTTCCGCGGGCAGGGAGGTGATTACGCGCATGACCGTTTCTCTCCGGGGCTGTTGTGATCGGCTGCTGTTGGATGCGCCAGACAGTGCCTCAAGCAATTCGGAGCGGCAAGCGGGTGCGGCGTGCCCGAAGCCGGGTGCGCCCGTTCCCTTTCCTGCGATGAGCCCTAACCTAGTTCCGGCGGCGGGTCGCTCCGGCAATCCGAACTCCGCCCGAGCCGGCGGCACCGGAGGAGAAGCTCGAATGTCCCACCCCCACGAAGGTGCCTTGGGATCGGCTGGCGACTTCGATCTCGCCAGCACACCTCTCCGGATCGGAACCGTCACGCTGAACGTGCGGGACATCGATCATGTGAGCCGCTTCTACCAGGAGGTGGTGGGCGTCCGCCTGCTGGGCTCCGACACTAGCGCCGCCTCTCTGGGCGCAGAGGCCACTCCGCTTCTCGAGCTCCGGGGCGATCCCGATCTCCGGCCGGGCGACCCGCATGCGGCCGGTCTGTTCCATACGGCGTTTCTGCTCCCCTCCCGGGCCGATCTGGCTCGCTGGGCGAGCCATGCCGCCGAAAACAGAGTACCGCTTACCGGGGCGGCCGATCACGCCGTGAGCGAGGCCCTCTATCTTTCCGATCCGGAAGGGAACGGCATCGAGATGTACGCCGATCGGCCGAGCCGTGATTGGGAATATCGCGACGGCATGGTCGTGATGGTGAACGATCCGCTGGATTTTGCCGGCCTTCTCGCCACAGCGGGCGGCGAAGTGTGGGACGTAGTGCCAGACGAGACCGTTGTCGGGCACGTTCACCTGCAGGTCGGCGAGATCGCGGCGGCAGAGGCCTTCTACGGTGGTGTGCTGGGCTTCCGCACGACCTGTCGCTATCGCAGAGCGAGCTTCTTCGGCGCAGGCGGCTATTACCATCAGCTGGCGACGAACGTCTGGCACAGCAGCGGCGCCGGGACACGCGACGACAGGACAGCCGGACTCGCCGGCTTCGAAATTCTGGCCGACGGCGATGCGCTAGGCACTGCGCGCGACCGGGCGCGTTCGGCCGGTACAAGGCTGGCGGAAGCACCGGATGGACTTACGGTCTTCGATCCATGGTCGATACCGGTGACCCTCCGTGCGACCTGAACCGGCCGAGGTCGAGCCTCAGATGCGGCCGTATCCCCCGCCGCCCGGCGTCTCGATCACGAAGACATCGTCGACGTTCATCTCCCGCTTGTCGCAGCCCGAGAGCTCCTCGACGCGGCCGTCGGCGCGAAGGACGTAGTTCCGCCCGCACTTCCCGTCACCGCCACCGGCGAGGCCGTAGGGTGGCACGCGCCGGTGGCTGGAAAGGATCGCTGCCGTCATCGGCTCCAGGAACCGGACCTTTCGGATCACGCCGTCGCCGCCGCGCCACTTGCCCTCGCCGCCGCTGCCCCGCCGGATCTCGAAGCTGTCGAGGCGGACGGGAAAGCGCCACTCCAGCACCTCCGGGTCGGTGAGGCGCGTGTTGGTCATGTGAACGTGCACGGCGCTGGTGCCATGGAACCCGTCGCCAGCGCCGGAGCCACCGCAGATCGTCTCGTAATACTGATAGCGCTCGTTGCCGAAGGTGAAGTTGTTGACCGTGCCTTGTGAGGCGGCGACCGCCTGGAGCGCGCCGAACAGCGTGTCCGTGACGTATTGTGAGGTCTCGACATTGCCGCCGACGACGGCTGCCGGTCGTACCGGGTTCAGCATCGAGCCTTCGGGCACGATGATCTCGAGCGGCGCGAGGCACCCCGCGTTGAGCGGGATCTCCGTCTTGCAGAGACAGCGGAAGACGTAGAGAACGGCGGCCATGGAGATGGCCTTCGGCGCGTTGTAGTTGTTTGGCTGCTGCGGCGAGGTGTCGGAGAAATCCAGCACCGCCCTCCGCTTCGCCTTGTCGATGTCGATGCGGACCGAGACTTTCGCGCCGAAGTCGGTCTCGTAGGTGAAGGATCCGGGCTCCAGCACCTCCAGGACGCGGCGCACGCTCTCTTCGGCGTTGTCGCGAACGTGGCGCATGTAAGCCTGCACCACGTCCAGGCCGAACTGCCGCACCATCGCGTGCAGCTCCTCGACACCCTTGTTGTTGGCGGCGATCTGCGCCTTGAAATCGGCGATGTTCTCGGCCGGGTTGCGCGCCGGGTGCGGACAGTCGGCGAGGAGCTTCAGCGTCTCCCCTTCGAGGAACCGACCTTCCGCCACGACCTGGAAGTTGTCGATCAGAACGCCTTCGTCGTCGATCGTCTTCGAGTCGGGCGGCATCGATCCCGGCGTGATGCCGCCGATGTCCGCATGATGGCCTCGCGACGCGACGTAGAACCAGACCTCGCGGCCCTCGGGATCGAACACCGGCGTGATCAGGGTGACGTCGGGCAGGTGGGTGCCGCCATTGTAGGGGGCGTTCATCATGTAGACGTCGCCGGCGCGCATCGTGCCTTCACGTTGCCGGATAATGCTCTGCACGCTGTCGCTCATCGAGCCGAGATGGACCGGAATGTGCGGCGCGTTCGCGACCAGGTTGCCGTCGGGATCGAACACGGCGCACGAGAAGTCGAGCCGCTCCTTGATGTTCACCGAGGAAGCGGTGTTTTCCAGCGTGACGCCCATCTGCTCGGCGATCGACATGAAGAGATTGTTGAAGATCTCCAGCATCACCGGATCGGCGTCGGTTCCGACCCCGGCGGCACGCGGCAGCGCCTCGACCCGATCCATTATCAGATGGCCGCGCTCCGAGATCTGCGCCGCCCATCCGGGCTCCAGCACGGTGGTGGCGGTAGACTCCATGATGATTGCCGGCCCCGCGACGCGGTGCCCCGGAAGCAGCCGGTCCCGGTCGTAGATCGGGGTTCGGCGGCTCTCGCCGGCGAAGTGGGCCTCGACGTGCTGGATCGGGTTCGGCGTCGGACCTTCGGCACGAGCCGCCAGAATCGGGTCGTCGGCCTTCTCCGTGGCGCCGATCACCTCGACCGATACAGCCTCGACGATATGGCCCTTGTCGGCAGACACGAAGCCGAAGCGTTGGCGATGCAACTTTTCGAATCGCGCGACGATCTCGTCCGAAGTGCCGTGATCGACTACCAAAGCCGAGTCGGTGCCCTCGTAACGCAGGTGAACCTTGCGCACCGCTTCGGTGTGAGCCGCGTCGATCCCCTGAGCCTCGGTTTCCGCCCGGCCTTCCGCTTCGAGCTCGTCCAGAACCGCAGTCAGCGCTTCCGCGGTTTCGGGCGTAAGCTTCCGCTCGATCGCCCGCTCGCGCATGACGCGGATATCGGCGAGTCCCATGCCGTACGCCGACAGAACGCCGGCATAGGGGTGGATGAAGACGCGCTCGATTCCGAGCGCATCGGCGACGAGGCAGGCGTGTTGACCGCCAGCGCCGCCGAAGCAGTTGAGGACGTAGCGGGAGACGTCGTGCCCGCGCTGGATCGAGATCTTCTTGATCGCATTTGCCATATTGTCGACCGCGATCGTGAGGAATCCCTCGGCGACCTCTTCGGGTGTGCGGGTATCGCCGGTCTCGCGTCGGATGCGCTCGGAGAGCTCGCCGAACTTCTGGCGGACGACATCCGCGTCCAGCGCCTCGTCGTGATTGGGACCGAAGACTTTCGGAAAAAACTCCGGCTGGAGCTTGCCGAGCATGACGTTGCAGTCGGTTACCGTCAGAGGCCCGCCGTTGCGATAACTGGCGGGGCCCGGGCTGGCCCCGGCCGAGTCCGGGCCGACGCTGTACTTGGCGCCGTCGAAATGCAGGATCGAGCCGCCGCCCGCGGCGACTGTATGGATGTGCATCATCGGCACGCGAATGCGCACGCCGGCGATCTCGGTCTGGAAGCTGCGCTCGAACTCCCCCGCATAGTGCGACACGTCGGTCGAGGTCCCGCCCATGTCGAAACCGATGATGTGGTCGAAGCCGGCCATCGCCGCCGTGCGCACGGCGCCGACGATACCGCCGGCGGGACCGGACAGGATCGAATCCTTGCCCTGGAACAGGCGTGCGTCAGTGAGGCCGCCGTTCGACTGCATGAACATGAGCCGCACGCTGCCGAGCTCCGACGCGACCCGATCTACGTAGCGGCGGAGGATCGGCGAGAGGTAGGCGTCGACCACGGTGGTATCGCCGCGGCCGACCAGCTTCATCAGCGGGCTCACCTCATGACTGACCGAGACCTGGGTAAAGCCGATCTCGCGTGCGACCTCGGCGACGGCGCGCTCGTGTGCGGGATTGCGGTATCCGTGGAGGAAGGCGATGGCGCACGATCGGATACCCCCCTTGTACGCCGTGGTTAGGCCGACGCGTGCACCGTCCAGGTCGATCGGCGTCAACTCGTCGCCCCGGGCGTCGAGTCGGCCGTCGACCTCGACAACCTCCTCGTAGAGCATCTCCGGCAATCGGATGTTCAGGTCGAACAGCCGCGGGCGCGCCTGGTACCCGATGCGGAGCGCGTCGCGGAAGCCGCGCGTCACGACCAGCACCGTGCGCTCGCCCTTGCGCTCGAGCAGGGCATTGGTGGCGACGGTCGTGCCCATCTTTACCGCCTCGATCGCCTCGGACGGGATCGGCTCGTCCGTTCCGAGCCCGAGGAGATCGCGGATGCCCTGGAGTGCCGCGTCGGCGTAATGGGGCGCCTCCGAAAGAAGCTTGTGCGTCCGATAATCGCCCTCGGGCGTACGCGCGACGATGTCGGTGAACGTGCCGCCTCGGTCGATCCAGAACTGCCACTTCATGAGCTTGCTCCGCCGCGATGCAATCGGGCTATCCCGCCACTTCACTAATTAGCCGAGCGGAAGCGGAAGGGAAACGCCCTGCCAGCAGCGCGCCGCCCGGAGCAGAGCCGATGGACCTGATTGCACCGAAGGTCACGTCGTTGGATCGGTCGTACCGACGGAATGATTCGGCATGGAGTATTGCCGATTCACTCGCAGGAGCGGCGGGTCTCCTTTTTCTGAACACATTTCATTTCTATAACGCACTCACAACAACAATCGATCCAAAGTCGTTTTCAATGGGGAGGATTAACCATGAAATTACCATCAGAGCTGAAGCCGGCGGCCTGGGGCGCGATCGGAGGAGCCATCGTCACGATGCTCGTCGGGTTCCAGGGATTCGGCTGGTATACCGGCGGCTCGGCCGAGGAAATGGCGCAGAACCGGGCCCGCGAGGCCGTGGTCGTCGCCTACGCGCCGGTTTGCGCGCAACTGGCCGCCAGCGAGCCGGATCAGCTCATGCTCATGATGGAAGAGCGCCAATGGCAGCGCGACCGTTTCGTGCTGAATGCGGGGTGGGTGAGCGGCGTCGCGGAGCCCTATAGGGCAAAAGTCGCAGAGGCGTGTGCCAAGGCTGCCTCTGCAGCGTTCGAGGCCAATCAGTCCAGTTGACACAAGTGACGAGGGCGCTTCCGCGGACCGATGGTACGGCCGCGGTCGAGCCCTCGTGCTTCGTCTTCGTCTCCTTCCGATCGCCGATGCGGTGGAACCGCACCTGCTCCGCGTGAAACCGCGGTAGCGATTGGAGCTGCGGCGGCAGTGTGGTCTGTTATCCGACGCTGCTCCGGCCCGACCGGAGTCGTCGAAAGGATGATGGACACCACTGATGAGGCCGAATCAGGCGCCGGTCGTGAAGGAGCTCGTGCTCGTCGGGGGCGGGCACGCCCATGTCGGCGTGATCAGACGCTTCGGCATGCGGCCGATCCCGGGCGTGCGCTTGATCGTGATCTGCCGCGACACGCACACCCCTTACTCGGGGATGCTGCCGGGTCATGTCTGTGGCTTCTACGATTATGATGAAGCACACATAGACCTCGACCGGCTGGCGCGCTTCGCGGGAGCCCGGCTCTACCGGAACGAGGCGGTGGGGCTGGATCCGGAGGCGAAGCTGGTTTTCTGCCGGGACCGGCCGCCAGTGCCCTACGACGTGCTCTCGATCAACATCGGCTCGGCGCCGAGCACAGCCGGGGTTCCCGGCGCCGCGGAGCTGGCCGTGCCGGTGAAGCCGATCGGCGGCTTTCTGGCGCATTGGCAGCGGCTGACGCAACGAGCGCTCGAGGCAGAGCGGCCGTGGACGCTGGCGGTGGTCGGCGCCGGCGCCGGGGGCGTGGAGATTCTGCTCGCGGTGCAGGCGCGGTTGCGGAAATTGCTGCAGGCCGCCGGGCGGGCCAATTCACTGCCGCATTTCCGGCTGGTAACCGCGAGCGAGCAGATCCTGCCGGAGCACAATCCGCGGGCTCGGGCGAAGTTCGAGCGTATCCTCCACGAACGCGGTGTGGAGGTGCATGTCGGCCAGCCTGTGGTCGCGGTCGCGCCGGGGCGGCTCGATCTCGCGCGTGGCGAACAGCTCCCGGTCGACGAGGTCTTGTGGGTGACCGCCGCAGGCCCCGCGGCATGGCTGGCCGATACCGGGCTGGCCCTGGACGCGGCGGGTTTCGTCGCGGTGGACGCGTGCCTTCGCTCGGTCTCCCATCCGGACGTGTTTGCCGCCGGAGATGTTGCTGGGGTACTGGACCATCCGCGACCGAAATCAGGCGTGTTCTCGGTGCGTCAGGCTAAGCCACTCGACCGGAACCTGCGGCGCGCGCTCCGCGGCCGTCGGCCATTGCCGTTCCGGCCGCAGCGCGAGTTTCTGACGATCATCGGCACCGGCGAGCGCTATGCCGTGGCGGCGCGCGGACGCTGGGCGATCGAGGGTGCATGGGTGTGGCGGTGGAAGGACTGGATCGACCGCCGGTTCGTGGAACGTTACGCGGACCTTCCGGAAATGGCGGCGGATCAGGGCCCGCGTCTGCCGGATGGGCTCGCGGATGCCGAAACGCTGCGCCGCTTGGCAGAGCCGGCGATGCGATGCGGCGGCTGCGGTGCCAAGGTCGGTGCGACCGTCCTTGGACGCGTGCTGGGCCGGCTCGGTATCCCCACTGTCCGCCCGGATGTGCTGGTCGGGTTGGACGCGCCGGACGATGCGGCGGTACTGGCCGTGCCGCCGGGCAAGGTGCTGGTCCAGAGCGTCGACCACTTCCGCCCGATGCTCGACGACCCCTACGTGTTCGGCCGCATTGCCGCCAATCACAGCCTCGGCGACCTCTTCGCGATGGGGGCGGAGCCGCAGTCGGCGCTCGCGGTGGTGACGGTGCCGTTCGGGCCCGAGGCACAAACCGAGGAGACTCTGTTCCAGCTGCTGGCAGGTGCCGGCGAAGTGCTCTCGGAAGCGGGTGCGGCGCTCGTGGGCGGCCACACGGGCGAGGGGCCGGAGCCGGCGCTGGGGTTCGTCGTGAACGGGCTCGCCGATCCGGCCGACATCCTCCGCAAGAGCGGCATGCGGGCCGGTGACCGGCTGATCCTGACGAAGCCGCTCGGCACCGGTGCATTGTTTGCCGGAGATATGCGGCTCAAGGCGAGGGGACGCTGGATCGACGCTGCGATCGCATCGATGCTCCAATCCAACGCCGCTGCCGCCGAAGTGCTGAGGCGGCACGGAGCGACGGCCTGCACCGACGTGACCGGGTTTGGATTGATCGGCCACCTTTTAGAAATGGTGCGGGCATCGGGGGTGAGCGCGAGACTCGCACCGAGCGCGGTCCCGCTTCTCGATGGGGCCCTGGACATCGTCAAGCAGGGGATCTTCAGCAGCTTGCAGCCTGAGAATCTGCGCCTGCGGCGCGCTGTCGCCGGCGATGCGAGCGGATCGCCGGTCTACCCGCTGTTGTTCGACCCGCAGACCGCAGGCGGGCTCCTCGCGAGCGTGCCGGCGGACCGCGCCGCCGAATGTCTGTCGGCCTTGCGGGAGGGCGGCTACCTTCACGCAAGCGACGTCGGAGAGATCGTCGCTTGGGATGGGGGAGAGGCGCGGATCGCGCTCTCGGCCTGATTCGAACCAACCACCAGACGATTGCCGAGCACGCCGCCTCCCTGCTTCAATCGCCCTCTCGCCCTCGCAACGCCGGAGGCCCCGCCGTGACCATCGCCATCGAGCCACTGCACCCGTTGTTCGGAGCCGAGATAAAGGGGGTGGATATCGCCGCCGGCCTCGATGCTGCGACCTTCGCCGTGATCCGCGGGGCATTCGAGGAACATTCGGTGCTGCTGTTCCGCGGTCAGAAGGTGGACGACGCGATCCAGATCGCCTTCAGCGAACGGTTCGGGCCGCTCGAGAAAACCGTTGCCGCCAACCCCGCGCGTGGCACTGTGTTCGCGCGACAATCCAACATCGACATGGCCACCGGCGCGCTGATCCCGAAGGACGACCGGCGCATGAAATACCAGGCCGGCAACTATCTCTGGCACTCGGACAGCTCCTTCAAGCAGGTGCCGTCGCTCTGCTCGATCCTCTCGACCCGCGAGGTGCCGCCCGAAGGGGGAAACACCGAGTTCGCCTCGACACGAGCCGCCTACGATCTCCTCCCGGACGAGTTGAAAGCGGAACTGGAGGGGCTCGTCGTCGAGCACAGCCTCGTCTATTCGCGGAGTCTGACCGGCTTCGAGATGACCGAGCAGGAGAAGGCAGAGTTGCCGACGGCGCGGCAGATCCTGGTCCGAACCAACCCCGTCAACGGCCGCAAGGGCCTGATGATCGGCGCACATGCAGCGCGCATCGTCGACTGGCCGGAGGAGAAGGGGCGGGCGCTGCTCGACGAGCTCCTCGCGCTCACGACGCGTCCCGAGGCATGCTACAGCGACGCCTGGCGCGACGGCGACCTGATCGTCTGGGACAATCGCTGCTGTCTGCATCGTGCGACGCCCTACGACAGCACGCGCTATCGCCGATTGATGCAGCGCACCACGGTCGCAGGCGACGGTCCGACGGTCTGAGCCGTGCCGGCCCTGTCGCCTCCCGTCAGGGCCGGCAAACGTAGTAGTAGTTCATAGGGTCATGGTCGAGTTCGTGGACCTCGATCCGGCGAAATCCCGCCTTGCGGAAGTAATCCTCCGCCTTTTCGCGGCCCCACATGGTGCCGAGCCCTTCGCCGCCTTGGGCGAGCGACACGGGCATGCAATGCATGCACGAGACGGTGTAGAGCAACGGGCCGAACAAATGGTCGCGGTTCAGGTGGACGTGGCTCGACCCCTTGATGTCTTGCGCCAGATAGGCACCCCCGGGCTTCAGCGCGCGGCGGATGCCACGGAGCAGGCCGAGCGGACTGCCCTGATCGTGGACGGCATCGAACGTCGTGACGAAGTCGAACCGTTCGCGCGGCGCTTCTTCGGCGAAGAAGGTGAGGTCCCGCGCCTCGAACGTGACGTTGGAATGGCCCGCGGCCTCCGCCTCGGCCCGCGCGAACGCCACCGCCTCTTCGGAGAGCTCGTAGCCGGTGAAGCGGCTGTTGGGGAACCACTCCGCCATCAGGTTCAGCGCCTTGCCCCGGCCGCAGCCTGCATCGAGCACGTCGATGCCTGTCTCGAGCTGGCCGATCAGCCCGGGTACCAGGGGCAGGATCCATTCGCGGAGCGCTGGCAAGACCGAGAGGCCGCTGTCTTCCGCCATCAGCTCGTGGAAGCGGGCGAAACGTTCATAGGGTACGCCGCCGCCGTTGCGGAAGCAGGCGAGCACATCTTCCTCCACCGAGCCGAGCTGGGGGATGTATTGCGAGTAGACGGCGGCATTCTCGCTGCCTGAGGCTCGGGTGAGGATGGCCGTATGCTCCGGCGGCAGGGTATATGTCCCTTTCTCCGGGTCCTGCTCCACGAATCCGCCGACCGCCATCGCCGCGAGCCATTCCCGCACATAGCGCTCCTGCAGCCCAGCTGCCTCGGCGATCTCTTTGCTGGTCGAGGGAGGCAGGTCCGCCATCGTGTCGAACAGGCCGCTTCGGTGACCGAGCGAAGTCATCAGGCAGAGCGCTGCCTCGTTCAACATACTGACGACACGGGCTTCGAACTCGCCCGCCTTCGACAAGTTCAGCGATGTCGTTCCGTTCATAGCCGACCTCCTCTTGCCGAGTGGTCGCTATTACCAGGAAACGCGCGTCTATTGGTTTGCGCGCGGTTTCAGAGGAGTTTCATCTGTTGCTGAAGGCAGGGGGGCCGCGTCGCGTGCCGGCTCAGCCCTCGCTCGGGACCACAGCCAGGGCCGAGGGACGCGATTCGAATGCCTGATGCCACTCCGCCAATGCCGGCCGCCCATCGCGCCAGGGTTCCGCGGGGAAGCGAAAGTCGAGGTAGCCCAAGGCGCAGCCGATCGCGATGTGACCGATCGTGAAGTCGGAGGTGGCGAGGTCCGCTGCTTCCCTCTCCAGCGCGTCGAGCGAGCTGGTGGTCTTGACCCGGTAAGCGGCGATATGAGGCTCGGAGCGCAATTCCTCGGCCCGGTTGCGCTCGCCCAGCCAGAGCAGCAGGGTGTCGAGCATTCCATCGCCGAGCGCCTGTCGCCGGAGAGCGATCCAACGCGCCTCGCCATCTGCCGGAAACAGCTTCTTCCCATGATGGAGCGAATCGAAATACTCGCAGATGACGGCAGAGTCATAGAGAGACGTGCCGTCGTCGCGCACGAGAGTCGGCAGCTTGATCAGAGGATTGTCTGGAATGAGGTCGAGGCAGGGGGTGGTCGCCGCGACGACCGTGCGCACGCACTCCAGCCGGTCGGCCACGCCGCACTCATGGGCCGTGATCATCACCTTGCGCACGAAAGGCGAGCGTGGCGACCAGTGGAGCTTCATCGAAAGGCCCCCGTCAGCCGAGATCGGGTGCGCGAAGCACGCCGACGTCCTGCGGGATCGACAATTCGGCCTCTGTGCGGGCGCGAAGTTCGTCCGGCGACAAACCTTCGACGATCTCGCGTACGACGAAGCCCGTCGCCTCCACGTCGATCACGGCGATGTCGGTGTAGATCCGCTTGACACATTCCAGCGCCGTCACGGGCAGACGGCAGGCGTCGAGCAGGCGCGGTTCGCCCTTGCGGGTGTTGTGCTCCATGATCACGCGCACCGCCTTCGCCCCCACGGCCAGATCCATGGCGCCGCCGACGAGAGGGCCTTTGTTGGGAATGCGCATGTCCCAGTTGGCGAGGTCGCCGTTCGAGGCAACCTCGAAGGCGCCGAGAATCGTGACGTCGATGTGGCCGCCGCGAATCATCGCGAACGAAGCAACGGAATCGACGATCGTGGCACCCGGCCGGAGCGTGATCCTGCGGCTGCCGGCATCGACCAGGTCGGGATCTTCCTGTTCCGGGGTCGCCGCCGGGCCGACGCCGATCACCCCGTTCTCGGACTGGAAGAAGACGTCGCGACCTTCGGGCAGGTAGTCCGAGACCAGGACCGGAATGCCGATACCGAGGTTGACCACCGTACCGTCTTCGACATCCTGAGCGGCCCGCCACGCCATCTGGTTTCGCGTCAACGGCTTCATCGGGCATCTCCCACCGCGACGGCGCGGTTCACATATACGCCGGAGAGCTGTACGCGCTCCGGCGCGATCGGCTCAGCCTGGGTCTCGCGGACTTCGGCCACGGTGATGCGCGCCGCCGTTGCCATCGCAGGACCGAAATTGGCCTGAGCATGCCGGAAGATGACGTTGCCGTAGCGATCTGCGACGTCGCCGCGGATCAGTGCGAGGTCGCCGGTGATGGCTGTCTCGAGCACGCAGTCGACGTCGCCGAACCGACGCACCTCCTTACCTGCAGCGAGGTCGGTGCCGAAGCCGACCGGCGTATAGAACGCCGGAATGCCGGCCCCGCCAGCGCGGATGCGCTCTGCGAAGGTGCCTTGCGGCAGGCACTCGAGCTCGATCTTTCCGTCCATCCACAGCTTCTCGAAGGGCGAGGGTTCCTTGCCCCGCCCACGCGCCGCGCTGCAGATCACCTTCTGCACCTGCCCGGCTTCGATCAGCTCGTGCGTGTAGGAAAAGGGGTGCGTGGCAGAGTTCACGACCAGGGTCAGGCCCTTGAGGTCGCGATCCCGCAACGCGCGAATCATGATGTTCGGAAATCCGGCGCCGCCGAATCCGGAAATGAGAACGGTTGCCCCGTCCTCGATGCCATCCAGCGCCTCGGCGGCCGAGGCGACTCTCTTGTCGATAGCCATTTCGCTCCAACCTCTGGGGAGGCGCTACTTTCCCCGGGAGTCGGCGCAATCGCAAGAGGGATGACTGAAAATTCGCGCGGCCCTAGGCGGAGCGCATTGTGCTCCGTCCCCCGCCGGGGGCTCCTCGGTCAGGAAAGACCCAGGAAGGAGAGAATCGCGATGACGATGACGACGAGGCCGACGATATAGATGATGCTGTTCATAAGATTCCTCCGGCAGTTCCTGACGCAGAACCACCGGAAGCGGCTTCTTGTTCCCTTTAGCCGCTCAACGCGTCCAGATTTAGTTCGACCTGCCGGCCGAGCCAGAGCGCGTGGCGTGTATGGTCGGCGATCGCATCCCCGGTGGTCGGGTGCACGAATATGACCAGACTGCCCCGATTCAGCGCCAGCCAGGGAACGAGCGAGCCGAACCGGTCCGGGTCGAACGCTATCTGATAGCTCCAACAAGGATGTGGGCCGACCGGCCTGTCGTGCCAGCGGCCCATCCGCAGTCCGCCGAATCGTTCCTCGATTGCAGCCCGCAGGTCCGCCGCCGCCGACTTGGTCTCCGCATTGTAATAGACGTGAGCGTGATACTCGGTGATCCGCTCGATCGGGGTTTCGATCATGGGCCATCTCCGTCGGGCCGGACGGCATCATAATGGATGCCGTCCGGATTCGCACGAACCCCGACAGTTTGGGAAGGCCCTTTGTTCAGGCCGCCCGGGCCGGACGGCTCCGCTGCCTGCGCCGCGCCGGCTTCTGCGATTGTCTCGGTACTGGGTTCGCAGACCTCCGACGCGCGGCGTTCGCGATTTCGTGGGCGTGCCAGGGATGGTCCGCATCTACCGGCACCGGCTGACGGATCGTCTTCTCGATATCGGCGAGAAAGGCCCGCTCGTCACGGTCGCAGAAGGAGAGTGCGATGCCTTCGGCACCGGCTCGCGCCGTGCGGCCGATGCGATGGACGTAACTCTCGGGTTCGTTCGGCAGGTCGAAGTTGATGACGTGGCTGATGCCGTCGACATCTATGCCGCGGGCGGCAATGTCGGTCGCCACCAGAACGCGTACCCGCCCTGCCTTGAAGTCGGCCAGCGCACGCTGCCTCGCGCTCTGCGACTTGTTGCCGTGAATCGCGTCTGCCCGGACGCCGCCCTTGCCGAGCTGCTCGGCCAGTTTGTTGGCGCCGTGCTTGGTGCGAGTGAAGACGAGCGCGCGGGTGATGTCACCCCGCTCCAGAAGCGACGCCAGCAGCGCCCGCTTGTTCGCCTTCTCGACGAACAGCACCTTCTGGTCGATCTTCTCGGCCGTCGTCGCGACCGGCGTCACCTCGACGCGCACCGGCTCCTTCAACAGGCTTGCCGCCAGGCCGGAGATCTCCTTCGGCATCGTGGCGGAAAAGAGCAGCGTCTGCCGTTCGCGCGGCAGGGCTGCGGCGACGCGCCGGACCGGCTGAATGAAGCCCATGTCGAGCATGCGGTCGGCCTCGTCGAGCACGAACACCTGCAGGCTCGAGAGCTCGATGTGGCCCTGGTCCATCAGGTCGAGCAGACGGCCAGGGGTGGCGATCAGCACGTCGACGCCCCGCTTCATCTTGTTGACCTGCGGCACCTGGCCGACGCCGCCGAAGACGACGGTGCTGCCGATCCGCAGGAAGCGGCCGTAGGCGGCGACGGACTCGCCGATCTGGATCGCCAGCTCGCGGGTCGGGGTGAGGATGAGGGCGCGCGCCGAGCGGGGCCGTGCCCTGCGATTGTCGCCGGCGAGCCGCTGCAGGATCGGCAGTGTGAAGGCGGCCGTCTTGCCGGTGCCGGTCTGAGCGATGCCGAGCAGGTCGCGGCCTTCGAGCAGCGCCGGGATCGCGGCTGCCTGAATCGGTGTCGGGGTCGAATACCCTTCCTTGTCGAGGGCGCGCAGCAGCGGCTCGGAAAGGGCGAGGTCGGAAAATACGGTCATGTGGTGTGAGTTCGCTTTCGGTCTGTGGATGAGACCGCGTTACCGCGCACCATGAGGGGAGCGCCGCATCGCGGGCGTCTGCCGGAACGTCCTCGTTCCGGTTGCCCGGCGTGCGCGCTGTGCGGCGGGCGGCATCTATTGGAATGATCTCGGGAACAAGCCGGCCGAAAGGCCGGAGCGCGCGGTCGCGAGAGACGGAGCGTCACTGCTCCTGACGTGCAAATGGCCTATGGCGGACCGACTGTCAACGTTATTGTGCGCTGCAGCGAAAAATCTCCGCGGAGTTCGAGGAGCATTCGTGTCCCGGGAGGGTATTCACCTGAGCTAAGATGTTGGCAGGATCGAGGCGTCGCGAACCGGAGCGGGGGCAATGAAGATCGGACCGACGAGCAGCGGTCGGCGCCTCTACATCATGCGACACGCGAAGTCCTCCTGGAAGCTGCCGGACCTGCCGGATTTCGCGCGGCCCCTCAACGGGCGTGGACGTCGTGACGCTCCGCGGATGGGCCGCCTGATCGCGGAGGAGCACGGCCTTCCGGAGCTGGTGCTCTGCTCGGCTGCTCGCCGCTCGGTCGAAACCTATTGCGCCGTCGCGGGGGCCTGGACCGGCTGGCCCGAGCTGCGGGTCGATCCCGCGTTCTATGGGTGCGGTCCCGACGTGTGGCTGGATGCGCTCGTGGCGGTACCAGAGACGGTCGGCACCGTCATGCTCGTCGGCCACATGCCGGCGATGTGGGAGCTGTTGGTAGATCTGGTCGGGGCGAAGCATGCACCCGACCGATTCCCGACGGCCGCGCTGGCCGTCGTGGAGTCGAATGCCCCATGGCCCGAGATCACATCGGCTGCCTGCCGGCTCCTCTCGTTCCAGATGCCCAGGGACCTGTAGGCGTCAGCGGGCGCGGCCGGTCACGCTCGACCGGATGGTCGGGCCAGCGAGCGGCCGAGCGCCTGCTCGTAGACGCGGACCACGGAACTCGAATCGTCGCCACCCAGGCCGAGGCCGCGCGCGAGGCGCATCAGGTTGTGGGTCTGGGCACCGGCCGGGGTGGGCACACCCAGTTCGTCCGCCAGCTCGAGCGCCAGATGGAGGTCCTTGTAGGCGAGGTCGAGCGCGAACGCGGCCTCGTACTGCCCGGAGAGCGCCCGGTCGCCGAACTTCTGAAAGATGTGGCTGTTGCCGCTGCTGGTGCGGATCACGGTGGCGAGCTTGTGGAGATCGATGCCGGCGGCCGCACCCAGCATCAAACCTCCGCGGCCGCCGCCATGTTGCAGAAGGCCATCATGTTGTTGACGAGCTTGGCGGTGGAGCCGGTGCCGACATCGCCCATGTGGATCGGGTTCGCCGCGAACGAGCGGAGCAGCGGCAGATGAGCTTCGAAGGCGGCATGATCGCCACCCACCATGATCGCGAGGGTTCCCGCCTCGGCCCCGACGACGCCGCCACTCACCGGCGCATCGAGCATGGTGATGCCTTTCGCGGCCAGTGCCTCTGCGATGCGGCGTGCGACGATCGGCGAGTTGGTGCTGAGGTCGAAATAAACGGTTCCCGGACGCGCGTGCTCGCCGATTCCCCCGGGACCCAGGGCGACCGCCTCGACGTCCGGGGGCTTCGGCAGCGAAGTCATCACCACGTCGGCATTCGCGACCGCCTCGGCGACGCTGCCGGCCGCCGTTCCGCCCACCTCGACGCAGCGCGCGAGCGCATCGGCGTTCAGGTCGAAGACCGCCACCTCGTGGTTGGTGTTCTTCACGATATTCCGGCACATGGGACCACCCATGTTGCCGACGCCGATGAAGCCGATCTTCATGCGTTTCTCC